>ERZ869936.120-NODE-120-length-104997-cov-7.897400_pt1 | contig 104997 bp, 82 predicted proteins | sample MGYA00520876_ERZ869936 | MGnify/ENA primary metagenome ERZ869936 (study PRJEB32218, sample SAMN09650985) | biofilter metagenome | isolation source: enrty point of leading RO module | place: Saudi Arabia: Thuwal, RO plant located on Red Sea | collected 2016-02-17 ...
TTCGAATCCCTCCCCATCCGCTTTGCTCGTCGATGACGGCGGCCGTCGGTTGTACCGGCGCCGACGCGCCACAGGGGGCCCTGGAAGCAGACGCCGAGCGAGCCGGCCGCGAGCTCGGCCGAAGCCGAATCCTCCGAAGCCGGGGCGGAAAAACCCGGCTGCGGAGGACGAGCCGGTGAACGAGGTTCCTGAAAAGCTCGAGGATGCGCAGCAGAGTAGCTAGCTCCTTCCAGCCCCGGACGCAGAAACCCGCCGCACGCTTTCGCGCTCGCCAACGCGGGGTTACGAAGAAAGCCCCGCGCCGCGCGGGTTCGACGGTGGCTAGAGCGTGCAGGCGCGGCGCGGGGCTGATGCGAAGGTGCCCCATTCTGCCGCCAAAGCGTCCGTCGGCGAATCGGCGGGACCGCCATCTGAGCGTGGTCGATTCAACCACGTAGGGCCGCTTCCCCCTGGAATCAGCAGGGGCAGGCCGGCGGCCGCGACGCTGCGATAAAATTTCGCGTGGCGCGCCCCCGACATTCCATCCGATACTTTTCTTGAATCGAGTGCCAACGGGCTCTGATTCTCGCAGCCCACCTGGTCGCGCTGCCCCGGGCCAGGTGGGCATTTTTCTTGCGCACTGCCGGCGAGCGCCGCCGCTGTTGCACCCACTGTCGCGATCGCGTGCAAGCTGCCCGCGCGGCGACCAGGCTGGCCGCGCGGCCGGCGACGCGACGCCTTCTCCTCCGTGCCGCTCGCTCCCCAAACGGCTCGGGCACATTGTTTGCGGTCGACGACCTCCCGTTGGCCTATCGAACGATCCCCCTTTTTCAAAGGAGAGAATCCATGTGGCGCCCCATCAGCATTTGCATGATCGTCTGCGCGCTGTCGCTCGGCTGCGAACGCTACAACGCACGCGACGGAGTGGCCCCCAACGGCACCGATGGATCTCTGGCCGTCGGCGAGGACATGGCGCCCGAGCGGGCCGTGGCCGTGCTCGTTCCCGTGGGCGATAGCGGCGTCTCGGGCACGGTTGAGTTCACGCGCTCCGGCGACGCCGTGCAAGTCAGCGGCGAGGTCGAGGGCCTTTCGCCCGGCAAGCACGGGTTTCACGTGCACCAGTACGGCGATCTGGCCGACCAGCAGTCGGGCAAGTCGGCCGGCGGGCACTTCGACCCGATGGGACACGAGCACGGCCGCCCCAGCGACGAAACGCGACACGTGGGCGACCTGGGCAACATCGAGGCCGGCGACGACGGCAAGGCCAGCATCCAGATCGAGGACGACGTGATCGCGCTGGCCGGGCCGCACTCGATCGTGGGCCGCGCACTGGTGATCCACGCCCAGCCCGACGAGTTCACGCAGCCGACGGGCAACGCCGGCGACCGCGTGGCCTTCGGCGTGATCGGCATCGCCAATCCCGAGTAGCGCTGCGCTGGCTAGCCGCTTGTTGAAGGTTTCAACAGGCTGCGTGAGCGCATGGATGCGATCTCAAATTGACGAGGCGGGTCGTCAACTTGCGAGCCGTGCCGAGCTATGCTCTGCGCTTGGCGAGGTTGAAGTTGGCCAGGATGGCTTACTTCAGCGGCCGGCTAGCAGTTCTCGGCGGCCCACAGCACGGCCCGGCGGGCCAGTTGCGAGACCGTCTCGACGTTGAGCTTGCGCTTGATGTTTTCGCGGTGCGTTTCGACCGTATGCACGCTGATGTGCAGGCGCTTGGCGATCTGCTGCGCGCTATAGCCGTTGCCGATCAGCCGGAAGATTTCGAGCTGGCGGTCGGTCAGCATCTCCACCGGGTCGGTCTCGGTTTCCACCCTGCCGATCGTGCGGGTGAGCACCTGGCTGGTCATCGTGGGGCTGAGGTACACCTGTCCGGCCAGGATGACGCGGATGGCCTTGATCACTTCGTCGGGATCGGCCCCCTTGTTCACGTAGCCCATCGCGCCGGCGTGCAGGCAGCGGTCGGCGTAAATCTCCTCGTCGTACATCGAGTGCACCAGCGCCCGCACGCGCTTCCGCCGGGCCTTGATGGCCTTGACCAGGTCGAGGCCGTCGCTGGAGTGCAGGGCGATGTCGACGATCGCCAGGTCGGGATCCAGCTCGTCGATTTTCTGAAGCGCTTCGCCCACGTCGGCCGCCTGGCCGCAAACGGTCAGCTCCGGCTGGGCCGCGATGCGGTGGCTCAAGCCCTCGCACACGGTGGGATGATCGTCGACGATCAGGATTCTCGCGGTCTTGTCGATCGTGTTGTGCTCCGTCATGCTCATTTTCGCTCCTCGCCTCGTTGCGCAGGCCGTAGCGGTACCGTGCAATCTACCACAGTTCCGCCTTGCTCTCGGCGGCGGATCGAAATCCGCCCGCCCAGCACCTCGGTTCGAAAGGCCATGTTGCGCAGGCCGAACCCTCCACGGGTCAGCGCCTCCTCGTCGATCCCGCTGCCGTTGTCGACCACCTGCAAGTGCAATTCGCCATCTTCTCCCTTCAGCCGGATCCGCACGTGCTCGGCGCCGGCGTGATTCACGGCGTTGCTGACCGCCTCCTGGGCGATGCGGAACACGTGCGTGGCCAATATGTTGTTGTCGATCGCCACCGGATCGGGGCATTCGAAGCTGCATTCGACCGGGTCGTTCGTGCGCGTCCGCTCGGCGAGGGTTTCGAGCGCCGCGATGAGGCCTCCGGTGTCGATCTCCACGGGCACCAGGTCGCGCACGATGCCGCGCAGTTCGCGATGGACGGTTCCCAGCCCGGCCATGATCCGCTGGACCGCCCCGGCTTCCTGCGAACCTTCGCGCTTGAGGGCCTCGGCGCAGCCCTGCACCAGGTGCCGCAGGCCGGTCAGCTCCTGGCCGATGCCGTCGTGAATGTCGCGGCCGATGCGGCGCTGCTCGCGCTCCACGGCGTTGGCGTTCTGACGCTCCAATCGCTTGCGGTAAATCACGTGGCCGAGTTGGATGCCCACGTCGGGCATGATCTCCATGAACCGCTCCTCGCGCTTGACCGGATGGTCGGAGAAGAACTCCAGCACGGCCACGACCTGGCCGGCAATGGTGATCGGAAACGCGATCACGGCATGCAATCCCAGTTCGCGCGCGTCGCCGCGGCTCCATGTGGCGTGCTCCGCAATCTCGTCGATCCAAAAGGGTTGGCCTGTCTGGGCGACCATTCCGATGACGGGTTGTCCCCATTCGAACTGCGTTTGCTCGCAGATCCGCTGGAACTCCTCCAACTGTGCGATGGCGTCGTGGGCCTTGTCGGACAGATGCCATATGTTGCCGCTGACAAACCGCTGACTGCCGTCCTCGGCCCGCCACCACACGTGTCCCACCTGCCAGCCGTTGTACTGGCAAATTCGCGCAAGCGCCGCCAGCACGGCGTCTTCGACGGTGCGGGCCTCGTTGGCGCTGCGGGTCACGTCCTGCAGCATGCGGAGCATTTCGGTCCGCTGCTCGACCTGGTCCTCGAGCCAGTCGTTCATCTGCTGAATCTCGGCTTCCAGGTGCTTGCGCGCCGAAATGTCGTAGTTGACGCCCATCATCCGCACCGGCTTGCCGCCTGCGTCGCGGAAGACTTCGCCCCGGCCGACCAGCCAGCGTATTTGGCCGTCGGGCAGCACCACGCGAAACTCTGATTCGTAGAGGGTACCTTCGGCGATGCCGCGATCAATCGCCGCCCGCACTGCCTCCACGTCGTCGGCGTGAATCCGCTGGAAGAACGCGTCGACCGTTCGATCGGCTTCCACGCCGAGCAGTTCGGCCTCGATCGCGTTCCAGGTGGCCTCGTTCGTCTCCAGGTTCCAGTCCCAGATGCCGATCCCCGCTCCCTCGGTCGCCAGGCGCACGCGCTCTTCGCTCTCGTGCAGCGCCTGCTGGTCGCGCACGTCGTCGAGAAAGTCGGCTGCCAGCCGGGCATAAAGATCGAGCATGCGCAGCTCGCGTTCGTTGGGCTGATGGGGCTCGGTGAAATGCGTGGAGATCATCCCCAGCACGTCGCCCTGGCGATTGATCAGCGGCGTGGACTGCACCGCGCGATAGCCCGCCTGCGCCGCCGCCTCGCGCAGGGGCGCGTACTTCTCGTCGGCTTCCACGTCTTCGACGATCACCCGCCGCCGCTCGCGCAACGCCCGGCCGCAGGCACTGGGATCGTCGGCCGTGACGCGGGCGAACCTCTCCAGGAACTTTTCATCGAAGCCCTGCTGGGCGACGATCTCGAGCGTGGCGCTGTCAGGATCGTACAGTTGCACGTTGCCCCGCGCTCCGTGCAGCACGCTGATCACGGCGCCGAGCACCTCCTGCAAGGCCTCGGGCGCCCCCTCGCACGCCAGCAACCGCGTGCTCAACTCGTGCAACTCCTGCATGGCCGCCAGTTCCTCGGCCAAGCGGGCCTCGCTCTCGCGCAGCGCGCGGGCCGCCGCCTGCCGCTCGGTGACGTCCTCGACGGCCAGCAGAATGCGCTGGATATGGTCGATCCGCCGCCCGTTGAGCAGCATGATCCGGGTGCCGATCGATTCGAATTCGTGGGTCACTTCGAAGTCGTTGAACGTTTTGTTGGTTGGCAGCACCTCTTCGAGCAATCGCCGCAGTTCGGGAATATCCCACTGGTTGTTGCCCAGTTCGTAGACCAGCCGCCCTTCGGTGTCCTGGGGGCCGACTTGAAACGAGCGGTAGAAGGATTCGTTGGCCGAGACGACGCGCAGGTCGGTGTCGAGCACGAGCATCGCTTCGCGCACGGTGTCGAAAATCTTCTCCGCCATGTCCTTGGCGTCGGCCAGGGCATTCGCCGCGGTCTTCTGCTCGCTGATGTCGACGAACGTGATCACCACGCCGCCGATGCGATGGTCGTCGGTGCGGTAGGGCGTGACCCGCCGGAGATAGACGCGGCCGTCCTCGCAGGTCACCTCGTCCTCGGCCGGCGTCAACTTGTCGAGTACCCGCTGGGCGACCTCGGGCAGGTCGTTGTTTTTGAAATCGTGCGACAAATCGGCGAGGGCTCGCCCCCGGTCGGCCGCCCGCAGGCGAATCACGTTCTGTGCCGACGGCGTGAAGAAGCGGACCGCCAGTTCGGTATCGAGAAAGATGGTGGCCACGTTGGTCACCGCCAACAGGTTCTCGAGGTCGGCGTGCTTGGTCTCCAGTTCGTCGACCTTGGCGGCCAGTTGGCCGTTGACGGTGGAGAGCTCTTCGTTGAGAGACTGCAGTTCCTCCTTGCTGGTCTCGATTTCCTCGTTGGTGCTCTGCAGCTCCTCGTTGATGCTCATCACTTCTTCGTTGGCGGCCCGGTACTCCTCGTTCGAGCCTTCGAGCTGCTCGATCGCCGCCTGCAGGCTGTCTTTGGTCTCGGCCAGTTCCTCTTCCAACTGGCGGATGACGAGCTGGTCGTTGACGTCGCCGTCGTCGGACCCCTGGGCGGGCTGGCCGCCGGCCTCCGCTCGCCGCGGCGCCGCCTGCTGCTTGTTTGCCGCGGTCTCCTGGCGGCCGTCCTCTTCGTCGAAAATCACCAGCGCCAGATCCTCGTGCAGTTGCGGGTCGTGCAGGACGCGAACCGTCAGCGCGACCGGCACGTAGCTGCTCCCCCGGCGTACGCGCGCCGTCACCGAGACGGTGCGGTTCTCGGAAAGCGCGGTGTGCACGGCCCCGCGAAGCTTGGAGGTGAGCCCCTGCCGGGCCTTTTGCAGCACGTCGTCGCTGGGCGCCCCGGCGCGATGGGTGAAGTAGTTGTCCACGTCGCCCGAGATGTAGAGGATCCGCCAATCGCTGTTGATCAGCACGGCCGCCGGCGCGAGCATGTCGAGCAGTCGCGTTTGCACGACGTGCGACAGATGTGCCTCGCGGCGCTGGGGCGACGGCGCGGAAAGTTCGACGTCGCGTCGCCGTTCGAAGGTGGAAATCGGGATGTCGACCCGATCGTGCCGCGTGGGGCCCGCGCGGCGGAAGATGCGCCACTTCTTGTGCACGGTCTGAAACAGGTCGGTCTGCCGGCCGATCGTCTCGGCGCTGCCCAAAAACAGCGTGCCCCCTTCGTGCAGCGCGAAATGGAACAGCGCGATGATCTTTTCCTGCACTTCGGGCTTCAGGTAGATCAGCAGGTTGCGACAGCACAAGACGTCGAGCTTCGAAAACGGCGGGTCGGCCAGCAGGTCCTGCTCGGCGAACACGACCGTCTCGCGCAGCAGCTTGTTGACCTGGTAGTGGTCGTCGCCGTCGGCCGCCGAGAAGAACCGCTGCAACCGCTCGGGCGAGACGTCGGCTTCGATCGTGCGCGGATAGCGGCCCGTGCGGGCAAACTCGATGGCGTCCTTGTCGACGTCGGAGGCGAACAAGTGCAAGGGGCAACTCTTCTTGGCCGCCTGCAGCTCTTCGAGCACGAGCATCGCCATCGAGTACGGCTCCTCGCCGGTCGCGCAGCCGGGTGTCCACACGCGGATCGGCTCGTCGTCCTCCTTGGCTTCGACCAGCGGCCGAATGGCCAGCTCGCGCAACGCTTCCCACGCCTCGGGCTCGCGAAAGAAGTCGGTCACCGCGATCAGCAGATCGCCGGCCAGCGCTTCGATCTCCGCGGGATGCTGGCGCAGGTGCGCGAGATAGTCTTCGTAAGTATCGAGGTGGTGCAGGCACATGCGCCGCCGCGTGCGCCGCACCAGCGTTTTCTCCTTGTAGTTGCGAAAGTCGTGCCGGGTATGGGCCCGCAACAGCGCGATGACGGCCGCCAAACCATCGCGATCCTGCTCCCACTCGGCATGCTCGGCGTCGCGTTCCCCGCGCTCGCGCTCGTCGACCGGTTGGTCATCCGCCGGGCCGCCGCGCTGCCGCACGTAGGCGTGCTGCGCGTAGCGGACGAGCACCTCGGCGATCTCTTCGGGGCGCAAGATGTGGTCGACGGCGTTGCTGCCGATGGCGCTGCGCGGCATGCCGCCGTGCTCGGCACTCGTCGGATCTTGCGCGATCACCAGCCCGCCGGCGCCCTTGACGGCCTTGACGCCCAGCGTGCCGTCGGTGCCGGTGCCGGAGAGCACGATCCCCACGGCGCACTGCTGCTGATCGGCGGCCAGCGAGCGGAGGAAGAAATCGATCGCCATCCGCGCCCCGCGGGGCCGATCCGGCTCGGACAGATGGAGCGTGCCGTCGGCGATGCTCAGATACTTGCCGGGCGGAATGCAGTAGACGCGGTTCGGCTTGACGTGCGGATCGTCGTGGACCTGGGTGACCTCGAGCTTCGTGCGGCGGGCCAATAACTCCGGCGTGAGGCTTTCCTTGTTGGGATCGAGGTGCTGGATGATGACCAGCGCCACGCCCGGTTTGTCGGGCATCGCCTCGAGCAGCCGCTGTAGCGCCTCGAGTCCCCCGGCCGACGCGCCGACGCCGACGATGGGGAAGCCCGGGCGATCGTCGTCCGCTGGGGCGGTCTTTTGCTGCCGCGGGGCCTTTTCCCGACCTGAGGACTTGTCTTTGGCCGGCTTGCGGCGCGGCTTGCCCTCGGCCGACTTCCGCTTGGCAGTCTTGCTGGTGTTCGGCGTTTTCTTTTTCGCCATGACTTTCCTTCACGAGGGACGGCAACGAGCCGCTTGCCAGTCGATCAGTCTAACAGAGTTGGATGGGTCGAGCGATCCGCTTCTTCCAGCGCATCAAAGTTCGCAACGCAAAGAGCATCGGCGGCCCAAGTGCACAATATCAAGATAGCGCGCGCTTTCGGCCGCATTAACTTCCAGCTAACGGGAGCACATAGCAACCGTGGTAGAACCGACCACTCCGAGATGGTTGCCCGCAGGATTCGCGCACACGCGCTTTCTCCTCGATAATCAGCTTCTCAATTCTGCGGTGCGACACGGCAAACGAGTGCCTCTCTAGCAAACGTGCCCGGAAGCGCATCGCAATCGGAAAGGAAGCGACCATGACCAAGCTACTCGTCGTCGACGACGATCGAACCGTGTTGCATCTGATCGATCGGTGGTTCGAAGGCACGCCGACCGAGGTGCTTACCGCCGGCAGCGCGTCCGAAGCGCTGGACATGGTGGAAACCGAACGTCCCGACGTGCTGCTGCTGGACATCGTGCTGCCCGAGCTCTCGGGCCTCGAGGCTTGCGAGGCGGTGCGCAAGATCGACGCCAGGCTGCCGGTGATCTTCATCACCGGGCACGGCAGCAGCGAGCTGGCCATCGGGGCGATGAAGCTGGGGGCCTACGACTATCTACTTAAGCCGCTGAGCAAACGCCGGCTGGTCGAAGTCGTCGAGCGGGCCGCCGAAATCCGCCGGCTGATGCACCGGCCCGTAGCCTTCAGCCCCGAGGCGGCCGAAGCCGACGGCGATACGATGCTCGGCCAGAGCGAGGCCATGCAGCGGGTGTTCAAAGCCATCGGCCGCGTGGCCGCGCAGGACGTGACCGTGCTGGTGCAGGGCGAAAGCGGCACCGGCAAGGAGCTCGTGGCCCGCGCCCTGTACCACCACAGTCAGCGGGCGGACAAGCCGTTTCTGGCCATCAACTGCGCGGCGATCCCCGAGACGCTGCTGGAAAGCGAGTTCTTCGGCCACGAGAAGGGGTCGTTCACCGGCGCCGAGTCGCGGCGGATCGGCAAGTTCGAGCAGTGCAACGGCGGCACGATCTTTCTCGACGAGATCGGCGACATGCCCCCCTTGCTGCAAAGCAAGATCCTGCGGCTGCTCGAGGACCAGCAGTTCGAGCGCGTGGGCGGCAACGAGACGATCCAGACCGACGTGCGAATCATCGCCGCCACAAACCGCGATCTGAACGAGCTGGTGCGGGAGGCCCGGTTTCGGGAAGACCTGCTCTACCGCCTCAAGGGCTTTTTGATTTGCCTGCCGCCGCTACGCGAGCGCGCCGGCGACCTGCGGTTGCTGGTCGAGCACGCGCTGGCCCGCTTCAACCGCGAGATGGGCAAGCAGGTCCTGCAGGTCGATCCCGAAGTGATGCAGATGTTCGAAGGGTACGACTGGCCGGGCAACGTCCGCGAGCTGGAGAGCTTGTTGCGCCAGGCGGTCATCGTGGCCACCGGCACCGTGATCACGCCCGACTGCTTGCCCGAAATGCAGCCGCCCGAGAGCGTGCCGGCACCGCGGATGGAACCCACGACCAACGGCAAGTCGCACGAGCCACCACGCTCGTCGGTTGGCCCGGGGGACGACCTGGCCGAGTTCATCGAGAACCGCATCGGGCACAAGAGCCACAACATCTATTCCGAAAGCGTCGAGTTCGTGGAACGATGTCTGCTCCGCCGGGTGCTGCTCGAAACCGGCGGCAACCAATCGAAAGCGGCCAAGATGCTGGGCATCACCCGCGGCAGCTTGCGCAACAAGATTCGCGCGCTCAACCTCTCGATCGACCACGTGGTGTCGGTCCCGGAAATCACCAATGGCCGCGGCCGGGCCGTCGCGGAAAGCGCCTGACACGCACCTCATCCCACGGAGAAGTTAGCAGAAACGACCACCGTCGAATGGTCGCCCGCTCGATAGGCCGACCCCGACGGTTTGCTCGATAATCATGAAGTTTGCCCGCCCATCGACCCCATCAGATAAGACGGGTTGCGCGGCACGACGTACCGCCAACGCGCCCCAGGAACAACCTTCCATGAAAACGCAGATTCTTTTCGCCGCGCCCGAATCGGAACAACTTGACGCCCATTGCACGTTTCTCGACGGGTGCGGCTACGACGTGCACACGACCGACAACGCGCTTGCCTGCTTCGACCGGCTGATCGAGCGGCCCCCCACGGCACTGATCTTGCAGCGAGGACTGCTGTGGGGCGGAGTCGACGGCATCCTGGCCCGCATGCGGGGCGTCGAACACCCGCTGAACGTACCGGTGGTGATTCTCGGTGGTCGCGAATCGGTCGAATCGCTTGAGAAGCTGCTGGGCGAGCCGGTGATCGCCTGCCTGCGCGATCCGGTGCGGCCGGTCGAATTGTTGAAGTGCCTCGTCTTCGCCGAGAGCCGCCACTCGGCGCGAGCCGCCGCCGAGCGAACCAATTCGGCCGCCGCCAAACCCAACGGCCACGAGCCGCAACCCCAATCGAACGCCATCTAGCGGTCGCCGGACGGCTGCCCAACGATTGACTTTCACCGATGGAGCGAGATTCTCTTATGACCTTTCCCCGTTCGATCCCCACTCGGCCCAAGCATTCGACCCCGCCGCCGCCGTCCGGCCCGCTCTTTGAGGTTCAACGGCAGTTGAGCACCAGCCCCTACGCACCGCTCCGCAGCGTGCGTTGCGAGGACAAGTCCGGCTTCGTGGTCCTGCACGGCCGGGTTCCTTCGTACTACCTCAAGCAACTGGCGCAGGAGGTTGTGCGCAAAACGGGCGGTGTGCGCGGCGTGGTCAATCACCTGGAAGTCGCCCAGCCGCCGCGCCGCCGCAACGGCAGTAGCGCAGCCTGATCGCCGGCGCTCGGGGGGCGGCTACTGCTCGGAGGACTCGGCCTCGCGAGCCGCGCGGGCCCTTCGCCATCTCTGGAGGGCGCTTGCGGCCAGCAGCCCCAAAGCCATCAGCAGCACGGCGCCGCCGGCGATCACCAGCACGAATTCGATCGGGCCAAGACCAGGCATCGTTCGCACTCCCTAAAGAAACCGTGGGTCAGGGGAACGTCGCCATCGGTTCTACGCAGTCGATCTTAGAAAATGGAGTCCGCTTCGCCGGCAACCGTAACGTTGTTAACCACCCGGGTTGCGCCTCCCTCGTAGGCATTCTCTTCCGCCGCCGAGCGCTCGTTCCACGAGTCGACTTCGCCGCTGAGCGTCACGACGCCCTGTTCGACCGTCACCTCGACCTGGTCCGCGTCGACAAAGGGGCTCCACCACATCTCGCTCTTGATCTCGCTCTCGATAGCCGCGTCGCTGGTGCGTGAATATCGCGGCTCGAAATCGTACCACGTGTGGCTATAGGGATAGAGCGTATCGACGTAGGGCGCATAGCTCCAAATGTCGTCGTCCGAAACCGTAAGATTGTTGTCCACGCTCACGACGCCGCGCACGCGGGCCGCCGCGTCGTCGGCCTGCGCCCGCTCTAGGGCCGTGTCGACCGCTCCGGAAAGGTAGGCCGTGCCGTCGCTCACGTTGACGAAGATTTCGTGCCGCTCCACCAGCGAGTCGCGAGCCAGGCTATCGCGCACGTCAGCAGCGATATCGAGATCGTCGCGCCGGTCGGCCGTGCGGACCTTCAGCCGATTCGTTACGGCGGACACGCCCACGGTATTGCGGGCATCCTGTGCCGCGGCACGCTTGGCCTTCAGGTTATCGACCGTCCCGCGAAGCGTCACCAGGCTGCCGACGACGTCGGGGGTGATTTCGAAGAAGGAGACGCGTGGGTCGACGGCCAGGGCATCGCGCACCGCCTCACGAATCTCTTCCTCGGACTTGGGCACGTACTTGCTCTTGCGCATCGCTTCATCGCGCGCCCAGGGCTCAACTTCCAGCTCGGATGCATCGACCTCTTCGACGCCGATGACCCAGGAGGCCACTCGGGTCAGCCGTCGCTCAGCGGCACTGCCGACGGAGCCGGAGAGCATCACCTTGCGGTCGTCTACTTCAACGTCGATCAGACCATCGTCGATCAGCACGCTCGATTGCAGGGCGGCGACAACTTCTTCCTCGATCTCTTGGTCCGTCCGGTCCCTGCCCGAGTCGACGGCGACCAGGTTCCTGACCTCGGTCACGCCTCGTACGGCGGCGACGACCCTTTCTGCCAACTCCTGCTGTTGCCAGGAGTCGACGGTGCCGCGCAGCAGGACGACGCCATCCCTGACGTCGACGCGAACGTCATAGTCCTCGGTGGCCGGATCGCCAGAAAGCGCGGCGCGGACATCGTCCTTCAATTCGGAGTCGCTCAACCCGGCCGAGAAGCGGACCTCGACCCGATTGACTACCGCGCGCACCCCCTTGACCGTTTCGGCGATGTGTTCTGCCCGGCGCTTGGCCAGCAGATTGGTCACGCGGCCGTCGAGCGTCACCACTCCGTCCAGCGTCGTGACGTCGATCCGATCGGGATTGACGGCTAAGTCGTACCGCAGTTCATCCTCCACCTTGTCGGAGATCGCCTGATCGGTTTGCAGCGCGGGGACCGCAGCCGGAACGACGGCGGAGAGCATCGTCAACAACACTGCCGACCCGACCGCCGGCACTGGTAAATTCCATCGCATGATTCCACCTCGTAATCGACAAACGCGTCGCTGCGGTGCTGACGCCCAGCAGCGCAACCATCGCCTCCCGCATCAGTCCCATACGATGAGGCTGCAAAGTCTGTTCCAACGCGTATCGGCGACGCGGGTAATCCGACGCTGCATCACGGACACCCACAATGGTCGCGGCGACCCCAGCTTGCGGGCTGCGCGTCCACGGGCGCGGACCGCTTGCGGAGCCCCACGCTCTCGCTCATGCACGAATGGCAGTGACCTGCCAGATGGCGCGTCCGAACCGGCCGGGCGGCACACGATCTGCACGCTTTTGTCCCGCGAAACGTTGTCTGCCACGCGAGACTCAGAAGGGTGAAGGGAGAAGCGACCATGACACACGAGGGCGTTGCCAAAGTCGTGCAAATCGTATCCAACTCGGACAAGAGCTTCGACGATGCGATTTCGAAAGGTGTCGCGTCCGCGGCGCGCACGCTGCGCGGGATCAGCGGCGTGAAAGTGACCGACTGGACCGCCAGCGTCGCTAATGACAAGGTGAGCGACTACAAAGTGACGATGGACGTGGCTTTCGCCATCGAGGAGTAGTCGGCTCGCGCTCCGGGCGGAAAGAGCCTAGAAGCCGAGCGACAGCACCACGAATCCGCCGAGGTAGATCACCAGCATCAAGACGCTCTCGAAACCGATATTGGCCGGCCCGTGCTTCTGGCGATAGATCAAGCCGGTCAACAGCACGACGTTCAGCAGAATCGCCATGCTGGTCAAGAAGACTTCTTTTTGACCGACACCGGGTCCGTGGAACAGCGAGCCGGAAAAGTAGGCGGCGTCGGCGGCCGCGACAAACAGGACGTCGAAGAAGTTGCCGCCGACGATATCGCTCACCGCCAGTGTCAAGGCGCCGCGCCGCACGGCCGCCACGCTGGTGACCAATTCCGGCAGGCTGGTGGCCACGGCCATGAACAGTCCCCCGACGATCGTCTCTGGAATGGCGGTCTCTGCAACGAGGTTTTGAGCCGCTTGGGCGACGCCCACGCCGGCGACGGCCGTGATCGCCGCGGCGACGATCAACCCGCTCGCCAGCCAGCGCAGGCTTTGGCGCTTGTGCTCCTCCTCAGGCTCGTCCTGTACGGTTTCGTCGGTCTGCGTCGGCCGCCACATCGGGTCCTTGCGGGTGCGGTAGACCAGCCAGAAGGCCACGCCGGCGGTGGCCGTCAGCCCGATCGTGGCCGGATGAATGCGCAACACCGTGACGTTCGGCGCGCTCAGGCCGACCAGCACGAGCACCATGAGGGCGACCAGCATGCAGGCCTGCATCATGTTGGGGGCCGACGCCGCGGCGTGCTCGAGGTTGGCGCGCTTGTAGGCAATGTCTGCTACGGCCAGGGCGGCGGTTTGGACCGCGATGCCCCCCAAGGCATTGCTGATCGCCAGCGCCGGGTACCCCGCGAGTGCCGCGGCCACCGAAGCCGCCAGCCCGGGCAACGCCGTCACAAAGCCCAAGAACACGGTGCCGGTCAGTGCCTCGCCCAAACCGGTGCGGTCGGCCAGGCGGTCGGCAAAGCTGGCCGTGGCCACGCCGGCTACACCGATCACGGTAGCCGCGCCGACGAACAGCAGTACGTCGCCCCAGAGGGGCAGGGAGAGTTCAAACATCGCGAGTGGAACCCCTTACTTCTGCCCGCAGTGCCAGGAGAAGATCGCGGCCTCGCGTCACTCCGGTGAAAGTCACTCTGGACGCTCCTCCTCGATGGCCTCGTACGCGGTGCGGGCGAAGCTGATATTGGTCAACTCCTCTTCGGTGTCCTTGCTGAGCAGCCGGACCGAAGGATCGATCAACCCTTCCAGCCAGTCGCCGAAGGGGACTGCGCGGGGCCGCGAATCGTACCGCTCGAAGGCGTTGAGAAACACTTCCTCGACCATGTCGGCCAGATCGAAACGATTGCCGAGCTGGGCTTCGATGTTCGGATAGCGCTGAATCCAGCGTCCGATTCGCTTTCGTAGCGGCTCTTCGAGTGGAAAGGTGAGCCGGCGGAATTCCGGATAGTTGCCGTCGGCCACGGCGCGATCGAGCGCGGGCCCGTCGAGCGGTCGTTCGGCAACGATGTCGTGCCGCGTGCCCTGCTGGTGCTTGGAGGCGTCCTCCGCATAGGACAGCCGCTCCTTGTAGGCTTCGACGCGCTGGACGAGCTTCCGCACGCAGCGCCTGTACGCGCCGTACATCTCCTCGTCGACATCGCCAGTGGCCAGCGACCGCTTCGGAAGCCGGAGAACCACCTTGACGCGATAGTCGTGACTCGGCGGCTTAAACTGGATCGTCACGTACAGGTCCGCCACGGGAAAGTTTTTCACCGGATCGCGCAGAGGATCGAGCGCGTCTTCGAGGCGCGCGATTTCGGTGGGAGAAAGCTCGCAGTTTTCCGTATCGAGCTCGATCCGGATGTTATAGCTCTGGTCGGAGTATCTCATCGTGGCTCCTGCTTGTCTGCCGGTGCGTACTATCGACGATTTAGCGGTCTTCCTCGGCCTGCTCGCACCGCACGCAGAGGCCGGCGTGCGGAATGGCCTCCAGGCGCTCACTTGCAATGTGCTTCCCGCAGCGCTTGCAGATCCCATAGCTGCCGTCGCCGATGCGGGCCAGGGCATCGTCGATCGATCGCATTTCGCCCCGGAGCGTTTCGACGGCCACAACTTGTTCGGCCAGACCTTCGGCATCTTGATCGGCTGGGTGCGTGCGGACGTTTGAGATCTCGCCCGGCGGCTGCAGGTGTTCAGCCCGCGCTTGGTCGATCTGCTGCACTTCGCTCTCCAGCCGCCGACGGTCGTCCAGCAGCCGCTGGCGTCGTTTCTGCAATTCAGCCTGGTTCATATGCGTACCTCCTCGCGATGGAGATTGGTTTCCGCGTGTTGTTCTGCCGACACACGCTTCATTGCTGCAAACAGCGTTCCCCCCGCGCACGTTCCGCCGCCGGTGGTGGATTCGAAACCGCGTTGGCACTTGCGTCCCCAGGTTGGTGCTTCGCCGCGCAGCTACGTGGTCGGATGCCGCGGCGCGGGGAGTTCGGAACGCCACATGCACCAGCAACTCGCTTGGAACTCAGCCGCGACGTGGTGGACCACGCATCATCGCTCCGAGGGGAGTCTGAATCCTCGCACTCGAGACATGGGTGGTAATCGTGCCGACGATCTCCTTCGAAAATCTTCCGCTTTGGGGCAACGCCGTTGTGCTGGCCGTCGGCAGTACCGTTGTCTGGTTCGGCGGGACCCGCCTCTCGCTGGGCGCCGACACGATCGCGAAGCGACTGGGATACTCGCGCGCCCTGGCCGGCGCGCTGCTGCTCGGCGGAGCCACATCCCTGCCCGAAATCGCCACGACCGTGACGGCCAGTCACCTGGGAAATGCTTCCCTGGCGGTCAACAACCTGTTCGGCGGCGTCGCGATGCAGCTTGCCGTGCTGGCGGTCATCGATTTTCTCTTCGTGCGCGGCGCCCTGACGTTCTTCTCACCCCAGCCGGTGTTGCTGCTGGGAGGCGTCCTGCTCATTCTGCAGATCGCGTTGGCACTATCGGCGATCGCCGCAGGCGACTTCGCGATTCTGGGGCACGTCGGTGTCTGGCCGCTGTTGCTGGTCGGCGTGTACGTCTTGTCGCTCTATTTCATGGAGCGGTTCACGGACCGGCAATCCTGGGTTCCTTCCGAGCTGCCTCCCGGGGCCGAGGAAAATCTCAGCGAATCGTCAGCTGCGCACGAGCAGTACGCGTCGTGGTCGAGCGTGCAACTGTTCTTGCTGTTTGCCGGCAACTGCGCGTTGGTCCTCGTCGGTGGCTGGGCCGTGTCGAACGCCGCCGACACGCTTTCAGTGCAAACCGGCATTGGCAGCGGATTCATCGGAGCGACGCTCGTGGCCGTGGCCACCTCGCTGCCCGAGTTGAGCACGACCGCCGGGGCCATTCGTCTGGGGGCCTATACGATGGCGATGGCCAACATCTTCGGCACGAATACGCTCGAAGTGGCGTTGCTCTTTGCCAGCGACGTGGCCTACGCCGCCGAGCCGGTGATCAACGCGGTCGACGACTCGGCCGTGCTGATGGGCAGCCTGGCGATCGCCATGACCGCCGTTTACCTCTGGGGGCTGCTGGAACGCCGCGATCAAACGATTCTGCGGATGGGCGTCGACTCGGCATTCGTGCTGCTCATGTACGCCATCGGACTGGGAGTGCTCTACGCGATCGCGACGTAAGCTAGCCCGCGAAGCCGGAGCGGGACCGATCCGCTGTGTCGGTCATGCTTGCTCCTTATCGAAAGTCACATGGCGACAATGCGTCTGGCCCCGCTACTTCGGTTTGGCGGCCGAAGACCGGCGTGGCACAAGCTCATAGCCCAGCTCGTTCACGAACTGCTCGAGTAGGCCGTGGCGGTCGGCATCGTGCACCGCCTGGCGCCATTGCTCCATGTTTTGCTCCGGCTGGGCGTCTGGCGGCCGGGAGATCGATACGCGGTCCAGCGAGGTCGGTGTCTTCTTCTGAGCGGTCATTTGCGCACCTCCTACGAGACGGCACACGCGTCGCGCTTTTCGGCCAGCGACGCGATCAACTCGTCAAACGGTTCGATGAACTTCTGCACCCCTTCGTGCTCGAGCTGCCAGGCGACTTGCTCCAGGTCGATGCCCATGCTCTTGAGCTTCTTGACCACGTCGCGGGCCCGGCCGATCCCCTTGGTGATCGTCACGCCCTGAACCTGGCCGTGGTCGGCGAAAGCGGCAATCGTCTCATCGGGCATCGTGTTGACCGTGTGGGGACCGATCAGCGGCTCGACGTAGCGGACGTCCGGGTAGTCGGGATTCTTGGTGCTGGTGCTTGCCCAGAGGACGCGCTGCACGCGAGCCCCGGCTTGCGAGAGCTTCTCCCAACGCTCGCCGCGAAACGCGCGGCGAAAGGCCTGATATGCCGTTTTGGCGTTGGCGATCGCCGCCTCGCCCAGCAGTTGCTCGGGGTCGGGATCCAGCCGCTCGGACTCGCCCGGCACGATCCGCTGCTGCAACAACTCGTCGACCAGCACGTCGATGCGGCTGAGAAAGAAGCTCGCCACCGACGAGACGTCGTGCACCGGCTGGCCTTCCTCCAGCCGCCGCTCCAGGGCCCGCTGGTAGGCTTGGGCCACCGCCTTGTATCGCTTGACGGAGAACAGCAGCGTGATATTGACGTTCACCCCCTCGTACAACATCTGCTCGATCGCCGGCAGACAGGCCGCGGTGCCGGGGATCTTGATCAACACATTGGGGCGATCGACCGCGGCGTACAAATGCCGCGCGCTGCGCATGGTCGCGCTGGTCAGATGTGCCAGGTGGGGCGATACTTCGAGGCTGACGTATCCGTCGTCGCCCTGGCTCTCGTCGTAGACCGGCCGCAGGACGTCGCAAGCATCTTGAACGTCCTTGACGACGATCCGCTCGTAGGTCTCGTCGACCGTGTGGGCCTGGCTGGTGAGCTGCTCGATCTGCTCGTCGTAGTCGTCGCTCTTCGAGATGGCGTTCTGAAAGATCTTCGGATTCGACGTGACGCCGCGCAGGCCCTCCTCCTCGACCCGGCGAGCAAGCTCGCCATCGTGGATCATCCCGCGGGTCAGGTTGTCGAGCCAGTAGCTTTGGCCGAATTCGATTAGCTTCAACAGAGGTTGCGTGCTAGTCATGGCGTCCTCCTGGGGTCGTTTTCGTATTCGCGGTCATGACGCGACGCGCGCGGCGAGGCATTCCTCGGCAGCGGCCGCGATGTGGTCGGGTGACAGTTCCAGGTACTCCAACACCTCGTCGGGATCGCGTCCCGATTTGGGGATCCGCCGCACGTGCATCTGGCGAACGGAGAACGTGCCTCCCTGCGCGGCCAGCGCATCGCTTACGGCGGCACCGAACCCGCCCCCATAGTTGTCCTCGACAGTGAGCACCCGGCCCCCGTTCTCGCCGGCGAGCCCGGCGATGGCGGCCTCGTCAAACGGCAGCGAGTACGCGTCGACCACGGTCGCGTAGATGTCGCGCTGGTGCAGCTTTCGCGCGGCGGTAAGTGCTTCGTGCACCATGTAGCCCGTGGCGACGATCAGCAGGTCGCGGCCGGACAGCAACACTTTGTGGCCGCCCAACTCAAAAGGCGTGTCGTCCTCGTAGACGAAGGGCACGTCGGGCCGCAGTGTGCGCAGGTAGCAGGCTCCGTCGTGGTCGGCCATGGCCAGAGTCAGCGCGTAGGCGGAGTAGGCGTCGCAAGGGTTGAGCAAGTACAGCACCGGCTCGCCGTTCGATCGCCGCACGGTGGTCCAGGCGCGAAAGTAGCCGACGTCGGGCAGCGCCATCTGGCTGGGTCCGTCGGCCGCCAGGCTGACGCCGACGTGTGAGCCGACGACCTTGAGGTTGAGCCGGCCGATCAGGGCCATCTCCAGTTGGTCGTAGCCCCGCATCAGGAACTTGCCGAAAGTCGAGGCGAAGGGCACCTTGTGCTCGACGGCCAGTCCGGCGGCGACCGAGACCATGTTTTGCTCGGCAATGCGGCACTTGAAGAAGCGCTGCGCGAGAAGCGGATCGTCGGCGAAATACTCACTATACGTCGAGTTGCGCACATCGCCGTCGAGCGCCACCACCTGCGGATGGCTATGCCCCAGCGCTCGCAGCGCGACGCCGTAGGCTTTCCGCGTCGCAAGTTCGCCCTTGTCGAGCAGTTTCTCGTAGCCGTATTTCTTGGTGGCCTCGGCGAACGTCGGCGTCTCCGTCCCGCTGGTGACAGGCTCGACGGCATGCTCGGGGCGATCGATCGTCAGATCCCCTTCGGTCCAGGCCGCCTCGAGGCGCTTGGCCGTGTTGTCGAGGCTTTCCATTGCCGCCGGCAGGTCGTCCTCGGGAACCGGCTTGCCGTGCACGTCCGACCCCAGCACGTCGGTGAATCCCCAACCCTTGTGGGTCCGCGCGACGATGGCCACCGGCGGCGTTCCCGTCTCTTCGTCCCACGCCGCGTGGCGCTCAAGCGCCTCGCGGATGGCCTCGGGGTCGTGCCCGTCGATTTGCAGCGTCTCGCAGCCGGCGGCGGTGAGTTTCGCCGCCAGGCGATCGGCGCTTTGCTGGTCGCTCACGGCGTCGGACTGGCCGAACTGGTTGCAGTTGAAAATGGGGCAGACTTCGGCCAGGCGGTAGTCGATCAGAAAGTCAATCGCCTCCCACACCTGGCCTTCGCGGCTTTCGCCGTCGCCGATCAGGCAGAACACTCGTTTCGCGGCGCCGTCGAGACGCCCGGCCAGGGCCATGCCCGCGGCCAGCGAGAGACACTGCCCCAGCGAGCCGGTGGCCGCCGGGAAAAACGGAAAGCCTTCGGCGGGATTGGGATGTCCGTCGATCGGCGATTCCAGCCGCCGCAAGTCGAGGGCATCGTCGCGGGTCATCGGTCGCCAGCCCGAGCGTCCTGCCACCGGCAGGCCCAAGTCGGCACCCGCGGCATAGACGATCGGACACGCGTGCCCTTCGGAAAGCACCAGCCGATCGGCGCCCCACTGGGGGATGCTACCGGGATCGTAGCGCATGTGGCTGTACATCAAGACGGTAACGAGATGAGCCAGACTCGCTGCCGAGGTGGGGTGCCCCGAGCCTGCGGCCGTGGTCATCTCCAGAGACAGCTTGATAAGCTCGATGGCTTTGGCGTGCGTCGATTGCGTGAAAGACATCTCTCACCTCCGTGAGTTCCAGAGCAAGTAGCTGAGTGCCTTACTCTGTGCAGATCGCATGCCGAGATTTAACTCGATCCGTCACGGCGACCCTCCGTCGGAGCGGCGTGAGCGCTCGCAACTCAACCTGGCGGCTCCCCGCGCATGTCGGGTACTTGCCAACCGTGCTGGCGATGTCGTCGCTCGGCCGCGCAACGTACGTAGCGCGGCCCATCAACGTGCATCTCGCGGCGCGCAGTTTGCACCCTCGACACATCGATGCATGTATTGATGGCGACCGATCTTTTCCGCCCTTCATGGAGGTTTCCCCGATGACATCATGGTTCTCCAAGCTGACCGGCAATGGACGTCTGACGCTCGACAACCTCGAGGGCGTGCTGGCGCTGCAGTTGCGCGACCTTTACAGCGCCGAGGTTCAACTCATCGCCGCGCTGCCGAAAATGGCCGAGGCTGCCCAGTCTCCGGACCTGAAGACGGCACTTCAGTCCCACCTCGAGGAGACCCGAGCCCACAAGCTTCGCCTCGAGCAGGCGTTCAAACTGCTGGGACAACGGCCTCAGCCCGAAACGTGCGAGGCGATGCAGGGCCTGATCTCCGAAGGCGAGGAGATCGTCCAGGCCGAAGGCGATGCCGAGGTGAAAGACGCGGCCCTGATCGCCGCCGCCCAGCGTATCGAGCACTACGAAGTCGCCGGCTATGGCTGCGCACGGTCCTTCGCCCGGCGGTTGGGCCTTTCGGAAGTGGCCGCGCTGCTGCAAAACACGCTGGAGGAGGAGTCCCGCGCCGATATGATCCTCACTGAAATCGCCGAGGACTCGGTCAACGTCGCGGCAGTACGTTCGTAGCACGACCGATCGGGTTGTCATGCCACCGGAGCGACATTCTTTAGCACGCGAGGTGCAGGCGTTCGTCGAGCGGGCCGCCGACCTGCTCGACATCAGCGACCAGATGCGCGATCTGCTGCGCTCACCCTACCGCGAGCTGCAATTCGAGTTGCCGCTGCGCGGAAACAACGGCCATTTGCGCGAGTTTCGCGGCTTCCGCGTGCAACACAACCAGAGCCGCGGCCCCTTCAAGGGCGGTTTGCGCTACCACCGCGACGTGAACCTCGACCACTTTCGGGCGCTGGCCGAGACGATGACGATGAAGTGCGCGCTGGTCGACGTGCCGTTCGGCGGCGCCAAGGGCGGGATCAATTGTGATCCCTCGACGCTCGCTGCCAACGAGCGCGAGGTGCTCACCAAGCGTTTCGTCGAGCGGATGGGTCCCCTGCTGGGCCCCGGCCGAGATATTCCGGCCCCGGACATGGGCACCAGCAGCCAGGAAATGGCCTGGATTCTGGACGCTTATACCGAGGACTACGGCTATCAACCGGCCGTGGTGACCGGCAAGCCGCTGCAGTTGGGAGGCTCGCCCGGCCGCGCGTCGGCCACCGGACGCGGCGCCATGCTGCTAACTGCCTGGGTCGCCGAAGAACACGGCATCGACCTCAGCCAGGCGAGTATCGCCATCCAGGGGTTCGGCAAGGTCGGGCGGCACGCGGCGCGGCTACTGGCCGAGCGCGGCGCCTCGATCGTGGCCGTCAGCGACAGCTCAGGTGCGGTCTACAACCCCGCTGGCCTGGACGTGAAGAAACTCTTCGAAGCCAAGGAGAATAACCGCACGCGTGTGGCCGACTGTGGACTCGATGCCGAGATCATCGACGGCGAAGAGCTCCTTTACCGCGACGTCGACATTCTGATCCCCGCGGCGATCGAACGGGTGATCCACGGCGACAACTGCCGGCGAATCCGTGCGAAGGTGATCGTCGAGGCGGCCAACCTCCCGACCACCAGCGATGCCGATCTCGCCCTGGAAAAGGCGGGCACTACGGTCGTGCCCGATATCCTGGCGAACGCCGGCGGGGTAGTCGTCTCCTACCTGGAGTACGTGCAGAATCATCAGCGCTATCGCTGGGAGGAGAGCCGTATCCACGACGAGTTGGAGCGCAAGCTGGCCGCCGCCTGGCAAGACGTCCGCGGCCGCGCTACTAGCGATGACGTTTCCTACCGCACGGCCGCCTACGAAATCGCCTGCCAGCGCGTCGCCGAGGCCATTGAACTGCGCGGATTCTAATCGGCGACTTCGAGATTCACGGCGCAGGCCTTGTAGGCCGGCTGGCGAGAATAGGGGTCGAACACGGCATCGGTTAGCAGATTGGTCGGGGCGTAGTGCATCGGCACAAAGACCTGCTTGGGCTGCACGGTGGGCAGCACGACGGCCTTGGCCTGCATGCTGCCCCGCTGTGACGAGACGCGCACCCATTGGCCGCGCTCGATCCCCAGTTCGGCCGCGTCGACGGGGCTGATTTCGACGTAGGGATCGCGCGGGTAGAGCTTCTGCAACACGGCCGATTTCGCCGTGCGCGTCTGCGTGTGCCACTGCGAAGCGGAGCCCCGGCCCGTGAGCAAGAGGAACGGGTACCGCGTATTGGGCGACTCCGGGATGGCGCGGGTTTCTTCAAACACGAATCGGGCCTTGCCGTCCGCGTGGTAGTAGCGCCCATCGCCGAACAGCCGCCGCTGGGAGCCGGCGTCGCGCGTGGCGTCTCGATACGGCCACTGAATGCCGCCGGAACGGTCGAGCATCTGATAGTCCTCGATGCCGCCAAAGTCGCAGGGCCGGCCGGCCGACAACCTCGACAGAAGTTGAAACACGGCCTCGGGCGACTGCCACTTGCGAAACATCTCGCCGCAGCCCCAGGATTCGGCCAAGAGCCGGAAGATAGCGAAATCGGAAAGCGCCACGCCGGGGGCCGGTGCCACCTTCTTGTGCAGGCCGATCCGCCGCTCGGAGTTGATGAACGTGCCCTCCTTCTCGCCCCAGCCGGCGGCGGGCAGCACCAGGTCGGCCATCTGGGCCGTTTCGGTCGTGGCATACATGTCCTGCACGACCAAAAACTCAAGCCGCTCGAGAATGTCGCGGGCCTGCGACTGGTTGATCCACGAATGGGCCGGGTTGGTGCAGATGACCCACAGTCCGCGGATCTTGCCGGCGAGAATGCCCTCCATGATCCGATCGTACGACCATCCTTTATCGCGCGGGATGCGGCCCTCGTCGATGTCGAGAATATCGGCGACTTCGCGCCGGTGCGCTTCGTTTTCGAAGGCGCGCCCGCCCAGTAGGTTGGTCGTGTTGCTGAACAGCCGCGACCCCATGGCATTGCACTGCCCGGTGATCGAGTTAGCTCCGGTCCCGGGTCGTCCGATGTTGCCGGTCATCAGCGCGAGATTGATGATCGCCTGGGCGGTGCGCACTCCCTGGTGACTTTGGTTCACGCCCATCGTCCACCAGAACGACACGCGGCGGCCCCGGTAAATCGTGCGCGCAAGCCGTTCGATTTCGGCGGCGGCGATGCCCGTCTCGGCCTCGACGCGCTCGAGCGGAAAGGCGTTGAGGAACTCGCGAAACGCGTCGAAGCCGCTAGTGTACTCGGCAATGTACTCGGGGCGGATCCAACCGCGATCCAACAGCAGCCGGGCCACGCCGTACAGCAGCGAAAGGTCCGACTTCGGCCGCACCGACAGGTGCTGCGTGGCCGCCATGGCGGTTTCGGTCGCCCGGGGGTCGACTACGACGATCTGCGGCGGGTGGGGATTGCGCATCACGCGTTCCCACATGATCGGGTGCGCGATGCAGACGTTGCTGCCCACGAAGACGAGGACGTCCGACAGCTCGAAGTCTTCGTAGGTGTACGGCGGCGCGTCGAAGCCGAATGCTTCTTGATAGGCGACCACCGCCGTCGCCATGCATTGCCGCGTGTTGCCGTCGCCGTGCCGCATGCCCATGCCGAACTTGGCCAGCGCCCCGAGCAGGGCCATCTCCTCGGTGGCCATTTGGCCCGTGCTGAGAAAGGCGAGCGCCTCGGCGCCGTGTTCCCGCTGGATGCCTTTCATGCGCGCGGCGAACGTCTCGGCGGCCTGCTCCCATCCGATCGGCGCCATGCGGCCCGACTCGGCGCGCAGCAACGGCGTCGTTGCCCGATCGGGAGCGGTCAACACGCTGAGGGCTTCCCACCCCTTGGGACACGCCATGCCGAGGTTCACCGGGTAGTCGACCGTGGGCGACAGGCCGATCGCCGCGTTGCCCTTGAGGTGCACGTCCAGGCTGCAACCCGTGGAGCAGTAGCCGCAGACCGTGCGCGTGGTCGCGTCGGGCTGTGCCTTTTCGGGAAGGCGGCCCAGCCCGAAGGCTCCCGGCATGAGCCGAAGCTCGCGGGTCAGTGGTCCGGAGCGTGCCACGCCGAAGGCGCTGGGAACGCGCGTGATGTTGTCGGGTTCTCTCAACGGATTCCTCCCGGCATTCGCGGCGCGGCCACGGCAGCAAAGAACAAGTACCGTTCGAGAATCTCGCCGGCCAGGCAGGCGGCAAACAGCACCGCCGTCAGCACCGCCACGCCGAAGGAATCGAGCGGACCCTCGGCCGACTGCACCTTCGCCAGCAGGATGGCGGGAACGAACACGCCGCCGGCGAGCCCGGTTGCGAAACGTGCCAGCGTGTAGTTTGATAGCTCGCCGGTCATCAGCATCGCCGAGCGCTTCAACTGCGTCATCGAGCGCGACAGAAGATGTCGCAGCAGCGAGGCCTCCCAAAGCAACTTCGCCGAGGCCAGCAAGATCAACGCCGGGCAAAGCAGACGCCCCGCCGAGGCCAGCACCTGTTCGGCATCCGGATCGGGCTCGGCGAGCGCAAACAACACGACGCTGAGCCATGCCGTGGCGGTGCCCAGCAGCCCGGCGGTCAGCAAGAACCGCAGCGTAGTGCGCGGAAAGCTCCAAAACTCACGGCCCAACGTGGCGTAGATCATCACGGATCCGAAGACGCCAACCGCCCCGACGGCCACGACCGCGCCGCCGAGCCAAGTGGGCATCGGGCTCGCGCCCGGCGGTAGTAGCACCAGCGCGGCCGCATAGACACACGCCAGGCCGGCAAACACGCCGAATGCCAGAATCTCGCGGCTCATCCAGGAGTGCCGCAAGCCGAGGATCGCGCGATAAGCATACTGCGGTCGCCCCAGGTGAAACGTGCTGGCGGCCAACGCCACCAGGCCGAACACCAGCGCCGTCAATCCGTGAAGCTGCCGCATCGGCGCCGCCGGGCTGCCGGTGACTGCGCCCTCCAACACCAACCCCACGGCAAACGCGCCCACCGATAGCTGCGTCAGCACGAGCATCACCACCAGCGGCCAATGCGGGTGCTGCGGGCCGACTTGAAAGTAGTCGACCGGCAGCATGTTGCGAGGAAACACGCGCCGCGTGCGGTACGTCGTCGTCGGATAGGTGATTTGCGGGTCGGGGGCGGCAGGCAGGAAGTTCGTGGCCTCGGCATCCTCGACCGTCTGCTGCACGTCGACCAGTTGAATCGAGATCGCCTGGTGCGGACAGGCCTGCACGCAGGCCGGGGCCTCGTCGGCGGCCAACCGCGTCGAGCACATGTCGCACTTGCGGACGATGCCTTTGCCCGCATGGTATTTGGGCACGTCGTACGGGCAGGCCATCGTACAGTACTGGCAGCCGAAGCATTGGTCGTCGAGATGCTTGACGATGCCGGTCTGCGGATCTTTCTCGTAGGCGTTCACCGGACAAGCGATCATGCAGGCCGGGCTCACGCAATGGTGGCAGGCGGTGGTCACGTGTTGCATCACCGGTGCCGAGCGCGTTCCACCGACCAGAAGTCCGACGTCGCGCCAGGTTTCGCCCTCGTCCAGGCCGTTCAGCCCGTGGCAGGCCGTCACACAGGCCTTGCAGCCGCTGCAGCGGTCGAGATCGACTTCAAATCCATACTGCTGTCCCGGCCCGGGGGCCGCCGCAGGCATCAGCGCGCGGTAGTACTTCTCGGCCGCCGGCGCCGCGGAGGTGGCGCCTTCGCGCGCGAAGCGCTCGACGGCCGACAGGTCCTGTTGCTCGCGCAACAGCATCTGTACCAGTGAGAATTCTTCCGCCGAGCCGGCGGCCTCGCCGCTGGCGGAAATCGGGGCGATATTGACAATGGGCAACGAGCTCATCGCTTAGCGGCCAGACTGGCGTGAAACTGTTCGGTGTGGATGCGGTCTCTCGGCACGCCGGCGGCGCTTAGTCCTTCGCAGAGGCGCTCCATGAAGTCGTTCGGACCGCAGAGAAAGTATCGACACTCCGCGGGCCGATCGAGATGAGCCAGCAACGTCTCGGGCGTGAGTCGACCGTGCAGGCCCTGCCACGCGTCGTCGGGCTGGGTCAACGAGACGTGATAGGCGAAATCGGGCGACTCGCCGGCCAACCGTGTGCATTCGGCCCGAAACAGAATGTCGTCGACGGTCCGGGCACCGTGAAAGAAGGCAATCGGATTCGCCAGCCCGCGGGCTTGGCACCAGCGGGCGATGCTCATCATGGGCGTGACGCCGCTACCTGCCGAGACGAGCACCAAAGGCTCGGTGTGCCGCTCGTGGTCGAAGTAGAAGCCGCCTTGGGCGCCGTTGAGCTTGAACTCGTCGCCCGGCTGAGCATTTTCGAACAACCAGCGCGACGCGACGCCGTCGGGGTTGAGCTTGATCGTCAAGTCCACGACTTCCGGCGCGTGCGGCGAAGAGCTGATCGTGAAGCTGCGCCACACGTCCTGTGAATCGGCGGGGACGCAAATCTTGACGAACTTGCCGGGGTGGTCCATAGGCAATAGCCTCGCCTGGTTGTCGAAGCGAAACGTGCGCACGCCGGGAGCCTCGTCGATGATCTGCACGAGCGGCAGCGAAGCCTCTCGGGGTCGGATCGCGCGGCGGGGCTTTGCACCCTGTGCAGACGCGGCTGCTGGGACGGCATCGACTTTCACATAGACGCGGCCCTCGTCCACGCGTGTCTCGTAGCGGCGGACGTCGTTGTGCGGCGGGTCGATGCTGCAGCCGGAACACGCGTTGAAAGTCCAGCCGTGCCACGGACAAGTGACCACGCCGCCGGTAACCGAGCCCTGGGCGAGCGGAGCGCCTTCGTGCGGACAGAGCGCGTCGATCGCGTGAATTCGCCCGTCGACGCGGAACAGCGCCAGCTCCTTCCCGCCGACCGTGACATCGAGCCCCTCCCCTTCCGGCACAGCCGACTCCTCGGCCGCGAACGCGAAGCCGTCGCTGCGCAGAGCGCCGTTGGATGGCGTCGCTTCGGCGGAAGGATCATCTGGAGCGGCTAACTCCTCGACAGAGTCTTCGAGCCGAGCAAAGTAGCGCCGCAGGCCGGCGCACGAGGGACAGAAGACCGGCGGGTCGACTCCAGCATGCTCGTAACGGCAGTTCTCGCACAACCACACCGGCGGCTTGAAATCCTCCTCCGCCGCCTTGACTGAACGATCGTCGGGCAACTGTTCGCGCCAGTAGTCGCTGAACGTCTGGCCGGGCTTGTGCGAGAGATAGTACTGCGTGACGACCTCCTCGATCAGCGTGGGAAGCTGATCCACATCGACGCCGAGACGAAAGGTGCGTCCCATCTGCACGCCACCGGCGATGCCGCCGCCGAGAAACACGTCGAAGCCCTCGCGCGTTCCCAGCAGCCGCCGCACGCGCACCCCCTTCAGGCCGATATCGGCCGTGAAGTGTTGCGCGCAGCTCGAGGGGCAGCCGCTCATGTGAATGCGGATGCCCTCCAAGCGCACCTGCTTCTTCCGCAGCTTCTCGAGCAACTGAAACATCCGCCCTTTGGTTTCGGTGACGGCGATGTTGCAGAACTGGCTGCCAGTGCACGCCATGGTGTTGCGGTCAAGCGCGTCGGCGTGGATGCTTAAGCCCAGCGCCGCGGCGTCGGTCAGCGCGGCCTGTTTGTGCCGGGTGGGAATGTTCGCAACGGCGATGCCCTGCTCTTGCGTCGTGCGCAGCGTGCCGCTTCCCCAGCGATCGGCCAGCACGCCCAGGCCCTCGAATTGCTGCCAGGTCATCCGCCCCAGCGGCACGCACAGGCCCATCGTCCAGCGGTCCCAGTCGGCCTCGCGAAACCAGCCGATCAGCTCGTCGCCTTCGGAGGCCGGTTTCGGAACGATGCGGTGCGGCAGCAGCGTGAACGGCAGATCCTGCTCGAGCCAGGCCAACACGCCGTCGACGCCGATCGCTTCCATCAGGAAGCGGAACCGCGCTGCGTTTCGCTTTTCGCGCGAGCCCTTGGCCCGAAACAGATCGAGGACCGAGCGCGTCACTTCGACCACCTGCTCCGGCGCCACCAGCACCGGCAGATGCCGCGCCAGGTGCGGGTTCTGGCCTTGCGTGCCGCCGAGCAGAACGTAAAACGCGACCGAGCCGCAGTCGGTGCGCGTGGCCAGAAAGCTGACGTCCTGCGTCCAGTAGTGGGCCGCGTGCTGGCTCGTCCCGTTCATGCAGATGTTCATCTTCCGCGGCAGGTCGGAGTATTCGCGGCTGTCGACGAACAGCGCCGTGATGCGGTGGCACAGGTCCCGGGTGTCGATGAGCTCGTCGGGCATCAACCCGCTGAACGGATGGCCGAAGACGTTGCGGATGTTGTCGTGGCCGGTTTGCTTGGCCGTCAGGCCCACGGCCTCGAGCCGGCTGCGCACTTCCGGCAAGCGGTCGATCGGGAGACCTTGAATCTGCACGTTGGCGCGAGTCGTCACGTCGACGATGCCGTGGCCGAACTCGTACGCCAGGCGGGCGATTTCCTTGGCTTGGGCCGCGCTCAGCTCGCCGGCCGTGATGCGGATACGGTTCATGTACCGCCCGGGCTGGTCGCGCTTGCGATAGAAGAAGCCGTACCACTTCATTCGCTCCAGGTCGGCCGCGTCGATCTGTTTCATCGGCGTCGCGGCGGAGGCGTGGCGTTCGACGTCGGACCAGACGTCCAGGCCGTGCTTCTCGGCTTTCCAAACTTCGACAGGGTTCGCCATGGGAAGACCTCTTGCTCAGGATTCCTGCAATGCCGGCTGGTACGCGAGCGAAGGTCGGGGCGCCGCTTCGGAGGGACGGTCGAACTCGGCCTCAGCCCCTTCGCTGAAGCGAACGGCAAAGCTGAGAAACGAGATCGACAGCACGGCCGCACCGATGACCAGAAACGCCGTGGGCCAGGAAAGCCCCTGGGCCTTGAAGAGGAAACCGACCGCCACGGCCCCGGCGTTGCCGCCGGCGCCGACGATTCCCGAAACCGAGCCCAGTGCACGGCGGTTGACGAACGGCACGATGGCAAACGTCGCCCCCTCGGACATCTGCACGAACAGGCTGAAGATCACCAGTGCCGGAATCGCCAGCGCCAGGACGCTGATTTGCGAAAAGACCATCAGCAGCAGCCCCTCGCAGAACAGCGTGACAAAAAGCCACTTCACACGGCCCGAGAGTCCCCAGATGCTGCCGCACTTGTCGCCGAAGGCCCCGCCCAACGTACGCGCAAACAGGTTCATCAGGCCGAACGACGCCGCGATCAGGCCGGCGTACCGGGCGGCTTGAATCGTCTCCATCTCGCGAAACACGGCGAAGTAGTCGACGAAGTACAGCGCGGCCACGTTGTTCACCGTCAATTCGATACCGAAGCAGGCGCCGTACATGACGGCCAGAGCCCACACGCGCGGGTCGCGGCACGCTTCGCCAAACGTGCCGCGCACCTCTGCGGCCGCCGGAAGCTTGCCCTGGGCGCGCAACTGCTTGAGGTCGCCCTCGGGCGTGTCCTGCGTGAGCAGGAAATAGGCCACTCCGGTCACCGCACAGGCAACTCCCGCGACGACCATCGAGAGCCGCCACCCTTGTGCCGAAGAAAAGCCCACCGCGCCGACGAAGAACGTGAAGACCAGCGGCATCACGAACTGGGTCACGCCGCCGCCGAGATTGCCCCAACCGGCGGTCGTGGCATTGGCCGTGCCGACGCAATTGCCGGCGAACATCAGCGACGTGTGATACTGCGTGATGACGAACGACGCGCCGATCGCGCCAATTAGCACGCGAAACAGCAGGAACGTCTGAAAGTCGTCGGCCAGGGCGATGCCCATCACCGGCAGCGAACCGGCGATCAATAATCCCGCGTAGGCGCGGCGTGGGCCGATCTTGTCGCACAGCCAGCCGACGAACAGGCGCGCCAGCACGGTAATCGCCACCGACCCGATCACGCACCAGCCGACCTGTGTCTTGGTCAGCGCCATTTCCTCGCGCACGACGGTCATCAAGGGGGCGATGCCGAACCACGCGAAGAAGCAAAGAAAGAACGCCATCCACGACATGTGAAAGGCGCGCATCTGCGGCGTGGAGAAATTGAGCAAGTGGATGCGCGTCGCCTTGCCGCGAGTCTGCATGGGTCGCTCCGGTACGTGAATCCAACAGGCGTGAGTTCGTCGCATCGCCGGAGAAGCAAGCACGGTACCCACGACGCCGGCAGCAGCGTCTTTCTTCGGAAACCCGAAGCGGAGTTTCGGGCATCCGAAGGGCGAACCTCGGTTTGCGCGATCGCCGCGCCGATCGCATGCCGCCCTTCAAGGCACGTGCTGCCGCCTGGATGGGCAACCCGAGGTGAACCGATAACTCGCCCCCGCACGCATCTGCCTGCTTGAACGACGTTTCCGCAGCGGGCCGGAAACTTCACGGCCCAACGGAACGCGGTTTTCATACGAGCCGGAGAGACATGCGCGCACATTCCCCCGAACCCGAAGAACTCTCGCCGTCGACAGGCAGCCCCGCGACCGGCCCCGTAGGTCTGGTGCGCTTGCTATCGGGGCGGTATCTGTGGGCTCTGCTGGCCGTGGCCAGTCTGGCCGTGGTCGATGAGGCGATCATTCAACCACAGTTGGTGCGGCTGAATCTCTACGCGCCGGCGATCAACGTGGCCGGCCGGCAGCGGATGCTGAGCCAGAAAATCGCCAAGAACGCCCTGGCTCTGGCCACGCGCTCGGGCGACGGCGCGCGAGCCGACCGCCGCGAACAATTGCTGAAGGCGGTCTATGAATGGAACACGGCTCACCGGGGGCTGCTCAGCGGCAGCGTAGCGCTCGGCTTGGAGCCGATTGCCGATGAGCGCACGGCTGCTGCGCTACTGGCGCTCGAGCCCCGGCTCGAGGCCATTCGCACGGCCGCTCACACGATTGCCGACACTTCCCCCGACGATACGGACCACGATGCCGCGATCCAGGCCGCCCTGGACACGATTCTTTCCGAGGAACCGCAGTACCTGGAAGGCATGGAACGCGTCGTGGGCATGCTCGAGGTCTCGGCCGGCCGGCAGGTCGATTTTCTGCGCTGGTGCGGCATGGCCGCCATGCTCGCCGCGCTGGGCTTGCTGGTAGCCGTTTACTTCGTCGTCCTGCGACCGGCATTGAACCTGATCCGCCAGCAGATCACGAAGCTGGCCGACAGCGAATCGAGACATCGCGAGATGGCCGAACTGCTCACTGAGGCGCGCGACGAGCTCGAATCGCGCGTGGCCGAGCGCACCAGCGAGCTGGTGGCGGCCAATCGCGCCCTGGAGGGCGAGATCGCCGAACGCCAGGCCGCCGAGAGCCGGATGCGCGAGCTGTCCGGCGAGCTGGCTCATGCATCGCGCATCACGGCGCTGGGACAATTGGCCACGGGATTGGCGCACGAGATCAACCAGCCGCTGGCCTCGATCACCAACTATGCCGACGTGCTCGAGCTGTCGGCCGAAAACGGCACGTTCGACGCCGAGACGACGGCCTCGACGATCGCCCGGTTGAAACGAGCGGCGCTGCGGGCGGGTCAAATCGTCCGCAGCATGCGAAACTTCGTGCGCGCCGGCGGCGGCCAGCGAAGCGTCGTCGAGCTGAACGCCCTGGTGCGCGAAGTATGCGATCTGTGCCGCCCCCAACTCGAGCAGGCCCAGGTGCAATGGTCGGTCGATTTGGCCGTCGGCGAGATCATCGTCGAGGCCGATCCGCTCGAGATTCAGCAGGTCGTCGTGAACCTGGTGCAGAACGCGGCGCAAGCCGTGGCCGCGTGCGATCGAGAAGACCGCCACGTCGACATTCGGACTTGCGTCGAGGGTCACAACGCCACGGTGGAAGTGGCCGACACCGGGCCCGGCTTCGGTACCGCGGGCGCCGAGGAATCGTTTGCCCCGTTCTTCTCGACCAAGCCGGAAGGCCTGGGGATGGGACTGTCGATCAGCCGCACGATTCTCGAGCGCCACGACGGCCGGCTCTGGGGCAGAAACCGCGCCGGCGGCGGCGCCGTCGTCGGATTTCAGCTACCTTTGGCAACCGAGCATGAACAGCACGTCAGCACATCGAACGACTGTATTTGTCGTTGACGACGACCGCCAGATGCTGGAATCGCTGACGACGCTGCTCTCGGCGATGAAGTTCACGGTCCGCGCGTTCGCCAACGCCGCGGAGTTTCATCGCTTCTACGACCCGTCGATGTCAGGCTGCCTGGTGCTCGACGTGCGGATGCCCGTGCAGGACGGGCTGGAGCTGTACGAACAGCTCGTTCGCGAGGGGAATCGCATCCCGGTGATCTTCATTACCGCGCACGCCGATGTTTCGACGGCCGTGGCTGCGATGAAGACCGGCGCGATCGAGTTTTTGGAAAAGCCCTTCGAGCGCGAGCTGCTATTGGACCGCGTGCAAAAGGCCCTGGCGCTGGACGACGAATGGCGGCGGCACGACGCCGAGTACGCCGAGCTCGACGAGCGCATTCGCCTGCTGACGCCGCGCGAGCAGGAAACACTCGAGCTGCTGCTCTGCGGCGCCTCGAACAAAGTGATGGCGTCGAAGCTGCAGATCTCGGAGCGAGCGGTCGAAATGCGCCGCGCGGCTATCATGCAGAAGTTGCAAACCCGTTCCGTGGCCGAGCTGGTCGAATCGGCCATCACGCACCGGATTCTCGGCGAGATTCGTCAGGCGCGCAGCAGTGCGTGGCTACGCGTCTAGCTACTTCGCCTTGGTGGACGGCGCGAGGCGGCTCTGGTGCTATGGCCGCGGCTGGGGGCCGTTCTGCGAGGCGATGAACACATCGTCGTGCGGAAACTTTTCGAACAGGGCTTCCGGCTTGCCGAAATTCGTGGCCAGCACGTTGGCCGGATTGCCGGCGATCCACTGCGACAGGTCGATCGACTCGTAGACGCCCGTGTTGAAGCCGACCAGCACGCGGCAGGGGCTGGTGCCGACGTTCTCGATCGAGTGGCCGTAGCCCTGGGGAATGTAGGCGACGTCGCCCTTTTCCAGCGTCTCGGAGCGGAAGCGGCCGTGCGAGCCGAACATCGTCACGCTGATGTCGCCGTCGATGACGTACTGCCATTCGTCGGAGGTGGGGTGCCAGTGCAGTTCGCGCAGCGCGCCGGGATCGAGGTCGAGGATCACGCCCATGAGGGTGGTCGAGATTTCGAATTGCGACGAATCGACCCGCCACTCGCGGCCGCCGTCGAAGACCCGATGCGGCGGCTGGGCCAACATGCGGTACTTGTGCGTTTGCGGCGGAAGCCTCCAGCCGGCCAGCGGCTTGGCGGGCTCGGCGGGCGGAACTTCGCCGCGAGCAAAGTAGACCTCGCTCTTGGGGAAACCGCGGAAGGCCGACTCGGGCAGGCCGAAATTCTTGGCCAACAGCGACCGCGGCACGTGGCCCATCCAGTCGGTGATGCTGAAGGTGCCGAACTCGGAGAAGTAGCCGTTGTCGAAGATCAGGATGAAATGGCACGGCTCGTCTCCCAGGCATTCGAGCATGTGGCCGTGGCCGCGCGGAAAGTACCAGACGTCTCCCGGCTCGAAGTCGTTGGTCTCCGAAGTGTTGTCCGGGGCGATGACGGTAGTGCGCGCGCGTCCTGCGAGCACGAAGGCCCACTCGGCCGCCGTGGCGTGCCAGTGCAGCTCGCGCATGGCTCCCGGCTCGAGCCGCATCGAGACTCCGGCGATGCCCTTGGAGATGGGCAACTGTTCGACCGTGGCTTCCTTGCCGTAGCTGCCGCCGATCACCTTGCCCTCGGATTTCTCCAGCGCGAACTTGAACGTGGGCAGTTCTTGGCCCGAGAGCAGCGGGTCGGGCACGTTGTTCATAAAGCTCGTGCTGCCGCCGCTGGCCGTATCGGCATTCAGCGAGGCCGTGGCGGCCGCAGCCAGCGCCGCGGAGCGAGCGAGAAACTGTCGGCGTTGAACTTCGGACACAGGGCACCTCCTTTGAGATCCATCCGGCCGCGGCCTCGTGTGCCGCGCCACAATCGAAGTAAGTATAGCCCCGCGAATGCCCCGCCCAAGCGGCCGCAACGCGACGAGTCGGCCTGTAGCGGTTTCCATGATTCCGACAGCCAGGCTCCGCACAGCCGGCGACGGTTGCACCGAGTTTGGCTCGCAACCACAATGACGGTGCCGACGTTGACAGGTTTACGGTATCCGGAGGCGGACGCAGTCATGCAATCGAAAATCATGCGGAGATACTTGGCCGCGGCCGGCGTAGTCCTGTTGTTGGTTGCCGGGGCGGCGTCGATCGCGCGCGCTGCCGAGGCAGAGCGTCCCAACATTCTGTTCGCCTTCGCCGACGACTGGGGGCGGCTGGCCAGCGCCTATGCGGCGACCGATGGCGCCGACGGACTCCAGGGACTGGTACGCACGCCGAATTTTGACCGCATCGCCCAGCGCGGCGTGCTGTTCACGCGCGCGTTCGTCAACGCGCCTTCCTGCACGCCCTGCCGCAGCTCGATCCTGAGCGGACAGTACTTCTGGCGCACGGGACGCGCCGCGATCCTCCGCGGCGCGGTGTGGGACGACAGCATTCCAAGCTGGCCGCTGTTGCTCAAGGACTCCGGCTATCACATCGGCAAGACCTGGAAGGTGTGGAGCCCCGGCCGACCGGCCGATGCCCCGTACGGCAAGCAGCAATTCGCCTATCAAAAAGCAGGAGGCCGCTTCAACCAGTTCTCCCAACAGGCCACGCGGATGGTCGAGGGCGGCAAGTCGGTCGACGAAGCCAAGCAGGAATTGCTGGACGAGGTTCGCGGCAACTTCAAACAGTTTCTCGAGGACGGCAAATCCGGCGAACCGTTTGCCTATTGGTTCGGACCGACCAACGTCCATCGCAAGTGGATCAAGGGCTCGGGCAAAGACCTGTGGAAGTTCGATCCTGACACACTCGAGGGGCGGCTGCCGCCCTTCTTGCCCGACGTCCCCGTGGTGCGGCAGGACGTGGCGGACTACCTCGGCGAGATTGCGGCGTTCGACGCGGCGCTGGGGGTATTGATCGAAGAGCTGGAAAAAGCCGGCAAGCTGGACAATACGCTGATTGCCGTCAGCGGCGACCACGGTCCGCCGGGCTTCCCGCACGGCAAGTGCAATCTGTACGACTTCGGCACGGCCGTGCCGCTGGCGATCGCCGGTCCCGAGGTCGTGGGCGATCGCGTCGTCGACGACCTGGTGAGTTTGCCGGACCTCGCCCCCACGTTTCTCGAAGCCGCGGGCGTGGCGGTGCCCGAGGTGATGACCGCTCACAGTCTGTGGCCCGTGCTCGAGTCGGAGGATCAGGGTCAGGTCGATCCCGAACGCACCTGGGTGCTGTCCGGCCGCGAACGTCACGTGGAGAATGCCCGCGCGGGCAACCTCCCCTATCCGCAGCGGTCGATCCGCACGCCCGAGTACCGCCTGGTGATCAACTTCCGCCCCGACCGCATGCCGCTGGGCGATCCGTATCGTCTCGACAGCAGCGATCCGCCGAGCGAGGAAGAGATCACCGAGAACACGCGCGTCACGCTGCCGGACGAGGATGCCGGTCCGACGAAGGCCTGGCTCGTGCTCCACCGCGACGATCCGAAGTGGAAATCCTACTTCGAGCATGCCTACGGACAGCGGCCGCGCGAAGAGCTGTTCGACCTGAAAAAAGATCCGCACGAGATGCAGAACATGGCCGAGGATCCCGAGTATGCCGAAGTGCTCGAGCAACTGCGCGAGCAGTTGATGGCCGAACTGAAACGCACCGGCGACCCTCGGCTGGTCGACGACGGCAAGTTTTTCGAAACGCCGCCGATGGCCGGACCCGTGCCGGACGATGCCAACCGCCGCCGGCGCAATCGGAACTAGGGTCCAGACGACACTACTCCCAACTGGCCTCGGGAAGCGGCTTGGCCTCGACGATCTCGATGAGCACCTTGTCGGGAGCCATCACGAAGAAGCTCTTGTGACCTAGCTCGCGCTCGGCGATCGGCTCGACGATCTCGACGCCGGCGGCCTTCATCCGCTCGAAGACGGGCTCGATCCGCCGGTAGGAAAACGCCAGGTGATCGATGGCCCGACCGCGGGTCGTTTCGAACTCGTCGGGAGCATCTTCCTTGGTGTAGCTGCCGCCAGGCCACCAGCGGCTGTCGAAGTCGGGGCGCCCAAACACCGCGAAGCTGACGTTGTCGCACTGCAGGAAGGCCATCCAAATCGAACGAATGTCTTCGTAGTCGCGCGTCTGGGGCTTGGGAAGCACGCGGGCAGTGACGCCGAGGTGTTGCTTGTACCATTCGGCCGTGGCCGCCACGTCGGTGGCCCAAAGATGGACGTGGTTGAAGCGATGGTTTCGCTCGCCAGTCCAGAGTTCGATCAGCTCTTTGTCGGGACCGTAGAAGTACATGCCGTAGTTGTTGCCCAGCTTGCCGATGGGCGTTTCGAACTCGACGCCTCGGCTCTTGAGCCACTCGAAGTCCGACGGCCCATCGACTGAGCCCCAGCCGATGTGCGAGATGGCCGAGTGCGGGAGATACGGCGGCGCCGCGTCGACCTCGTTCAACAAGATGAACGAACGTTCGGTGAACAGGGCCGGTGCGCGTCCCTGGTATTGGACGCGCACCGCACCCAGGTTCTTCGAGTAGAAGTCGATCGTCTCGCTCGGATCGGTGACATTAAGCCGCACGTGATGAAAATGCGCGGGCTCTTCGCTATCCGTCTCCTCGGCGGCGCACAGCACTCGTGCAAAGAGTGCGGCCGCCAGAAACACGAGCAGGACGTACTTCGATCTCATCGAGAGTTTCCGCCTAAGGTAAGACATGCTGCGCGGTGCTGCCGATCAGTCGCCGGCCGCCGCGGGCTTGTCAGTCGGCTTGGGACCCGCGGGGCTCTGCTCCAGGCCGATCGACTCGACCGGGAAGGCCGCCGTGTACCAGCCGTACATCATTTCGTCCCAGGTCTGCGGGCCGTAGGTGACCGCGTCGTCGGGATCGGGATTGGCCAGATTGTCGGCCGAGTTGTCGTAGTAGGCCGTGACGGTCATCTCGGACCCCGCCGGCAGCAGCTTCGGCTCGGAGAGCACGTAGTAGATCTGCCAGTTGAAGTCGTACCGCGGCACGTCGATCAGCACTTCGTGCCGTCCGTCCGGATAGTTCACTTCGTACTTCATCGACTTGCCGCGCAAGTGCATGTGCGGATAGAGCGACAGCAGCAGCGTGTCCTGCGCCATCTCCTTTTTGGCCACCACGCGATGGTTCGGATCGTTCGGCGGAATCTCGAAGTCGTGGGTGCCGGTGTTGGTCGTGGCGGCCACGTGCGTGATCACCTCGTCCTCGTCGGCAAACACGAGCCCGATCGAGCTGATGTCCTTCTGCGGGGAGCCGTTGGGCGTGTAGTGCATGTTGAACACCAGCTTGGCTCCGGCCGGAATCCGCTTGGCCATGCCGTCGGGATAGACCATCGGGCGCGTTCCCGGCGCGTAGCCCTCCAACAGGCTTAGCGAGCGGAAGTCGATGCCCGAGTCGCGGGCCTTCTTCAGCGTTTCCTGCTCGCCCTTGGGCAGTTGCAGGAACACGACGATGTGGTGCACCACCTGGCGATTGCCGGGCATGCACTCAGCCATCTTGATCCACTTGTCTTCCTTGAAGCCGGGATCGACGACGAAGTATTGATAGTCGACCACGCCTTCGGCCGGGCACTCAAACGGCTCGTCGCTCATCTGGATGATCATGTCGGGTTCCTGCGGCAGGAACCAACCCTCGACGAACTCGCGCGGCTCGGGCAAATCGGCCGGGTCGCCCTCGGGACAGCCGGCTTCGACCCAGGCGTAAACCTGCTGCTCTTCTTCCTTGGTGAGCCGCAGCTCATTGGAAAAGTGGCCGTACTTCGGATCAGCATGCCAGGGGGGCATCCGCTGCTCGCGGATCACCTCGGCAATCATCTCGCCCCATCCCGCCACTTCGTCGTATTCGGTGAGCGAGAAGGGAGCGATCTGCTCTTCGCGGTGACACTCCTGGCAACGGCGCTGCATGATCCGCGCGATCTGGTTCGAATAGGTGACGTCTGTCTTCTCTTGGGTTTCGCGCACCCGACCGATGATGCAGCCTTTCAGCTCGGTCTCGGCCACGCTCACCTCTTTGCCCGCCAGCAGTTCCTCGAGCGCCGCCCCCAGGTCGCTGCGTTCCAGTTCGGGCGCGACGTAGCCGACACCGTAGTCGAACGAGTACTGCGAATCGATCCGCCCGTGGTAGCGGACAACGCGATCGACATCCAACACAAAGACTTCCGGCGTGCGGGTGGCGCCGAACTGATCGGCGACGTGGTTGCCGACGTCCTTAAGCACTGGGAACTCAATGCCCGAGCGGCGGACGTGCGCGGCCAGCTCGGTGATGGAATCCTGCCGGTTGGAGTTGATGCCGATAAACGCCACGCCCTGGTCGGCCAGCTCTTGCGACATCTTCTGCAACCGCGGCGCGTAGAGCTTGGCCAGCGGGCACTCGGTGCCCAGGAAGGCGACGACGAGGATCTTCTTGTCGGCAAAGTCGTCGAGCTTGTGCTCCTTGCCGCGGAAGTCGGCCAGCGCGAACGGCTCGATCTTGCGTCCCACGAGCGAGTCGGCTCCTTCTTCGGCTGAGGCCGGCGACTCGGCTACCACCGGCACGGCAAACAACAGGGCCAGGGACAGCACGAGTGCGATGGCTGAGGCGCGGCGCATTTTTAGATCCTCCTGATTGGAGCAGGTCGGTTGGCGACGGCTTCCACGCGAGGGGGAAAGAGGTGGCGCGCATGAGAATAAGGCATTTGCACGTCCCAAGCAAGAAAAGCTCGGCCTATCTGGGGGTACTTCGTGCGGACTGTTTCTCCACGACAATTCATTTGTGTGCCAAGAGTTAGGAGGCCAGGCCATGAAAAAAGTAGGCGTTCGGGCGAGCCTCGCAAGCCGCCGATGGCGCTAGGTAGGACAGCCGCCGAAGTCCGAGAAGGAGGTGTCCGATGATCCGCACAACTTGCCGCCGCCGCCCCCTACAGGTCGAAGCTCTGGAAGAACGCAGCCTGCTTACCGTCGTCCCCGGCGGCTTGGAACTGCAGGTGAACTCGTACACCACCGTGGCGCAGTTTGCTCCGGCCGTGGCTTCCGACCACGCGGGCAACCGCGTGGTCGTCTGGACCAGCGACACTCAGGACGGCGACGGCCAGGGCGTCTTTGCCCAGCGGTTCGACGCGGCGGGCGCGCCGCTCGGAGGCGAGTTTCAAGTTAACGCGCATACCACGGGCGATCAGTCGGATCCGGCCGTGGCGATGGAGCCCGATGGCGATTTCGTCGTCGTTTGGAAGAGCGACGGCGAGGATGGCGACGGCGACGGCGTCTTCGCACAGCGATTCGACGAGAACGGCGTGCCCCAGGGCGGGCCGCTGCAAGTGAACACCACCGCGGCCGGCCACCAGCAGCAGCCCGCGGTGGCCACCAGCGCCAACGGTGGGTTCACGGTGGCCTGGCAAAGCCTCGGACAAGACGGCGACGGGTCGGGCATCTATGCCCAGCGGTTCAGCTCGACCGGCGCGCCGATCGGCTTCGAGTTCCAGGCGAACACCGAAACGGCCAGCCACCAATCGCAACCAGCGCTGGCGATGGACGTCGACGGCGACTTTCTGGTCCTGTGGCAGAGCTTCGGACAGGACGGCAATGGCGACGGCGTGTTCGGCCAGCGATTCGACGTATCGGGCATTGCCATGGGGCCCGAGTTTCAGGTCAACACGTACACCACCGGTGGGCAAAGCCAGCCGGTCGTGGCGATGGACGCCGGCGGCGACTACGTCGTGGCCTGGCACAGTTCGGGGCAGGACGGCAGCGGCTACGGCATCTACGCGCAGCGATACGACGCGGCCGGTGCGCCGCTGGGCGGCGAATTTCAGGTCAACGACCACACCCCGCTCAACCAGCGGTCGCCGTCGGTGGCGGTGGACGTCGACGGCGATTTCGTGGTCGCCTGGCAAAGTGCCGCACAAGACGGCAGCGATTACGGCATCTACGCCCGGCGCTACGGCAGTAACGGCTCGCCGCAGAGCGGCGAGTTTCGGGTCAACAGCTTCACCGCCGGCGATCAGCTTGCCGCCGGCGTGGCGATGGACGCCGGCGGCGGTTTCCTGGTCGCCTGGCAAAGCACCGGGCAGGACGGGAGCGGCGAGGGTATCTTCGCACAGCGATACGGTGAGACCGAGCCGTCGACCGTCTTGGGAGTGGCCACACAATCCGGCGAGCCAATCGCGGTCGACGATACCCTCACCGAGCGGGTAACGGCGCTGGTGGTATCGTTCTCCAGGAACATGAGCACGCTGGGAGGCGACAACGGCGCCGACAGCGTCACCAACCCCGCCAACTACGAGCTGCTGCGCTCGGGCATGGAGATGCCCGCAGCGATCGCCGACATCGACTACGGCTACAATCCGCTCAGTGAGCAGTTCGAGGCGACGCTGCACCTGAGCGGGCCGCTGTCCAGCGGCGCGTACCAGTGGACGCTGCGCGACGCGCTCCGGACGGCCCACGGCGTGCCGCTCGACGGCGACAGCAACGGCATACCCGGCGGCGACTACGTGCACGCGCTGCGCATGAGCCAGCTGGTCCCGGGCAGCGAGTTTCAGGTCAACACCTACACGACGGGATCGCAGTATTCCGCGGCGGTGGCCGTCGCCCCCAGCGGCGACTTCGTCGTGGCCTGGCAGAGCAACGATCAGGACGGCATCAGCGCGAGCATCCGCGGGCAACGCTACGACGCCTCCGGCGTGCCTCAGGGCGACGAGTTTCGCGTCAGCGACGGACCAGGCAACAGCAGCGCGTCGAGACCATCGATTGGCATGGACGACCAGGGCAACTTTGTGGTCGTGTGGCAAGAAAACAGCAGCGAGCGCATCGCCGCACGCCGTTTTGGCCCCTCGGGCGTTGCTCTGGGGGAGTCGTTTCAGGTCAACTCCTACACAAGCGGCAATTTCACTTTGGCCTCGGTAGACATGGATGCCGATGGCAATTTCGTGGTCGCGTGGACCAGCACCGAACAGGACGGCGACGACAATGGTGTGTACGCGCAACGCTACGATGCCGATGGCGTACCGCAAGGCGGCGAGTTTCGAGTCAACACGACCACGGCGAACCGTGAATGGAACCCTTCGGTAGCCATCGGCGCCGACGGCGATTTCGTCATTGCCTGGCACAGTGAAACGCAGTTCGGCAGCTCATTGGGTATCTACGCGCAGCGCTACGATGCCGGCGGCGTGCCCCAGGGGGGCGAATTCCAGGTGAATTCCTATACCGGCGACGTCCTTCGTTGGTCGTCAGCCGCCATGGGCCCCGATGGGGACTTCCTGATCACCTGGGGGAGCGACAATCAGGACGGCAGCGACGGAGGAGTCTTTGCTCAGCGCTTCGATGCCAGCGGCACGCCCCAGGGAGGCGAGTTTCAAGTCAACAGTTTCACCGCCGGCAGTCAACTGTTCGGCAAGGCGGCAGCGGACGACGAGGGCAACTACCTCATCACGTGGCAAAGCGACAATCAGGACGGCGACAAATACGGAGTGTTCGCTCGTCGGTATGCCGCCTCGGGCACTCCGATCGGGGACGAGTTCCAGGTAAACGTCCACTCTGACAATGGCCAAGATCAGCCCAGGGTGGCCACCGCCGGCGACCAGGTTGTCATGGCCTGGTCCAGCGACGGTCAGGATGGTGACCAGTTCGGCGTATTCGCCCGGCAGTACACGATTTTCGCGCCCGGGGTGACCGGCCGGCACCTGTTCTACAATCAGTCGAAGTTCGACGGCAACACGGTCGGCGCTGACTCGAGCGACGATCTGGCCGTGGCTACCGACAAGAGCGCCTACTTGCCCGGCTCGGGTGCCGCGACGTTCGACCACATCAGCAGCTACTCGCGCGGCATCAATGGCGTGATGGTCGATATCGCCAACCCGGGCGGCACAATCACGGCCGACGACTTCACGTTCAGAGTCAGCACGCAGGTACAGGCCAACAACACGCCCAGCAGTTGGGCCAGCGCACCGGCACCCTCCGATATTGCGTTGCGTGCCGGCGCGGGCGTCGACGGCTCGGACCGCGTGACGATCGTCTGGGAGGCCGGCGCCATCTCCAATCAATGGCTGCAGGTGATTGTCGAGGGCAACGATGCCATCGGCGGCTTTAACACCAATACGGGCCTGAACGTGAGCGACGTCTTCTATTTCGGCAACCGCATCGGCGACACCGGCAGCGGTACGCCGACGCTGGCGGTCACTAGCGCCGCCGATGAGATCGCGACCCGAAACAATCCGGGATTTGGCGCGACGATCACGAACGTGTACGACTTCGACCGCAGCGGCCTGGTCAACGCGGTCGACAGTTTGATCGCCCGAAACAATGCGGGGCTGCTGACGAAGATCAACGTCGCCGACCCGCCAGCCGCGCCCGCAATCACCGCGGAGTCTAGCGCGGCGGTGGCCAACGCCTTGGCGATTCCTGCGGCGGTGACGCCTTCGGCCCATCGCGTACCCGCGACCGCGCCCGAGTCCGTTGCCCCCGGTGGTCGAGGCGAATCGGCCACTGCGCGTCGCGCCGTTCGAGTGTCGGCTGCCCTGCCGGCCAGCGCGACTCGGCAGCTTCCGGCAACCTCATCCGAGACGGATACGGAAGTGGACGAGAAGCTGCTCGACCTACTTGCCGCGGCGCTGCTGGAGCGTATGTAGCAAGCGACCGTGGCCAGGCAGACCGCCCTAGCGCGGCGCCTGCAGCGTGTCGAGGAACGTCAACAGCGCGTAGCGTTTGGCCGGCGAGAGCGACTGGAACGCTTCGCGCGAGCGCTTCGACTGGCCGTCGTGGCGGAGAATGGCGTGCTGCAGCGTGGGCGAGCCGCCGTCGTGGAAGTAGGGAGCCGAATCGGCTACGCCCCACAAGGGCGGCGTCTTCCACTCGTTGGCCTTCGGGTGGTCGCTGGGCAGCTCGACCGGCGTCGTCACTCGGGCGTAACCGGTCACGTGATCGGGCTCGATGGTGTAGAGCCGGAAATCGCTGTAGATGCCCTGCACGTGCCCCAAGTCGGGCGTGTGGCAATCGGCGCAGCCCACCTCGGCAAACAGCTTTTTGCCCTCGATCGCCTTCTCGCGCTCGGCGGGATCCTGCGGCAAAACTTCCACCGGGCGCGGCAGCGCCGCCACGTAGGTGATCAACTGATCGAGCTGCGTCGCGTCCATGTCCAATGCGGCGCCTTCGTCCTCGCGGAACGCGCGCGGCGCCATCTGCGACTTCTGCGGATTGGTCAGACCCAACTCGACGGCGCAGGCCGTGGCCACGAACTCTTCGAGCGAGGCGAACTGCCCCTTCCAGCCAAACTTGCCGACGCGCCCGGCCGACAGCGAGCGCGCTCGGCCGACCGACGTGCCGGTGAAATCGCCGTCGAGATTCTCAGAGATGAGCTGGGCCGTGCGGCTGAGGCCCGCCCCGCGAATCGACCAGCTCGAGAGCTCGTCGATCAGGCCGGCGCCGAACAACGCCGGCGTGTTGATCGAGGAGTGCACCACGGGATTGAAATCGATTCGCCGCGTCGTGCAACCGTCGCTGACGGTGACGCCTCCGGGAATCACCGGATGGCGCTGGCTGACCAGCAGCATCGACTCGAGCAGCTCGGGCTGCGTGGCCGAGGCGTGCACCACACCGCCCAGAATCTCGACGCCCGCGCTGGTCGGGAGGACTTCGAACGCGGTCACGTTCTTTTCAAACGGGCCGCCCCCGCCGATGCCGCCCTGAAAATGGCAGGCGACGCACGACTTCTCGTTGAACACCGGACCCAGCCCATCACCGCCGTCGGAGAGCGCGTCGTCGACCGTCCACTCGTGTTCAAAGAGAACTTGCCCCTGCGCGATGCGCTCGGGCAGCGTGTAGTGGCGATAAGCTTTGCCGGCGGCCATGCCCATCAGGCCGCAGGCGAGCAAGGCGATGCAGCTACTGGTGATCCAACGACGACGAGACCACTGCCTGAAATCCAACATGACCGTTCTCCGAGTGTTCCGGATGGGGGAACCGCCGCGTCGCTATGGCTTCCTCCGGCGAGGATCTGTTCGGTCGTGGTTGACGTGTGTTGTGACCGCGAGCAGCGCCGGGGTCACTAACCATGCAACAAGGCCGCCATGTTGTTATTCGCCGCCGGCACGAAGTTCTTGACGTGCCTGGGCACAACCGACGATGTCACCGCGGTCATTGTAGCAGTTTTTTCACTAGTCCCGCGCGCTAGCAGGAAGCTGCCGGTAAGGCATGCTGACAGCGGCGTTTAGGACGACACTATTCGAGGTTCGTTAGCGCCTGATGAGATTCCTGTTCCCAGGGCCTGTTTGGGCAAAGTGCCGTTCTCGCGCGGGCCGAGCTTGAGGTAGGGTCAAGGTAGAAGACGCTTACGGACTGGTGACTCCAGGATGTGTGCGTGAAGATCTTTTACGGTATCTGCGGCGAAGGCATGGGCCATGGCGGCCGGTCGATCGCAATGATCGAGCGGTTGGTCGCGCTGGGCCATCGCGTCACCCTGTTCACTTACGCCGACGCCTTTCGCCTGCTCTCGGGCGCGGGCTACGAACCGCACGAAATTGCGGGCATCCGCTTTCATCAGAAGAGCGACGGCGCCGTCGATCCGCTGCGCACGGCGCGGCTGTTCGGGCAGTTCCTCTCCGAGCGGCGCGAGTCGCTGGACTTGATACGCCAAATTGCGATCGACGAGCAGCCCGATCTGTTTCTCACCGATTTCGAACCCCTGACGGCGTCGGTGGCCTCGTCGCTGGGAATCGAGTGCGTCAGCATCGACAACCAGCACCGGTTTTGCCATCCGTTGGGCAGCGAGTTTCCGCTGTTCCTGCAAGCGTACGGGCGGCTGACAGGGAAGTTCGTGCGCCACTGGATCAAGCGGCCGCGGCAGTGCATCGTGGCCGTGTTTCACGACTGTCCCGAGAGCCGCCACTATCGCCCGGTCGACGCCCTGATGCGGCAGCGGATCGTCGAGCTTACGCCGAGCGAGGGCGATCACGTGTTGGTCTATGCACGCCGGGGGCTGGGCAGGCGCATCGTCGAGGCGGCCGCCCAGGTGCCCCACGCGCGGTTTATCGCTTACGGCTACGAAGGCCCGCCGGCCGACAACATCGAGTACCGCCCCACCAGCGAAGAGCGGTTTGCCCAGGACCTGGCCTCGTGCCGGGCGGTGGTCTGCTCGGGCGGGCAGCAATTGATCGGCGAGGCCCGCTACTTCGGCAAACCGCTCTTGGTGGTGCCGATCCCCAAGCAACACGAGCAGGAAGTCAACGCCCGCTACGCGCGGCGCGACGGCATCGGCGACTTCTGCCCCATCGAACAACTGACACCCGCGCGGATCGAGCGGTTCCTGGCCGGACGCTACTCGCGGGGCCGCCGTGCCAACGGCGTGGATCAGGTCCTTGAACTGTTGGGAATTCACCATGGGTAACGAGTCGAAGCGGCGCAGGGTGCGCAGCATTTTCATTTCGGACGTGCACCTGGGCTGCCGGCACAGCCAGGCCGACATGTTGTTGTCGTTTCTCAAGCAGCACTCGTGCGAGTACCTCTACCTGGTCGGCGACATCATCGACGGCTGGAAGATGCGCCGCGGCTTCAGTTGGAACGACACCAACACGCTGCTGGTGCGGCGGGTGTTCGGCATGGTCAAGCACGGCACCACCGTCCGCTACGTGGCCGGCAACCACGACGAGTTCTTGCGCAATTACATGGACGAGTTTCAGACCGCGCTGACCGGGCACATCGAGATCGCCAACGAGTTCATCCACCACGCCGCCGACGGCCGTAGGCTGCTGGTGCTGCACGGCGACATCTTCGACGCGGTGGCGCTGACCATGCCCTGGCTGGCCGGATTGGGCGACCGGGCCTACTCGCTGGCCCTGGCGCTCAACAGCTCGGGCAACTGGCTGCGGCGCAAGCTCGGCCTGAAGTACAAGTCGTACAGCTCGTTCATGAAGCAGAACATCAAGCGGGCGGTCAACTACATCAACAGCTTCGAGGAAATGATCGCCCGGCACACCCGCGAATGCGAGTGCGAGGGCGTGATTTGCGGGCACATTCACACGCCGGCCATCAAGACCGAGGGCGGACTGGCCTACTACAATTGCGGCGACTGGGTCGAAAGCTGCACGGCCCTGCTCGAATTCGAGGACGGTTCGTTCGAACTGGTGTACTACCACGAACTGGAACCGGCGCTGGAAGTCGTGGCCGCCTAGCGGCGCCGAGCCACGTGCCGATCGGGGACCCCCGCCGCGAGGACGCGCAGAATCCCGATTTTTCGCTTGCAACCCGGCACGTGTCGGCCATATTAAACGGACCGGACAATTGCCCCCCGATTGGTTCTTGCCAATCACCTCATCGGAACCCTCGGAGTCCTGGTTATGGCGCCCAAGACTCGCGCGCGCGCGGCCCGCAATCGCCATGCGCTCGGCCATCTGCAGGCGGAACCTCTGGAAGATCGTCGGCTGTTGAGCGCGATGCCGGTGGGCCCGGAGTTCCGCGTGAATGACTATACGAGCGGCTCGCAGTTCGCGCCTGACATCGCAGGCGACGCGGCGGGCAACTTCGTGGTGGCCTGGCAGGGCGAAGGCCCCGAATCGCCAATCTGGGGAATTTACCTGCAGCGGTTCGATGCCGATGGTTCGCCGCAGGGTACGGCGATTCGAGCTGAGACGTACACAGGGCTGGGATCGCCGCCTTCGGTGGCGATGGATGCCGACGGCGATTTCGTCGTGACCTGGGCCGAAGTCCACAGCGGCGGCTCCGACATCATGGCTCAGCGTTTCGAGCCCGACGGATCCTCGGATGGCCGTTTTCTGGTCAACACCTACACGACGAACAGCCAGCGACAGCCCTCGGTGGCGATGGACGCCGACGGCGATTTTGTCGTGGCCTGGACCAGCTCGTATCAGGACGGGGACAGCTACGGCATCTATGCGCAGCGATTCGATGCCGCCGGCGCTCCTCAAGGCGGCGAGTTCCGCGCGAACAGCTACACCACGGGCGGGCAGCGAAACCCCGACGTGGCCATGGACGCCGATGGCGAGTTCGTCATCGCCTGGGACAGCGACGGCCAGGACGGCGACGCTCAGGGCGTGTTCGCCCAACGCTACGACGCCAGCGGCAACCCGGTTGATTTCGAACTGCAGGTGAACGAGTACACCACCGCCAGCCAGAAGAATCCCTCGGTGATTCTTGCCGACGACGGGAGAATGACGGTGGTGTGGGAAAGCGCCGGTCAGGACGGCGACGGCCTGGGCATTTTCGGGCGATGGTTCTACGGGAGCGCAGGCACGAGTGAGTTTGCCGTGAATACCGAGACCACGGCCGGCGACCAGCATCTGCCGGTGATTCACGCCGCACCGAGAGGATTTGTCGTCGCGTGGACCCAGAACGGATTGCTCGATGGCGGCATCTATGCAAAACGCTACAGCAATGCTTGGTACTTTTCTCCGTTCGAACCGGCTTTTCAAGTCGATTCGTTCACACTCTACGGTCAGATGGCTCCGGCGATCGCGGTCGACGCCGACGGCGATTTCGTCGTGGCCTGGGAAAGCGTGGGGCAGCTAGAGAACAGCCAGGACGGCAGTTTCAGCGGCATCTACGCGCAGCGGTTCGAACTGACCACCGAGATCCTCGGCCGGCACATCTACTATAATGGGTCGAAGTTCGACGGTTTCTCCACGGCCATCAATGCCAGCGACGATTTGGCCATCGCGCCCGACAAGTCGGCCTACTTGCCGGGGAGCGGTCCTTCGACGTTTGCCAATCTGACCAGCTACACACGCGGCATCAACGGAATCATCGTCGACATCCAGGACCCAGCCGGCACGCTCACGGTCAACGACTTCGCCTTCAAGATGAGCACGCAGATCGGTGCCAACAACATGCCCAGCACCTGGGAGGCGGCACCGGCGCCCACTGCCTTCAGTGTGCGGGCCGGCGCGGGCGTGAGCGGCTCCGACCGCGTTCATCTCGTTTGGGCGAACAACGCTATCAGCAACCGCTGGCTGGAAGTGATCGTCGAAGGCGACGACGCGCTGGGCGAGTTCAACGCCAACACCGGCCTGGCCGAGAGCGACCGCTTCTATTTCGGCAACCGCATCGGCGATACCGGTACCGGCACGCCCCTGCTGGCCATCACCAGCGCCCAGGACGAAATCTCCGGGCGAAACAACTACGGGTTTGGTGCGTCGATTACGAACATCCACGACTTTGATCGAAGCGGCCTGGCGGCCACCGTCGACATTATCTCTGCCCGCAACAACGCCGGCGTGCTGACCTACATCAACCTGAGCGACCCGCCGGCCGCGCCTGCCCTGCAGAGTGCAGATGCTTCCCCAGCGCCGCTCGAGCCGCAAGGCGTTCCGCTGGCCACCGAGATCCTCGGCCGCCACATCTTCTATAACGAGTCGAAATTCGACGGTTTCTCGGCGGGCATCAATGCCAGCGACGATTTGGCCATCGCGCCCGACAAGTCGGCCTACTTGCCGGGGAGCGGTCCTTCGACGTTTGCCAATCTGACCAGCTACACACGCGGCATCAACGGGATCATGATCGATATCCAGGACCCGGCCGGCACGCTCACCGTCGACGACTTCGCCTTCAAAATGAGTACCCAGGTCGGTGCCAACAACACGCCCAGCACCTGGGAAGCGGCGCCGCTGCCCGCCGGGTTCAGCGTGCGACCAGGCGCGGGCGTCAGCGGCTCGGACCGTGTCGAGATAATCTGGGCCAACGGTGCAATCGCGAACCGCTGGCTGGAGGTGATCGTCGAAGGCGACGACGCGCTGGGCGGGTTCAACACCAACACCGGTCTGGCCGAAAGCGACCGCTTCTACTTTGGCAACCGCATCGGCGACGCCGGCACCGGCACGCCCACGCTGGCCGTGACCAGCGCCCAGGACGAGATCGCTGCGCGCAACCATCCTGGGTTTGCAATTCCGATCACCAATGTCCTCGACTATGACCGGAACGGTCTTGTCGCCAGCGTCGACCAGATTTCCTCCCGCAACAACATCGGCGTGCTGACCTACATCAACCTGAGCGACCCGCCGGCCGCGCCGACGGCGACCGACGGCGAGTCCGCGGCCATTGCGTATGCGCTGGCCTTGGAGCAATCGCTCGACGACTCGGATGCCGACTTCGACGAACCGCTGTTCGATTTGTTGGCGTTGCGTGACTAACCTCTCGGCGCCGCCGTCGGCCGCGAAGGCGCATCGCCGCGTTCGAAGCGTTTCTTGCAGCGCTCTTTGTGCCGACACACTCGCGTGGCCGGATCGGACGACGCGGTGACGCGCAGGTTTGTTAGTCTTTCGTGAGAACCATCGTTTCGCCCGGGGCCGCGTGTTAGCATCCTTTTGGTGTTTTCTCGCAGAATTCCCCCAGCGAACTCGAAAGGTTTTTCAGCTTGAACACAAAAGGATGGATGGCGCTCGTCATGGCCCTGGTGCCGACGATGGCCTGGGCCGGACCGTACGACGCGCCGGCAGGCTACTACAACAGTGCCACGGGAACCGGAGCGACGCTCAAGGGCCAACTGCACGACATCATCGACAACCACACCGTCTACTCGTACGACGCGGCCCGCTCGATCCTGCAATACACCGACCAGGATCCGAACAATCCAGACCACATGCTGCTGGTGTACAACCGGTTTTCGCTGGATGTCTCGTCGATCAATCCCGGCGGCTCGATCCCCGGCTGGGACGGCGGCGCGTCGTGGAATCGCGAGCACACCTGGCCGCGGAGCCGCGGCATCGGCACTTCGGGTGCCGACAATAGTGACCTGCACAACCTCCGCCCATCGAACCCGAGCATCAACAGCTCGCGCAGCAACAAGAGCTTCGGCGGGGCCTACGGGGCCCAATCGTACGGCGCAGTGACGGACTTCGGTTTCGCCATGTGGTATCCCGGCGATGCCGACGCCGGCATGATCGCCCGGCAAGAGTTCTATATGGCCACGCGCTACGACGGCTCGGACCCCAGTACGACGGACCTCGAGCTGTACGACGGCGATCCCAATCCCGCGATCAACGGGCTGGGCACGCTCAACCGCATGCTCGAGTGGCACTACCAGGCGGTGCCCGACGACTTCGAGCTGCGCCGCAACCACGTGATCGACACCAGCTATCAGCACAACCGCAACCCGTTCGTCGATCGGCCCGAGTATGTGTGGAGCGTGTTCAAGGACCAGGTCAACGACAGCCAACTTTACGTGGGCGGGGCGCCCGCGGCCGACGGCAGCTCGTCGACCGACGTCAATCTCGGCCAGGTGATCGTCGGCGCCGGCGTTCCCTCGGCTCAGAATGTCACGTTGAACCGCAACGGCATGGACGGCACCTACTACGAAGTGACCCCCTCGGGTGACGCCACCAGCTCGGTGGAAGGCCGGTACAACGCCTTTGCCATCAACACCACCGGCACCGATAGCGCCTCGCTGAGCGTGGGACTCGACACCGATACCGCCACCGCCGGAGCGCGCACGGGCACCGTGTCGATCGACAACCTGGACGTGACCACCAACTTCGGCCTGGGCCACGGCTCGCAGGACGGCAACGACACGATCCATGTTTCGCTCGACGTGCTCGACCACGCCGAGCCGTCTTTCTCCGCGCTTTCGGATCTCGACAGCCTGGTCTACGACTTTGGCGCCGTCGATCAGGGCGCGGCGTTCCCGGTTTTCGAGTTCGACATCTACAACCTGCTTAGCACGGCCGATTACACGGCGGGACTGGACCTCGATTCGATCCTGGCCATCGGCGACACCTCGGCCTTCACGACCGACCTGGTCACCTTTGCCGACCTGGATGCCGGCACGAGCAGCACCTTCTCGGCGATGTTCGACACCAGCACCCGCGGCGAGTTTTCGGCCTCGTACAGTCTGAGCTTCAGCGACGAGGATCTGCCGGGGGCCTCGCTGCTGGGCGATTTGACGCTGACGCTGATGGGCCGGATTCGCTTCGACGAGGATCGGCGGTTTGGCGGCCGCGGTCCCCGGGGCGGCGACGGCGAGCCCGAGTTCGGCGATCCGCTGGCGGCCGTGCCCGAACCTTCGAGCTTCAGCCTGGCCGCCTTGGCGCTGGTGGGCTGCGCCGTTCCCTACGCGGTCCGGCGGCGCTCGAGCGGCCGCGCGCAGAAACGTTCGGCTCGCAACGCGTGAAATACCAAGACGCCGGCGCAATCCCTCATCGTTTGGCGAAGCCTCGCAACTTTGACGAACTCTCTTCGATTCGCGTAAGCCACTGGATCTCCGAAGGACAGCGACCATGTTTTTCTCTCGCCGCCGGCGGCCCCACTCCCAGACCTCCAGCGCGCGTCGCTCTCGCCCCGCAGTGGAGCCGCTGGAAGATCGCAGCCTGCTGAGCACGGTGCCCGTGGGGCCGGAGTTCCAGGTGAACTCGTACACCACGTCCGACCAGTTGTATCCGGCGATCGCCATGGACGACTCGGGCGATTTCGTCGTGGCCTGGTGGAGCTACGGGCAGGACGGCGACGGGTACGGCATCTACGCCCAGCGCTACGACGCGGCCGGCGCGGCGCAGGGGCCGGAGTTCCGCGTCAATTCGACCACGGTCGGCGATCAGACGCTGCCGGCGGTGGCCATGGACGCCGACGGCGACTTCGTCGTCACCTGGACCAGCACCGGCCAGTATGGCGACGGCGACGGCGTGTTCGCCCAGCGGTACAACGCCGCGGGCGCGCCGCAGGGTGCCGAGTTTCAAGTCAACACGACGACCGCGGGCAACCAGTTTGGCCGCACCGTGGCGATGGACGACGACGGCGATTTTGTCGTGGCCTGGACCAGCGACGGCCAGGACGGCGACGACTACGGCGTGTACGCCCAGCGGTTCAACGCCGCCGGCGTGCCGCAGGGGGGCGAGATTCTGGTCAACTCGTACACGACCGGCCGACAGATGGCCCCCGACGTGGCGATCGACGCCGACGGCGATTTCGTCGTGGCCTGGATGAGCGAGTTTCAAGACGGCAGCGAGTACGGCGTGTACGCGCAGCGTTTCAACGCGGCCGGCGCGCCCCAGGGTGGCGAAACGCTGGTCAACACCTACACCGGCAGCACGCAGCAGTTTCCGGCCGTGGCCATAGATGCCGACGGTGACTACGTCGTGGCCTGGGAGAGCTACGGCCAGGACGGCAACGACTACGGCACGTATGCCCAGCGATTTAATGCCGCGGGAACTCCGCAGGGAGGCGAGTTTCGGGTCAACTCTTACACGTCGAGCGTGCAGTGGTATGCCGACGTGGCCATGGACGACGACGGCAACTTCGCCATCGTGTGGGAGAGCACCGGGCAGGACGGCGACTCCGAGGGCGTCTACCTTCAGGCCTACAACGCATCCGGGTCTCCGCAGAGCGTCGAGCTGAAAATCAACACGTACACGCCTTTCGCGCAGCGGTTTCCCGCGGTGGCCATGGACGCCGACGGCGATTTTCGCGTGGCCTGGATGAGCGACTTTCAGGACGGCAGCGGCTTCGGAATCTTCAGCCAGCAATTCGCCAACGCCCCCAGCGTCGTCGGCCGCGAGCTCTTTTACAACCAGTCGAAATTCGACGGCAACACGGCCGGCATCGACGACAGCGACGACGGCGCGATCGCTCCGGACAAGAGCGCCTACTTGCCCGGCAGCGGACCGGCCACGTTCGACAGCATCAGCAGCTACTCGCGCGGCATCAACGGAGTGATGGTGGATGTCGATAGCCCCGCCGGGACGCTCACGCTGGCCGACTTCACTTTCAAAATGAGCGAACAGAGCGGCGCCAACAACACGCCCAGCACCTGGTCGGCCGCTCCGGCCCCTAGCGGTTTCTCCGTGCGACCCGGTGCGGGCGTCGATGGTTCCGACCGCGTCGTAATCGTGTGGAACAACAACGCCATCGAAAACCGCTGGCTCGAAGTGACCGTCGAGGGCAACGACGCGGCGGGCGGCTTCAATACCAATACCGGGCTATTGGCCAGCGACTTGTTCTACTTCGGCAACCGCATCGGAGATACGGGCAGCGGCACGGCCAGCCTGGCGCTGACCACTGCCTTGGACGAAATCACCGTGCGCACCAACATGGGCTTTGGTGCCTCGATCACGAACCTGTTGGACTTCGACCGCAGTGGCCTGGTTACAGCCTTCGACTCGGTGCTTTCGCGCAACAACCTCGGCGCGCTGACGAAGATCAACCTCACTAATCCGCCGGCCGCTCCGTCGCTTGACGAAGGCGGCGCGATTGCCTTGGCGCTGGCCGTGCCGGCCACGACGCCGACTGCTGCTGGTAGCGAGTGGTCTCTGCCCCTCGGCGAGCCGACGACCGCTCCGACGCCAGCGCCGGAAAGCGTGCCCGCCGAACCGGAAGTGGCCGCCGCCAGTTCGATCGAATCGGCGGCGTCCGACGTGGAGCAAGCATCCCTTGATATCGACTTGCTCGACGTACTGCTCGACGAGATTTAGCACTCGCTCGGCGGCTCAGGACTCAGGATCCAACTCGTAGCACGCCGGCGGTTTCCGGTTCGCGCGTAAAGCCGGCTGCCCATCATGGCCCGATGGGCGAGCACGCTGGTGGCTTCCTGGTCGAGCGAGAGTCGGCCGAGTACACGGCATGCCGCACGCTGGTTTTTCAGCAGCAATTCGGCGTCGGACGAAAGCACCCACAACCGCCGGCCACAAGCGATCAGGTTCCTGAAAACTACGACGTGTATTTTCGGTAAGGTCGTTCCAGGCGCAAACCGGCTGACCCTTTCCCCCGAGAAAACGAGCGCTACACAGCTTCCATCGCTCACACCGGTGATGCCTTTCCGAGCGCTTCGTGCTAGTTCGTAGCAATGAAAACGCCAGCCCAACAGGTGCGTGCTAGGTTTCAAATGACAGTTGTCCACCCGGGCAACTCTTGTCCCAACAACGCTCAGGCAAACAGGTGACTTATGCTGTGGATTCTCTTGGCCGCATTGCTCGTCATGTGGGCGCTCGGACTCGGCCTCGGTGTGGCCGGAAACCTGGTTCACATTCTGCTGGCGCTGGCCTTGGTCGTACTCGTCATCCAAGTCATTCAGCGGCGCCGCGTCCTGCAATAGCCTGGGCTACGAGCCCTCGGCCGTTTGCGCTTCGGCCGAATCCGACGCCTGGATGAAATCGCTGATGCGATTCAAGGCATCCGCGCGCAGGATCCGTTTGCCCGCTTCCGGCGGGTCCTGAAGCGCATGGCCTGAGCCTGCGAAGACTGCGACCTCGACGTTAGGCTTCTCGAGCGCTCGAAGCCGTGCGGCGTTGATCGCCGTGTCGACGTTCGTGTCCTGCTCGCCGTAGAGCACCAGGGCCGGCACGTCGAGTCGGCGCCAGTGCGGCAGCGGGTCGTAGTTGCCGATCGCCTCCCAGAATTCGCTCTGCCCCACGTGCACCAGGTACGTGGTCGAGAGATATGCCACGGCCTTGGACACGCCCGGAACCACGCCCATCTGGCGCAGGTTGTGATCCTCTTCGTAGAGCAATGCCTGCCGCATGGGCACGGCGCCCCCGACGACGTTGACCACGAACGCAACGTCTTCCTTTGCACGCTCGGCAGCAAGCGGAGCGATGTGCCCTCCTTGGCTCATCCCGACGATGCCGATCTGCGACAGGGCAACCTCATCCTGCTGCTTCAAGAAGTCGACGGCCGCCAGCGCGTCGCCGGCGAGTTGCTCGAAACTCGAAGTGCGCCAGTCGCCCTGCGATTGCTCGGACCCGCGCTTGTCGGGCAACAGCACGACGATGCCCCGTTGTTGCAGATGTTGGCCGAGCGTGAGATACCAGGGATTGTCGCGGCGGCTGGTTCCCGATCCGTGAATGATGACCGCGGCCGGAAACGGCCCTTCGCCCTCGGGCACCAGCAGCATGCCGGCCAGGTCGAGGCCTTCTGCTTCGTTGCGAAAGCGCACTTCGCGATAACTCACCTCGGAGAGTTCGACGCCCTCGAGTTGTCGCCGCTCGAGCGGCCGCACCTGCCGAACCACCACCGGCACGACGAGCACGGCCAGTATCACTGCGGCCAGCAGCGCCACGATCTTCCACTTTTTCCGCATGGATTCCTCGCTTTGCGTTTTCGAGCCCTCGCGGCATCTTCCGGAGTATTCGCAGCGAGACGGCGTATCTTGGCCGCCGGGATTGCCGTTCGCGCGGAAAGCAGGCCCGCGGTTGGTGCGACGTCGAGGAGCGTTGATGCCGAAGCGCACGCCCGGCGACGCGTGGTCCAAGGCATCTGCTGACTGTGGAGAATCGCCTGCTCGTGCAGGGTCCGCACGCCGAGGGAAGTGACGGTCCGAAACAACCACGGCGCGAAAGTGGGCGACGAGAGAGGCGTGTCGCCTCGCACGAAACGGTTCCCACGGGCACCGTGCAGGCCGAACCCGAGTCAGCGGACGACCTGCGCGTGAGACCGTTTTGGAATCGGGGCCTGCCGTGACCTACTACTTCTCCGGCTCCCACACAATCAGCGTGTGCTGCGAGCCAAGCCGGCACTTGAAGTCCTTGGGACGCGGCTTGCCGGCCGGAGCGTTGCAGATCCGCAGCTTGGTGCCGTCGAATTCGTAGATGCCCAGCAATGCTACACCGTCGGGCGAGTTGTCCGGCGTCGAATCGATCGTCTTGGGCGACTGGGTCGGATCGAGCGTGAAGTGCCCCGAAGAGATCGCCCGGGTATAGCGCGAAACTGTGTACTTGTCGCCCTGGACGGTGCGGAACAGCGACTCGGCTTCCGTCTGATCGTGCTTCAAGCCGTTGAGCTTCATCGACTCGACCATCCAGTCGCCCTGCATGCGGGCCAGGTCGTCCTGGGCCGCCGCATCGTCGTTCGCCGGCGCCAGCAGCAGCGCGGCGGTGAGCATCGCGAGCGTGGCCATGTTCAGCCCTCCTCATCCAGGGAAACGCGGATCATCTCTTTGTCGTTGCGGGCAAACACCGATCGGTCGGCAAACGCCGGGTGCGACCAGACGATGTCGCGCCCCCGGGCGAATCCGACCGGGTCCAGAATGTGGGCTCGGTCGAGTTCCCGGTAGCCCGCGGGCGATAGCTCGGCAAAGATCAAGTTGCCCTGGTCGTTGAGCATCACGAAGCGATCGCCTTGGGGGACGATAAACGCGGTGCCGCAGTCGGCCTTCTTGCCCGCGACAGCGTCGTAGGTTTGCCACAACTGCTCGCCGGTCGCTTCGTTGAAGCACCACAGATCGCCCTTGTTGCCGACGGCGTATCCGTAGCCGTCCTTGAACACCGGCGAGCCCATCACGCAATGGGGTCCGTCGGGCCGCGCGGCATTGTTGCTCTTGCCCTTCCACACGACCGATGCTCCGTCGGCACCGACCTTCACCATCATCGGCCCGTGGTAGAAGCTCGACACGTACAGCATGTCGTCGCCCGTCTTGCGAACCGTGACAATGTTGACCGAGGGGCGTTGGACGGGCACTCCGGTGGGATACTCCTGCTTCCAAAGTTGCTCGCCGGTGGCCGGGTCAAGGCCGTAGAGCGCCTCGGACAGCCAAACGACGAGTTGCCGCCGGCCGGCCAGTTCGTAGATCATCGGCGGGCTGTAGCCGACCTCTTTGGAGTCAAGCGCCTTCCAAACCTCGTCGCCCGTGTGCTTGTCGAGCGCCACCACAGCGCTCCCCTGCCCTCCCACCAGGCAATAGAGCAAATCGCCATCGATGAGCGGATGGGCCGCGCAGCCCCAGGCCTGTGCGTGCTGATCGTAGGTCTCGAGCAGGTTCTTCGACCACTGCACCTTTCCCTCGGCCGCGTCGAGGCAGATCAGGTCGCCCATGGCACCGAGCGAGTAAACGGCTCCCTCGTCGACGAGCGGCGTGGCGCGGGGGCCGTTCGGGTACGAGATGCGATAGGGACAATCGTACGCATGCTCCCAAAGAACCTGGCCGGTCTTGGCGTCGAAGCACAAAACGCGCTCGTTGCCGGGAATGCCCTGCCGCGTCGCACGCAATGGCTGGCCGTCGTCGGCGGTCGGTTGCTGGCGATCGGTCAGGAACACGCGCCCCTCGGCCACGGCCGGTCCGCTGTAGCCGATCCCCACCGGCACGCGCCACACGATTTCGGGCCCGCCTTCGGGAAAGGTCTCGAAGAGGCCCGACTCGCGCCACACTCCCTGTCGGTCGGCGCCGAGCCACTGCGGCCAGTCGTGCGTCGTGGTCGATTCGGCGGCGGCCGCCAGAGCACTCGAAGAAAACAGGACCGCCAACGTAAGAACAGCGTAGTGAAGCCAGCGCATTAGAACGTCTCCCAGGTTGGCATGGAACGTCGCGGCGAGCATCAGCATAGCTCATCGCGGCGGGGTAGCAAAACCTGGGTGACGATGCCCAGGCGGGCTCGCGAGCGGAACAAAGGGCCTGCGCCTAATGCATGCAGTCGGCAAACGCCGCTTGCAGGCACGAGAGGGCCTGTCGGCCGTGCTGGCCCTCGACGACGACGTTGACGCGCACTTCGCTGGTATTGATCAGGTCGACGTTGATGCCCGCGTCGGCCAGGCAGCGGAAGGTGCGGATGGCCACGTCGGTGTGGCTTCGCAGGCCGATCCCCGAGACCGAAAGCTTCGAGACCTTCTCGCTGCCCGAGATCGGCCCGCAGTTCAACCGTCCGGCGAGCTCTTGTAGCAGGTCGCGGCACTGCTGATATTGTTTCTGCGGCACGGTAAAGCTGATCTTCGACATCCCTTCGCGGCCGTAGCTTTGCACGATCATGTCGACAAAGATACCGCCGGCGGCCACGGCCTCGAAAATCGCGGCGGCAATTCCCGGCTCGTCGGCGATGCCGCAGACCGACAGCCGGGCCTGGGTGTCGTCGAGCGCGATGTCGTCGATGGCCAATTCTTCCATCTTCTGCAGCCGCGCGACCACGGCCAGGGCATCGCCGTCGGCCGGCGGAGGCGAGAGCACGGACGGCGAGGCGGCACCCGGCGGCTCTGTCTCCAGGCCAAAGGTCGTGTGCACTGCACGCAAGCCCGGCGCTCCCTGTTCGCGCTCCACGAGCACTGAGATCTTGATCTCGCTGGTCGTGATCATCTGGATGTTGACGCCCGCGTCGGCCAGTGCGCGAAACATGCGCTCGGCCACGCCGGTCTGTTGGGCCATACCCAATCCAACGACCGGAATCTTAGCCATCGCGTCGTGTTGCACGAGGCGCTCGGCACCCCACTCGGCGGCGCCTTCCTCGGCGGCTACGAGCGTGGACCGCGGGGGGCGGGTGATCACGATGAACGACATGTCGGCCCGGCCGCCGGCGCCGACGTCTTGTACGATCATGTCGACCGCAACGGCACGGCCGGCGATCTTTGAGAAAATGGCCAGGCTCGTGCCGGGCTTGTCGGGTACGCCCAGGATAGCAACCCGGGCTTCTTTCTTGGCCAGCGCCGCGCCGCCCACCGGCTGGTCGGGCGCCTCGGGCAGCGCCGTGATCATCGTGCCCGGCTTGTCGGTGAAGCTGCTGCGCACGTGAATCGGCACCGAGAACTTCTTGGCGAATTCGATCGAGCGATTGTGCATCACGCCCGCGCCCAGGCTGGCCAGCTCGAGCATCTCGTCGTAGCTGACGCGCTTCATGTGCCGCGCTTCGGGCAGCACGCGCGGATCGGTCGTGTAGACGCCGTCGACGTCGGTGTAGATCTCGCAGGCATCCGCTCGCAGCACCGCGGCCAGGGCCACCGCCGTCGTGTCGCTGCCGCCGCGGCCCAGCGTGGTGATATTGAAGTCCTCGTCGATGCCTTGAAAGCCGGCTGCGATGACGATCTTGCCCTCCTCCAGTGCGCGGCGCATTCGCTCGGTCGAAATCGACCGAATGCGGGCCTTGGTGTGGGTGCTGTCGGTCTTGATGCCGATCTGGGCGCCCGTGAGGCTGATCGCTTCGTGCCCCAGCGAGTGGATGGCCATGGCCATCAGCGCCACGCTCACCTGCTCGCCGGTCGAGAGCAGCATGTCCATCTCGCGCGGACGTGGCTGATCGGTGATCTGGCCGGCCAGCTCCACCAACTGATCGGTGTTGTGGCCCATGGCGCTGACGACCATCACGACCTGTTTGCCTTCCTGCCGGGCGCGGACGGCGCGGCGGGCGGCGGCCAGAATCTTTTGACTGTCGGCGACGCTGGTGCCGCCGAATTTCTGCACGAGGATGGACATCAACAACGAGATCCTGAAATGAGGTTGGGTAGCGCGCCGTCGCGAAGGAAAGAACTAAGCACCGAGAAAGTACCGCATCAGCTTCCAGCCGTCGGGAAACGCCAGCGGCGAGCGCTCGGCCGAGGGTTCGTCGTAGGTCGTCGCGGCATCGACGTCCACGCCGCCGCCGGCCACGGCGAACGGCACGGGGCCGTGGCTGTGGGTCTTCGTCCGCAGCGGCGTGGGGTGATCGGGCGTGACCAGCAGCCGATAGTCGCCGCGCGCCTGCAGGGCTTCGTGCAAGGGGGCCACGATGTGGCGGTCGATCTCCTCCAGTGCTTTGACCTTGGCGCCCGTGCTTCCTTCGTGCGAGGCTTCGTCCGGAGCCTCGACGTGCACGCACACGATGTCCACGTCGTCCAGGGCGTCGATCGCGTAGCGGCCCTTGGCGGCATAGTCGGTGTCGAGATAGCCCGTGGCCCCCGGCACTTCGATTCGCCGCCAGCCGATCAGCGCGGCCAGCCCGCGCAACAAGTCGACCGCGGTGATCATCGCTCCCTGCTTGCCGTAGACTTCCGCAAACGGCGGCACGGCCGGCGCGAGGCCCTGGCCCCACAGCCAGACGTTGGTCGCCGGCAAGCGTCCCTCCTTGCGGCGTTTTTCATTCACCGGGTGCGACTCAAACACCGACACGCTCTGGCTCATCAGTTGATTCAACAGGTCGCTGCCCGGGCCGCGGGGATAGTCGTCGAGCACCGATTTGTCGGTCAGGTCGTGCGGCGGCGTGGCGCGGGTGTCGCGCGTGAACGGCGCCGGCGCGTCGCCGCCGCGGTAGATCAGCAGGTTGCGGTAGCTTACCCCGGGCACGAATTCGAGTTCCGGGCGTCCCACTTCCGCCGACAGGGCCGCCAGCAGCTCGCGCGCTTCTTCGGTCGAAATATGATCGGCCGTGAAGTCGCGCATCGACTGGTCTTCGATCGTCACCAGATTGCAGCGGACGGCACAGTCGTTGGGCCCCAGCTCGATGCCCTGGGCCGCGGCCTCCAGCGGCGCGCGGCCGGTGAAGTACGCGTTGGGGTCGTAGCCCAACAGGCTCAGATTGGCCACGTCGGAACCGGGAGGAAGATGGGCCGGCACGTGGTTGGCCCGTCCGACGGCTCCGGCGGCGGCCACGGCATCCATGGCCGGGACGTTGGCCGCCTCGAGCGGCGTCTTTCCGCCCAGGGCCTCCTGCGGCTCGTCGGCACATCCGTCGGGAATGACCAGGGCGTATTTCATCGGGCGGATCGACAGGTGAAGAAATAGGAGCGGGAAGGCCGGCGGGCACGGCTAGTCGCGAACGCGCATGCGGATGCTCGCCCCGCGCATGAACGGCAATCGGTCGATGGCGTCGACCGCCCGGCACACGGCACCCTCGGTCGTATTGTGCGTCATGATCACCAGCGGCACAACGCCCTCGCCCGACCCGGCAGCCTCGTGCTGGATGACCGATGCGATCGAGACCCCCTCGCTTCCCAGCCGCCCGGCCACTTCGGCCAGCACGCGCGGCTCGTCGGCCACGTTGAAACGCAGATAGTACCGTCCGGCCACGTTCTCGTAGTCGCTCAGCGCCACGGTCGGGGTGGCGGTGGACCACAATTCGAGCGTGCGAAAGGTGATCGCCGTGCGGCCCACGACAGTGTCGATCAGGTCGGCCACGACGGCCGAGGCAGTGGGCATCTGACCGGCTCCGGGACCGGAAAAAAAGACTCGCCCTACAGCATCGCCCACGACGCTCACCGCGTTATCCGCGCCCCGCACGTCGGCCAACGACGAACCAAGCCGCACCAGCGTCGGCGACACGTGCAGCTCGACGCCGGCGGGGGTGCGCTGGGCCACGGCCAGCAGCTTGATGCGGTAGCCGAGCTCTTTGGCGTAACGCAGATCGGCCAGCTCCAGCGTGTCGATTCCCTGCCGCGGAATCGCGTTCCAGTCGGCGTGCGCTCCAAAGGCGAGGTGCGCCAGGATGGCGAGCTTCTGCGCCGCGTCGCTGCCGTCGACGTCCATCGTCGGGTCGGCCTCCGCGTAGCCAAGCCGCTGCGCCTCGCTCACCGCCTCGGCGTAGCTGGCCCCGTGAGCCTCCATCTGACTCAGTATGTAATTGCTCGTGCCGTTGAGAATGGCGTGAATCGACTCGAAGCGGTTGGCCGACAAGCACTGGCTGATGTTGGCGAGGATTGGGATGCCGCCGGCCACCGACGCTTCGAAGGCGATCGACCGTCCCAGCTCGCGGGCCCGCTCAAACAACTCGACGCTGTGCTCGGCCAGCAGGGCCTTGTTGGCTGTGACCAAGTCCTTGCCCGCGGCCAGCAGTTCCAGTGCGATCGAGCGGGCCGGTTCGAGCCCGCCGATGAGCATCACCACGACGGCGATTTCGGGATCGTTGGTAATCCTGGCAAGCTCGGTCGAAATGATATCCGGCGGCACGGCCACTTTGCGCTTCTTGGCAGGATCTTTGACGACCACTTGGGCCAGCTCGAGACGCCGTCCGGCGTGCCGCGCCAAGCGATCGCCTTGTTCCAGCAGCAGCCGGGCCACGCCTCTGCCGACGGTGCCCAACCCCACGATGGCAATCTTGGTGTGTTGCATGACGTTGTGTTGGATCGCCCTGGGGTTTGCGGAATCTCTCATCGTAGGACCGGCTCGGAAGCTCCGTCAACCAGTGGGGCCAAAACCCATGGGAGACCTGAGTTGGCGCTTGTGCGAGCCCAATCAATCTTAGTTGAGCTTGGGAATGCTGGAGGGGTTCGCGAAGGTTTTTTGGCCCCCCGGCGCGGGAGAATCCGCACACGCGCAACTTCTAGCGGGGTGGATCAACTGGTATCTTTGGCAGTTACGCACATTGCCCTTCGACGGTCCGCCTGCGTCGGCAGAGTTCAGCATTCTCGCAGGCCGCCTTTTCTGACGTGGAACCCGCATGAACGCTGAAGCTCTCGACTTTCTTCGCCAACTTCTGGAGACCCCCAGCCCCTCCGGCTTCGAGCGGCCCGTGCAGGACGTGGTGCGGAAGTATGCCTCGACGTTCGCCGACACGGTGACGACCGACGTGCACGGAAACGTCATCGTGGCCCGCAACCCCGAGGCGCGGCAGCGTGTGATGATGGCCGGTCACTGCGACCAGATCGGCTTTCTGGTGCAATACATCGACGAACAGGGATTTCTCTACGCCCAACCTATTGGCGGCTGGGACCCAATCGTGCTGATCGGCCAGAAGATGACGGTGTGGACCACGGACGGGCCGATCTTCGGGGTGATGGCCCGCAAGCCCATCCACCTGCTCACCGACGAAGAACGCAAGCAACTGCCCAAGCATAAGGATCTGTGGGTCGACATTGGGGCGACGAACAAGGAGGAGGCTTCGGCCAAGGTGCGCATCGGCGATCCGATCACGCTGCAACTGGGCATGACCACGATGTCGAACAACCTGGCCAGTTCGCCGGGCATGGACAATAAGACGGGCCTGTGGGTCGTGATCGAAGCCCTCCGGCGCACCAGCCCCAAGAAGCTGGGCTGTGCCCTGTTCGCGGTGAGCACCGTGCAGGAAGAGATCGGACTGCGAGGCGCGCGCACGAGCACCTACGGCATCGATCCGCACGTGGGAATCGCGGTCGACGTAACGCATGCCACCGATTGCCCGACCGTCGACAAGAAACAGGAGGGCGACATCGCGCTGGGCAAGGGCCCGGTGATCTATCGCGGGCCCAACATGAATCACGCGGTCGTCGACAAGCTGATCGAAACCGCTGCCGCCGGAGAAGTACCGTACCAAATGGCCGCCAGCGGCCGAGCCACGCCCAACGACGCCAACACCATTCAGATCAGCCGCGCCGGCGTAGCCACGGGACTGGTGAGCATTCCCAATCGCTATATGCATAGCCCGGTGGAGATCATTTCCTTGGAAGATATCGACCGCGCCGCGGATCTGCTCGCCGGGTTCGCGCTGCGACTGGTAGGCGACGAGGATTTCAGACCCTAGCAATCAGGCGGAAGCAAACCATGGCGACCGCGATCGAAATCGAAACGCCTCGCTTGCGGCTGCGTCCCTGTCGGGAGTCGGATCTGGAGCCGCTGGCCCGGCTCAACGCCAACCCGCAGGTCATGCGTCACCTGGGCGACGGCCAAACGCTGACGCACGGACAAACCTGGCGGCAGATCGCCGTCTTTCTGGGCCACGACGTGATGCGCGGCCATTCGATGTGGGCCATCGAAGACCGCGAGAGCGGAGCGTTCCTGGGCCGCAGCGGCCCGTGGTTTCCCGAGGGATGGCCGATGCTCGAAGTGGGCTGGGTCGTCGATCCGGGACGCTGGGGCGAGGGCATCGCCACCGAGGCAGGTCGTGCCGCGCTCGACTGGTGCTTTGCGCACATGAACGTCGATCGGATTTGCAGCCTGATCGCACCGGACAACGCAGCTTCCGCCCGGGTGGCGATGAAGCTGGGGGCCCAGCTCGAACGGCGCGAAGAAGTGACGGGTATCCCGGCCGACATCTGGATTCACAGGCGGCCCGCCGACATCCCGCGGCCGGGCCCTGCCTGCCCCATCGAGCCGCCGCCGCCCGAGCCGTTCGAGATCCTTACCGAGCGGTTTCGGCTGAGACCCTTCTGCCAGGGCGACCTCGACGATCTCGCGCGGCTGTATGCCGACGCCGACGTCATGCGCTATATCGGCAACGGCAATACGCGGACCCGGGCGCAAACCTGGCGCGAGATTGCCGCATTTTTGGGCCACCGCCAGATACGGGGCTATACGAACCTGGCGATCGAGGACCGGCGCACCGGAGCGTTCGTGGGCGAATGCGGACCCTGGTTCCCCGAAGGCTGGCCGATGCTCGAGGTGGGCTGGCTGGTCGACCCGCGCCGCTGGGGTCAGGGCATCGCTCCGGAAGTCGGCCGGGCGGCGCTCGACTGGAGCTTCGAGAATCTGGGCGTCGACGAGATCTGCAGCATTATCGTGCCCGAGAACGTCGCGTCAGCGCGCGTGGCCGACAAGCTCGGCGCGAAGATCGAAGGCACGTTCGAGCACGAAGGTCGCGCGGCCGATTTGTGGATTCACCGCCGGCCGGAGAGTGCCCAAGCTTAGCGGCGCCCCGCGTACGCCTCCCCAGAAATGACAAATCCGCGGGGGCGCATTGCGCACCCCCGCGGTTTGCCTCGTCGCCCGCTTCCCTGTTCCGGAGATTAGCGGCGACGCTTACGATGCAGAGTCCAGATCAAACCCACGCATCCCATGCCCGCCAGCACGAGGCTGCTCGGCTCGGGCACGGGAACGGTGTATAGCGAAAAGGCCATGTCCTGGCCGAAGGAGCTGATTCCACTCGGGCCGTCAGTCGTGTCCTGGTAGCTCAGCGGGTCGGCGCCGGTCTGGTTGACGATTGCCAAGCCCGCACCCGGCAGCGGAATGATCGACACGTCGCCGGTGACCGCATCGTTCTGGAAGTGCCACAGGTCGGTGCCCAGCCCGTTGGGAAGGTTCGCTTCGCCCGGCACGGGCACGGTCGAGGCCAGCGTGTCTTCAAACGTGTAGTCGCGGTTCTGCCATCCCCACTGGGTGTCGCTGCCGTTGCCGGAGAGGGCCACGATCTTGAGCCAGTACACGTCGTCGGGATTGCCCAGGAACGGTAACGCCAACTCCGCGTTGTAGCGATAGAGCTGCGGCGCGCCCGCGGGCGAGGCGATCGCTGTTTCGATAAACGTGCCCGAGCCGGCCGACAAGGCTCCGGGCGCGACAGTCTGGTTGAGAACCATCGCACCAGGCACCCCGCCGTTGTCGGTCTCGAAAGCGAGCAGGAAGCCGACCAGGGGATCGGATTGATTCAGGTACGAGCCGTACCACTCGACGTGCCAGATGGGCGTGGTCGCCGTGTAGGAGAAGTCGTCGGCCACGTAGTTGCCCGAGAAGTTCAGCCCGATGAGGTCTGACGTGGCGGTGCTCAGCGAGGCGTGCCCCGGGTAGGCAGCGCCGCCAGTGCTGGGAGCCAAGCCGCCGTTGAGGGGCAACTGCTGGAAGACGGCCTCTTGGCCAGGCAGCGGTGAAGCATCAACCGTCGCGCTCCAGGCGACCGTCGCCACGGCGATGGCCAGAAAGGTACTCGCACGAAGCAAACTCATCGTTCTTCTCCTCCGGAAAGCGGTATGCCCCGGTGCTCTCAAAATGCGGTGAGGGGCCAAAACAGACACGAGAATCAGAAGTGCTAGATGCGAGTCTAATTGTCAAAATAGGTAATCTGAATAGCTTGGTGAATACAAATCACCACATTCTTCTTTTCGTCGTCGGCACAACCGGCGCGACTGCCGCAGTCGACAGAACCGACAGCTTTGGAACCCTCGCCTGCCAAAATGGCAACTCTCCGCACGTGACGTTCGAGGCGATGGTGCGCGCGGCAAGCCAGCTTAAGACGCACGCCGTCAGGGACTTCCGCGCCCGCAGACGGCCTTGGCACAGGCGTTGCTTCTGAACCCCACCGCTGAAGGTCTAGCCTGCCATTGTGGCTCGCGCCTCTGGCAGGCGCGGTTCGGCATCCCTGCCAAGCGACCAAACCGAACAACGCAAACCCGAACAAGCGATCCATCAACCGACTGTGCCCGACGCGCAAGCGCGGCCTGAAACGAGGCCGCCGGACGCCGGAGCAACTAAACGCCCGAAATAGGAGAATCGCAGCGTGGCAAAGCAGATGGTCTTCGACGAAGAGGCACGTCTGGCGCTCGCCGCCGGAGTGAGTAAGTTAGCTCGTGCCGTACGCAGCACGCTCGGCCCGCGAGGCCGCAACGCCGTGCTGGACAAGGGCTGGGGCTCGCCCAAGATCACCAAGGACGGCGTCACCGTCGCCGAGAATGTGGAGTTGGACGACCCGTACGAAAACCTGGGCGCCCAGTTGGTAAAAGAAGCCGCCAGCAAGACCAACGACGTGGCCGGCGACGGCACGACCACGGCCACGGTGCTGGCCGAGGCGATCTTCAACGGCGGGCTGAAGATGATTGCCGCGGGTGCCGATCCGATGGCGCTGGCCCGCGGCATCGGCAAGGCGACCGAAGCGGTCAGCGAAGCCATCGGCAAGATGGCCACGCCGATCAACGAAAAGAGCAAGAAAGAGATCGTGCAAGTGGCCACGATCGCCGGCAACAACGACCCGACGATCGGCAACGTGCTAGCCGAGGCTTTCCTGAAGGTCGGCAAGGACGGCGTGATCACGATCGAAGAGGGACGCCAGGCCGAGACCTATGTCGAGGTGGTCGAAGGCATGCAATTCGACCGCGGCTTCCTCTCGCCGCACTTCGTCACCGACCAGGAAAACCAGCTCGTTGAGCTGGAAAACCCGCTGGTGCTGATCTACGAAGAGAAGATCTCCAACGCTAAGAGCCTGGTGCCGCTGCTCGAAGCGGTCAGCAAGGCCAACAAGCCGCTGTTGATCATCGCCGAGGATGTCGAGGGCGAGGCCCTGGCGACGCTGGTCGTCAACAAGATGCGCGGTATCTTGAACGTCTGTGCGGTCAAGGCGCCCGGCTACGGCGACCGCCGCAAGGCCATGCTGGGCGACCTGGCGGTGCTGACCGGCGGCACGGCCATTTTCAAAGACCTGGGCATCTCGCTCGACTCGGTCAAGCTTTCCGATCTCGGTAAGGCCAAGAAGTTCATCATCAGCGCCGAGGAAACGACCGTCGTCGGCGGCGCGGGCTCGAAGGACGCCATCGAAGGCCGGGCCGAGCAGATTCGCCAAGAGATTGAAGTCACCGACAGCGAGTACGACCGTGAGAAGCTGCAGGAGCGGCTGGCCAAACTGGCCGGCGGTGTGGCTCAGATCAACTGCGGCGCTGCGACCGAAACGGAAATGAAGGAGCGCAAGGCGCTGCTCGAAGACTCAAAGGCCGCCACGCAGGCCGCCCTGCAAGAGGGCATCGTCCCCGGCGGCGGGATCGCGCTGATCCACGCCCGCGGCGCCATCGACAAGCTGAAGCTCGAGGGCGACGAAAAGCACGGCGCCGACATCGTCAAAGGCGTTCTCGATCAACCGCTGCGAATGATCGCCCAGAACGCCGGCCACGATGGAGCCGTGGTGGTGAACCGCGTAAAGCACCTCAAGGGCAAGAACGAGGGCTATGACGCGGACAAGGACACCTACTGCGACCTGGTCGCGGCCGGCGTGATCGACCCGGCCAAGGTCGTACGGACCGCGCTGCTCAACGGGGCCAGCGTTGCCGCCCTGCTGCTGACGACCGAATCGCTGATCACCGAAGTGCCGACCGAGGAAGAGCCCGGCGACCACGACCACCACGACCACGGCATGGGTGGAATGGGCGGCATGGGTGGCATGCCAGGCATGGGTGGCATGGGCGGCATGCCGGGCATGATGTAGTGCCCCGTCGGTCGTACTTCCATCAATCCACACGAACAACAACCTTTCAACGTGAAGGATGACTAGAACATGGCAAAGGTAAGCTTGCGTCCGCTCGATGACCGCGTGGTCGTGGAACCCCAGGAGGCAGAAGAACGCACCGCCGGCGGCATCGTGCTGCCCGACACCGCCAAGGAAAAGCCGCAACGCGGCTCGATCATCGCCGTCGGGCCCGGCAAATTGCTCGACAGCGGCGAGCGCGGTTCGCTGTCGGTCGCCATCGGCGATGTGGTGATCTACGGCAAGTACTCCGGCACCGACATTGAAGTGGCCGGCAAGGACGTCAAGATCCTCCGCGAGGGCGACATCCTGGCCAAGGTCGTCGGCTAACACATTCTTTCACACGCGGCGCTGCGGCACCGCACCAACGCACACCCAACGAGCCATAACGAGGAAAGATCGTGGCAAAGCAACTACTCTTCGAAGATACGGCCCGCGCACGAATGCTGCGCGGCGTGGAAAAGCTGGCCGACGCGGTCGCCGTGACGATGGGCCCCACGGGCCGCAACGTCATCATCGACAAATCATTCGGCGGGCCGACCGTGACCAAAGACGGCGTGACGGTCAGCAAAGAAGTCGAACTGGAAGACCGCTTCGAGAACATGGGCGCCAAGCTGGTCAACGAGGTCGCTTCCAAGACCTCGGACATCGCCGGCGACGGCACGACCACGGCCACCGTGTTGGCCCGGGCGATCTTCCAGGAAGGCACGCGCAACGTGGCCGCGGGCAGCAATCCGATGGCCGTTCGCCGCGGCATCGAGAAGGCGGTCGACGCCGCGATCGAAAAGCTGCACTCGATGGCCAAGCCCGTGTCGAGCAAGGAAGAGATCGCCCAGGTCGGCGCTGTGAGCGCCAACAACGACATGGAAATCGGCTCGCTGCTGGCCGACGTGATGGAAAAAGTGGGCAAGGACGGCGTGATCACCGTCGAAGAAGGCAAGACGCTGGAGACCTCGACCGAGCTGGTCGAGGGCATGCAGTTCGACAAGGGGTACATTTCGCCCTACTTCATCAACCGGCCGACCGAGATGGACTGCCAGTTGGAAGACGCCCTGATCCTGATCCACGAAAAGAAGATCAGCAACCTGCGCGAGATGGTGCCGCTGCTCGAGAAGGTGGCCCAATCGGGCAAGCCGCTGTTGATCATCGCCGAAGACGTCGACGGCGAGGCGCTCACGGCCCTGGTGGTCAACAAGCTGCGCGGCGTGCTCAACGTGTGTGCGGTCAAGGCGCCGGGCTTTGGCGACCGCCGCAAGGCCATGCTGGGCGACATCGCCGTGCTGACCGCCGGCACGATGATCAGCGAGGACCTGGGGCTGAAGCTCGAAAACCTGGGGCTGGAGCACCTGGGCAAGGCCAAGCAGATCACCGTCGACAAAGAGTCGACCACGATCGTCCGCGGCGCCGGCAAGCAGCAGGACATCCAGAATCGCATCCAGCAGATTCGCAACCAGATTGACGCCACCGAGAGCGACTACGACAAGGAAAAGTTTCAGGAACGGCTGGCAAAGCTCACCGGCGGTGTGGCGATCGTCTCGGTTGGCGCGGCCAGCGAAGCCGACATGAAGCAGAAAAAGGCCCGCGTCGAAGACGCCCTGCACGCCACGCGTGCAGCCGTGGAAGAGGGCATTCTGCCCGGTGGCGGCGTGGCCCTGCTTCGCTGTGCCGACGCGGTGGAAAAGATCCGCTCCAGCTGCAAGGGCGACGAGAAGATCGGGGTCGACATCGTGCTGCACGCGTTGCAGGCGCCGATGAAGCAGATCGCCGACAATTGCGGCATCGACGGCTCGGTCGTGGCCGACGAAGTGCGTGAAAAGCCGACCAACACCGGCTACGACGCCAACGCCGGCAAGTACGTCGACATGTTCAAGGCCGGCATCATCGACCCGGTGAAGGTCGTCCGCAGCGCCCTGAGCAACGCCGGCAGCATCGCCGGATTGATGCTGACGACCGAGGCCTTGGTGACGACGTTCGACAAAGAGGATAAAGCCAAGACCCGCGTCGAAGGCGCGGTGCGCTAGGTGCCGACGGCGGCCATGGCCTGCCAGGGAAATCGACGGGCCACTTCAGGAAAGGCTGGAGTGGCCCGTTTGCGGCGCAATCCGTCCACCGGCGCGGCGGGAACTGGGGCATACGCCTGCTGGGTGACCGCCTATAATTGAACCGAACCCTCGAAGGCGAAAGCTGAACTCGTTGTCATGGTGAAAATGGCCGGCAAACGCTGCTACTACGAAGTGCTGGGCGTCGAACGCTCTGCGTCCGGCAAAGTCATCGCCGAGTCCTATCGCAAGCTGGCTATCAAGTACCACCCGGACAAGAACCCCGGCGACGAAGAGGCCGTCGCCCGCTTCAAGGAGGCGGCCGAAGCGTTCGAGGTGCTGGGGGACGAGGAAAAACGGGCCCGCTACGACCGCTTCGGGCACGAGGGGGTCAGCGGCAACGCACGCGGCTTTGCCGACGTCAACGACATCTTCTCGGCCTTCGGCGACATCTTCGGCGATGGCGGCTTCGCCGACTTGTTCGGCGGCCGTCGGCGGGTCAACAAAGGGAGCGACGTGCGCTGCCAGTTGACGCTCGACCTGTTGGAGGCGGCTCGCGGCGTCACCAAAACCGTCGAGTTCCAGCGGCACGAAGCCTGCGAAACCTGCGAGGGCTCGGGCGCCAAGCAAGGCACTAAGCCCACCAAGTGCAACTACTGCGGCGGGCGCGGACAAGTGCTGCAGACCACGGGCATCTTCCGCGTGCAGACGACCTGCCCCTCGTGCCGCGGCGCCGGCTCAATCGTCAAGGATCCCTGCAAGTCGTGCCAGGGGGCGGGATACGTGCTGCGAAAGGTGCGGCGAGAAGTGCAGATTCCCGCCGGCATCGACGACCAGATGCGTGTCCGCCTGCCGGGCGAAGGCGAGCCGAGCCCCTCGGGCGGTCCCCGCGGCGACTGTTACTGCTTCATCCACGTCAAGGAACATCCGTTGTTTCAGCGCGAGGGCGACCATCTCGTCGTGCGCATGCCGATCGCTTACACCCAGGCGGCGCTGGGGGCGACGCTCGAAGTGCCCACGCTCGACGGCTCGCACGAGTTGGAAGTGCCCCAAGGCACGCAAAGCGGCGAGGTCTTCCGACTGCGCGGCCGCGGCATGCCCGACCCGCGCGGTCGCGGCACGGGCGACCTGCTCGTGCAAGTGAACATCGAAGTGCCGAAGTCGCTCAGCGATGACCAGGAGTCGGTGCTGCGGCAGTTGGCCGCAGTGGAGCATGTGGAAGTCAGTCCGCATCGGAAAAGCTTCTTTGAAAAGGTGCGCGAGTACTTCGGCCAGACGTAGAGCGAGCCGAAGCGAGGGCAAGAACACGAAATGATGAACCAACCGACCGATCCCATGGACAAGAACGACTTTCCCGGCGCCGAAGGCGAGGGCAACGGGCCCGACTCGGCAGCGCAGGCGGCCGATGCGGCGTTCGCGGCCAGCGAGGACGAAATCGGCAAGCTGCGGTCCGACCTGGAGGACGCGTCGGACCGCGTGCTGCGCGCCCAGGCCGAACTGGAAAACTACCGCAAGCGGGCCCGCCGCGACCTGGAAAACGAACGCAAGTACGCAGCCCTGCCCCTGCTGCAGGATCTGCTGCCGGTGGTCGACGACCTGGAGCGAGCGATCGAAGCGGCCGAAAAAACGCCGCAGGCAGCCGGCTTGCTCGACGGCGTGAAGCTCGTGGCCCAAGGTCTCTCAGGCGCGCTGGCCCGACACGATTGCAAGAAGATCGAAGCCTTGGACGAGCCGTTCGATCCGGCATTCCACGAGGCCATCTCGCAGCAGCCCGTGCCGGACAAGCCGCCGGGCACCGTAGTGCTGGTGGCCAAGGAAGGGTACGTCCTGCACGACCGGGTCGTGCGCCCGGCGCAGGTGATTGTTTCGAAGTCGCCCGAGGAAAGCTGACCGTCCGCTCGCCGCAGCAGCTAAAATAGAAGTGTGTCGCGAGGTGCCTCGTCGAGCACGATTCAACCGTTTGGTAACCGGAGGTTGTCGTTCATGCCCACTTACGACTATCAATGCGATAGTTGCGGCCATAAGTTCGAACTTTTTCAGTCGATCAAGGACGACCCGATCCGCAAGTGCCCCGAGTGCAAGAAACTGAAGCTGCGGAGACTGTTCGGCACGGGCGCGGCGCTGGTGTTCAAGGGCTCCGGCTTCTATCAGACCGACTATCGCAGCGACTCATATAAGAAGGCGGCCAAAGCCGATTCGGAAAAGTCGAAAAGTTCCAACGGCGAGGCCTCGAGCAAGTCGTCTTCCGACGGCGCGTGCAGCGGCAATCCGTCGAGCTGCAAAAAGTGCTCCGACTGACCGCTCCCTCCGAGCATTGACTCCGAGTGCCTGCCAGCGAAAATTCAGGCATGGCACTCGTGCGATGTCCTACTTGTTCGCAGAAGTTCGATCCGAGCGACAGCCCGGCGATGCCGTTTTGCAGCGTGCGTTGCCGCAGGATCGATCTGGGACGCTGGATGAGCGAGGATATCTCGATCCCCTTCCGCGAAGTGCCCGAGGACCCGGACTGGGGCGACGAGGAGGAAGCATGAACGCGCACGTTGTGCCGTTTTCTCTCCATGCCTTCCTCAATTCCCTGTTCTTTCCTGGTTGCGTAATCCGTATAATCGTCGATTATTCGTGGTAGCGTCAGGAAGACCTCAGTCCGGCACGGAGTCCTCAGCCCATGTCCGAAGAACGCGGCGCAATTCGTTCGATCGCCTGGCGGCACGTTTTTCCATCGCTGCGGCTTTTTTCGGCCGTGCGTTTGGCGCTCAACTTCAAGGCCCTGCTGCTGGCGGCCATCGGCACCGTGGGCACGGTGGCCGGCTGGCGCGTGCTCGGGCAGCTCTTTGGCGATGAGCAAAGCGCTGCGGTGTCGCTCGAGAAGTCGGTTGCCGAAGTCTGGCCGTGGGAACGATCGCTGCTGGCCCCTTCGCTCGACCAGCTAACCTCGCTGGAAGCATGGCGCACCCACAGCCCGCTGGTGATCGCCTGGAACGAGATCAGCCTGCCGTTTCGGCAAATGTACGAGGCTCCCAGCTTGACGACGTTTGCCTATCTGCTCACGTGCGCGCTGTGGGCCTTGATCGTGTGGTCGTTCTTCGGCGGGGCGATCACGCGGTTGGCGGCCGTGGCAATTGCGCGTCACGAGAACGCGTCGCTGGGCGAGCTCACGCGTTTCGTCAATTCGCGCTTGCAGGGCTACTTCGTCGCGCCGCTGTTCCCCATGCTCGGCACGCTGCTGGTGGGGCTGCTGTTGGCGGGCCTGGGGCTGCTGTTGCGCATCGAATACCTGGCAATCGTCGTGGCCGTGGTCTGGCCTCTGGTGCTCCTGGGCGGCTTCGTGATGGCGTTTCTGTTGATCGGGTTGTTCTTCGGATTCCCGCTGATGTGGGGCGCCATCAGCACCGAAGGCACCGATTCGTTTGGAGCACTTTCGCATTCCTATTCGTACGTGTACCAGCGTCCCCTGCACTACCTGGCCTATGGCGTCATGGCCGCGCTGGTCGGAGTACTGGGCTGGGTGCTGGTGACCCTGTTTCTCGAAGCGATTCTGGCCCTCAGTGCCTGGGGTGTCAGTTGGGGCAGCGGCGGCGAGCGGTTTCAACGCTTGTTCGGCCCCGAGGGCACGGCCGAGGCCGCGTCGGCCATCCTGGGCTTTTGGACCAATTGCCTGGTCACCTTGGCCTACGGCTTTGTTTTCAGCTACTTCTGGACCGCCTCGACGGCGATCTACTTCCTGCTGCGTCGGCTGGTCGACGCCACGGAACTCGATGAGATCTTCATGCCGGGCGAGAGCGAGCAGCACGGCCTGCCCTCGCTGAAGACCGGAGCCGACGGCGTCCCCACCGTGACCGACGAGCCCGCCATGGCCGGCAAGGATGCCCCGAGCACGTCGTAGCTTTCCCGCGTGCTTACTCGGCCGAAGGACGCTGGCCCGAAGTGGCTTGCAGCAGCGAATCCATCTCCGCATGAAACTGCCCGCGGGAGACGACCTGGTCGAAGCCGGCGGCGGTCGCGGCGGCCAGCCGCGCCTTGTGAACGTGCGGGCCGAACGCAACGGTGCGTGCGCCCTCGGCCAGATGCGGCCGCAATTGTTCCATCAGCGCCGCCGGATCGAGCCCCGGGTGCGACAGGTCGACGATCACCAGGCTCGGCGGGGCGTCGGCCGCTTTCGCCAGCAGGGCCCGTTCGCTGGAAACGGCCGCCAGGTCCAGATCCAATCGCGACGCGGCACCGCTCACTTGCGACTGCATCATCAGGTCGGAGATCAAAGCGAGTGCGGACATACGGTCGAATTCACCCGCAGGCTGCGCGCCTTACACGCTTCCGGGACCGCGTTTGCCGTCGGCTACGTCGATCGCTTCGAGAGCGGGTAACACGAAGATCTTGCCGTCGCCGATGGTGCCCTCGGGACCAGTACGCGCCACGCTGGTGATCGTGTCGATCGTGCGATCGAGGAAGTCGTCGTTGATCGTGATCTCCAGCGCCACCTTGCGCAGCAGGTTCGTGCTGTACTCGTTCCCCCGGTAGTACTCCGTCTGCCCGCGCTGGCGGCCGAAGCCGTGCGCGTCGCACACGGTCATTCGCATCACGCCCACCTTCGCGAGCGCTTCGCGCACCGAGTTGAGCTTCGTGGGTTGAATGATGGCGATCACCATCTTCATGTTCGACGCCTCGCTTACGGCAGCCTGGAACGGCCCGTAGCATATCACGGCCGCGAGCGATCCGAAAACCGCAGTCGACCGGTACGAGCGAGTCGTCCGCCGGCGTCTCGCTTTATGGCGAAGTCAGGTTAAACCGGGCCTCGAGCACGCGGTGGATGCGGCTGGCCGACTCTTCGAGATGGGCCCGGCTGTAGGTGTCGAGCTTGGTGTCGCTCTCGAGGAGCTTGTTGATCTGCTTTTCCAGATCGGCCAGTTCCACGTACGCCACCGTCTGGCAGTCTTGCGGGGCACCGGTGTTGCCCATGGCCAGGTGCGACAGCCGCTTCAAGTAGCTGCGCTGCAGGTTGCGGCGGAGGCTGCTAATGGCGGGCTTGCGGTTGGTGTACTCGCCCTCGGGCATCGCGTCCACTTCGGAGTAGATCGCGCCGGTAAGGCGATCGAGCAACTCGGGCGTGGTCACGGCGTCCTCGTCCTCGGGCACTTGCAATTCGGCGTCGTGGATGCGCTCGAGCGTGAGCGAGGAGAGCAGCTTCTCCAGCACGCGGTCCTGCCACATCGAGATCACTTCGTGCACGGGGAACTCGGTGCGCAGCGGCACGTCGGAACCCCAATGGCTCCAGCGGCTGGACGCCAAGTGGTTATAGAGCTCGGGCGGGAAGTCGAACGGCTTGTCGCTGAACACCTGCTCTTCGAGCAACGCCAGCGCCTCACGCTGCTTGGCCGGCTCGACCACCACAAACGGCGGCGGAGCATCCGCGTCGCCCTTGTGGGCCCGGTGGACGTACATGCCGCCGACGTAACGCGACACGAAGTACATCGCCCGGCCATGGTTGCCCAGCAGCACGCCGAAGGCCTGCCGCGCTTTCTGGTAGCCCTCGCCGTCCTCGGTCGATTCCTCGAGCAACGTGGGCCACAGCTCGCCGATCAGCTTGGCACGCATCTTCGCATAGGCGATCGGGTCGGAGCCCATGTCGTAGCGGTTCGACAGCGGGTCGGGATCGATGCCGCGGGTGTCCTCGTCGGTGGCGTAGGCCAATTGCGGGTCGCCGCAGCGGGCCGCGATCTTGCGCAGCTCCTCGACTTCGCCCTCGGTGTCACCGGAGAGCGGCTTGTAGCCGTATTCGATGGCCCACATGTCGTAGGGCCCGATCGTCGACGAGAAGTAATCGCCCTGCTTGGCGTCCTGCGGCATGATGTTGGCCGGGGCGTAGTCCATCACGGAGCTGGTCAGCCCCAGTTTGTCGGTCTTCTCCGTGTCGTTGATCTCTTCCAGCGAGAGCATCGTGCTGGCCTTGAAGTTATGCCGCAAGCCGAGGGTGTGACCGATTTCATGCATGGTCACTTCCTTGAGCCCCTGCACGACAAGCTTCTCCCGATCGGCGGGGTTTGTCGTCCGCGTGGCAAGCACGTGCGCGCCGAAGGCCAATTCGCGCGACAGGCCGTGATGGAATTCGCAGATGCCGCCGGGATGCTGATGCCCGCTGTGCTCCATCTGCTCCTGGTAGGTACGCAGATCCAACGCGCCACCGGTCATGCGAGCGACGGCCTCGGGCGTAAAGTTTTCGTACTCGCGCCGCCAGAACTGCAGGAAGTCGGCGTCAAAGATCACGTCGGCGTCCAGGATCTGCCCGGTGCGCGGATTGACGCGCGAGGGGCCCATCGCAAATCCGGCGTTGGCCGTAATCCAGCGGAACGTGTTGTAGTTGATGTCTTCGGGGTCCCAGTCGTCGCTATCGCGCTGCTGGCGGACCTCGATGGCATTGACGAAGCCGGCCTTCTCGAAGGCCTTGTTCCACTCCTCAATGCCCTCGCGAATCGGCTTGCGGTAAGCGTACGGTATCGTCTTTTCGAGGTAGAAGATGATGGGCTTCTTCGGAGGCGATACGTCCGCCTTGGGGTCGGCTTTCTGCAGGTCCCAGCGATTGATGTAGCGGACGAAGCGGTCGTCGTCGCTGTCCTTTGACCAGTCCTTGACGACGGTCAGGAAGTAACCGACGCGGTCATCGGCCAGCCGCGGCTTGTAGCCGTTCTGCGGCAGCAGGCTGATCGAGTAGTGCACGTGAATGCTCGCCCCGCGGCTATCGGCCACCGAGTCGAACGATTGACGGCCGCTGGAGGTGTACGTAGCGGCCACTTCCAACTCGACGTTGTCGGTCAGGCCCTTGTTCTTGCCCTTGGGAAAGCCTTCGGCCCAGGTGCTCTTCGACTCGGAGAACGAGAAGCCCGGCAACACGCTCGAGATCTGCGGCAGGTCGCTCATGAACACCGGCTTCAGGTCGACCAGGTGGGCTCCGCCGGGGGCGGTCGTTATGATCGGCAGGCTGAACAGCACGCTATCGGTGTAGGCCAGGTCGACGGCCTTCTGCTGCGGGTCGCTCTCGTCTGCGGTGAAGCGGACGTTGCGGCGGACCAGGTGGATGTGGTCGTCCACCTTGCGGAACTGCCAGATCCAGTCGTCGCCAAATCCCCAGCTCATGCCGCCCAGGATCGAGCCGCGGCCGATGCCCTTGGCGATCGAAATCAGGACAATAAAGTCCTTGTCGAGCTGCTTGCTGCCGATCTCGGCCAGCAGGCGGTTGCCCTTGCGGTGCATCTTGATCAGGCCATCGATCGTCTCGTAGTCCTTGATCACGTCGCTGTAGTCGGGCTGCTTCGACTTCGAGCTGGAAGACGAGGAAGAGCCCGACGATTTTCCGTCGGACTTGTCGTCCGACGAGCTCGAATCCGATTCGGCCGAAACAGCCGGCTTCTTGTCGGTCTTTTCTTCCTTGTTTTCCTCGTCCGCCACGGCCGAACCGGCGGCGATGACCAGCGACAGAACGAACGCGACCGATGCAATGGACTTGGACATCTTGCTTCTCACTGAACCAGTGGGGATGGGTGGGGAGCCTGGCCGCAAGCGCCGGGCCGCACGTCCGTCGTAGCGGCCCGCAACCCCGTCAAATATAGCCTAAACTAGGCAACTCCCAAGGGGCTGCGAATACGGCAGTTATCGCAATTGGAGGGACCTCGGGGGCCAAATCACCCTGCAGGGCAGCGGCGAGCCGATATGTCCGTCGCGGGGATTCAACCTGTATTATACATGGCGACTGGTGGCGTGGCGCAAGTTTTTCGGCCTGGATGCGAGCGCGGGTGATGGCGGTCGAGCGTCTTATCGAACGGATTCTCAGGCTCTACCCCGCCGACTGCCACCCGAGCAGCGCTGAGCCCTGGAGCTCGCCTAACGGCTTCAGCGGCGCGGGCCTATGGCGGGTGACAGCACCCCGAGGCGAGCTTTGTCTGCGTCAATGGCCTGCCCGGCATCCGACGCCCAAGCGGCTCGAGTTTATCCAGGCCGTGCTCTGGCACGTCGTCCAAGAGGGCTTCTCGCTAGTGCCGTTGCCCCTGGAAACGCATCACCACCACGGCTACGTCTGGCACAATGGACACCTTTGGGAACTGACGCCCTGGCTTCCGGGCGAGGCGAATTACCGCCGTCAGCCCACCCGGCAGAAGCTCCGCGCGGCGATGACGGCCCTGGCCCAGTTCCACCGCGCGGCGAGCTCGTTTCCGCTGGCCGAGCCGGGTCCGCTGCGTTCGCCTGGCATTGCCGAGCGCACCGCCCGACTCGAACATCTGCTCACCGGCGGGCTCGACCAGTTGCACGCTGCCGTGGCCGACGAAGACTGGCCCGAGGCGGCTGGTCTGGCCCGGCGGCTGCTTCCCTTAGCGCGGCAGGTGGGCCCCAAGCTGCTGCCGAATCTGCAAGCGGCCGGCCGCCTGCGCGTGGCGCTGCAACCGTGCCTTCGCGACATCTGGCACCCCCATGTGCTGTTCGAGGACGATGCGGTTAGCGGCATCGTCGATTTCGGCGCGATGCGTTCGGACAACGTGGCCACCGACGTGGCCCGGTTGCTGGGTAGTTTGGCCGGCGACGCGAGCGAGGACTGGCATTTCGGCCTGACGGCGTATCAGGGGGTCCGGCCGTTGAGCGACGATGAGATGGCCCTGGTTCGGGCCTTCGATTCAAGCACCGTGCTGTTGGGCGGATTGCAATGGCTGGAATGGATCTACCTCGATGGGCACGAATTCCCGTGCCGCGAGGCCGTCATCGGGCGGATGGAGGAATTCGCAAAGCGTCTGGCGCGGCTGGCCCAAACAGTTGGCTAAACTTGATTTAGTGCGAAGATCGAAACAAACAACGGGCAGCCTTCTTGCGTAGTACCGTTTACGCCCTCCGTCGACGTTGACCCCCAGGAGCCTTCGACGTTAGAATGGCAACCCTCTCGTAATGTGTTGCTATATAAGGATATAGAGTAATGCCCGCGACCTGCGGTTCGCGTTTGCTTCGCTTTGTCCTGGCGGTTCTGCTGTTGGCCGGTGCCGGCGGCACGGCTTCGGCTCAACTCGACGATATCCTCAGCGGCAATCCACTTGCTCCCGGCGGGCTGGGCGTAGGCGGGGCCTCGCCCGAGGCGCTGGTCAGCGTGACGGCGCAATTCACGGCACCCGCGGGCGGCCGCCCGGCGATGCTCTCGATCAGCGCGCACATCGAGCCCCCCTGGTACACGTACTCGACGACGCAGAAACCGGTGGCAGCCACGCCCACCAAGATCACCGTCGAGCCATCGGACGGGTACCGCGTCGAGGGCGAGTTTCGTTCGACGCTTCCGCCCAAACTGGTGCGCGACCCGAAACTGGACCTCGAGTTCGAAGAGTTCGGTCCTGACGTGACCTGGCAAGTGCCTCTGTCGCTGGCCGACAACGTCGACCCCAGCCAGGTGACGGTCAAAGGCAGCGTGCGGATTCAGGTGTGTAAGGAAGGCACCTGCTTGCCGCCGACCGACTTCCCGTTTGAGGCCAAGCTGACCGAAGCTCCGCCGGAGAAAGCGACCTCGGTCGTCGAGTTCACGCACCCCGACACCCACGCCACGATTCGCGGCTACCTGGAACCCGGCACGGTCGCCCCCGGCGGCACGGCCAAACTGGTGCTCTCGGCCGAGATGCCCCAGGGCTGGCACGTCTACGCGCTGGCGGGCAAGGATCTCCAGCAGCTCGGCTCCAAGCCGACGGTGATCGCGCTTTCGAACACCTCGGGCTTTGGCCGCAAGGCGACCACGGCCAGCGACAAGCCGGTCAAGGCTCCTCCGCCGGTCGAAGGCTTGCCGGAAGTCTACTACCACGAAGGCCGCGTCACCTGGACCACGCCGCTGGTCGTGCCGAAGGACACCAAGCCGGGCCAGTACCCCATCGAAGGCATCATCGGCTACCAGACGTGCTTCGAGGACCAATCGTGCGACGCTCCGCGCGGTGCGGCGTTTTCGGGAACGCTGACTGTGGGCGCATCGCCGTCCAATCAAGCCTCGGCACTGGCGTTCAGCGCGGACAAGTACAACGCCGCGGCGAAGCTGGCCGAAAACCAGCCGCCGCCGGTGGATGACGAGGGCAACGAAACGGTCGAAGAGATCGCCCGGGCATCGACCGGGCCCTGGACGCTCGTGTTGACGATGCTGGCCGGTTTGCTCGGCGGGTTCATCCTGAACTTCATGCCGTGCGTGCTCCCGGTGATCGGGCTCAAAGTGCTTTCCTTTGCCGAACAGGCCGGACGCAGCCGAGCCCAGATCCTGATGCTCAATATTTGGTACTCGCTGGGCACGCTCTTGGTGTTCATGGTGTTGGCCACGCTGGCCTCGAGCGTCGCCCTGGGGCTGGGGAGCAAGAACCTCAACTGGGGCGAACAGTTCAGCTACACCTCGTTCAACATCGTGATGGTCGGCCTGGTTTTCACCATGGCCCTCAGCTTCCTGGGCGTGTGGGAGATTCCCATCCCCGGCTTCGTCGGCTCCGGCAAAGCAAACGAATTGGCCAGCCGCGAAGGCGCCGGCGGCGCGTTTGCCAAGGGCGTGATGGCCACGATCCTGGCCACACCGTGTAGCGGGCCGGCACTTGGTCCCGTGTTCGGCTACACGCTCAATCAGCCGCCGACCGTGACGTATCTGCTGTTCGCCTGTATCGCGCTGGGCATGTCGTCGCCGTACCTGATCATCGGAGCGTTCCCCAAGCTCATCCGCTTCCTGCCGAAACCCGGCGCCTGGATGGACACGTTCAAGAACCTGATGGGTTTCGTTATGCTGGGTACGATCGTGTTCCTGTTCAGCTTCATGGACCGCGATTACATCGTGCCCACGTTTGCAATGATGGTCGGCCTGTGGGCTGCCTGCTGGTGGATCGGACGCACGCCGCTGACCGAGAATATGACGCGCAAGTTGACCGCTTGGGCACAAGGTGCTGCTTTTGCCGCGATCGTGGGATTGGTGGCCTTCACGTGGCTCGTGCCGCGCGAATCGGAGATTCCCTGGCAGCCCTTCTCGCGGGCCGAGTTGGCTCGACTGCAGGACGAGGGCAATACCGTCTTGGTCGACTTCACGGCCGACTGGTGCCTGACCTGCAAGGCAAACCTGGCCCTGGCGATCGAAACCGACGACGTACGCGACGCGCTGGCCAAGCGAAAAATCGTACCCCTGCTGGCCGACTGGACGAAGCCGTCTCCGGAGATCGAGCGGGCGCTGGAGTCGCTCAAGAGCCGCTCCATCCCACTGCTGGCGATCTATCCGGCCGACCGACCCGATGATCCGATCGTGCTGCGCGACGTGATTACCAAGTCCCAACTGCTCGAAGCGATCGAAGAGGCCGGGCCATCGAAGCAGGAGTCCGGCGCGCCGCTCACGGCTTCGAGATAGGGAACCGCATCGTCGGGTCGCGCGAGTTCCCGGATTCCTTCTCCCTCCGGAGACGCGGCCCATGTGTGACACGCTCGCGATCGTCCGCTCAGGCGGCGTGCTGTTCGCCAAGAACTCGGACCGCGATCCCAACGAAGCCCAATTACTCGATTGGCAGCCGCGGCGCACGCACGCGCGGGGCGCGCGAGTGCAGTGCACCTGGATCGAGATCCCGCAGGTCGCGGAGACGAACGCGGTGCTGCTGAGCCGGCCGTTCTGGATGTGGGGTGCCGAAATGGGCACCAACGAGCACGGCGTGACGATCGGCAACGAGGCCGTCTTCACCCGCGTGCCTTACGCCAAGTCGGGACTGACCGGCATGGACTTGTTGCGGCTGGCGCTGGAGCGGGCGGCGACGGCCGCCGACGCGGTACGTACGGTCGTCGACTTGCTGGAAGAGTTTGGCCAAGGCGGCGGATGCAGCCTCGAATATCCGCATCGCACCTACCACAACAGCTTCATCGTGGCCGACACGCGCACTGCGTTCGTGCTGGAAACTGCCGGCCGGCACCATGCGATCGAGGAAGTGCGCGGCGCGCGAAGCATCTCCAACGGTCTGACGATCCCCGGTTTTGCCGAGCAGCATAGCGATTTTCTCAAGACGCGCATTTGTGGATGCCGCTCGCGTCGGCCGCGGACGCAAGCGCTGGCCGAGCATGCGGCGGGTCCGCGCGACCTGGCTCGCATTCTGCGCGATCACGGAGCGGACGACGCGCCGCCGCGCTATTCGCGAATCAACGGTGGACTCGGTGCCCCGTGCGTCCACGCCGGCGGCATGCTCGCCTCGTCGCAAACCACCGGCAGTTGGATCTCGGAACTGCGACCGGGTTCGCTTCGACACTGGGCCACCGGTACGGCGGCTCCCTGCACGGGGCTGTTCAAGCCGGTGGCCGTCGACCAACCGCAGCACGTCGGCACGCCGACCGAACGCGCCGACGAGGACTCGTTGTGGTGGCGGCACGAACGATTGCACCGCGCCGTGGTACGCGATCCCTTGCGGCTTGGTCCGCGCTACTTCGGCCTGCGCGACGAGTTGGAGGCGGCCTGGTTTGTCGATCCGCCGGATTCGAGTGCGGCATTCGCAGAAGCCGCCCGAGCGTTGGCGTCGTGGACCGACGACATTGCAGGGCAATCAGTTGCCGATCGCCGGCCGCGGTTCGTCAAGCGCTACTGGGCCCGCCGCAACGCCTGGGCCGGGCTCGATCTCTCAGCCAGGCGTGGCGCCGTGGCAGCCGGGGTCTAGTGCCCGTACGCACGCAAGCGTGAGCCCCGATGTAGCCGGCTCACTCCGTGAGCCGCCAGCAGCGCGCCGCCGCGGCAGGCACCACTATACTCGCCGTTGCCAGACCCTGTGCGGGTTGATAGCGCCCTTGCAGTTCTGCAACGGCTCGCGGAGCGAGCCTGCTACACAAGGGCGTTCGGCCGGGTCACACTATCTGTGGCAGCCCGCGTCTGACCGACTATGCCCAGACGACGCTGCGCGGGCCCTCAACGACTTCGCCGATGGCGTGGCTCTCGAGGCCCGCGTCGGCCAGTTGGTGGCGGATGCTCTCGGCATAGTGCGGGCTGACCACCAGCACCAGGCCGATGCCCAGGTTGAAGACGCGCTCCATCTCGTCGGGCTCGACCTCACCCAGCTTCTCGAGCCAGGTGAACACCGGCGGCACGGGCCAGCTCTGGCGCTCGATCCGTACCTGCACGCCCTCGGGCACGATCCGTTCGAGGTTCTCGCGCAGTCCGCCGCCGGTGATGTGGGCGATGCCGTGCACGACCTTCTTCACCTTGTAATAGGTCAGCACGCGCCGCACGGGTCGCACATAGATCCGCGTCGGTTCGAGCAGCGCTTCGCCGACGGTCGTGCCCAACTCGTCGACGTGCTGGTCGATCTTGAGGCCGGCAATGTCGAAGACGATCTTGCGCACCAGGCTGAAGCCGTTGGAGTGCAGGCCGCTCGAGGGGATTCCCAGCACGCGGTCGCCGGGCGAAATGCCCGAACCATCGATCAGCTTGGTCCGCTCGGCCACGCCGACGCAGAAGCCGGCCAGGTCGTAGTCGCCCGGCGCGTACAGCTCGGGCATGATGGCCGTCTCGCCGCCCAACAGGGCGCAATCGGCCTGCAGGCAGCCGGCCGAAATGCCCGAGACGATCTGCTCGAGCAATTGCGGATCGTCGTGCGCCATGGCCACGTAGTCGAGAAAGAACAGCGGCTCGGCGCCGGTACACAGGGCGTCATTGACGCTCATGGCCACCAGGTCGATGCCCACGGTGTCGTGCCGGCCGGCGAGCGACGCCACCTTGAGCTTCGTGCCCACCCCGTCGGTGCAGGAGACCAGCACGGGCTGTTCGTACCGCCGGGCGAACAAGGCGCTGGCGAAGTCCAATTGGAAAAGGCCCGCAAAGCCGCCGTCGTTGGGCATCACCCGGGGGCTATAAGTGCGGTGCAGCAGATTCGGCAGCCGGGCCATCGACTGGCGATAGACGTCGAGATCCACGCCCGCGTCTTTGTAAGTCGCTTTCGCCATTCACGTTACCCGCGCCGCATCGAAAGGAAAGCGCGGCATTTTACGGCCGGCGCGCGCGGATTGTCAAACGCATCGCTGGTGTGCTCGATCCTGTGCTCCTGCAACCAAGGGCTTGAGTCCGCCATCAGCAGAACGCTTGCCCGATGTAGAATCAGCACATGACTCAAACCATTGGTTGCCAACGCTGCGCGCGATTCTGTGAGGAGGTCTGGTTCTTTAAGGGACAAGAAATGATTCGGTGGATCGCCGAGAACGAGTTTATGACAGTCGACGGTGACCTGGAGGAGTTGTACCACGATGAGCCGCCCGACCGGGCCGATATGACGACCGCTGTCCGGTGCCGATCGTGTGGCCAAGTGTTTACGCTCACCGTGAAGGGCCCTGAGATCGACGCCTGTGGCAACCGTGTTTGGACGTGGAAACCAATTCTTCGGCGATCGGCGCGGTCGTAGATCCAATTGATGATGTAGGTGATCACCCCCGCAGGCGGCGGGTCGTAAGGTAGAGCAGCGTCAGAGCGAGTACGGGCACGCATCCGATATCGGCCACGAGCGGGACCCACCAAAATGGCCGGAGCGTCTCAAAGGCAAGAAAGGCGAGCGCCCCCAGCAGTCCGCCCAGAATCGGCAAAGAGCTAAACGACCGTTTCGTCACGCATGCATGGATGACACCGTACCAATTGCCGACGATCACCCAGGCCGCGAACAGTAGCGAAATCAGACACAACGCTTGAATAGCAACGGTCATGGTCCAATTCTAGCGAGGCGCAGAAAAGGGCCCGCCACATCGGCGGGGCCCGAGGGTCTGAGTGACTTCGACTGAATAACTCAGCCCAAGCTCATCGTCACGGTCTTATTCTCGGTGTATGCCTCGAGGCCTTTCTCGCCGAGCTCGCGGCCGATGCCCGACATCTTGAAGCCGCCGAACGGAGCGGCCGTGTCGAAGACGTCGTAGCAGTTCACCCACACGGTGCCGGCCCGCAGTTCGTCGGCCAGGCGATGGGCCTTGGTGACGTCGCTGGTCCACACGGCGGCGGCCAGGCCGAAGAACGTGTTGTTGCCGCGCTGGATCACCTCGTCGACGTCCTTGAACTTCAACACCGAGAGCACGGGCCCGAAGATTTCGTCGGTGGCAATCGACATGTCGTCCTGCACGTCATCGAACAGCGTGGGCTCGATGAAGTAGCCCTTGTCGCCGACGCGCTTGCCGCCGGTGACGCACTTGGCGCCCGCCTTCTTGCCGGCTTCGACGTACGACATGATTTTGTCGAACTGGGCCTTATCGACCTGGGCCCCCTGCTCGGTATTGGGATCGAACGGATCGCCGACCTTGCGGCTCTTGTTCATGGCCGCCAGCTTGTCGATGAGCTTGTCGTGCACCTTCTCTTCGACGAACACACGGCTGCCCGCGCAGCAGCATTGGCCCTGGTTGAGGTACAGGCCCATGTGCGTGCCGGCGGCGGCGGCATCGAGATCGCTGTCGGCAAAGATGATGTTGGGGCTCTTGCCGCCCAGCTCGAAGGTGAGCCGCTTGAGCGTCTGGCTGGCGTCCTTCATGATGATCTGGGCCGTCTTGTATTCGCCGGTAAAGGCCACCTTGTCGACGCCCGGATGCTTGACGATCGACGCGCCGGCTGTGGGGCCGTAGCCGGGCACGACGTTGATCACGCCGTCGGGAATGCCGGCCTTCTGCGCGAGCCGCGCCATCCGCAGGCAGGTCAGCGGCGTTTGCTCGGCGGGCTTCATCACGATCGTGCAGCCGGCCGCTAGCGCCGGGCCCCACTTCCAGGCCGCCATCAGCATCGGGAAGTTCCAGGGAATGATCTGGCCGACCACACCCACCGGCTCGCGCTTCGTGTAGCAGAAGTAGTTGCCGCGCACCGGGATCGTCTGGCCGTGGATCTTGTCGGCCCAGCCGGCGTAGTAGCGGAGGCAGTCGACCACCAGCGGCAGGTCGCCGTGCCGCGCCTCGCGAATCGGCTTGCCGTTGTCGAGCGTTTCCAGCCGCGCCAGCTCGTCGATGTCGTCTTCGATCAGGTCGGCCAGCTTGTGCATCAGCCGGCCGCGATCGCGGGCGTCCATCTTGCGCCACGGTCCGGAGTCGAACGCCTCGCGGGCCGCCTTCACGGCCAGATCGACGTCCTTGGCGTCGCCTTCGGCCACGGTGGTGATCACTTCCTCGGTGGCCGGATTGATCGTTTCGAATGTCTTGCCGCTGGCCGCGGGTACCCACTCGCCGCCGATGAAGCATTGGGTCTGTTTGATTTCCGGGGCCGAGGCCGGCTTGGTGATCGTGGCCATGAGAGAAACCTCCTGGAAGGTGGTCGAGACTGCGCCTGGTGGAACGAGATGGTTTGCGCGGAGAGGAGGACCGCAACGGGCACCGCCTCACGCCCTCCGCAGTATTGTAAGAGTTGGCACTCGCGCCCGACAAGCACGTCATTCGCGTTCAAGCCCGTGCTCGGTGGCGTCGAAGCGGTCGAAGAGGAAGCCGGCCACCCAGATCGTGGCCAGGGCCTCGGCGGCGACGAGCCAGGCCCCGACCAGGGTCAGCACCACGAGCGAGTCGGTCACCAGCAGCCGCGTCAGCACGACGAAGAGGCCGGCGAAGCCAAGCGTGATGCCGGTGAAGATCACGCGGGCCAGGTTGGCCAACATCACGCGGACCCCGGCGAACGGATCGCCGGTGGCCAGGTGCCTTACGGCGGGAAACAGCAGCACCAGCGCGCTATCAAAGGCAATCGACAGCAGATTGAGGGGCAAGGCCACGGCCACGGCCAACGGGATGGCCGGAATCCAGTGCCCCGAGACGCCGCCCATGCACAGCGCAGCGATGATCTGCACGAGCGTGACGTAGAGCGTGGCGGCCACGATTGATCCGGTTACGGCGGCCCAGGCGCCGACCGGCAGGGCCTTGATCGCGTCGATATGGTTCAAATCGCTGCGCAGCGCCAGCGGCATGGACAGCAGCATGAGAAAGCCAAGGCCGAGAGTCACGCCCACGATAGCCGCGATGGCGGCGTTGCGATCGGCTTCGGCCACCCACAGTCCGAGCCCGACCGCGGCCCCGACGACTGCCGGCAGGGTGAGCACGACGATCCAGCCGCCGCCGCTACGAAGCACTTCGAGCCCCTGCCGCCAGGCAATGGACCCGGCCCCAGACAGGCGCGGCGGCAGCGGAAGCCTGCTGCGAGGCCGAGCCCGCAGGCGGAACGTCGAGGTGCCACCGCTCTTGCGCAGCCGCTGGACCATTTCATAGCGGCGGCGGCTGGCGTCGAGGCTGGCCTCGACGAAGAAGCCATCGAGCGCGAGAACGCTCCAGGCCACCGCGGCGTTCAACACAAGGGCCGCGCCGGCCCAAACGAGCAGCAGGCGAAGGCTCTCGGCACTCAATATCTCAGCGAAGATGACAAACGGTGCCAGGGCGGCTCGGGCCGCCCAGCTTGATTCGATGGCCGCCATCCGCTCACTCAGGTCGAGGTCCGCCTCGATCGCACCGGCCTGCCAGAACGACAAGGGAGCGGCCACGGCGATGGCCACGACCAGCCCAACGGCCAACAGCCGGTATCGCGCGCTCAGCCAGCGGACGACCAGCGCGCCCAGAATCGACGACCATTGCACGAACAACGCCAGCAGCGCGACTCCCAGCATGGCCGCCGGCCACCAGAGGAACGGCATGAACACCGGCGCCAGTAGCGCAAAGCCGGGCACGCCGACCACGTTGAACAGCAGCTTGTAAATCAGCAGCCGCCGGCGGGTAAACGGACCCGCGAACAGGAAGTCGACCTCCGGCATCGTGAAGGCAATGGGACTCCTGATCCAACTACCGAAAAATGTGAACAGCCAGAGCAGGAACAGCAACGCGGGATTAATGATCAAGTTGGCAAGCGGCGGCATCGCCTCGCGCGGCAAACGGTGCACCAGCAGTTGCGGGCCGATCGTCATCGCCAGGAAAACCGCCAGGATCACCGCCATCACCACGCCCCGGGGCGAACCGAGCGCGCGCTTCATCTTGCGAAATTGACCTCGCACTCGCAGCTTCGACAGCAACCAGAGCGAGCGATTCACGGCGAACTCCTGAATTGGAAAATGGCTCAGGAGGGCGACTCTTCGATAGCGCGGAAGAACACGTCCTCCAGCGACCCCGCCCCGTCCAGCGTGCCAAAACGGGCGTGGGCCTCCTCCACCGAGCCGCAGAACACTGCGCGGCCTCTTTGCAGAATCAACAGATCCGTGCACAGGTCCTCGACGAGCGCCAACAAGTGCGAGCTGACCATCACGGCAGCGCCGGCCGCGGCCCGCTCGACGATCGACCGCTTGAGCGTGCGGATGGCGTGCGGGTCGAGGCCCGTCAGCGGCTCGTCAAAGAGGAGGGCTGCCGGCTCGTGCAGATAGGCGCAGGCGATGGCCACTTTTTGCCGCATGCCGCGCGACAGTTCCTGGGCGATCGTGTCTCGCTTGGGCAGGAGCTCGAACGTCTCCAGATGCTCTTCGGCCCGCGGCTCGAAATCGTCGACGCCGTAGGCCGAGGCGACGAACATCAGATGTTCCCAGACGGTCAGCGTCTCGAACAGCTTGGGATCGTCGGGCACGTAGGCCAAGTGGCGTTTGGCGGCGACCGGATCGGCCACGACGTCGTGGCCCGCGACCAGCAGTCGGCCGCGGGTGGGCGGGATAATGCCCGAGATCGAGCGCAGCGTCGTGGTCTTGCCCGCACCGTTAGGGCCAACGAGCCCGAGAATGGCCCCGGGCCGGACTTCGAAGCTGAGCCCCGCGACAGCCGCGACGTCGCGGTAGGTCTTGTGCAGGTCGACGACTTGAATCACGTACCCCTCGCCGGCAGAGTCCGTTCTCTCAACCGTCCGCAATTCTACCTTATTCTCCGGTCGGGTTGGCGGGCACCGGTGGGGTCACTTGCGATCATCGACGAGCACGGTGACGTGTGCCTCGGGAAAGAGCGCCTGGACGGCGGCGACGTCTTCGTCGGTCGCCTGCGGCGCGAGACCGATGTTGCTGAGCGGCTCGGCCCCCAACAGTCGCCACAGCCAAGGAGGGCTCGCCTCATGGTCGTTGTTGAGGTACGTAACCCGTACGGGGTGGTTTTCATGTACGTGCTGGCGAAGTCGCACCAGCCGCCGCGTGTTGGCGAAATGGATGCCCCAGGCCGCTAGCGCCACGAGGACCAGCAGCGCCCCCAGCGAGAAGCGAAACCAGCGGCGTTTACGGCGTCCGTCGCGCATGTCAGTTCATCCCTGGCGGATCTGCGACCCTTCGTCAGGCCTCGACTGCAGATGGTCAATCGATGAAGTGGCCTTCGCCCGTGAAGTAGTAGTTGGGCGACTTGGGGTTGTAGAACTGGCTGCGGCGCTGGGCGGCTTCGACCACGGCCTGATCGACCGCGCTGTTGGCCGCGTGGCTGGCCTTGATTTCTTTAGCCATGTCGTTCGTCTGGTCGATGACCAGCTTCGAATCGACGGCCTCCTGCTTGGACCGCTCTTCGAGCTGGCCAACCAACTTGTTGACGTTGTCGAGCCGCTTCGTGATTTCATCGAGCTGTTGCTTGACGCTGGGATCGCTCTTGCTGGCGGCGCTCAATTTGCTGTAGGTGCTGCCGGCCTCCTTCATATTTTCGCGGATGGCCGCCAGGTGTTTCTTGAGCACCGATGAGGATACCGGTGCGTCGGCGGCCGCGGCGTACTTGTTCAACAGCCGGGCGTGGTCGCGAGCGTGCATGCTGTGCGTCTTGGCGGTGGCAGCGTGATAGCGGTCGCCTCGCGCCGTCAGGTTGGGCTGCTCGTCCGCGGGGGTGACCGCCGCCGCAGGCTGACTCAACACCAAACAAGCAAACGCAACAAGGATCGCTTTCATCGAACTCCTCCATCTCGTCAGGGACTTGGGGACACCGACCTTACAAGTGTAGGGCGCCGATCTCGCGCTGCTGACGGTGCGGAATTGGCGGAGTTTACTGCTGCGGATGCAGATAGATGAAACTCTTGCCCAGCCGGCCGCCGTAGTTTCCAGCCGATATTTTCACCAGCCCGGGCGTTTCGACCGCGGCCTCGATTCCGGCTCGCGTGGCGATGGTGATCGTCTCCAGGTCGCGGCCGTTGATGATCACTTCCATCACCGATCCGACGCCCTCGGGCAGCCGGCTCTTATCGCCCAGCTTTCCGCGGAGCGTGGGGCAGTACTCGGCGTACGTGCTGGCGACCGTGAACGAATAGCGGCTGCCGGCCTTGGACCCGCTGCCGGCAATGCCGCCGGGAAATGGCATGATCACGCCCGGCGTATCCGCCACGGCGGCGGCGGCCCGTTCGGCGGCCAGCAGCGCCGAGTCGACGTCGGTGCCCAGGAACCACAGGTTGCCGCCCATCAGTCCATCGCGATAGCCGAAGCGGCGATCGATCGTGAACTCGCCACCTAGGATCGGCACGACCCACACGCGGCGGTCGTGCCGCACGTCGCGAAACTGGTAGCCGTCGCCGAAGTACGCCAGCTTGCGGCCAAGTTGAAAATGATCGTCCGTGTCGAGCAGGTTAAAGCAAGCGGCCGTGGGACAGGTCAGCACGTTTTGGCTCACCCGCATCAGCAACGAGCGCTCAAGCGCCTCGCGCCGGTCCTTGCGGAAGCGCGGCACGTGAAACTGAACGACTGCGCCGGGTCGACCGTCGGGCGTGGCGAAGTCGGCATCGAATCCGGGGCCGACATAGCGATCGAGCCCGGCTTCGCAGTCGCAGAGGATCGTGCTCGAAGCGTTGCCTGTGGCGGCGGCCACGGCGTGTTCCAGCCAGCGGGGATCGCGGGCCGTGATCAGTATCTCGGCGTAGATGCTGCGGAACGCCTCGGCGTAAGTGTCCTCGACCTCGGCGCGCGTGGGAGTGGCCACGGTCGCTACCGCCCCTTCCCCGGATAGATCGTCTTCTCGGTGATGATCTTATCCATGAAGATGTCGTGGTCTTGCGTGGGAATCTCCGGGAACATCTGGCACTCGAAGGCCAAAGCCACCAGCGGCGTATCGGGCCGGGCGTGCTGGAGCAGCTTATCGTAGTAGCCGAAGCCGTGACCCATGCGGGCCCCGCGAGCGTCGAACGCCACGCCGGGCACCATGATCACGTCGAGCTCTTCGACGCCCACGCGCTTCTCCGGCAGCTCGCGCAGTTCCGGCTTCGGCTCGAGGATCTTGTACATGCCGATGGCCAGCTCATCCATGTCGGTCAACTCGAAGAGCTCGAGTTCGCCGTCGACGCAGTAGGGCACGACGATCCGCTTCGAACCATCCAGCAGTTTCGGCAAGTGGTGCCGCGTGCGGACCTCGGTGCGGACGTCGATGTAGACCATCACGGTCTGGGCAGCGTCAAACTCGGGAAGCGCCACGAACTTTTCGCAGATCGAGGCGCTGATCTCCTCCTTGTTTTCCTGCGCCTTGCGGTTGGCGTGGGCTTGTTCGCGAATTGCTTTCTTGACGTCCTGAGATTCCATCACTCGTTCCACGTTCATAGCGCTTCCTGGTGCAGTCGAAGAATTGGTCCACCACGCGTGTCTTGCCGACTATCCTAATGGTTCGTGCGCCGATGGCAATCCGCCGATCTCACGGCGCGGCATTCACGTCACGGACTCGGCGGCGTGAATCAGACCGATCATGTCGCGAATCGTCTCCTCCAGCAGCTTCTCGCCGCCGAACTTGACGCCCAGGGCCTGAAGCTTGTCGTTTTCGATCTCGTGCTTGGGCCGGGTCTGCTCGCCGCGAATTTCCGAGTGGCTGCCGGAAATCTTCTTTGCCAGGCGTGCCACGTCGTGTTCGGAAATGTAGCGGTCGTAGCAATTGAAGACTTCGCCGGCAATGTCGTCGGCATGCAGCAGCACGTGCACCGCCTGGGCCACGTCTTGGGCATGCACTTCCTTGCCACCGCGACGGCACTCGACCTCTTCGTTGTGCACGACGGACCAGACGAGGTCGTACCACTTGCTCTTCTTCACCTTGTGGGCCACGCCGTAGATGCCCGTGGGCCGCAACGCACAGATCGGAAACTTCTGCCCCTTGCCAAAGCTGTGGACGAAAGCCTCCACGGCCGCCTTGTGCGCGCCATAGTGGCTGGCGGCCCAAAGCGGATGCGTTTCGTCCAAGGGGCGGCCGTCGAGGATGTGGTCGTGGACGGCGCAGCTCGAGATGTAGATCACGCGCTCGACGCCCGCGGCCCGCGCGGCTTCGAACAGTTGCAGGCTGCCGGCGATGTTGCGCATCGCCAGCTCGCTGGTGAACGCATCGCTCGACATGCGGGCTTCGGCCGGGTAGGCAAGCGCTGAGTGCACCAGTGCCTGGCACCCATCGAGGAGCTTCTGGCAGGACTCCCAGTTGCGGAGCTCCCCCTCGACCCACTCGATGTGCTTTTCGACATGGTCCAGTCCGCTGCGGTCGCTGCTCGGCCGATGCCAGCAGCGGCACGAGTGCTCGTGAGCCGCCAACGGCTCGAGCAGATAACGGCCCAGGAAACCGGTGACGCCGGTGATAGCGATCTTCATGGTCGGACTCCTGTACGCGTGTTGGCTCTCCCCTTTAGTGTGACGAGTTTCACGACGGCGCCAAACCACAATTGCCTGCGGCAGCGGCGACTCGAACCGGCCTCGGCTGGCACGCAACTACCGGCGCCGGTAAACTGCTGCGCATGAGCCCATCGTGAGCCGGGACGCACAGTGCGTTGCGTCCCGCGTCACGTCCAACCACGTCGAGAATGCGATGACTGCCTCGTACTTGATTGCCGGCTGCCGTACCCCGATCGGAAAGTTCCTGGGCAGCCTCTCCAGCCTGCCCGCCCCGCGTTTGGGCGCGGTGGCCGTGGCCGAGGCGGTCAGCCGGGCCGGCGTGCCGGGCGATGCGATCGACGAAGTGATCATGGGCAACGTCCTGGCCGCAGGTTTGGGACAGGCGCCCGCGCGCCAGGCCGCGTTGCACGGTGGGCTGCCCGATTCGGTGGCCGCCGTGACCGTCAACAAGATGTGCGGCTCGGGCCTGAAGGCCGTGATGCTGGCCGATCAGGCCATTCGCGCCGGCGACGCCAGAATCATCGTGGCCGGCGGCATGGAGAGCATGAGCAACGCGCCCTACCTGATCGCCGGCGCGCGGCAAGGCTGGAAATTCGGCAACCAGCAAGTCCGCGATTCGATGCTCCACGACGGGCTGTGGTGCGCCTTCGAAGATATGGCCATGGGCGCCGAGGCCGACTATATCGCAGAGTCGCGCGGGGTCTCGCGCGCGGACCAGGACGCCTTCGCCGTGGAAAGCCATCGCCGGGCCGCCGCCCGCTCGGGGCATCCCCTCGAGGAAATCGTTTCCGTCACGGTGCCCGGGCGCAATGGCGACACAATTGTCGACCGCGACGAAGGACCCAGGCCGGATACGACGCCCGAGGTGTTGGCCAAGCTGAGGCCGTCGTTTGGTGGCGAGGGCACGGTAACTGCCGGAAACGCCTCGCAAATCAGCGACGGAGCAGCGGCGCTGGTCGTTGCCTCGGAAGACGCGGCCCGCGACGTGCGTTCGCCGATCAAGGCGAGGATCGTGGCCAGTGCCACCAGCGGCGTCGCCCCGAAGGAAATTTTCATCGCACCGGTCACGGCGGTGGAAAAAGTACTCGAGAAGGCGGGCATGACGCTGGGCGACATCGACTTGATCGAGTTGAACGAGGCGTTCGCGGCCCAATGCCTGGCCTGCATGCGGCCGCTGGAAGCCGATCCGGCCAAGACGAACGTGCACGGCGGGGCCATTGCCCTGGGGCATCCGATCGGGGCCAGCGGGGCCCGGGTGCTGGTGACGTTGCTGTATGCGATGGCGGAGCGCGGGGCGAAGCGCGGATTGGCGGCGCTGTGCCTCGGTGGGGGCAACGCGGTGGCGATGATCGTGGAGCGGGAGTAGAGGGGCCGTACGCAAGCGCTCACGCGCCGTCGCCGATGGCTCCAGGCTAAACCGAGGGAGCGGGGCGCGTGCGGGGGTAGAGGCAGCAGTCCTCGGGGCACACGTCGTGGCTTGGACCGAATGTGCCCAGCGCGCGCCGCGGAGCGCCGGCGGTCCGCTCGAGGATCAGCTCGCGGATCATGCGAACGAAATCCGGGTGGCTGCCCACCGTGGTGGCGCGGACGAGGTTTATTCCTAGTTCCGCGGCGACGTTGCGGGCTTCGATGTCGAGATCGTACAGCACCTCGACGTGGTCTGAGAGAAAGCCGATGGGGACGACTACGACGTCGTTGATCCCTGCATCGGCGGCAGTTCGCAACGCGTCGCAAACGTCGGGCTCGAGCCACGGTTGTTGCGGCGGACCACTGCGGCTTTGATAAACGACCTCGTCGTTGGTGTGCTGCAACGCATCGGAAACCAGCCGCGAAGCTTCGGCAATCTGCGCGGCGTAGTCGCAGTGTTCGGCCATCGAGAGCGGAATGCTGTGCGCCGTGTAGAGCAGTTTCGTGCGAGCGCGGCGGTCGGACGGGATTTGCTCGAGTGCCGAGCGCACACGCTCAATCATCGGCTCGATAAAGCCTGGGTGGTTGTAGTAGACGCGGAGCTTCTCGACGCTGGGGGCCTGAGGACCGACAACGCGTTGCGCCTCGGCGATGTTCTCGCGATACTGGCGACAACTCGAGTACGAACTGTAGGCCGACGTGAAGAACCCCAGCGCTTTGCGCACGCCGTCGCGCGCCATCTCGGCCAGCGTGTCCGGCAACATCGGACGCCAGTTGCGATTGCCCCAATAGACGGGCAGCGCCGGGCCGTGCGATTCCAGTTCGCTGCGCAAGGCGTCGACCAGCGCGCGGGTTTGTTCGTTGAGCGGGCTCTTGCCGCCGAAGAGCTTGTAGTGCTCGGCCACCGCGAGCATTCGCTCGCGCGGCACGTTCTTGCCGCGCAACACGTTCTCGAGAAACGGCAATACGTCGTCGGGTCCTTCCGGTCCACCGAAAGCAACGACTAACACCGCGTCGTAGGCTTGAGCCACCGCGCTACCTGAGAAGGACGCGAACGCTCACCGCGGGCTTCAACGCATCGAAGCCGGAAGGTGAGCGCGCGAAAACACCAAGAGAGAGTGACCCCGACGGGATTCGAACCCGTGTTATCGGCGTGAAAGGCCGGTGTCCTAGGCCAGACTAGACGACGGGGCCTCAGGCGGGCACGTGCGCCGCCAGTATGTGCCTAATGATGGCTGATCCGGCCGCTGCGTCAAGGCCGAGGCCTGCGCGATGGCCCAGTAAAGAGGGATCGTTCGGACCCACAACCACGAGCCGAAGCGAGCGAGCACGAACGGGCGGCCGCAAGCGCGCAGCGCGACGAAGAAATGGCAAAGAACGAATCAAGCGTCGGCAGCGCCGTTGTTGTCCGCGTCTGCCTTGTCGGACGTTGTCATCTCATTACGACGGATCGCGTCGAACACCTCGCGGCGATGCACCGGCACCTCCTTCGGCGCCTCGACACCCAGGCGGACCTTGTCGCCGCGGATTTCAACCACTACGATCGTGATGTCATTGTTGATGACAATACTCTCGTTCTTCTTGCGAGATAGAACCAACATGGCCATTCCTTCGATTGTTGTCGCGGGGCTTCCTTGAAATCCAACCCCTCGATAAGCCACCGCGCCGCGTGACACAGCTTCCTATGGCGTCCACATCCACCTATCGCGATCACCCCAATCTTGGGGAGCCCAAGCGTGGGGAGGTTGTCAAGCGCGCGCAGCGGGCTCCTGCTACCATCCACTCTACGTAGTGGACCTAGGGAGTCAAGCGATGCCCCGGGCATTGGAACGGCATTTCTAGGAGATTCCCCGCGCTGCTGTCGCAACATGTAGGGGCAACCGCGCCCCCTAGGCGTTACCGTCTACCCAAACCGCGCAGAATACCGCACATCAGCGCTGGTTCCCGAGCCGCCAAATTACCGCCAAGAGTGGTGCCCAGGGCCCTGCGTCGCCCCACTGGACATCCACGGAAACGGCACGTTCGGCCACCTCTCGGCACTGAAGGTCGGAGGCATACCGGGTTGATTTCTCTCGGACCGATGCTGGCTTCTTGAAAACCCGTGTGTTTGAACTTGGGCGGCATGCGCCTTCTTCAACGCCCAGCCAACTAAGAACGTCAAAGCAGGCGCAGCGTGATGCCGCCGTATCGGCTGAACGCGCGAGTGTATTGCCGCTCTGCTGAAACCTCACAAGACTTCTTGTGCACGCGAAAAAACTGCGGGCGAATCAACAGGCATCGAAGTGGAAGAAGCGTATTTGCCGCGAAAACGGCGCGCCGAACGAAGGCCGCTGCATCCGGCGTCCTTGCGGGCAATCGGGCCCTGTCTATAATACCACTGTGAGGCTCTTTTCAGCCGCGGCGCAGGCGATGGACGCGGCTCCAAAGTAATAATCACCGAAGACGGTAGTAGGGCCCTCAACTACCTGGGGACGCCGAGGACAGTGGTCGGGAAGGCAGCATGATTCGTTGGTTGCGGGATATCTGGGACGCTGTTTTCACCGTGGCGCAGGGACTCTGGGTCACGATGCGCTATTGGTTGATCACCTACGATCCCGAGCGAAAGGCCTTTACGCAGCACTTCGAATATCCGGAACTGCCGGTTCCCGTCGCGCCTCGCTACCGCGGGTTTCATCGCTATGACCTGACGACTTGCATCGCGTGCGATCAGTGCGCGAAGGCCTGTCCGGTCGACTGTATCTACATCGGCAAGGAGCGCGTGACCGGCGGCAAAGGATTCAAGGTCACGGGCTTTACGATCGATTACACGAAGTGCATGTTCTGCGCGTTGTGTGTCGAGCCTTGTCCGGTGGACTGTATTTTCATGGGCTCGACGCACGACTTGAGTTGCTACAGCCGCGATGGATGCCTGGTGGATTTTGCGCGTCTGCCGGTCGACGTTGCCTGGGGCCGCTCGACCTTGAATCCCACAGCCGTGGCCGCCTCGAAGACGATCATCGAGCCGGTGCACGGAGGTCCCAATCAGTAAGCGAAAGCATCGAAAGCGACGCCGGCCATGAATATCAACGACTATCGTCCTGCCAAGGTATTCACCGTCGAACAAGCCAATGCCGTGTTGCCGCTGGTGCGTGCGATCACGGCCGACTTGGTGCAACTTTCGCGCGAGGTGATGGAACGCCGCGAGCGTTTGGCGCTATTGAACGCGGGCCGCAACGCATCGGCCAGGGACCCCTACAGCGAAGAGCTGGCCCAGATCGAAGAGGAGTTGGCCAAGGATAGCCAGCAGCTCCAGGCCTACGTCGACGAACTGCGCGAGCTGGGCGTGGAGCCCAAGAGCGGTCCGGAAGGATTGGTCGATTTCCCCTGCCTGATGGACGACCGCATCGTCTATCTATGCTGGAAGCTCGGCGAACCCGAGGTGATGTTCTGGCACGAGTTGGAGGCAGGTTTCGCCGGCCGCCAGTCGCTGGTCGCTGGCAGCGTCGCCCAGGATTCGGACGAACCGCAGGACGACGAGTCGCTGTAGCGCCAAGCGCTCCGGCCAAGGTCCTGCACGTTTTGACCGTTGTCGCCGGCGGCTTCGAACGAAACGCGCCGAAGCGGTGTCTTTTCGGCCGCCAATCAACGTGCCCCGCTTGCAAGCCGGGTAGTCGCTTTCTTAGAATGCATGTTTTCCCAAGGCGGAAAAGTGCGTTTCTGCCCGGCCCCTTAGAAAGACGGACGATGGCCTCGCCCATTCATATTGTGGCCTACATGGCCCTCTTTACGGCAATTGGCTTCGTATTCTTGTTCGCAACGCTGCTGGCGGGCCGATTCCTGCGGCCTCACGCGCCCAACGCCGAGAAGCTGGAAGTGTACGAGTGCGGCGAGCCGACGATCGGCTCGAGCTTCGTGCAGTTCGACCTGCGGTTCTACGTCGTTGCGCTACTGTTCATCATCTTCGACGTCGAAGTCGCCTTCTTCTTTCCCTGGGCCACCGTGTTCGGCAAGACAACGCACATGATGGATCCGAACATGCCGAAGGCCACCGCGCAGGGTGAGCTTTCGCCCGAGGCCAAGGTTCTGTTCATGGAATTGGGCGTTGCCGATCCGACGGTTCCGCCCGTGCCGCCCGATTTCGAAGCCGAGGCCGCGTCCATGACGCCCAAGCGCCGCACGGAAATTGCCGTGACGGACTTGGCCCGGCGAACGGCACTGTTCTCGATGGCCGACATCGCCGTGTTTTTCTCGGTACTGCTCGTGGGCTTTGCCTACGTGTGGAAACGAGGCGACTTGGATTGGGTCCGCGCGCTCAGCAAGCAACGGGCCATGGAGTCGCGCGCCAGCCCCTCGGCCCCGGTCGTCGAAGAAAAGGAACCGGTGTTGTCGTAACGGCCCGTGCCATTTTTCAAATCAAGATAGCCGCACCCTTTCGTTATGAGCGGACACGAGTTTGTCGACCGGCTGAAGAAGCAGTTCGGCGACGCGATCACCACGGTGAACCTCGAGGCCATCGATCCCTGGATCGAAGTGAAGCCCGAGGGGCTGTTGGCACTTTGCCGGTACTTGCGCGACGAGCCCGACCTGCGGTTCAACATGCTGAACTGCATCTCGGGCGTCGACTACTTCGAGCCGGATGAGAAGAAGGCGGCCAAGGCCGGCTTCGAGCCGCACATCGAGGTCGTGTACCACCTGTCGAGCATCGTCCACAAGACGACGCTCGTGCTGAAGGTGATGCTGCCGCGCTGGAAGGACGATCAGCCGGGCAACCTGCCCGAAGTGCCCTCGGTCTCGAGCATTTGGAGCACGGCCGACTGGCACGAGCCCGAGACGTTCGACCTAATGGGCGTTCACTTCAGCGACCACCCGGACCTGCGGCGGATCCTCTGCCCGGAGGATTGGGTCGGCCATGCCCTACGCAAAGATTACGAGATGCCGCTGGAATATCACGGAATTCGAGGGCGGTAAGCGACGGTACCCCGGGATCCCGCGATCGCCTGTGAATCACTAGCCGCTGACCACCAACGACGAACCACGACACAATGGCAACGCAAACGGACGATCCGCGGATCATCGAGTTCGACGTTCGAACCGATGAGATGCTGGTGAACATGGGGCCGCAACACCCCAGCACCCACGGCGTGCTGCGGCTGGTGCTGCGTACCGACGGCGAAATCGTTTCCGAAGCGACGCCGCACATCGGCTATCTCCATCGCTGCGCCGAGAAGATCGGCGAGAATCTGACGCCGCGGCAATGGATTCCCTACACCGACCGGATGGACTATCTGGCCGGCATGAACATGAATCTCGGCTGGTCCCTGGCGGTCGAGAAGTTAATGAATCTCGAACTGCCCGAGAAAGCCCGGCACTTGCGGGTGCTGATCGCGGAAATGAACCGCATCGCCAGCCATTTGGTGGGCATGGGTGCCTACGGACTCGACTTGGGAACGTTCAGCCCGTTTCTGTATGCCTTTCGCGAGCGGGAGAAGATTCTTGACCTGTTCGAAGAGGTGTGCGGTGCCCGTCTGACCTACAGCTACATCACAGTCGGCGGCGCGACGGCCGACCTGCCGCCCGGCTGGCTGCAGAAGTGCGAAGCGTTCCTCGACCAGTTGCGACCCGTCATCGACGAGTATCACGCGCTGCTGACGACGAACGCGATTTTTGTCCGCCGCACGGCGGGAATCGGTGTGCTGTCGGCCGAAAAGGCGATCGACTACGGCTGCACGGGCCCGGTGCTGCGGGGCAGCGGCGTCGACTACGACCTGCGCCGCGACGGCGAGCAGCGCTACACCGAGATGTATGACGGCTACGCCTTCGAGGTGATCGTCGAGCGCGACGGGCACTACCCCAAGGATCACGACTATCCGCCCGTGCCCAAGACGGCCGTGCTGGGCGATTGTTGGCATCGGTTCTACGTGCGGATGCTCGAGGTGATGCAGGCGATGGATCTGGTGCGGCAAGCCATCGACCGCTACAGCATGTGCAGCGGCGACTGGGGCACTCCGGTCAAACTGACCGAGAAGCTCCCCAAGGGTGATGCTTATATGGAAACCGAGTGCCCGCGCGGGCAGATGGGCTTTTACATCGTCAGCAACGGCGGCTCGATTCCGCTTCGCGCTCGAGCTCGCAGCAGCTCGTTCTGCAACCTGTCGGTGACGTACGATCTCTGCCGCGGCTGTCTGATTGCCGACGTTCCGGCCATTGTCGGATCGCTCGACATCGTGATGGGGGAGATCGATCGCTGAAACGGCTGCCGGCCGTTTTTTCGAAAGGTTTAGGGGCTTGTCGATCGCGGTGAGTTTGTGCGATATTTCACGATCTTGAATCACGCTGCAAAGGCGAATCGCGGCACGTGTTAGCCAAGTGAATCGTCCCTCGGGGGACACGCTCGGGCGTGGCACGTTCGACGCAGGATAGGGCCCACAAAGCGGTGGCTGAATATCTCCAACAGTATCTGCCCCAGTCGCTGGCCTACCTCACGGCTGCGCTGGTGCACGCGGTGCTGATCCTCGTGGTCGTGGCCCTGGGCACGCTGATCTTTATCTGGCTGGAGCGCAAGGTCTCGGGCCGTATCCAGGATCGGCTCGGTCCCACGCGGGTGGGCGGCAAGTTCGGCTGGCTGCAAACCTTGGCCGACGGACTGAAGCTGATCACCAAAGAAGACCTGCGGCCCGCCAGCGCCGACTCGATGCTCTTTCTGATCGCGCCCTACGTGAGCTTGTGCGCCTCGTACGTGGCCTACATTGCCCTGCCCTTTGCCGACGGCTGGGTGGCCATTCATCTCAACGTGGCGGTGTTCTTTATCGTTGCCGTGCTGGGACTCGAGGTGTTTGGCGTGATGTTGGCCGGCTATGCCTCGGGGTCGAAGTGGTCGCTGTTCGGTGCAATGCGCGAAGCCGCCCAGGTGGTCAGCTACGAAGTGCCGCTGGGCATCTGTGTGGTCGTGCCGGTCTTGATCGCGGGAACGATGGACCTGGTGGCCATCGGCCAGATGCAGGCAGGCTGGTTCTTCAACTGGTTCTTGTTCCACGATCCGTTCACGTTCATCGTGTTCTGGGTGTACTTCACCTGCGCGACGGCGAGCGTCAATCGCGCCCCGTTCGACCTGGCCGAGGCCGAGAGCGAGCTGGTGGCCGGCTTCCACACGGAATACTCCGGCGTGCGCTGGAGCATCTTCTTCATGGCCGAATACAGTTCGATGGTCGTCGTGAGCGCGCTGGCGGCCATCCTGTTCTTCGGCGGCTGGAACGGGCCTCTGCCGATCACGCACTGGCTCGGACTGGCCGACTCGGCGAATCCCCTTGCCCATTACGTCGCCAATCTGCTGGGCTTAATCAATTTCCTGGGTAAGGCCATCGCCGGCGTCACGTTCATGATGTGGGTTCGCTGGACGCTGCCACGGCTGCGTATCGACCAGGTGATGGCGACGTGCTTGAAATACTGCACCCCGATCGCCGCCTTTGGCTTCGCGGGTGCCGTGATCTGGACGTTTCTGTTCCCGGGCGGACTGGTGATTCCCAACAAGGATTGGGTCGTTCAGGAGGAGTATCAGCTCGACGAACCGCAGGCACAGTCGGCAGCGTCCACTTCGGCAGCGTCCACTTCGCCGCTGGCACACGCAGACAGTGGCCTGCACGCAGAGGAGCACCATGGAACCGATTAACTGGCATTCCGTGTTCTTCCTGCTGTTCGCGCTCGTGGGGTGCGGCTTTTCAGTGGCCGTGCTGCTGACCAGCAACGTCGTGCGGATGGCGTTCTACCTGGTGTTGGCGCTGGCGGCCACGAGCGGGCTGTTCTTCCTGGCCGGGGCCGACTTTGTGGGTGCCATGCAGATCATGATCTATGTCGGCGGCACGCTGGTGCTGCTGATCTTCGGCGTCATGCTCACCGCGCGGGGACCGTTCATCTCAATGCGTACCCCAGCCGGCGAATGGATCCTGGGCGCGATCATCGGCGGTTCGTTGCTGGTCGTGTTGCTGTCGGCCGCCACCAGCGTGCGAGCCTGGCGCCCCGTCGCTGTCGCCGAGGGCGAAGCCCGACCCACGGCCACGCGGCTGGGCATGGCCCTGTTGGGAGCACGAGTCGACAAGCTGGAAGAGCCCGACCCCACGCAGCGGGAAGGCATGTCGGGCTACCTGCTGCCGTTTGAAATCGTTTCGGTGCACCTGCTGGTCGTGCTCGTCGGATCGGCCTATTTGGCCCGACCCAAGAAGCGTGCCGTCGGTTCCACCGCGGAGACCGTGTGATGAATCTGTTGACCGAACCAATCGGCGTTTCGCACTACCTCATCGTCGGGGCGATCATGTTCGTCACTGGCGCATTGTGCATGGCGACCAAGCGCAACGCCCTGGGCGTGCTGATGGGCATTGAGCTCGTGCTCAACGGCGCCAACGTCAACTTCGTGGCCTTCGGCAGCGAGTACCTGCGGCCCGGGGCGGTGAGCATGGGCCTCGACGGCCAGTTGATCGCCCTGTTCGTGATTGTGCTGGCGGCGGCCGAGGCGGCCGTGGCGCTGGCGATCGTGCTGAATTTCTACAACAACCACTCGTCGGTCGACGTCGATAAGGCGGACGAACTCAAAGGCTGATGGATCCGGTTTCCACACTACCCGTGCTGTTGGGTCTGGCCTGGCTGGTGCCGCTGGCCTCCTTCACGCTGATCGTGCTGTTCGGTCCGCGGATGGGGAAGGCCGGAATCGGCGCAGGCTATCTGGCCACGGGGGCCATCCTCACCTCGGCCATCCTCTCGTCGTTCTCCCTGTTTTTCGTGTGGATTCCGGCCTACGACATGCCCGAGCCGTCGCATCCCGTGGCGGCCGACAGCGCCCACGGCGGAGCGCATGAGGCAGAAGTGCACGACGAGGCGGCCCACAAAGAGGAGCATGGCGACGACGACCACGGCGAGCAGCACGCCGAAAGCAGCCACGGCGAACACGACGGCGGTCACGCCCACTTCGACAAGCCGGAGATCGCCGGCGAATGGTACACGCTCGGCAAATTCGGCTCGCTGCGGATCACGATCGGCTACTACATCGACTCGTTGACCGTGATGATGTTTGCCATGGTCACGTTCATCGCCACGTGCATCCACTTCTACGCAATCGGCTACATGCACGATGAGCTGCACGACTACGTGGATCACGAGGTGACGCTCGAAGACGGCCAGCATCTGCATCGGCCGGGCCGCTTCCATCGGTTTTTCCAGTACCTGTCGCTGTTTTGTTTCAGCATGCTGGGGCTGGTGATCGCGGGCAATATCGCGATGGTGTTTGTCTTTTGGGAGTTGGTGGGCATTTGCTCCTACTTTCTGATCGGCTTTTACATCGAGCGCAAGAGCGCCTCGAACGCTGCCAATAAGGCCTTCATCGTTAACCGCGTGGGCGACTTCGGAATGATCATCGGGCTGATGGTCATCTTTGCCACGCTGGGCACGTTCGCTTTCGGCGACGTGGATGCCGACGGCGACGGCACGCCCGAGCCGGGCATCTTCAGCCAGGTGCGTTCGCCCGAGAACGACTATGCGCTGGTCGTGCCCGACGGCGTGATCAAGGCGGCGGCCGCCAGCGAGATTGCCAAGGGCGTCGAGGCCACGCCGGAGCAGATCCAGTCGTGGCGCGAGGACATGGAGCCCGGCGGCGTGGGACGCTGGGCTTACTGGCTGATGATTATCGCGGGCGTCGGCATCTTTTGCGGCTGCGTGGGCAAGAGCGCCCAATTCCCGCTGCACGTGTGGTTGCCCGACGCGATGGAAGGTCCTACGCCCGTCAGCGCGCTGGTGCATTCGGCCACGATGGTCGCCGCAGGCGTCTACCTGGTGGGGCGGTTCTTTCCGTTCTTTGTGCCGGAAGTGCTGTTGGTGATCGCGATCATCGGCTGCATCACGCTGTTCGTGGCGGCCACGATCGCCATCACGGCGGTCGACATCAAACGCGTGCTGGCCTATTCGACGGTGAGCCAGTTGGGTTACATGATGCTGGCCCTCGGCGTGGGTGGCTGGAGTGCCGGCGTGTTTCACCTGATGACGCACGCCTTCTTCAAGAGCCTGCTGTTCATGTGCTCCGGTTCGGTGATTCACGCCGTGCACACGAATGACATGACGCATATGGGCGGGCTGCGCAAGAAAATGCCCTGGACCGCCTACACCATGCTGGTCGGCTGCCTGGCGATCATGGGCGCGGGCGTGCCGTTTACGATCGGGTTGAGCGGTCACTACTCGAAGGACGCCATTCTGGCCCAGGCCATGTCGTTCGAGGCCGCCAACCCCATGCTGGGCTGGCTGTTCTACGTCGCCGCCGCCGGCGCGGCGATCACGGCGTTCTATATGTTCCGCCTGTGGTTCCTGACGTTTGCCGGCGAGCCGCGCGACAAGCACCGCTACGATCACGCCCACGAATCCCCCAAGGTAATGTACGTGCCGCTGGTCATTCTGGCGGTGATGGCCGTGATCGTCGGCTGGAGCATTTACGGAACTCCGGTCGGCATTCAGAAGCTGCTGGAGCAGGCCCGGCCGATGGGCATCCTGACCACCGCGCACGGCGCGCTGCTCACCGACCTGGTCCATCCGGATGAACACCTCTCGCACTTGGAAGAGTTCCACGTGGCGTCGACCTGGTATGCCACGCTCACCGGCCTGGCGGGGCTGGGGCTGGCAATCGTGTTCTACGGCGTGCGGGTGCTCAACCCGGCCGAAGTCGCCAACCAGTTCAAGCGGGTCTACAAGTTCCTGGTGAACAAGTGGTACTTCGACGAGTTGTACAACGTGATCTTCGTGAAGCCAGTGCTCTTAGTTTCCAGCCGGGTGGCCGACTTCGACAAGAAGGTGATCGACGGTCTGATCGACACCCTGGCCATCGGCACGCGGATGATCGCCCGGCTCGACGATATGATCGACCGCTACTTCGTCGACGGCCTGATCAACGCCTTTGCCGGGTGGACCTATGCGGTTGCCCTCTGGTTCCGCGGGGCCGAGACCGGCCGCCTACGGCAATACGTGATGTTCATCGTTCTGGGCACGGTGGTCTTGTTCATCCTGATTACGTTCTACCTCAGCGCGCCGTTAGCGCCGAGCCTCAGCACATTAGAAGGCCGGCCCTAGACCGCCGGCACCGAGAGAAGCGACCATGGAATCGAGTTACATGACGCTGTTGAGCCTGATCGTGTTCCTGCCCGCGCTGGGCGCGCTGGCTTTGGCCTTTTTCCCGCGGGAGAAGACCGAGACGATCAAGGTCTTCTCGCTGGTGGTCACGGCGGTCGTGTTCCTGCTGACGGTCGTCATGGCCCTGCCGGGCGAAGGCGTTTGGCAGTTCGACACGGCCGTGTCCGACATGCAGAAGGTGTTCTCGGTCGGCTGGATCCCCAGCTTCAACATCGACTACTTTATGGGCGTCGACGGCATCAGCTTCCCGCTGGTGCTGCTCACCACGTTTATCACCATGCTCTCGATGGCCGCCAGTTGGCCGATCGAGAAGCACGTGAAGGCCTACTGCATGCTGTTTCTCGTGCTCGAGACCGGCGTGCTGGGCGTATTTCTGGCGCTCGACTTCTTCCTGTTCTACGTGTTCTGGGAAGTGATGCTGCTGCCGA
>ERZ869936.121-NODE-121-length-104286-cov-10.240188_pt1 | contig 104286 bp, 126 predicted proteins | sample MGYA00520876_ERZ869936 | MGnify/ENA primary metagenome ERZ869936 (study PRJEB32218, sample SAMN09650985) | biofilter metagenome | isolation source: enrty point of leading RO module | place: Saudi Arabia: Thuwal, RO plant located on Red Sea | collected...
AAATGTTAATTGGTTTAAATTTGATAATAGTCATTTATTTCATAATCATAAGCTGATTCTAATGCATACATTTCCATAGCTTTATTTATGTCATTTATCATTTCTAAATCAGATTCATTTATATCTTCAATAAGCATACTTAATACTCCACCATAGCTACCTGTCATATAATGACCATCCATATAGCTCATGTGAAATTTGTTCCATATGTGAACATCAAATATCCATTTAGAACTGGTAAATTGATTACCTGGGCCAATGCTTATATAATAGGTAAGCTCTTTGAAAGGTTTTATTTTTACTCTTACATAATTATTCAGAGCTATCATTGCTCTGTTGTTCATATAAGTTGTTATATCCTGGTACATTTTCCCAAATTAATTTTTGCTTTTGGTAAACCTGAATAGTAGCTTGACCACCATTTTCTTCAGGGTATATATATCTTTCTTCACCATTAATAGTGTCCATAAATCCTACTTCAGATTCATTAGTATCATCTGTTTGATAATCATTATAAACATCTATTGGATTTTCTCCTGATTTTAATCTATCTATTATCTCTGGTATTAGTTCTTTCTTCTCTATAGGGATTCTAAACCAGCAAATAGCTTTGATATCAATGTGTCCTTCCATTTTATTAATCTGTTTTTAAGCTTCTTAGCTTCTTTTTCTTCTCTTTGTAATTGCTCTAAGGTAGGCACAAGAATTGATGGTGTTTCTCTAGTACTTCACACAAGAACATATCTACTCCTTCCATTAGTTCTACAATCTCTTCATGAGATTTTTCTTCTATAAGGTCTTTATTTAAAACTTTTCTTGTGGTTAGATTATCAGACTTAGCAATAATCTTACCTATTCTGGTAGGATCATTTACAATGATACCAGCTTCCATATCTCTATAAGAGAATAGAAATTTAACAGGTTTTATAACTTTAATAGCATCAGTAGATATGTTCCTAGCAATAACTCCATTATCCATTTTAATACCACATCTTTGACCCCTATTAGTAAAACCTGTATCAATTATTATTCCTGTATCACCAGTTATTTTTATCTGTACTCTATCTCCTGTACTAATCTTTTTCACTATAATTGAGTCATTAAAACATTTATTTGAGTTTCTAAAGCTCCTATCTGTACAGCTAAATCTCCTAATTGACCATCAGGATCACCATTCTTTCTAAGAGTAGCCTGATACTTTCTCAATCTACCTAAGATGCTTCTTTTAGTATTAATTTGCTTTTCTACTTCTCTATTCATTCTACTATGTTTTTAGCTTTATTATTTCTTTTATAACAAGATACTTCAATATCTCTGCCTCTAGTATGTCTATCAAATACTTCTTTACTTACTTCTAATCTCTGAACAGAATTAGTAGAATCAGTTAATACATTTATATCAAGATAGAATCTATTCCATTGATATTTATATCTATATTTAGCTATATCAAATTGAGGGATAGTTAAATATTGAAAAGGTTTATTATAAAAAGTATCATGCAAGATAGTAAACTTTTTCCAATCTCTTATAGAATAATCATAATAAGTTTTAGGAACATACATAATACATTGACCATCTTCATTTCTTGTGAAGCATTCCAATACTACATCTCTTTCAGTATCCCAAGCACATTTTGGAACTGATGATCTACCATAATTTCTTTTAGTAGTCCATATATCTACTTTTCTTTCAGATATTTGAACTTGATTTAATACTTTAGCTTTAAGTGTATGAGTATCAACTAAATAGTGACACCCTTTATTAGATAATATTCCAGATATTGCTACTAATATCCCCCCAATGATTACTACTAATTTAGTTTTAGTTCTTTGCTCCATTTTCAGATGGTTTAGGCTTATAAGAGTCAGTAACTCCTTCAGCATTTTTAGTTGTTTTATTTATGTATTTCTTGTACTGTTTTCCTTTTAGCATATAATGTTCTTTACCAAGATATATCATTTCAATACCTTCAGCAGTTTCTATTATCTCTCCAAGATTATAATAGTTACTTGATAGTTTCACTATTATTGTTTTCCCTAAGAAAGAATAGTAAGTCCTCTTTAGATAATATAATACTATCTTTGGATACTCTTTTACAAGCTTCCAAGCCTGCTTTATAACCTTCATCATATGCATTATCAAATGAATTATTAGTGTCAAAGAACATTAAATATATTATTATAGATATTATTCCTGCTAATACAAAATATGGATAATCTGTCATTGTTTCCAGTATTTAGATTGGTTAAGTGGTTTATCTTTTTTAAGTATTTCTCTTTTGGTTTTTCCAAATTTGGCTTTCTGATGATTCTTTAAAAGTGACATTTCAGCAGCTAAAACTTTTAATCTTTGTAATCTTCTTAGAAGCCAAAAAGTTTCCTCTGGTAATTCAGAGGAAACCCATTGTCCTTTTTTATTCTTTCTCATCTTTATCTTTAAATGAACTAACTACAAAGTATATTACTTTAGTGAATGCTCTAAACCATCCAAAGTCAAGTAATTTAGCATAACCTTTCTCAGCCCATACTTTCCAGGAACTCTTATCAGTTCCATAGTGATACCCATTAATCTTCTTTTTGCTCATTTCTTTTAAGTTTTTCTTGGTATTGTCTTTTAAGATTCATAGCTCTTAGAGGTAATACTATAGGATATAAGAATGTCATCTGAAGTATATATATAAGTACCAGAAGCTTAACAACTGAATCAAAATTTAATCCATGAGCTACAGATATTGCCCAAGAGTGATTCATTATTTCTTCAGTTCCTAATACTTCTAAATGCATTAATCCTATAGCATTAACAAATGCTACTAAAGCTCCAAATAAATATAATGTTAATATCATTGTCCTATTTCTATTGAGTATTGCTGTCCATTAGAATCATAGCCTATAATATCTATTCCATCTATAGAACATTTTGTTTGACCATCAGTAGTTTTATCATTATCTACATAATCCCAGCTATCAGCTATTTTTTCACCATGTTTAGCTTCAATATCATTATAGTTTTCCATATAATTTCTATTATTAACATCACATATAGCTTTAACCATTAGCCAATGATCCAGGTTTAGTTTTAATGTAGCTTCTGATCTAACTTCATCAGTAGTTAATTCTTCAAATGTCACAGGCATCTTTTGAGAACCTATAGTTTCAAAATCAGCATCTCCATGTTCAAATCTAAATTGAAGCTCAACAGTATTCCAATGATCATCAGGTTTATCTATTTTAGTTACCTTTATCATGATTGAATATTTCTTCTTTTGGCTTTATTAGATAATCTAATTCAGCATTGTTAGGGAGATGTATATAAGTAGAAGGATGTGGATATTTACTAAGATTATTTATTTCTTCCTCAAAGAATACTCTATATTCTTTATCCTGTACTATTGCTTTATAAGCTGTAGTCTTTTTAATAAATAATCTACCAGCATCAGTCTTAGAATACATTTTACTATACTTAGACTGTTTAAACATTTCAATTGCTTTCTTATGTTTCTCTGGTATCTTTAGTATAATCATATGTAAGCCACCATATTTAGCATGATCAAATGGATAATCCAATTGATAAGCTGCATGTTGTCTTATATGTGTTAATACATCATAGAATTTTTCTCTATCATAATTTGCATCATATAAGCTAAATAAATGATGTTCATATTTTATAGATAAAGTATCCTCTAAAAGAGAATCACTTATTCCTGATGCCACATGTCTTATACCTCTAATTATATCCACAAATTCTACTCCATACTCCTTTAGAACAGGATTTAAATACTTTCTTGTCCTGTTAAGAATTACATCTCCATATTTATAGTTTTCTAGTGTTTCTAATCCCATAATCCTAGTTGTAATCTTCCATTTTGATTGTCTATTTCTTTATTATATTGCCCTCCTTTATTAACTATGTAGTCATATGTTTCTAATAATTCTTCATAACCTTCTAAGGGGGGAAATATTATTCTATTACCATTACCATAAGTCACCTTATTTAAACCATATCTTCCAACATCAAGGTCTTTAGAGGTAGTATGATATACTAATGGGCATCCAGGAGAAGTAGTAGATTCTACTACAAAGCTAAGTGGTACTAAAGTATAGTCAGATATATCAATTGACTGTAATTCATTTATCTTTAATACTCCTTTATTCTTAGCATCTCTTAATCCATGCATATACCATGCTGCTTGTATATCATATCTAAGATGTTCAGCAGCTTCTCTAAATTTATGTGTTGGTTTAGATGTAGTCTTAATATCAATAGGCCATATAACCTTTCTATCATGATCTATAATTACTAAATCAAGTAATCCTTTACACTTAAAACCTTTATATTCCCAGACTAATCCTACTTGTCCAAGAAAAGTTTTATTAAATTCAGGAGTTGTTTGAAATATAGACCTTGTGTGATCATGAGTAAGAATATTATTTACTATTAAATCAGCTAAATCTTTTTCTCTTTTACTGATAATAGTTCTTCCATTAGCTGCTTTAAGATGTTCTAGATAAGGAGTTCCATCTTTAACTATAGATTTTATTCTAGTATCATGAGGCCAAAAGTCTTTATGTCTTTTAATATGATGGTTATGGTCATTGATAATTTGCTGTAATATAATAGGCCAATCATCTAACTTGTATATTGCTCCACCAGACATATCATATAATTGTCTAACCATAGATATGACATTTGCTGAAGGCATAGTAGCTAATTCACCAAAGTAGAATAATTCATTTAATTCATCAGGAGTAGTTATTAAACAATCTACTAAGTCTCCTAATTTAAAATGCTTAAACTCTTCATAATACTTTGTATTCCTTATCTTAGATGGACTTACCCCATCTACTAGAGCCTTTAATAAGGATTGATTAACTGCCTCTATTTTACTGTACTCTTCTCTCTTCATTTATCAGTAGTTTTAACATATCCATACCTAACTCAATAGGTACAGTCATATATGTTCTATGTGTTTTTTCTCTTTTACCTGCAGGTTTAGTAACTTTGGTAATCAATATAGGATATTCAAATTCCTCTATTCTATCTAATGGATCAACATTAATAGAGATAGTATCTTTACCTCTACTTAGCTTCTTCTTTAGTTGAATAGCTAATTTAGAATAAGGTTTATCTTTAAACCATATATCTACTCCAGCATCATCTAATCCTTTAGACATTAATCTTGTAGATGCTATATTGTAGCTTTTGACTCCAGGTTTATAAGGAGTTAATCCAAATAAAGTGGCTAAAGCTTTAACATAGTATCTCTCAAGATTATGCCCTTGCTTTCTAACATTTGCCATATTGAGGTAATTCTTCTTTATAGAAAGACATTCTATCAGTAATAGAATCAAATGTAGGAAGCTCTAATTTAGTGAATATCTTATCATGAATATTATTAGAAACAATGTGATCAAAGTCATTTAACTCTGGGCATTCTTTTAATATTTTTCTATAGATAGATTTATATTCACCAGTAATAAAGTCTCTTTTAATCAATAATGAAAGTTGATTAGGATCAGCTAATTTACCTAATTTGCTAAACTCCTCTAAATAAGAAGATTTAACAGCTAAGCACATATATAATTCATCATTAATCATTATAGCATATTTAGCAGCTCTAATATTTAAATGTCTCCAGGATTTTACTTTAATATTGTAAAAAGCAAAGTTATGCTTGAAAGACTCTATAAAAGCTACATAAGAAGTTCTAAGAGCACCATTAGAAGTTATATATCTAAAAGGTAAAAAAGAGGAATAATCTTCATTCTGGAACATTCCAAAGAAAGGATACCATTCTTTATTATTATATCCTTGTAAATAATAATGATTCTTGGAAATATATCCCCATTTTCTAAAGCTTATATTCATGATTTACATAATCTAAAGCTAATGCATATTCAGAGAAGAAAGGTACTGCTCTTACATCCATTCCACTCTCTTTATTAGCTACCCAATTAGTATAATAACCTACCATTTGAGCTGCTATCATAGCTGCCATATGTGAAGTTTGTTTAGCTGTACATGGAGCATCATCTACTTCTGAATCATCAAATAATGTTTTATCATACTCTTCTGCTTTATCAGGAGTAACACAAAATATTTGAAATGTTTCTGCTGCTAGTCTTCCATCTATAAATATACCTGGATTAGGCTGATTTAACCAATTAGTAAACATATCTCTTCTAGCTTGCATATTATCAAAAGCTGAAAACATTACTGGATTAGCATCTGAGTTTGATTCATACTTTTGATTTAAGATATTTAATCCTCTAGCTTGAGAGAGTTTTAAACAAACTTCTTTTAGTCCATTTACTTTACTAGCTCCTATAGCTGTATTAAAGAATAATTGACCACCTAAGTTGTGTTCTTCTATTAGATCATGATCAAATACAAAGATTACATTAGCTCCTGCTCTGGTTAATAAAAATGTTAACCAGCTACCTATACCACCAGCACCACCTATTAAAATAGGGTGTTTGGATATAGCTGAGAACCACTGTAGGTCTTTGAATCTGTTAAATTTTCCTGATTCCATATTTCTTTTAATTCATTTAAAGCTGCAATTACAACATTAATAACTTCATTATTAAAATTTAATTCTTTTAATTCCTGTATAATATAATTAGCTACATAGGCTCTGTTATTATTATAAAAGTCAGAAAAGAACTCTTGATATAAATCAGTAAATGATGCTTGTAAGTTAGCTGTATATTCTTCTTTAGTAAATTCTTCATCAAAAGCAATAGAATCTATTGCATCAAAAACACCACCATCAAAGTTACTCTTTAAAGCTATCCAATCACACATAAATGCTTCTGTAACTCCAGCTCCAATTATTCTATTACCTCCTATAATAGGGGTAGATAATTGTTTAGCTACTGGTGGTTTCTTTCTAGCATGATGTTTAACAGATACTTCTTTTAATCTATCAGCAAAAGAGTTACTTGCTTCACCAAAATCTTCTATTATTATATTACAATCAATAATGTATAATACTTTAGTGGTATGATTAAAATTAGATATGTCTTTTAAGATAGCTAATTTAGCACAAGTTTCTAATTTATTATTTACTATCAATGATAGATAATAATTGTGATTTGGAGCATTATCATGTAACTCTGATTGATCTGTACCTGAGAAATAAACATTCATGTTATGATGAGAGTGTATGTGACCTAATTTTAGACCTTTCATTAACTCTTCCTGTCTATCCATCATATGTTGTATTACTGCAGCATCAGTTTCATATCCTGTAAATCCTGAAGTTCCTATATCCATAGGAAAGAAATCTTCACATTTAATTTGCATATTAAATATGTCATCTATATCCCCATTAACATTATAGAATAATACTCCAGACCATTCTATTCCATCAGGAGTTACTTCAGTTGTAAATCTTATTTGATCCAGTAACTTTTTGCTGATTATACAATCTACTTGTTCTTTTAAAGTAATCTCTGGATAAGAGAGCTTTGTAGTATTTCTTTGTGGCTTCATTACTTATTGTTTCTTCAATATATTTTCTTAATTGTGGATGAATTACTTTTTTAATATCTTTAGTGCTGTTATCTTCTAATCCTTCTATAGAGAGAGTTAATTCTTCTCCTTTAAATAACAAAGTTCCACCTGAATTTTGTATTTGAGTTTCTTCATTTAACTTAACATACATTCCATTAGGTAGTTGGCCTACTATCATATCTCCCTCAATTTCTCCCTCAATTTCTATATCAACTATAATAGGATCAAATGTATCTAGCAGAGTTACTTTAACTTGCTTATCTTCAAATTTAAAATCTAAATGGCTATAAATTAATGATTTATAAGTAGCAAAAAAGGTATCCTTTCTACTATCATTAATATAATCTATTATTCTAGGGAGGGAGCTTATATTACTCATTTTAATATGAGGCCCACCTTCTAATGATTCCCACTTTAGATATTCATTTAATTGTATTAAAAAGAAATGAAATAACTCTTTATTAAGAGTGCCTGCACTTTGACATTTAATATGTGTTTGACTAAATGTTGTGCTTCCAGTACAAAAAATGGTAAAGATAGTTGGATTAGCACATGTAGATAAATGAGAATGCTTATAACAGCTTGAAAATTCAGCTTTAGATACTGTCATTCTATTTCCATATAAAGACCCTAAATAAATATCATCACCATCATTGCTTTCAAAATAATAAATTTGTACAAATAAATCTTTAATTAAATGACTCTGATGAAGGCTATTTTTTATCTCTATAAAAGGAAACTTTATAAGAATAAAAGAAGGTTGTATATCCCAATTATCAGGATATACAACCTCTAATACTTCTTTAACTTCTGCTAAAGTCATTACTCATGAATATTCTTGTATATTTCATCATACTGTTCCATGAGTTGATATTTCTCTTCACCTTCTTTAATAACAGTAATAGCTTCATTAATTAGTTCTGCAGCTCTTGGAGCTTTTTCTAATTCTTCACTATAAGTTACTAAAATAGTTTCAAGAACTATCTCAACAGAATTAGGAGGACAAGCATTCATTATTTCTTCTTCTATTTCTACATCAGTTTCTTCATTAGTCATCCATTCACCATATAATCTTCTAAGTTCATTAGCAGATTTATTAGTGTAATTTCTACCAGTATTAAAGAAGCTTGCAGCTTGATCTGGATACTGAGTAATAAGCTGATGAATAGCATTTCTTAAATCCCAATATCCCATACTATCAGCATCAATACCAGATTTAGTTTTAGATGGCATAAGGAAAAGAGTAAACTCTCCTTCAGGTAATGTAGATTGTGAGGATTCTAAGGTATGCTGCCCAATACCTTCTACAGCTTTTAAAGAGTTAAGATTAATATCAGGAAATTGTTCCTTAATTTGATCTCTTAATTCTCCCCAATGAGTAGCAGAGGATTCTATTTTTTGTGGGCCATTAATTCCCTGTGTTGAAAAGATTGTTATATTTCTCATTATAATTCTTTTTAGAAAGGTAAAACCCATTTGAAATCTTCAAATGGGTATTGTTGTTTAATTAATTCTTTTACTTTATCAAATTGTGGGCTAAAAGTATGACCATATCTAACTCCTGCTGGATGATTAGCTTCAAATACAGGATTCTGTATTTGTGATCTATATTCTTTAGCTCTACTTCCCCACAGCATCCATATAACTTTGTAATTATTTAGTACTTCAATAGTAGCATCAATAATTCCAGTATCTTTCCACTGTGCTTTATGAGAATCAGGTTTACCAACCTCACAAGTAAAAGAAGTATTCAGTAATAATACTCCTTGGTTATGTAAAAACTCCATAGTAGGATCAAAGCTTTCTATAGGCAAATGCTTACAGATTTCTTTAAGTGAATAGGTTAATTTGTCATATCTTGGAATACCAAATGCTAAACCAGTAGCATCATCCACATTAGGATAAGGGTCTTGTCCAAGAATAACTATTCTAACTTTGTTCACTGGAAGTGAATAAGCTTTAAATATATCCTTTGGATTCTTAGGAGAATGTTCACAATTAGGAAGTAATCTTGTCTGAATATATGACATAGCTGAAGATGAAAAACATTCTCTAAATGCTAATTCATCCCACCAGCTACTATCAATTGCAAAAGGTTTTTTCATATTTTAGATAGTATATGATTTTTAAGCTGGTGAGCATTATATTTTACTATAAACTCTCCATTATCAGATGTTTCAGATAAATGTAAAGGTCTGAATTTATTTGGAATACCACATATAGAGTTATATAACTCACTGTGATACTCTGCATATTTTCTACCAGCATCATCATTATCATAGAATAGCCAAGCTGTTTTACACTTAGCTAAATCTCTAATAACATAATCTGGTAATAATGTGCTTTCAGACTGTATGTAAATTGTATTATTGAAACCAATATTTATGTTTATTCTACCATCTTTATATGACTTGCATACAAATGCATCTTTATCAGGAGTACAATCTAATCTTTCTATAAATCCTATATCTTCAGGAATACAATTAGTGAAGAATTTCTTAGGTTTAGGAAAGTATAGTTTTATTCTACCTGATTTAAAGTGGTTAAGACAATAGCAAAGCCTATTATAGACCTTGCTATTCATCCCACCATTTAAGTTTATACTGAAACTATCTACAGAATATACTTTGTCTTCCTTTAGGTTATCAGATGTTATATTAAACTTAGACCAGAATAATTTATCTTGATAATTAAAAGGTTTAGAATTATAGTTTATCTTTAGATCAGTTGTTTTTTCAAGTTTCTTTGTTTTCTTAGTGATATAAGTAAGCTTAGTAGGTTTAAGATTAATCTTAGACTTATCTACAAATTTACTCATGATTGTATCTAATGCTGTATAGTAAGATATATTGTATTTTAAAATACATGCATCAAATATATTTGTGTTATGCCATTTGGGATCAGCAAAATCTGCCAGCTTAATGTAGCCTTTGCTGTAGTATAAATAGCAGCCTGGAGTTCTATCTAATCTAAAGGGATTACAAAATTTCTCCTTTATATTGACATTTTTTCCTAATATCCAGTGCCATACTTTCAGTTGTTCTACATTTCCTATTACTATTTCACCATTAACAGGCTCTTTTGCTGCACCACCAAACATATTACTACCAGCTTACACCTTCAGTAGAGCCAGTCTCTTCAGTAGAGGTAGCTGCACTTTGAAGCTGATAATTATAATGTTTATTCCAAATATTAGATAAAACTAATTCTCTGTGAGGATCATTAGATGCTTTTACATATCTACCAGTAACTCTTACTGATTTTGGAAATTCAAGATATTCACCACCTGCAGGTCTCCCAAGAATAACAGATACTTCTGTAGTAGTATAATCTGATGGTAATAGTGCTTTAAGTGCTGCAACATATTCATCAATTCCTGCTATAAATGCTTCAGCAGAAGGATAGCTTGGTAAGCTAACTTTCTTAGCATCTTCAGGAGTCATAAATGTAGTAGCATACATTACTAATTGTTCCTCAAATTTCTTACATCTGTTGATGAACTCTTTCTCACAATCTTCCTGTGAATATTTCTCATCAGGAGTTCTCATAGATGGTACAAATAGTGCATCTCTTGTGGGAACATCTTGATATTTAAATAAAAATTGAGACCAACCTTCTCCATTTTTCTTTTCAAACCAATTTTCTGGTAATAGTCCTGTGTTGATTCCTAAGCCAATATTAGTAATTGACTTTTCATTAGCATTTCCTCCAAACATTTCATTAAGAATTTATAAGTTGTGAATTTGTTTCATTGATTGATCCTCCAAAGACAGAGGTTTCCTGGTTATCTTCTTCTATAGCATCTACTACAGTTGCTTCTTCAGTAGCTTGAACTAATGGTCTAAGCTCATATAACCCTTCTTGAACATTAGAAGCATCTATAAGCTCAAATTCATTTTCTACTGTAGTATCAAGATTAAGATACTTTTCTGTGAATTTGTAAATAGGTCTGCTACTTACTCCACAATTGTTCTTACTTACTTCATAAGCTTGAACTTCCTGTCCTGTAGTATTTGCAATATACACTTTATTATCATTAAATCCAAATGATACTACAGGTCTTTTTTCTCCTTCAAAGTCCAGATTAAGCTCTGCAACAGTAGCTTTATTAAATCTAAATTTAAATGCACCATGTTTCTCAGGATGCACAGCCATTGTTACTACAGCTTTGTCAGGATATTTCTCTTCCCTTCTTTGTCTTTGTGGTGGTATTCCAAAAGTAAAACTCATTATACTAATTGTTTTTTCATCTTACTATAAGATGTTTTGTTAGCTTTATAGTGTTCTTCTGTGATATAGAGTACTCCATTTACACATAGCCACTGTAAAGTATTTATATTAACTGGTCTAAGTTCATTAATGTCTAAATCCATACATTGATATCTCCCATCTCTGGAAGTAAATTGTGTCTTATAACCTTTAAGAACTCTTTCTCTTGGCTCAAGAACAATAGGATTATCCTGGATATTCTTTAGTTGCTTAGCTGCTTCATTGCTCATAGATTGCTTACCAGCTTTAGCTTTAAGTATAGCTTCTACTGCTAATTCTATTTGTTCTTGCTTTCTTGCATCTAAAGACTTTTTAGTTTCTTTACTATTAGCTAAGAACATACATCCAAACACCTGAGCAGAGTAAATATTTTCAAAGATAGTTCTAATACCTGCTTGATATATATCTCCTACTCTTTCATTACCAGTTCCTTCTTTAGTAATTCTTGCTTGTGTCCAAAGTTTATCTTCTTTACCAATTATTTGAATATCATGAAATTGATCTGATGAGGATAAGAAGCTTTCTACATAACTATTAGATAGAATTACTTCTTCACCTGATTGAGTATTCTCAAATACATATCCAGATTTACCATTTGATCCTACAGCTTTGTAGTGAGTTTCTTCTGAGAAAAAGTGTCCTGGTTGAATTTCATTTACTTTAATTTGCTTACTCATTATCTTTTTACTTTTGAATAAAAGGATTTATTAACTGATTCTCCTCTTAATAGTGATTTGGTATATTTTTTAGTTGCTACACTTCTCAAATTAGCTGATAGCTCTACTCCTTCTATGGTATTCTCATAGGTATTAATATTAGATTGATCAATACTTGGGAATAGTTCTCTGATTATTCTTAAATCTCTTTTGACACATTGAATAGTTACAGTAACATTCTCTGGTTGAGATTTAATAAGTTCATTAACAGCAGATTTAGAAATATATCTACTTCCATTCTCTCCACCATCAGTAAACATCTTTATAATAGAATGTTCACCTTTTTTAACTAGAGATATTCCATCAGACATAGCATCTCTCAATGCTGTCATACCACCTAATGTTGTACTATCTAATTCTGCTTGAATATTAGATAAAGCTCTTCTTTTAAATGAAACATGAACATTATCATCAAATACAATTAAACTTGCAATATGATTAATATTTTCTTTAGCGTTTAAATCTTTTAAATGCTCAATCTCTTCTCTAATTTTATCAAAAGCCATTTTTCTTTTAGAATTAGAGAATCTGCTTCCCATACTACCTGAGCAATCAATTATGTAAATGTTATTTACAGTAATTTTCCTACCTGTTGTTTTTACTGGTGTTTTGTTAATCACATGATCTAAGACCATTTCTTATATTGTTTTATTTTGTCTATAACCATAGACATGTTATTAGGTATCATTCCATCTTTAGCATCTTTAAAGATATTAGCTGCTCTACCATCATGTTTACCTTGCTTATTAATTACAAACTTGTATCTCTCTTCCTCTACAGGTTCATCTTCATAGTCTATAACATTAGTAGATAATACATATTCATAGTAGCTTTCAGGCTTAAACTTATCTGATAACATATTACCACCTGGAACAAAGAACTTATAAGTCCCTCTTTCATCATCAAACTCCACATGATATTCAGTAAATACAAGTACATTTCTCTCCATGTAATCAGTAGATAAAATAACTTGTTTTAATGCATCAGCAGCCATATCCCAAACATTTATATTAATATAGATTTGGTGGGTCTATACCAGTAATTTAATACTGCTGTATATTTCTATACAGATTGGACTATATCTTTATCCTATTTTATAGGATAGCCCCCTTTTCCACTCCCTTGAGTGTACTCCTTGCTACAGGATAGTCTCTGAACCTTCCTTGTTTCTAAGGCTTGGATGCTGATTACCTTATGCTCACACACTTAGGCTTCCCAGCAGTTAAAGGGCTTATCATCTAATCATTACTGATTAGAGAGGCTTCTAAAGGATCATATGACCATTTAAATCCCATATAAGATTTTCTTTTTCCCAATGCACATTTTGATATACCTTCAATTCTAATAGATAATTCCTTTGCTGCTATTGAAACAGCTTCATAACATTTTATAAATTTATTATCTATTGTAAATTGATATACTTTTTTAGCATTAGGATTATTTTTTCCAGACATTTTCTTAGCAAATGATAATTTAGATTTATCTGATAAAGGTCTTTTGTATTGTTTACCTTTGTTCCAGGCTTTTCTTCCTTTTCCAGCTTTTGAAATCTTTTCTTTACTATGATTCCAACCTGAGTTTTCTAAACCATCTTTCCTAAGATTATATCCTTCTTTTATAGAATTATATTGATCAATATAATAAGTCTCTAATTTTATTAGGTCTTTTACAGGAATATTCTCTAATAGTATTTCAAATGTAACATTTTCAAAACCATGCTTTCTTATAGCTCTGTGAAAATAATTGTTTGATTTAGCATTCTTATGCTTATAATATCTATTTTTGAAATTAATGCTTTTTCCTATATACACCTTATTATTAAGTGTAGCCTTATAAATAACAGGACTTTTTATATTTTTGAAGTTCATCCTCTATAACTTACCTAGCAAATGCTTGACCACCTTTGGTTCTTGCCATAAATTCAGGAGAAGCTATTATATGACTAATATAATGAGTGAAATCTCCAATAAATACTACATCTATTTCTGGCATGAATTTATCTATAAGTTCAAGATATACAGGAATATACATCATATTAGGACACCAAACATGATTTCCTGTGAACTTAATTTCTGGTGGTGGGCTATTTAATAATGCTTTTAATGCAGAATGTCTATTACTGCTACCCAATTTAGCCATAACATCTTTCCAACCTTTAGTATTACCTATTTCAATACCAAGTTCAGGTAAAGGCTGATCTCCTTTAAATAAATGAGGTTCTTTCCTGGAAGGTGATATAAGAAAACAATTACTTGCATCTTTAATCATTCTTCTGGAATATGATTTACCACTGTTGGGTGGCCCCATTATAGCAATTCTTTCTGCTGCCACTTTTTCTTTTCTGTTTCTGGTAAGACCCATCTAACATTTCCTGAAGCAACATCATTATAAATTTGTGATGTCATATCTTCTGCTCTATGCAATTCTCTCATGAAACCATTTTCACCTAAGAAAGCATATCCAATATTAAAGTCATCTATACCAAATGAATTTTTAACAATTTTCATTCCTCTAAATCTGTTGTAACCTGCTTCATTAACAAATCTCTCTATATCATACTTATTATACTGGTATGCTTCTAGCTTATAAGGATTCATTAAACCAATTACTATATCAGCATTCTCATAAGGATCACCTGAAGATTTAAAATCAGAAGGTAAAACATCTAATTGTGTCTTAACTCTTCTAAAAGTATCTTCTAATCCCCTATTAAATTGAGATACATCTATAGGTGATACACCAAATATATCTCTAAATTCACCCATATACTCTGAATGCTTATCCAGTATTTGTTTATCACTGAAATTTCTTTCAGTTGTTAATTTCCCTATATGATCTGTAATATGGAACACTATTTCATTTTCATCTTTAGGTACATAAAAATTATCAAATTGATAAATTCTTCTTTCTTCACCATTTATGGTAATATCCTTATAGAATTTCCATTGACCATTTTTATATTCCTTGTCTTGAGGATTAAAATCTCCAGCTTTTCTACCATTCACATTAAATCCTTTAAGAGAAGCTTTTATATAAGTTCCCTTTTGATTTAATACTCTAAACATATAGTTTCTTAATCCTGTAGGATTTTCAGCTCCCTGGACTATATCCATATATTTAAAGAACTCTTCAAACCACTCTTTATATCCTTTAGATAACTGTAGTTCTTTTTCTGATAGTTCTCTTGATTTATTTCCCCATTGTAGTAATGTTGGAACATCCATTCTAATACCATAATGTATGTACATTAGATAGCATGTCCACTTAGCAATTTTAAACATTGTAGGTCTTTCCATTGATCTATATACCCAGTAAGGTTTAACAGTAGTTTCAAAGTACTTATGATATAAATATAGATTTATAACAAATTGACTATCTACTATTGCTGTCTTACCTGTACCAGATAATCCACCAAACAACATATAAGTTGATTTACCAAGATTAATTCTCTGTCCTAATTTAGAGGGAACTTTTGTATAAGGATTCTCTGTTAATGTTAAACTAACATTTTCTCCTCTTACACCTTTTTCAATGTTCTCTACTAATTCTTCATATGCACTCATATTCTTAGCTTTTCAATTGGTTTAAAGTGTTTAGCTTCATCTATCAATGAACTTAGTCTGCTTATTCTGTCTTTCTCAATAAAGTAATCAGCTCTTTGAAGATACTGATAATTATTGTTTTTTCTTTCCTGATCTATGTAATATTCTGCTGTTCTTAAAACATCTTCCCATGAATATTGAAATCCTGTTTTCTTAAACCATCTAACCATTTTATCAATGATAGCATTAGCATCACCCATAGCTCCTGATTTAAGTCCAACTTTTCCTTCTTTGTTCTTTGAAAATATAAATCTATATTGATTTAATCTTTCTTTAATAAAGTGTCTTATGTTCCCAGCATTTAGCTTACTTACATTATCTACTTCCTTTATATATAAAGGCTCAATTAATATTAATCCTTTATCACTATGATAATCTCTTTCTATTAATCTTGATAATATTAATGCATTAAAGCTTTTCTTCCATCCAGAGTCATCTGATAAATATCCTTCAGGTGAAATATCATTTTCTATCATAAATAGAATAACTTTACATACAGATATTTCTTCTTTAGATAATTTATCAGATAACTCATTTAGTTTACCTTCTATTTTTGGGTTTAGTATCACTGTTTTACATTGAGATTGATGATTTTGATAATGTTTCCATTTTTATCTTTTACCTTTTGCAATTCTTGTATCCATTTTTCCTCATAGGTATCCTCAGTAACTATTATAATTAGCTCACCTATTTTACCTTCTGCCCATCTAACTATTCTACCTAACTGCTGAATCATATGTTGTGACTTACTATAATAAGCTACTATTATACATCTCTCTACTCCATTAAGAGTAATACCTTGTTTAAGCTTCTTACATGATGCAATATTAGTTATATCAGAGTTATTAAATTTAGTAATAAGAACCTCATTAGCTTCATCTTTAACTCCTCCTTTAACCACATTATCTGTAATCTTTTCAAGTATAGCTAATTCTACTCCAAAGATAATGGTCTTTTTATTATCCTTGAGATAGTCTTTAACTATCTTTACTTTACTAGGTAGATTATATAATAGTTTACAACATTGTTTAGCAAGAACACCTTTCATGAATGTTCTAGTTCCAGGCTTCTTAATCTCTATTTGTCTCCAACTATAATAATTAGCTTCAGTAGTTTTCCATGTTCCAGCTTTATTTGCTGGAATACATCTATCTACATAATCAAGCTTATGCTTATGAATAGTAGTTTCAAATCTGGATAAGATTCCATCTTTTATAGCTTGATCTAAAGGATATGAGAAAACAATAGGGCAAAGCTGCTGTAGCAGCTCACCCTTTGTAATTGAATTATCTACATCTCTATATACAGGTAAATTCTGTGGAATAGTAGCAGATAAACCCACCTTAACTTTAGCTATAATATTTAAACATACTTGATACTTTTCAGTAAGAGTCTCATGAATTTCATCAAAAATTGCAGCATCACATTCATCTGTATTTTTACCTTGATAACACTTGAATGTAAAATCAAAGTCCTCTAATGGATTAAGATCATATATCCTATTAAACTTTTCAGCTTCTTCTTTAAGAGTAAACTCTCTTGTACTGGTTTCAGCATAGAAGCTTACTGTCTTAATAGATATTTGTTTGGAAGCTTTATAGAGAACTTTAAATGCAGTAAAAGTTTTTCCAACACCTGTAGCCATTTCAAGAGTACCAATCCAATTATTTTGATACATTCTATTTACAGCTTTCTTTTGAATAATCTCAAGGTTTTGGATTCTTAAATTACTCATTTTTTTGCAATTATTTTCATCTGTTTCTTTCTTTTACAAATGCAACATAGCCCTCTAAATATTCAGCTATTTCTTTAAATGTGCTACCAGTATCATTAAAATCAGCAAGCATATCACACATTCTTTCATTGGATAAAAAGTTGTATAATCCATGCTTAGGATTTAATCCTATACTTAATGGCATTAAGAAGTGCTCCATTTCTGATCTCTTATACTCCATCACATTACAAGCTACTCCTAAACAACAAAAGGTATTATTATCTGGTCTAAATAGCATTCCATTCCCTTGATTATAGTCTCCTGATCTTAAAGCTTCTATCCATTTATTGAAATCTTCAAAATCTTTATCTGATTCTAATAAGTCAAGAGGTCTGTTTTCATAAGGCTTTCTATTCTTTAATGATATTTCTACTCTCATTTAATTAGTATTTTCATCATGTTGATCTACTCTTAAATCCTTATATGATTCTGAATTAAATAGTTCATATAACTCACTAAATGCTATAGGTCTATACTCACCACATAAATTAAATATGCTATCTACACCCACATCTATTTGTTTAGCTAAAGGATCAGCAGTTTCATTAGCATAGTACCCATTTATATCTATTGGAATTAAACTACCATGTGAATGACCATGTAATTGCCAAGAACCATGATGTGCTTGATTCCATACTCTTAATGCATAATGGCATAAGATAATCTTTTGTTTCTTCATCTTAGTATTAGCATCATCAGTATCTAATCTGTATTTAATACTTATCTCAGCATAATCTCTACAAGTAGTGAATAAATGCTGATAAGACTTTCTAATGTGATGATCATGATTACCATATATATAATGTATCTTTTTACAATGAATAAGTAATCTTGCTAGAGGTATATTATCCTTTCCTCCAAATGCAAAGTCACCTAATATATATAATGTATCATCTTCACCAACATATTTGTTTATCTGGTTTATAATATGAATAGTCATTTCTAACTCATCATCAAAATCTCTAACACCAGAGGCATTAGGCCACTTGCTAACACCCCTGGTGATATTTTTATGATAGAAATGAGTATCAGATATAAACCATGTTTCAGGATAATATTGTATCATTAACTTTTACTTAAAGAGCTACTTGTACTTGAGCCAAATATACATTCACATAGCCATGAGAATAATATAGCTTGCCACAAAGTAGGTTGAGCTATTACTGCTCCTACTAATCCAGGAAATATTTTAAAGATAATAGGCCATAGTAACCAAATAATAAATCCTTTAATACATGCTACTACAAATAATAATACTAAGATTAATAAACATCCTGATAATAATTCTGAGCCACCTTTAGACATAATTTTTAAATTTTAATAAGATTGTTAACTTGTTTATATAATAAATAAAATTCCAAATTCCTAATTCTGCAATAATAAAGATTCCCATTTTTTGTTCCTTATGAAAGTTGCTTCAAAAGGTTCTCCTAATAATATTTTATCTACTAAAATATCAGAAAGATATACCTTTCCACCACCTGTTCTAAATCCACTATACCCTATAGCTCTACAAGATTTACTAAATCTTTTTTGTGCAGCTTTAGCTATAGGACATGTTCTTGAATTTGTATCCTCTCCTAAAAAATCATCTATTCTTAGAGTAACTTCATCAGGATAATCTAATAGATTAAAATAATCTTTAAGCTGATTTAACCAGTTCATCATTATCTTTTTTTAAGTAGTTATTATACATTCTCATGATAACTTGCTCACCTACACACTCATCACCTTTTCTGTTCTTATCTCTAATAATGCATTCTTCTACTGGAGTGTTAAAGTTTATTATTTCAAATTCAATATCTTGATCCTTTGCTATTGATTCTACATAAGTTTTCCACTTATTAACTACTTTAGGATTAAGATTAGTAGCATCTATTACTACATCAAAATTCTTCTTTAATCCTTCTCTAATAGCTGTAGATTCAATTAGTGTAACTAATTTCTCTCTTTCCTTTGTAAAGAAATATGGGCCTAACATTCTTCTAATATCATCTCTATTAACTCTAACTCTAGTGTTAGGAGAATTGTTAACCCAATTTCTTGCCCAAGTGGATTTACCTGAAGCAGGTAATCCCTGCAGCATAATTAATTTTACTTTCATGTATTTGCAGTTAAATTTAAACTTTTATTGACAATTTTCATCATATTATTTGATGGATTCTGTAAACTTTGAAATAATTCTGCATAATCAGCATTTGATTCTAAATTTATTTCAATGACTACAGTATTATCAATATTATTTTGTACTGGTATTACTCTGGTTATTACTATTTTCCCTGTCATAAATAGTATTCATTATTGATTTAAATGTAGCTAATGTAGCCTTATCTATATTTAACATTTGAGCAGATTCAGCCACTCTATCCTCAAGCTTTTTACTATATTTAATTAAGAATAATGAAACTGCTTCATTAGTTTCTTCAGGAGCTAACTCATGTAATAAATTAAGCATTTTACTTGCTACTTCATCAGTTGTCATATTTAAAATTAGGATTTTCATTAGCATTATACACTTGCATAAGCATATCACCTAACATAGTGCTATCAGCTAATTGTGGTTTAGAATGGTATATATATGACAATTTATTATGAATAGTAGATTGATCTTTTACAGACATATATCTCTTGATAAGTCTATTATCATGCATATCTTGTAACTCTGATCTAAGATCATTCATTTCTCTGTATAATTTATCTCTTGTAGCTTTTCTAGCTAAATGAGACTCATTATTCTTATAAAAAGAGTTTATTATACCAAACCTCATGTCAAATTCATTATTATACATAATCTGTCTAGCAGATACTATTGATCTATGAATATGGACAAGCTTCTTTTTCATTTCTCTTCCTCTTAAAGCTCTACTTTGCTTTAAATCTCTTTTAGCAAATCCTAAATATGCTTTAGCTACATTATATGTATAAAAGCTTTTAGACATATCTGCTAAGAAATGTAAAGATTCATCAAATGCTTCTTTAAACTTAGGAGAATTGATTACTTCAAAGTTAATAGTAGAATCACCAGTAACAATATTCTGTATAAAAGCTGGTAGATCAACATATAGGTGATCTGTATTACCTTCTTTATACTGAAATTGATGATGGTTTTTAAATGGATTAATTAATTGAAAAGGACTAGGATTATAGATATATAATATATCTATATCAGACTCTTCATTGTTTAATCCATACATATGTGATCCTACAATTATTTTACCTAATGTGGCCTCATTTAATTCTTTAAGCAAATGAAGGTTATCAAAATGTATATTCATTATTCTGCTGATTCTATATCTTCAATTGAAGGCTCTTTTATGATACCTTCTAATACTTTAAAGATAAATGATTTGTTTTTAAGTATAATAGGCTTAGCATCACCATTCTCTATTCTAACACATATTCCTTCCTTTAGATGATTAGGAAATACATCTGATTCTGCATCTGTAGCATATTCTACTACTTTATTTAAATCAAATACCTTAGCTTTAGTACCTTCTTCACCTTGACCTATAGCAATATAATTACCATTATAATCTATCATACCATGTAATAATACAGGAACACTAGGCACATTTAACTCCTTACATCTTTGCTGGATTTGCTGCATAGATAAATCAATTGAATAACCTTCCTCATTAGTCATAGTTATTCTATAGACAAATACTTTACAGTGTTCTGGGCTGCATCCATAAGTAAATTCAGTAGTGTTACCATACTTAGTAATCAACTTATCATATTCATCTTTATTTAGAAATCTTTTAAGCTTTTCATTAGAATGAGAACCCATAATAAGTCTATTTTCATTATCATATCCTACTATTTCAAAGTAAACAGTTTCACCTTTTCTAAGCTTATCTTTAAATGTTTTCTCTGATACAATACTCCATAGATCATGTCCATACCAGTGATTACCATTATTAGATTCACCATCAATAGATTTAACTACTTTTCTACTACCTACAGTAAATTTATAGTCTTGTTTAGGTTTCATAAAAGGTAGTTTATGATACCATTTAGGAGCTTCTGTAGCTAATAAATTACCACATCTACCAGATGTACCATGTAATTTTTCAGTAATGAAAACTAATGATCCTATATATTGATCCAGGTTTTGATTATTTCTGAAATAATGCTCAGTTTGAAAATGTTCTTTAAAAGTAGGTACTCTTGCTTCTCTTACTTTAGATTTAGAGACTCCTCTGCTTTTACCTGAACCTTGTGCTCTAGGAACATATTTCTTAACTATTTCTACTCCACCTAATGAAGTTAGTTCAGTACCATGTACTAATGATTTAATTTCCAGACTATAGTCAATAAATGAGAAATAGCTCATAGGTAGCCATAGACCTTCAGATTTCTCTCCTCTGAATCTAGTAGGCTTTATTCTTCTATTCTTACCAAAGTAACCTTTTTTAGTGGTATCTTTATTAAGTTCAGAAGTAGAATACATATTATTATGGTAACATAGTTCATGTGATAATTGACCTTCAGAAGGGAAATATATTCCTATATCTCCAACATTAGTATCCTTAGATACAATTACTTGCTCACCATAACAATTTATTAATGCTAATCTATCAGCATTTGAATGCTCATTTATTTCACTTATCTTGAATATGTATGCTTTGTAAGTGCTCATTGGCTGCTTTTTTAATTTGAGTTAAATCTTCTTCTACTAATGGAGAAGATGTTTTATATACTTGTTCTAATTGATAATCCAATATCCAAAAATCTTCATTATAATATAGATCAAAGTCTCCCATTTTATAATGAAATGCTTTCTTTGGGTGTTTAGTAAATAATTCACCTTTACATGGATCACATGCTAAAGGGTTAGTTTTCTTTGCAGCAGAATGTAACACTAATCCAATAATAAATGCTACTACTACAAGTAAAAGAATATCAAATATAATCATTTGTTTTCTTTTTTAGGAAAGATGTTTTTAATTAAAGGATTCTTTCCTGAGTGTATCTTTAAGTATGAAAGTTCTTCTACAAAGTCAGATAGATTTTTGATAATTCTGTCAAATAATATTCCTTGTCCTTTTCTTAGTTTACCTCTAAGTATAACTTCATGACCTTTATCAAGAAACTTTTGAGCTTGCTTTCTTAATCTTTCTAAATCATGATCTGAAGTCATAGCTCCTATCTGAATCTCTTTAGGTTTTAAAACTTTCTTTTGTTTCAACTTTTTCTGATGGGATTTAAGTTTATTGTAGTCAATAATTTTATATACATCACCATATTGGATTAATTGTAATCCTAAGTGATCAGCTTTAATTCTAGCTTCTTTATGTGGTATAAAAAGATTAACTTTTTCATTTCCAATTTGTACTACTCTAATGTTTTTAGACATACATTTGATCTTTAAATCTAATATCTAATATTAATTGTTCTACTAATTTTAAATCTACTTCTTCAGGTAAATCAGACTTATTAAACATGTAATCTACTTCTTCTAACATCTTTTCAGATATTTCTATAAGCTTATTTAAATCATGTTCCCCATTTCTGATTTTGAGTAATTCATCAGCATTTTTTCTATGTACTCTTACTTCACCATGTTTAGCTATGTCAATAGCTGTTTCAATTAATCTAACACAATGCATCATATTCTTACCATCTATTATACCATCAGATGTTTGAACATATCTGTCAGTATTTCTAGTCTTTAACCATTCCTGGTATTGCCAGTAATCTTTACAATGTGATTGATAAGCATCTTGATCATAGTGAAATATAAAAGAATATTCATCTGATGGATCATATTCATCAAACCATGCTTTAGGAATAGAAGTTAATCTTAATGCATTAGAATCAGCTTTAATTAATCCTCTAAAATCAAATATGTTATCTGGATCAGTATATAAACAGTACATGCCTTTTCCATTTTGACATTTAGTAACACCAGAACATGCTAATTCCCATTCAATAAATCTATCAGATAGCTTTTGAGTTTTTTCTCTTTCATATACATAACAAAAGTCTAAAGGAGTTTTCCTTTCTACTTTCTGTTTTTCCCAATTAATCATTTTATTAAGACCTTTAGCTTTTCTTAATTGGGAAACTGCATATCCAGCATATGTTTGAGCACATTTCTTAGTTAAGAATATATGCCTATGCTTTTTAAGCTCTAACCAAGCTTCTGATTGGAATATTATTTTATCTTCAGGTAAGTAAAGCATTTCAAGTATAGTAGGATTAGCTTTTACTGCAAGCTCAATAAATCTTTTAAGCTCATAATAAACTTCATCTTTGCTTACTTCAATTTGCTTTTTATAGTTAAATCCCATTACATCTATCATACTAGCATTATATACACCTTTAATATCTATATCAGACTTAGGAGTATTAGTGCCATATGCATGAGAACCAACTATACCTTTAAATATAATATCTTCATTCATAGAAATAATGTTAAAATAAATAATAATACTATTGTAAATAATCCATCAATAAATTGATCTTTTAATTCTGAGATTACATACTTATGATCATTTTTTATTTTAGTGCTAAACTCATTACCTTTAAATATATTAACTAACCAGCTAAATGTAAAAATTAAACCTAATAATTGAAGATTAGTTATAACAGCTAAACTTAGTCCAAATAATGATAGTAAACATGATAAGATTACTACTCCAAATAAAGCTATAGTTATACTTGATCCTATCCAATAAATTATTTTTGATTTTATCATTCTATTAATTTTTTAATAAAAGCTGCATTTCTATCTCTAGCTTCTACTTTCTTTTTAAGATTTAAAATTGCTTCTTCATCAACAATGGCTAAATTAGGCAAATGGTCTTCTTCTTTAGTTCCATATCTTATAAGAAAATAACAATCTACCTTTATTCTCTCTGCAGGAATGTTAAATATCTTATCAAAGAATGTTCTTTTAATTTTAATGGTCTCATTTATAGTATAGCACTTTATTACTTTAATATAAGACCATTTACATAAAGTAGTTAAACCATCTTTGTATGAACCATTTATATCTATATCTTGAATAACTAATTCATCAGGAGTTTTACATTCCCATCCTTCTAAAGGATGTTGTATAATTATTCTTTCCATTATATGAAGTTTATCAGGAGCATATGTAGTTGATATTCTTTTTACTGTAAATTCATGTTCAGTAGTAGAAGGTTCTACTACACCTTCACTCCATATTGTTATTTGATGTAGTTTCATACTTTAATATCCTTTAGCTTTTTAACATTTGCAATAGCTTTATATATCATTTGCTTTCTATATTTTAAGCTTTTAATAACCTCTCTATGAAAATCATCAAGTGAAGATTCTTCTATTACCCAGTCAAATATTAAATCTATACTATCATCATTATCATCTCCTTCTGTATTTATAAATAGCATATCTGTTGGGAATGTCTCATTAATAAATAGATCAGGAATATCTTTAATTTCCTCTTGAGTGACTTTACCATCATAGGTAATTGTTATTCTATACATTTTTAAAAAATCTTTGTTCTTCATAGTAATTAATTTATTAAGATTTGTGAATTAATTTTTACACCATTAGATAAGGTAAATGTTTCACTCCATATATTATAATCAATAATGGATAGAGTATCATCATCTAAGATGTATTTTTTATCTAAATGAGGAATGTATTTAGCTCTTTCCTCAGCTATTGAGCCTTTAAGTATTTCAGCTAAAAAGGCAATTGCAAAGGATATTATTAACATTCCTCCTATAGCTATTTTCATAAATTTTGAGAATATTTCATTCATAATAAGACTGTTTGAAAATTTCTGTTTATTTTATTTATATCATCCCATACTCTAGCTGCATAAAAGTTATAATTGATTGGATATGACTTAGGATTTATATCCTGACAATCATTTAATATCATACATCTATTAGCATTAGGAAATGTATATTCTTTTCCTGTTTCTGAGTCAACTTTTACAAGTTTCCCTGTAGCTCTATTAGTTACTATGTATCTGTTGGTCTTTTGCTGTTCTTCTTCTGTATATTCACCATTGACTATACTTCTGTAATATATTCTAAACTTCTTAGCTGATTTCTTAGCTATAGCAAAGTCTAAAACATTATCATGATTATGCAGTGTTTCTAAAGGATCAGTACCATTAATAAAATATTCAAGCAATGCTATAGATACTACAGGATAATTAAATCCTTTAGATAAATCAGGATTAGTAGTAAACATATCTCCCTTTAACTTGGTATAGTTATCCTTTATCCATAGATAAGCATTAACATTGGATATAACAAATCTATCATATCTCTCATACTCTAATGGAATATTAAAATAATCAGCAAATTCCTGACATATTTTATTACATTCCTCTATTCTCTCATTAGGACAATATACTGACCATCCATCTGTATTAGCATATATTACCTTAATACCTTTGGCTTCAAGGGCTTCTATGATCATAAGAATATATAGTTGCCCATTCATACATACTCCCAATTGTGCTTGCCTATCTAGTAACCATGAATTTTCTTCCTGAAGCTTACCATAAATAGAGTTAATTACAATCTTCAGTATATCAGATGTAGATTTATCTCCTTCAGCTTTAGCTTTTAATCTTTGATCAACTATTCTCTTAAAGAGAGGTAAGAAATCATTTAGGTGTGCTGGATATATTCCAAGAGTGATCATTAGATTAGGATAGTAGCTACCAAAATCATAATCCATTATAGTATATAATTGATTAGATTCCCATATTACATCTTTATTCTTATCATGTATTCCACCTTCCTTAATAGTATAAGATGTATCACCTATTCTAATATCCTCATGGAATCCACCATCCTTATGAGGCCAGGATATAAACTCTTTCATTTCTTCTAAGAATATTTGCATAGATTCAGTAGTAAACTTAACCTTATCAGATATAACATTCCTAAGAGGAACTCCTTTTCTAATAGTTTGCTGCTTTCTAAACCATTGAGGATTCTGTCTGGTATAATCAGCATACATCTTAGTAAGCAAAGTATCTCCTACTGCAGTTCTTGATTTAGATATAACATTTAAGCCATAAGTATCCTGTACTAGCTTCCTACTTCTTAATTCCTTCTGACTTGCAGTTAATAAAGCATTAGTAATACCTACATCATTAACACAATAGAATAAACATTCCTCTAAATCATCTATAGGTTCATCCCACTTAGCAGGTAAATCTTTTATTAAAGGCCATTTAAGCATTACTGCTACATGTTTTAAACCTGTAAATGATCTATCAAAATGATGAAGCTTATATAAATCTATAGACTGAAATGGAAAAGGAATTTTCTTTATTAATTCTTTCCATACAAACTTTCTAAATGATTTATCATCAGAAGTTAATTTAGCAGAGAAATCAAATAAGTTAGAATGTGTAATATCTTCACCAGATACATACTTTTTGCTGATTATATACCTCAATATATTATCATCATAATCATGACTATTAAATCCTACCAATACTTTAACTTCTGTTTTTAACCATATTCTTAGATCATTTAATGTCTCTAAAACAAATATTCTCCATTCACCTGTATCAAAGTTTAATGCAACTAATAGAAAGAAATTAGGAAATATCTCTATATCATATGTCCATATTTTTCTATTCTCCATATCTCTCCTTTTGTACAGGCTTAGAAGTAAGCCACAACATTTGTAAATTACCTCTCAATGTACCAAGTGTTAATACATTAATTAATCCATCTATTATTCTTAGAATATTACCTATCCATATAAAGAATCTAAGCTTTAAAGAGTTATTATGGTATTTTACTGTTTCAATTACATCCATGATTTTATTCTTTTAACTACTGTATCCCACCATTTATACTTTCTTACTAGCTTATCAGCTCTTAGTTTACATTTACAAAATACTTTAGTTTGATTACAGTATTTTCTGTTACAATCATCATGTGTTTCTGGACAAACTTTCATGCTTTTAATATTTTCAAATCTGTTAAAAAAAATGCCGTAATAAGAAAAAATAGAGAGTCATTTAAATAAATAAACAACTCTCTAAAAATCCATAGAAATTAATAAAAAATAACAAACAACCTATGATTACTCACTTAGGACAAGTGAGATAGGAAGTCTCTTTAATTTCTTTATACTACTGTCTGAGCATTTTCAGTTTCATTGGCAGTTGTAGTTCCTGCAGCAACTTTATTAGCTTTCAAGAATGTATTAACTGCTGTTCCAGCTACCAATGTGGTATGTCTGTAAATAGGAGCACCATTAAACATCTGAACTTCAGCAGTCTGAGGATTGATTTTTGGGGTAAGCCCTGGATTATCAGGATTAGCTTCAGTATTTTCAGTAATCTGAATATTTACTTCAGCACCATCAAACAAATCAGAGCCATATACCACTTCATCAGCATCTCTGTAGTTTTTGTCAGCTTCCAATCCAAGATTAGAAATTACATCAGCATTAAAGCTAAACCATGCAGTACCTTTAGTGTAACCAGCATCTTCAATACCTTGAGCTAAAGCTACAAGTGCAGAAGTGCTACCACCAGATTTAATTCTTTGAATGAACTGAACACCTACTTGATTCTTAGATGAATTAGTATTAGTTCTTGTTTGCAATACAACTACTTTGCCTGTAGTTAAGGCATCATTAAAATTACTCATGTGAGTTAAAATTATAAAAAAATGTGAAATAGTTTCAAAAAAAAAGATTGAGTGGTACTTTAGCATGATTCCTTAGTTACAACAATCATGTTACCTTAAAGGGTATTACTAAGAATTAACCTGTTTCCTACCTACCCCCACTCAATCAGGGATCAATTACTACTATGGATATGCAATCTCACAGAGACATACATAACCATTTTTGTCTTTCTCTACAATTTCAGTTACTCTTAGCCAAACAGTTTTAGTTTTAGCTTTAAAGTAATTGATTTGCTGTCTTTCCAATCTTTCAGTAATAGATAGCTTAACACCAGTAAACTTTGACATCTTTGTTAATGCCCATCTTTTGATTTTCTTCAAAAGTTGTTTAGCCTGATCAGCATAAGCTTCTTTCTGTTCCTCATTATGGCTCTCACTTTTGCTTTCTCTCATAGCATGTTCATATGCTGCCATAGTTGATGAGGCTTTTTCCAGGAATTTACCAGCTACTTCTCTTTGCACAGGAGTTAAGTGTTTCAAATACTCACCTTTAAATACTTTTCCTATTAATGGCTTATTTCTGAAACTAACAGTAAATTGAAGTAAATCATTTACTGCTTTTCTAATTTTAGTTTTAAGCTTAGGATTAGCTTTAAAGTGTTCTCTCACTTCTTCTTTACTTAATCCTGCAGGAATAAAGGAATTGACAATAGCATCAATCTCTGCATCTGTAGTAATTAAATCAACAAGACATTCAGATACTAAAGAACTTTTAAGTCCTTTATTTCTATGTCTTTTCAAAGATAGAGGTTTTGACTTTGATTTGGTTTTTTGTTGTCTTTTCAATGCTGAATTACCAACAACACCTCTATTTTTACCAAATCTGTAATATTTATGTAAACTCATTCTACCAGGTTTTAAAGCCAATCAATATTTATATCACTTGCTTTTGCTTGTCTTCCAAGTTCATCAGAAGCTAAGTCAATGCAATGAAGATATACTTTCTCAGCAATATGAAGTTTTTTGTAAAGATTCTTTCTCTTTCTTGGAGGAATATTACCAAATCTTGCTTTCATTGTAGCAAATGAAGGATATTTTTCCTCACATGCATCAATAAAGCATTCATACAAAGGTACTTCCTTATGACAAGGAACTCTCTCTATATTAATTGAATGAGAATTAACTTCACCAACAGGTTGAATGTTATACATAAATGGCCCTTTAAGTAAATTAGTGTCTACTTTTTTACTTACTCTTAGTAAGTTCACCCCTCCATTAAGGTAGATAACCAGCCTAGCTATCAAGGTCAGGGATACTTTATAAGTCTTCATAAAACAAAAAAATAAAGAGGGAGAGTAAGGCTACTCAATCCCTCTTTAAAAGTTAAAACTGTAACAAATATGATTACTTCCAGTTATTACCTCTCCTACATACACTATTCCATTGTGCAAAGATAGCTTCTTTAGCTTCTCTGATTACCTCATTAAAGTTATGAGAGATAAATAGTTTTTCCTCTCCTTTAATAATGCATCTGGAATAGAACTCCTCATCTTCCATACAGTAAGCTACTTCAATAGCTTGATCTTTGTAAACACTGTAAACTCCCCAGTTTTCACAATTACCTTCTTCATTTTCCATAAGGAACTCCTCATAGTCAAAGTATTGCTCTCCAGCAACAGTTTTGTGATCAATTCTGGCCACATAAGTTTCAGAAGTTTTTCTTCCATCTTTAGCAAAGAATTTCTTTGCTATTAATGGGTAAATCACATCAACAGAGTCAGTACCTTCAAACTTTGGTCTATAGTCTTTTTTTAAAAGATTACCAAAGTTATCAGTTCTGGCTTCACCCAGATTAGTGATTCTAAGATCAGGAATAATAAATTTGTTAGGTCTGTGTGAAATAAAATTTTCTTTTTTCACTGTATTATAATTTTAATTGTTAAAAAATCAAGTAGAATACCAATGTAATCTGTGTCTAATAACCACTTTAGGTATCTTATTATTCACAAATTTTCTATTGGTAGCAGTATATGGATTAAAGAAATATAGAACTCTACTGCCAAATGATCTATATCCTTCTAATACTCTCTTAGCAGCTTCAAAAGACTGTTTATCAATTGATTTCCAGTATCTTTTGTTATTATAACCATTAAATTGTCTTTTTTGGCTTATAACTGCTTGAATAGTATTAGGATAATACTTACTTTTAACTCTGTTAAGTACAACAGTGCCTACAGCAAGCTTATCTCTTAAATTAGGTTCAGCTTCAGAATAGATTAATCTAGCTAATCTAATAGTATCAGTATTATAACTGATTACAAGTGCTGGCCCCCAACATTCATATTTTGTTACTTTGTTTCCATATAGAAATAAAGTGTTTAATATGAACAATAATAAAATAGCATACTTTTTCATATAGTTTGTTTTAGATAGAAAAAGAGTATATGATTGCTCATATACTCTTTCTAATACCTTTGATTCATAACTTTATTCACAGTTACATGATATAGGTTCAGACTGTAAATCCCATTTAGCACAAAATGCTTCCTGAGATTCAAGATCACAAGCATTAAATACTTGAGTTCTCTCTAAACTATCATTAATCTCTTCATAATATCCAAAGTGAGTACATGTGACATTAAGTTCACATGCTACATCAGTTGTAGAATCAGAAGAGCAACCTATTGAAAATAGGGAAAATAAAATTAAAATGTTAAATAAACTTTTCATTTTGAAATGTTTTTGATTTTGGACTTGTTATCATTTATCCATGCCATTCATATACCCAATACAGGGTATTTTCATACTCCCAAGAATAACATAACCCAAAATTAATTAAAAAAAAGGTTTGCTCTTTAGTTATGTTTCATATTTGAAACTAACTTATGTTTAGCACCTACCAAGTAGGTCTAGCTGGTAACTCCTATGTGTATGTGATTCTGTATTCAGACTTTTAAAGAGGGTTTGTTCCACCTCACCTGATGCCATGCATGAACAGAGCAGGGTTCTAAACAGGATTCTATAAGGTTATTTAGGTGGCCATCTCCAAATAATTATAGCTTCTTTCAGTAGCCATTTCTACCTTCTGTCTCTCACATATTTTCCCTCTCAAATACCATTTCAAGGGTACACATGAATATATTGCTATATTCTTCTAACATTTTAAGTGTGAGTAGGTTTCCACACTATTTATCACTGAACAGTTTTAAATTAAAAAAGAGAAGGCTAATTAAAGCCTTCTCATATGTCAGAAAACACCTTTTCCAAGTTCCACTTATCCATTATTTCAAACTAGGTTAAAAGGTTTATCTTAAATTATTTTTAATACACTTTATACCATTTTCCAGTATTCTTTGATTTTCTCCAATAATATTTCTTACCTCTACTGGAAGTACAAAGATTATTCTTATCATTACATGTTTCAGGAGCATTAACTTGATAATTCTTTTTATACTCCTTATACACATTACCAGATTTAGCAGTTCTATTACAGAACTCATTGCCTCTGGAGCTGGTACACCAGTTTGTTGTTTAAGACACAACAGTTGCACATTTACAGTCTTGTGCTAGACCTTGAAATGCTACTACTATAATAAGTAATAGACTAAGAAAAAGATTTTTCATTTGAATAGATTTTATGTAAATGATCAATTTGAGCTAATTTATAATACTCTGAATCTACAGAATAAGAACATTCTATAGGAGCATAATGAATACCTTGAAACTCATAAACCTTAATATTTGTGTACCACCCACCTTTTTCATAGTCTCTAAAAGAGCCTACTATTTTAGGTTTAGATGGAAACTCATCATAAGGTCTTAGAACCCAAGTATATACCTTAGCTATTCTATCAGGATTAGAAAATTTAATATCTCCTTCTGCATAAACTATACCATGTTGATCTTTGAAATTAAGCTTGAGCTTTTTTCCCTCTTTAGTTATAATAGTGGCAGAACTGACATTATACTTTCTTTTCTTTGATGTTAGCCAAAGTGATTCAGGAGTATGAAATCTTTTAATTCTTGGAGATATTTTATCATGCTTAGATAAAGCAGCTCTAAGAAAAACAATAGGAAGAGGATCATCAATAGTTCCTCTTCCTTTTAATCTCCAATCCATTATATCCAGACAATTTTCAATCCTCTTTTTATTGCAAGTTTAATTGCAGCTCTGGCTTTAATAGCCTGGAAGGACTTTCCAAAAGAGATTTTGTTCATCTGTAGAGTATTCTCTACTCCTACCATAGGATTTTCACTATTCAAAATTTCAGGAACATACAATGTTTTAGTCTTACCTGAGTATTTTGTTCCTTTGAAATACTGGGTAACTAATGACTTTAATGCTTTTTGCATAATTTTTATATAATTTGATTAAGAAATAAATTCAATAAAAAAGGGAGTTACTATGACTCCCTATAATTATCCTCTGATCAGTTACACTCCATACTTTAATGTGATCACTTGAATACACAAGACATTATCTGATGCTTATTACAGACTTATCACACATTTTAGTTAGGACTATGTAAGATAATTAGTACTCCCAGATGGATTTGAACCATCACTTTATGGATTTTAAGTCCATTGCCTCTGCCAATTGGGCTATGGGAGCAATTAGTACCACTAATAGGATTTGAACCTATACTTTATAGTTTCTAAAACTACTGCCTCTTCCAGTTGGGCTATAGTGGCATGTTTCTTTTTTACAATTTGATTAGAAATAAACAATCTAAACAATAATAATGTACATTATAGTATGTGTAATATAAATAAAATTTGTATAGATTGTAAAATACCTTTATCATTAGATAAATTTTATAAATCTAAAACTCATAAACATGGTGTTATGAGCTATTGTAAAAAATGTTTTAATCAAAGATGTATTAAAAGATGGATTAAAAGAAAAATTAAAGCTATAACATATAAAGGAGGTAAATGCAATAATTGTAATATTCAAGCTACCAGTGAAAATTATGTTATTTTTGATTTTCATCATTTAAATCCAAATATTAAAGATTCTGATTGGTCTAAATTAAGACTTAAATCATGGTCTAATATATTGTTAGAATTAGATAAATGTGTTTTAGTATGCTCTAATTGTCATAGATTAATACATCATAAATTAAATTCAGTAGTCCTAGAAGGATTTGAACCCTCAATGCCTCTTTAGAAGAGAGGAGTGTTATCCAGTTACACCATAGGACTTTAAAAACACAGATGAGTAGTAAGTCTTCAGTTATTAGTAGATTTTGTAGGAACTACTTATATCTGCAATTATTTAAGGATGAATAGTATGTAAAATAGACATAATTTTGAGATAGGAACTATTTATATCCTTATTGAACAAAAGAAACATTAAATGAGCAGTATTCAGTCAGGGTTTAAGCCAGATTTTTGGTAGGAACTGCTTATATTTAATGTATAAGATTAGGCTGAGAAGTAAGGCATTGTTAGTTATGTTTAAGATAGGAACTTCTTATAGCCTATAATAAATTGAGTGAGATGAATAGTAGGATTCAATTTAAAAGATTGGTAAATAGGAACTATTTTAATCTCACATTAAAAACAAAAAGAATAGCATGAGTAAGAAGCTACCTTACCCACACTATTATTCAACTGAGTAGTAGTTAACAGCTTAAAATGCTGTTGCTTATACAGCAACAAATTAGGAACTACTTATAGTTGATCAAATTAATCAGAGTATCTTTCTCCAAAGAAGCAGGAGACAAATCAAAATCAGCAGTAGCAGGATCATCCACTATAATCATATTAGCTCCAAGCAATACATCTTTTAGCATTAAGCAATCATTCCATTTTTGGTATAATGCTTTCTTAGCCATTGTGGATATTGCAGAATTGCCAGATACTCTAGCATTTCCAGAACCAATATTTAATACAGTAAATCTAAGTTTTTTATTACCCCCAGCAGGTAATAAAATACCTAAGATAGTCTGCTTTTGAACAGAATTACAATCAGCATACATCATAAGGTTGTTTGGATTCATCATATATGAATCATCCTTTCTACCTGTTGTACCTACTATAATTCTATACTTGCAATCATTAGAACCTGAGTAAACATTATTCAGTACTAATGTAGGATAATCTAATGCTCTACCCTGACTATATAGATATTCTACTGCACCATTAGGAGCAGAAGTAATATCACCAGAATAGCACATACCATTAGTATTGTAAGCAGCATTCCAACCTATTTTGCTTAATCCTAGTCCAGATAAATCAAGGTCTCTTGCACCACCAGCATCTTCCCAGTAAATACCTACTTGAAGTTCATCAGATTCAAACTGAGAGCCTTGAGGTATATTACCAACAAAATTCTTTTCAGAAGTGGGTAATGCATAATTTACACCTTCAGGCATATAAAATGTTTTACCACTAACTTTAGCTTCTAAGGATTTTATAAATAATCTCCAAAGAGTGTTAAAGTTTTCACTGAAATTAGAAGATTCTCCTTCAGCTACCCAGGATTTACCATTTCTGATATTATAACAAAAGGTATCTTGATTAGCTCTGGTGTATAGCACCATTAAAGTTCTAGCTACCATAAATGGTGTAGCTTTATTAAAAGCTTTTTCTAAAACTTCAGATGGAAAAGACATTTGAGTAACCAAATTAAGTGGATTTTGCACCATAGGCTTATGATGTTTCTTACTTAATTTAGCTATTCTATTGATCACTGATCTGTTACCATGATTAGCAGCTTTAAATGCCAGGAATAAAGGCTTATATCTATTAAAGATTTGTGCCAATTTCTCTAATCCATGCTTTCTCATAAACATAGATACATTTAAACCACTATTCTTGATAGCTGTAATTGTCTCACTATTCTTGATAATGAGTGTCTCATTTGTTGCTCTGTAGATAAGATATCTCAAAAATTCAGTATTGTCAGAAGGTAATACACCATATAATTCTGCTATCTTTACAATAGCTTCTTTATTGGTTATTCCTTCTTCTCCAGTAAATGTGTAATCTAATTCTCCTAAGAGATTTAGAATAGAATCAATTGTTTCAGCTTTCATAGCTATTCCTTGAAGTAGTGCAAGAGCTTTCTCTATTACTTCTTCTTTAGGTAAAGCTCTGATAATCATCATTTTAGCTTTCTGAAACTCTGGTATTGTAGTAGCTTCTCTTGGAATATATACATAATCAGATGTGAAATCAGTACCATATGTAGTCATATAGTGTATAATCTGATCAATTAATAATTCCAATCTGCTACTATCCTGAATAGTTTGCCAACTATTATAGAAGGTTTTATTAAGCTGCTCTCCAGACAGCTTACTATTCTGGATAAATTGTTCAATTGTTCTTTGTGCATATCTAGCTCCAGGTGCTATAATGATACCATATTCTCTAAGGAATCTAGTATCAATGTTACCATGAAACTTAGACATGTTAGTAGATACTACACAATTAAACAATTCAAGAGATAAAAGATTTGCATTTGTCATAAAGCAAATAAAATTTTAGGTGAGAAGTAAGTAATATTCCAAATTATTTATAGGAACTTCTTATACCTAATTCTCTTGGTTAAGAAATTTAATTTGTGCCCCCTACAGGACTTGAACCTGTGACCCCCAGATTAAAAGTCTGGTGCTCTAACCAGCTGAGCTAAGAGGGCATACCTCCCTTATAAACTATAGAAGATAATCTTTACATTATCTTGTACTAAAAGTCCAGGAGAATAACAGACATTGCTGCAAGTTATATACTTTAACATAGGCACACACTAAAGCCCTAAAGGAGCTACCTTTATTAAGCTTTTACATTGTATTTAATATTGAATTAAAGAACATATTAAATCTCCTCCAATTCATGTTTGTAAATGGTAGTTCTGTATCCAGTTTCAATGTATTCTATTTCAAATACATCAAAATCTAATCCTTCAATGTTAGGATAATCAATTTGTTTAATTATTCTAATTTGAGTAGATTTACCATTTATATTTATTGTCTTATTCATATTTTTGAATTTAATTGATGACAATTTTAAATCTTATAAATCTTCTCTTTTGTTAGTGTTTTAGAAACTGAAGAAATGTCAGCTTATTTCACTATCAATTGTTAAAAAAAGCTTAGAGTTAGATTTGACTAACTCTAAGCAATTGAAAATTAGGTTTTTACCCACCATAACTGGAACTGGAAACTGCACCTTCATCTGAACCACTGTAGAAAATGTTAAGGACTTTATCCCCTTTATCTCCAACAAACATGCCAATTTGAGCATTCTTGATCCAGTGATCTGAATCATACTCATCAGCAGATTTACCAACAGTGATAGAGAAAGCTTTAGTTCCAATCTCAAGGATAGCAACATGTTTAGAAGTTCCAGATTTAGCTACTCTTTTCTTGAGTTCCAAAGTTTTAGCACCAAAGGCAGTCAAAGCTTCATCTAAATAGGATTTAAGAGACTGTGAAAATATCCACTTATCATCTTTTTTAACTTCTAATTCTTTACCTAAAGATTCTTTAATGTTCATAACAAAAAGATTTTAAAAGATTAGGTACAGGGGATATCCCTGCACATGACATAGTAGGGGGCTATGTCTTGGGCAATCCACACATAAATTATTATTTTATTTTTTTATTTAATCCAGGGGGGATCATTTTAAATTCAATCCAAACATAAATTATTTTTACACTTTAAATTTTTTATTTTTTTTTTCAAAAGTTATCAATTTTGTATAATATTTGACTTTTTGATAATTTTTAGTTATATTTGTAGCATGGATTTAAAAAAGTTAAAGGAGTATCTTGAGGTATTACAATGGTATCTCAAAGACTTGGTAAAAGAAAGAAGTAATAAAATTAAGGCTGGAGATTATGAAAAGATGGATATTTATGATGCAAATGTAGAAGATGCAGAGGAAGAGATTAAACACGTTAAAAAGAAAATCAATGAAAATTGAAGGATACAAAGAAGGTACAAAGTTTAAATTTAGTGATGGAGATGATCTTACATTCAAGTGTAAGATTATTTTTGAAGATCATGGATACTTTGATGTACTTATAGATGATCAAACTATTCCTGAAAGAATAGGGAAGAAAAACTTTAAAAAATACATAGATAATGGACAGATTAGATTGTAGATCAGAAGTAGGTATAACAGTGGGATTGATAGATTCCCTAATATACATTAGTAGAGTATTAAATAATAGGGATTTAGATCATCCTGCTATAAAAGAAGCTTTTAAAGACTTACAAGCAAGTGAGATATCTAAGATTATAGAAGAGAATTTTGATACACACAGAATTACTGATGGTTACTATACTTTTAAAGAGTTATACAACTATAGAATGGTTTACAATGCTATACTATTTAATGAGTGGGCTGCACATTTAACTACTGGAGAAGGATTTGGGCAAGCTTTATTTAATGTACCCAAATATGATGTACATAAATCTAAGAGACATTATACTGGAGAATTATGCTTTGATGGAAATTATTTTATTGTGTGTGCAGAACTTCCTACAGGACAGATAAGTAATCATTATCACATAGATCATTGGGATTTATTTAAGGTTCCTGTAACTGAAAAAGCTAAATATAAGTGGGATGGGCATACTCCAGAGGATACATTTAATAGAATGAAACAGCATATACTTAATTATGATTAAACATTTAAAAAATGAAAGAATTAAAAGAATTAACAATGAAGAAACATTATTTATTACAATTTTTTAGCTATAAGCACTTATCTCAACATTTAGCAGAGGTGAGCAAACCTTTTTGTGAATTAGCTAATAAGATAGTGGAAGAATTACCACCTAATCCAGAAACAACTACAGCATTAAGAAAATTATTAGGAGTAAAAGATTGTGTCATAAGAGCTATGTTATTTAAGTAATGAGTGAACATAATAAAATACTAAATATAATAAGCAAGATTAGGGAGTCTCACTCCCTAATCCCTTTTATATTCACTAAAGGAAGTTGTTATAATTTTTATCTTATTCTTAAAAGTATATATCCAGAAGCTGAATGTTATTATAACCAAGCAGAAGGACATGTAATTACAAAGATTAACGATAAATTTTATGATATTACTGGAGAAGTGAATAGGGAATCTGCTAAACTCTTGGAGGATATATTCACAAAACCTGAAAGGATAATTAAGCAGATGCTAGATTATGAATGGGATATGCACTATAAATGTAGTCAATGTGGGAGATCAGGAATTGTCTCTTACATATGATGAATGGTATAAAGCAATAAGTAAATTAAAGTATGCAAAAGAATTTTAGTTTTTATGATCCAATTTCTCAAAGATGGATACAAGCTTTTATAGTTTATAACACACATCCATATCCTATGATTAGACTAAAAGACCCACAGGATCAGTATTATAAGCAGGAAGGATTATCACCCAAGAGACCATTTTATATGGATATTAAACATTTAGAAGCACAAGAAAGAATATGGTGGGAATAGCAATAGATCAAATATTTTTAATAAATCTAAGGGTTAGAGGTAATCAAAAGATAGTAATGTATTTAGCTAAAATAGATAGTGAAACTCAGATGTCTATTTATAATACTAAAAGAGAATGGGAGATATTTCATGATAAGCTTACAGAGGAAAAGATACAGATCATGATAAATAATGGTTCTATATTAATGCCAGAGCAAATGGAACATTTACTAACTGATGAACAATTAGAGGTAGCTGGAATAATTAAATATGAAGATAAATTAAACATACCAAATGAATATAGAAAGATTAATTAGAGATATTTGTAAAGATAATCAATTACAGATAGAAGCAAATACATTTGCTAATTGCATACAAATAAGTATTTATAATGAAGATTTTACCTGGACTATATTATCTCAGAAGCATTATACAGAAGAGGCTACAGTAGAAGAGTGGGATAAATTGTGGAATCAGATTCTTATGGAGATTATTAATACTGGAATGGGAGTATTATGCTCAAGTAAAAAGAAACCTATACCATATCCTAATAAGGCTTATTATTATACACCTGGTATATCTGAATTTGTTGATGGATTTAAATATCAGGAAAAGCATAATGGGGGAATTGGAATAGTAGATTTTGCTAATCCAAAAGAATCTAAATTACCTGAAGTAAAAGATTATTGGGTAGATAAAACTTATAAGAAAGTGACTGCAGGTTGGAAAACTGAGAAATCAGATGAATTAGAAGTAACTTTTACTGTGCTTCCACAGGATATTTTATATGGAGAAAAGCTACTTAAACAGAAGATAAAGAATGGTTATATAAGAGCTAAGGTTACTGTATCAGATATAAGAGGACATGTTTACTCATGTGTATGTAATAAATGTTTAGCTATAAAGGTGAATACTACAGGAGAGCTTAAATATAATCCTTATGGATAAGAAGGATACATTTAGATTAGGATTTAATCTATGGATTAGAGAGATAGAATGGTTTAATCATAGAGAATTAACAGATAAAGAGTTAGAGGAATTAAAAAAGGAGTATCAAGATAGATACTCCTAATTTTTTAACTTAAAAATTTAATGTTTGAATTTCACTTAATTCTGTCCAGGTTTCAGTCTCTTCACAGAATCCTTGAATAGCTATAAGGTAATGTCCTGCTCCAGGATTAGTTACCCATACATAATTCTGATTAACTACATGTGCTCTCCAGAGACTCCAATTCTGTTTCTTGTAAATTATTCTGTACTTGCTTAATGTGGGATTTTCTTCCCAGTCAATGATTACATCTGCACCAGCATGTACTATATCTATGTCTAGGGGAGGTTCACAAATAAATACATTAAAGCTAATTAACAGACAGGTTAAATATGTCCATATCATACTATAATAGATACAATTATTGTGCCAAGCTTGTGCTAAAAAGAAAAAAGAAGCAAAAAAGAAAAAGCAGAGAATACCTAGTTAATTATGAAATAATTATCTTGCTATCTTTGATTTGCATCAAAAAGCAAAAGCTTATCTGCAAGATAATGTTTTTTTTTGAGAAAGTCAAGGGTTTTAACAATTTTTTTTCATTTTTTTATAAAAAAGTCAACATAACTTGCAAATAAGCAAAATAAACCTTATATTTGCATCAGATGTTTTAATTTCAACATTTTGAAACAAGATAATAAATAAAGATAAATAAATAGTAAATTTGTAACACCAATGAGACAGAAGATAAACTTAATAACAGGAAGATTGGGAGAATATGCTGAAAAGCCTAGAGAAGTACAAGAATTAGATTTCTGGGCAATGTATATTGAACTACTGAATGTTAGGAACAGTGTTAAGCTTGATAAGGTAGAGAAAGCTGTTATGGCAAATGTGTTAGCTGGGCCATATGGTAAATCACACTTTGGAGGGTTATTAGCAAGAAAACTTAGAACTACACTAAGAGTGGATGCTTCAAGATTGTCTAAACTAAAAAATTCTCTGGTTCTAAAGAATTTCTTAGAAGATACTGGAATTAAAGGAGATGCTGTTCCTACAAGGAATATAATGAAGTTCCAGAAGTATGTAAAAGATAATTTGAAATATTCTCCAGAATTTATATTTACATTTGCATTTAAATTAATTGATAATGATTCAGGATGAAATATTATTTTTAGAAAGGTTATTCAGGATTCAGGAAAGAGGTACACCAACAGTACTTATGATGAATCCTGATAATTTTGCCCAATTATTTGAAGAATTAGGATTAGAACCAGATGAAGAATTAGCTGTATATCATGGTATGGAAATCATTGTTGATGAAGATAATACTGTATTATGGGTAGGAACTATGAGCCAATTGTACATGAATTATCACAAGAATTAGGGATTCCACTATCTGAAGTGGATAATGCTATTAAGGATTTATGGGAAGGAGTAAGATTTTATATTACTAACCCTGAGTATTCTAAAGGTGGTATATTGCTGGAAAAATTTGGGAAATTTAGGATTGAAGAAGCTACTCTTATGGGTAGATATAAAAAGTATAATTATTTATTAGATCAATTAAAAAAGTATGAGTCAAGACAAAAGAAACAGGGATAGAACTATGAGAGAGATTTCTCATATGAAAGACAAATCAACTATTGGAGAACCAAAGAAGTTCTTTTCATTTAATACTTCTGACAGTAATGTAGAAGCTGCAGTAGCAGATACAGAAAAGAATAAGAGGTTTAGACAAGTTCCAATGATAAATGAAGCTCCTATGATTCAAAAGGAGTTAGATGTTAAGGAGTATAATGAGAATGTTACTAAACTTAATCCTCTTTATACAGCTTTAATTCCTACTAACAGGATTATTGTAAGATGCTTTCATATAGAAACTTATAGAACTGAAGGGGGATTAATTATAGAACCCAAGATTAAAATTCCAGTACCTACACAGAATGGTTATGGTATGATAGGTGAAATTAGTTCTCCATATGCTTATCAGAAGCTTGCAGTAGTTGTAGCTATTCCAGAATCTCTTAGAAGAAATGAAAGTAACAAACTTGTTCCTGGAGCATTAGTTCAATTAGCATCTAATCCTCTAAAAGGAAGGAAAGCAGGTAAGGAATTTGATGTAGATTTACCATATGGGTTTACTCATTATACTTATCCTGAAGTATTACCACCTTCAAATTTGAAGAGTGAACATTATGGATACCTTTTAATCCCTGGAAGTGAAATCCAGGTTATAATACCTAATATAGAAAATGATGCAACATCAGTTAAAACTAAAAAAAATGAACAGTAATCCAATCCTTGTAACACCAGTAGCCAACTTTTTAAAGATTAATTTGGATTTTGTCCAGATTGAATTTGTAACTAAGATTCCTAACCTTGATGTTAGAGAAGCTGTTAATGGAGTCATTGCTAATTTAAAAACAATGATTAATATTATGGCAGATAGTGAAGGAGAGAAAGATATTAGAATTGGCAGACTTTGGTTAGATTTTACTAATAAGGATTTATTGAATTTTGGAGAAGCTGAATTAAATAAGTTGTTTCTAAAGATTGAAGATCAAAAGATTAGAAGTTTAGTTATGACTTTAGCTATTCCTGTTATGGATACTTTAAGAGTATTGACAGATGAAATTAAACCAAATGAAGCTCAGATTGCTGAAGTATGGACTGGATTTATTAAAGACCCTGTAGTTCAGGTGACATTGGTAAATGAAGTAGTTAAACCTTTGCTTGATGAAGTAATTGAGAGTCCTACAATAGTTAACTTTATTGTTGGTATAATTACTGCAAGCTTAGCAAGCATTCCAGTAAAGTAATGAAAGAATTTGATTTTATCCAGGGGAATGTCAGATATTATTTATTTGGCATTGCTCCCTTTTTATTTACAAAGTATTTTAAAGAAAAATTAGCTGACAGAAAAATTAAGGCTAAACCATGCTATGATAATGGAGCATGTCTTCATTGTGGATGTACTACCCCTCAGCTATTTTATGCTGATAGAGGGTGTAGTAAAGAACTAGAGCCTTGTTATAAACCTTTAACACCATTATGGAAAAGAATTGGAACACAACTTTTAAAGATTTTGGGGAAGTAGAAGAGAATACAAGACATGAGTTTACATTTGTTTATACTGGAGATAAAGAGTATAAAGGATTTAAGACTTCATGTGGATGTACAGCAGGTAAATGGGAAGATAATTCTATTACAGCTTCATTGAAATGTGGTAAAGTACCTACTCATGCCAAACAATTTGGACAAAGTGTTAAGATTGTATTTCTCACAATATTCTTTAAAGATGGATCATCTGATAAACTTAGCTTAAAAGCAACAATAACATGTTAGTAAACATTAAGAAAGACTTTACACCAGATACTAACTTTTGGGAACTTAATCCTCAATTGATTATAATGAATCCTTTTGCTAAACTATATGATGCAGATAAGACTAAAGATAAAAGGAAATCATCTATTCAAATGTGGACTGTCTTTTTTATGTGTGATCCTGATGAACAGGTTAATAAATTCTATAGGAGACCATTTGCTGAGAGAAAGCAAACATTGATTGAAACTTATTCTAAAGATGTAGATTGGGAAGAAGAGAATTTTGTAGAATGTATGGATATGTATCCTCATTTATGTTTATCTGCTATAGAAAGAGCTTTAAAGGAAGAAGTAGATTCTACTGTAGAAAGAGCTAGATTTCTTAAAGAGCAAAAATACTCATTAGACAGAACTCAAATTATTGGAGCTGTTAAAGAGGAAGATGAAGAAGGCAATGTAGTGTATATTGGTGGTAAGTCTGTAACTATTAAAGGTACAGCTACTCAATTAGATGCTATGAGGAAAGCTACACCAGCTATTTATGATAATTATGAAAAGCTTAAAGAAAAGTTTGATAAATCTAAAATGACTGTGCAGCTAAAAGCTGGTAGAGCAGAGTCAAAATCTGAAACACATGAAATATAATATAACTCCTGCAGAAAGAGATTTCTGGATAAGAATAGAAGACTTGTCCAGATTTCTTATTAAGGGAGAACTCAAAAAATATCACCCTGATGATCCCAGGCATACTCCTTATTGGAGAGAATTAAAGAGGCTATGTATAGAAGGTAGATGGTTTCAGGATTTTAATGGTTGGAGATATGGCCCTGGAAGGTTATTATTTTATAGACATTTCTGTACTATTATTGATACTGATAAGAAAGAGAATGTTAGAAGAAAGATACAGCCTTTAATTAGAGACATAGAATGGCATAGAGCATATTATATGCTTGAGTGTTCAGGATTCTCTGGATGGACTGAGGATGATAAATATACCTCTGATCTTAGAATATTTAAGGTTAGAAAGAATTATGATACAGCAGATATACTTAGTATGCCTGAACTGTTTACTCCTAATGGAAAGTTTAAGGAATATATTGATCCTAGAGAGAATATATTTATGGTTCATGATCAACCTAAAGGATTACCTATGTATTGGAATCCAGCTAAGAATCATATGGAATTAGGAAGTAGAGGGGGAGGAAAATCTTATTGGTATTCTCTGGCAGGTGCTAAATATCAGATGGTATTTGATGGAGTTAAATACTATACTAAAGAGAATAGAATTAATCCTCCTAAAGTAGAAGTGTTAATTGGTTCTGGTAGAGCAGATAAATCTTCTGAATTTTGTAAGAAGATAGAAGATTCTATGAATGAATTAGCTACTGATAATTCTAAAGGAGCTTGGGGTAAGCATACTGATGCTGATCATAGACCTTCACCTTTTTATAAGGATATGAAAGGTTCACTTGAAGTAAATAATAAAGCTAAGAATAATCCTTGGAGACATGAATATGAGAAAAAGATCAATGGAAGGTGGATTGATGGATTTGGTACAGGATCACTTATATATCATGTTAACTATTCTCCAAATAAAAGAGATTCTGCTGAAGCAGGTGCAGGAGGTAGATATACTGAAGTTTATTATGAAGAGACTGGATTATGTTTTGCTCCACTTACTAAAGTTAGAATGTATGATGGCTCTATAAAGTTTATTCAGGATATACATAAGGGAGATGTAGTAATGGGCCATGATGGTTCTCCAAGATTAGTAGAAGATACTACTATGGGTTATGATAAAATGTATGAGATAGATCAAACATTTGGCAAACCTTATACAGTTAATAGTAAACATAGGTTATGTCTATATGACAAATATAATAAGGCTCATGGAGATAATTATTATATTACTAATCCTGTAGAGTTTTTAAAGTTCTCTAAAGCTAAGCAAAGAGAGCAATATGGTTATAAGAATGAATGCTTGAACTTTGATCATCAAAATACAAATCTTGATCCATACTTCTTAGGTTATTGGTTAGGAGATGAAAGTGTTAAAAGCCAAAGGATAACTGTAGATAAATCTGAAGTAGAAGTTCTCAACTATCTTAAAGACTACTACAGCTTATTAAATTTAGATTATTCTGAATATAAAAATTTGAGAAGCTCTAATGTACTTACTATTACAGGTAAAAAAAGATCAGGAAAATATAATCCTATGTCTGAAGCTCTAAGAAGAGATGGTGTTTGGTATAATAAGCATATTCCAATAGAGTATATTCATAATTCTAAAACAAATAGATTAAAGCTTTTAGCAGGATTAATAGATTCTGATGGTAGTTATTCTTCTAAAGGAAAAGGTAGATATGAGATTACTGTACAAAAGAGAAAGCAGTTAGCTGAACAAATACAATACTTAGCTACTACTCTTGGTCTCAGATGTGTAGTTTCTACAAGAATTAGAACTAAAGGTTATGGTGGAAAAAAGGTTACTCCAAGAGTACAATATAGGATAAGAATATCTGGAGATATACATCAAATACCCTGCTTAATACCAAGAAAGAAGTGTGAAGCTAAGTCTTATATGAAGAATCATTTAATGACTTCTATTAAAGTCTCTTATTCACATGAAGGACAGTATCATGGTATAGTGTTAAAAGATAATCCTTTATTCTTATTAGCTGATGGTACAGTAGTTCATAATACTGAAAAGGTTATTGATGCTCATTTGTCTAATAGGGCAACAGTAGATACTGGTAAGAAGTTTGGTTCTGAATATTTCTTAGGTACTTCTGGTAATATGGAAACTATTCAACCTACTAAGAAGATATTTACACATCCTATAGATTATAAGTGTTTAGAGTTTGTTGATTTCAGAGAAGGTTCTGGAAAGACAGCTTTCTTTTTACCATCTTATATTACTAATAATGAATATAAGGATAAGAATGGTAATACTGATTTAGATGCTGCTATAGAGCATTATAATGCTGAAGCTGCTGTAGCTGCTGAGTCTAATGATCCTAATATACTTAGAATGTATTACATGAACTGGCCTATGGTTATTTCCCATATGTGGCAAACTAATAAGGGAAGCATATTACCAGCAGCAGAAGCAGAAGAGGTAGAGAAGAAGTTAATGAAGAATAATTTATATCAGAAAGTTGGTACTCCTATTAAGTTATTCTGGAGTGATCAGGTTCAAAGAGGTATAGATTATGAGATAGATCATCAAGCTCAGCCTTTTTATGAGTTTCCTATAGAATCAGATAGTCAAAGAACATCATTAGATGGTGCTATAATGATTTATGAATTTCCAAGAGAAACTAATGGAACAGTTCCTAATGATATGTATTTCATTACTCATGATCCATATGTATCTGATGAGTGGGATAAAGGAGGTTCATTAGGTACAGCACATGTTTGGCTATCTCCTAAGTACTGGGATCAATTAAGTACAACTGGGCCATTAGTAGCTAGTTATATTGGTAAAGCAAAAGGTGGTAAGAAAGAATACTATCAGAATCTTGAGAAGTTATTAGCATTTTATGGTAATCCTGTAAGAGGTTTAGCTTATGAGGCTAACAGAGGAGAATACTGTAGAAGTTATTTTGTTAAAAGAAAGAAAGCTCACTTACTAGCTTTAAGACCACAGTATCAAGTGGGGTCTAATATTTATCAAAGACAGGTTACTCAATATGGTTATATTATAGGTAATAAGATACAGAAGATTGAAAAATTAGATGATTTAGCTGACTTCCTGCTACAGGAATTAGATTATGGAGATGCTAAATATCCTCTTATTACTACTATGGCTGATATATTTACTATGAGACAAATAAAGATGTATGATTTGGATGGAAACTTTGATGCTGTATCATCTGTTATGTTAGCTCCAATTTATATAGCTGAACTGGAACATCAATTATTAAATGATAAAAGAGGTAAGAATAAAAGGCATAATCCTTTAACATTCTTATCAAAAAACACAAAGCTATTTAGACATGAAGAAAATGCATACACATCATGATGAGCCTATCTTTAGATTAAAGATTTCTGAAAAACAGAAATATGCTAGAGATGGTGAGTGGTTTAAGCAATATACTGATTACTTGATTCCTTATGAGACTACAGTAGTAGATGATTATGAGACAATGAAGTTATCATATGATCTATTAAATAATAATTTACTTGGATTCAAGAGAGATTTAGATAAATTCTGTAATCCCTTTGGAGAAGAGGAACAATTATCACTATATCAGCAGGAAGAGATTCTTCCATATAACCAAATTCATAATAAGGTTAATATCCAGGCTGGTGAATTACTAAAAAGAAACACTGAATTTAAACCTGTATTAATCTCTAATAAGAGTATTGCTGCTAAGAATATGGAATACAAACAATTCTTACATGCTACTGTAGAAAGAAATATAGCTAAGAGAATTAATGTATTAGAAATGCAACAAAATGGAGCCTCACAAGCAGAGATTCAACAGGCAGTAGAACAATTACAAAAAGATTTTACACCTGAAAACATTGATCAGGCTAACTTTCTAACTGATTGGGAAATATTTAATACTAAGGCTTTAAAGTATTGTCACTATTCTCAGGATATAAAGAATAAAGAACAACTTTGTTTAAGACATGCTTCTGCTGCAGATAGAATGTTTACATATGTGGGCTGGGAATTTGGAGAACCTGTAATTAAAGTTATTAATCCTTTACATTGTGGGTATCATAAATCTCCTGATGTTGAATATGTACAACATGGTGATTATTTCTGGTATAAGCAAGCTATTACTATAGCTGATGTTTATAACTTGTATGGTGATCAGCTAACTGAAGCTCAAATAGATGAAATAGGAGTATATAATTATTCTACTTCTCTTAGAGTAAATAAGAATCATAGTGTATTAGATAACAAAGCTAAGAAAGTATTTAATACTACTACAGAAGAAATGTTTAGACATTCACAGGATATACATGATAAATCTGTAGGCCAAGCAGAAGGTAGTGGTAGTGCAAGAAAGTATAATAATGATAGATTAGTATGGAAAACTCATATTGAGTTTAGAGCATTTAGAGAATTAATCTTTTTATCTTATCCAAATGAATATGGTGAAATGGTTACAGAGATTGTAGATAAGTCATTTGATATTCCTAAAGAAGCTACTAAGATTAAGTTTACTAATAAGTTTGGTAAATCTGGTATTAAGTATGAATGGGTAGATGATTTGTTACAAATTCCATATACTGCAGAAGTAATGTGGATTCCCAGAAGATATGAAGCTACAAGATTAGGACAAGATATTTATGTTGATTATAGAGAAGTTCCTGATCAACCTTTGAATTTAGAGAATCCATATAAACATTTTGAATTGTCTTATAAAGGTAGGGTATTTACTAATGTTAACTCAAAGTCTATATCTCCAGTTCAAAGAGCTACTCCTTATCAGTTTCAGTATTTCTTTGTTAAAGCTATACAGAATAGAGAATTAGCTAAATATCAAGGTTTTGCTATTGATGTGGATACTGATCAGATTCCTGATTACTTGGGTAAGGATGAAAATGGTGATCCTATTCCAGGTAGAGACCCTGTAGCTATGTGGAGATTATATCTAAAGAAAATGGGTATTAACTTCTATTCTGGTTCTCAGTCTGCTGATGGTTTACCACCTTCTACCAGGTCTCCAGGTTCTAAGTCTTCTATGATGGGTACTGCTGCTGAGTTACTTAATTTAGCCAGATTACTTGAAGTATTAGATAATGAGATTGGAATGGCTATGGGTATATCACCACAAAGAGAAGCTCAAATATCATCTAATTCTAATGTATCTGATAATCAACAAGCTATAGCTCAATCTTATACTATTACTGAGCCATTCTTCTTTATGATGTCTGAGGTTTGGAGACATAGTATTAATGAATGGCTGAAGTTATTTAAGATGTATTGTCAGAAGATATTTGAAGCTGAGCCTGAAAAGAAAGAACATTTCTTACATTATGTTACTCCTGATGGTACACCTGAAATGCTAAGGATAACTCCTGATTTATTGCAGAATGAGGATGTTGGACTATTTATTTCTAACTCAGGTAATGATGAGATATATAGAAAGATGATGACACAGATGAGTCATGCTTTCTCTCAAAATGCTGGTGAAGGAATGATAGAAGTATCTACTATTCTAAGAGCTATTACATCTGGACAATCTTCTGCAGAGATTCATAAGCTAATTGAGTTAACTTCAAGAAAGCAGCAAGAAAGAATGATGGCTAATCAAGAAGCTGAAATGAAGAGACAGCAGCAGATGGCTATGGTAGCTAAAGAGGATAGAGAAGATAAGCAAGCACATGAAGTAGAATTACAAGAGAAGAAATATGATAGAGAAGAAATCCTAGCTGTTATTAGAGATTTTGCTTTCCAGGAAGATTTAAATAAAGATAAGGATGGTATTCCTGATCCATTAGAAGCAGCTCAAATAGGACATCAGATGTTAATGGATAGAAAAACTTCTTCTCAGAAGGATAGAGAATTAGATATAAAAGAAAAAGAAGCAGCAAATAAAGCTGCTGCAGAAGCTCAAAAGGCTAAAGAGAAAAATAAACCAACTAAATAATCCAGCTATCTGTAAGTAACATAGTGTTTCTATTTTACACTATTGACAAATAGCAAAATATTTATTAAATTTGTATAATTATGTCTGGAAATGATGTAAATGATGTAGCTCCTGAACTGGAATTTGATGAGACATTTGAGGTAAAGGAGTTCCTTAGTCCACCTAAAGAGGAAGAGGTTAAGGAAGATGTTAAAGAAAAAAACATTGAAGAAGTAATTGAAATTGAAGAAGAATCTGAAACTGAAGAAGAGGTAGAGACTGAAGAAGAATCTGAAGATGTTGATCCTCAAGCCAAAGGTATTTACCAAACTATGGTTGATAAAAACTATATAGAAGAGAATGAGGATTTTAAAGGTACTTGGGAAGAAGTAGATGCTATATTTAATGATTTACCTGAAAAAGTAGCAGTTTCTCTTGTTAATTCATTACCTGATTTTGCTCAGAATTTAATTGACTTTACTTTTACCAAAGGTGCTGATCTTACTAAAGAAGATTTAGTTAACTTTGCTAAAGCTATGGATAATCCAGCAGTTGAAATGAATATTGATACTGTAGAGAATCAAAGAACTGTAGTAGCAAAGATGTTAAAGGAAATAGGAGAATCTGATGAAGATATTCCTGATATTCTTGATCTTTATGAAGATAAAGGAAAATTAGAAGCTAAAGCTAAGGCTTATAAAGAAGCTAAAGCTAAAGCTAAAGCAAGTCAAGAAGAAGAATTACTTAATAAAGCTAAAGTAAGTAAAGTTGAAAGAAAGCAAAAATTTGATGAATTTGTGAATGGTGTTACTGGTTTTCTAAAAGAATCTGGTTGGAGTAAGAATAAACAGAAAGAAGTTTATAATGAAATCTTCAATAAAGAAATGAATAGAAAATCTAAAATAGTTCAGAATCATCCAAAAGCATTAGCTCAATTAGCTGATTTTATGACTTACTTTGATGAGAAAACTGGGGAATTTGACTTAACTAATTTCAAAAAAGCTGGAGCATCTAAAGCTGTTAAAAAAGTTAAAGATACTATAGCTAAAAACTTTTCTGATATTTCTAAATCTACTATTGTTGAAAGAAACAATAATGATAAGGATGCAGAATTTGAATTTGTATAAAACCTAAATTTTTAATATTTATTTAAACTTAACTAAAACATGAATAGAGACACTGCTATTAAACTTTCAGAATATAAAGGTTTTGGTGGAAGCTACAATGATGCTATTTCTCATGCATCTATGTTTAGAAGCTACAAGCCTTACAATTTTGGAGTAAAGACAGCTCAGTTATTTAGTTCATCTTTGAAGCAAGATTTAGTCAATAAGAAATTTACTTATATGACTATTGCATCTGGTAACTATCATGTACTTCCTGGAGGTACTGATGATTATGAGTGGGAAGTTGTTGGAGATGCTGATACTGATGCAAGAGTTACAGAATTACTTGTGGATGCTAGTTCACAGCCAGGCAAAGATGGTCAGCCATTTAAAATTGCTTTGGACAAAGATTGGTTTCATGAGCCTGTATTACTATTATCAGAAGATCCTAATGCTCCTATGCTTAGAATCATAGGTCAGCCAGAAATGCTTGATGCTAACAGCTTTGCTTATGAAGTAGAGTTACAGACAGGTGATCACAATGATTGGATGCCAATTGAATTATTGGAGAAAGATATGTTGTTCACAAGAGTTACTACTGCTGTAGGTGATGAATTGAATTATGAGTATGGCCCTGATCAATATGGTCAAATGGTTAGATTGAGATCATGGACTGGTCAATTTGCTAACAAAATTGAATTTACTGATAAGTTTATCAGAACTGAAATTGCTTGTAGAAAAGGTAAGAAAGCTATGCCAAAAGGAGAAAAATACTCTTATGGTGGCAGAATGTATAATGATGCTGTAGCTTCAGGATATGTTTATCAAGCTTCCTTGAAAGAAGCAGGTAAGAACAAAATGATTGAAAAAGGTGTTTTCATCACTAAAGCTGAAGCAAGATTGCTTGAGAGAACTGAGGCTGATAGAGAATACATGATGGAATTTGGTAGATTGCAGAAAACAGAACACAGAGAAACTTCCAGACCTATTAAGATTGCTCCAGGATGGAGACAAATTGTAAGAGATGGTCACTATTGGGAGCATAATGGTTCTTTGACTTTATCTGACCTATCTGAATACCTTACTACTATCTTCTTCAGAAGAAAAGGTTTCATGGATAGAAAAATCTGGATTTACTCTGGAGAAGGTGGAATTGAATTTCTATCAAGATTGATTGCTGAAGAAGCTTCTGCATTCAACTATCCTAATGCTGATTTCTTTGTAAGAAACAGAAAAGATGGTGATGGTTATCACAAACATGAATTAGAATTTGGTGCTCAGTTTACTAAGATTCAATTCTATAATGGTGTTGAAGTATGCATTGCATATGATCCTATTAAAGATGATGATAAATTGTTTAAGCAAAAAGCTCCAGGTACTAATAGACCTTTGGAATCTTATGCTATGGATATTTTTGATTTTGGTTCTACTGACTATAAGGCAGAAGGAGCAAGAGAAGAAAATATTACTATGGTAATGCAGGATGGTGTTGAAGAATACTATCATGTAGGAAATGTATATGACATAAGAACTGGTGCTACTAATGATGGTTCTAACACCTATGGTAGTAACAAAGAATATGGAATTTATAGAACCCTTGCAGGATCATTGTGTGTATGGGATGTTTCCAGAGTTGGAAGGATTGAATATAATCCAGATATTTAAGAAAAAAATATAAGGAAGGGGTGTGTGAGACACCTCTTCTTCACTTTAAGAAAAAAAGTAACAAAATGGCAAAGAAAAAGCCCAATGAGATTTTTATATCTCCAGTACAGAGAAAGTCTGTACAAGGAAGATCAGATTACTCCTATGTAGATTCACAAGGCAACATTAGATCAATGGATAGATCATTTGCTAAAGGAGTAGCTAAAAGAATTAATTTTCCAGCTTCAAGAGATGGAAGTTCAATTAAAACAGGTCTTGAAAGATTAATTGATAATCCCTGGTATGAGATTGACTTAAATGATGTACCTGAACATTTGAATTATGGTGTATCATGGTCAGCTAAGATGCCAGATATTATTAAGAAACCTAAGATTAGTAAGCAATTAGAATTAGAGATTAAATTTGATTTAGCTGAAAACTATTTAACTAATAGAAAGAATTTATCTCATAGTTTCAAAAGAAGAGATAAAGATGCTAAGCCTAATTATCTTGAAACTTTTTCTGCTTTACTATATGATAGACCTAACAGATTTGATGATACTACTTTAAGATCAGCTCTTATTATGGAGTTAGCTAAAGTTTCCAACAGAATTGCAAATAGTAAAAAAGAGGTTAATCCTTCCAGACACCATTTCTATATTTCTCAGGAAAATGAAGCAGCAGTAGAAAGAGCAATTAAAGATGATTTCATTAATGATGCTATTACTGACCTTACATTACTTAGAAGAAACCATGATTCATTCATGTCATACCAGATAGCAATAGTGCTTGGTATAGTTAAATCAAGAGTAGCTTCTGCTGTAGTTAAAGATGCATTGAATGGTTTTATTAAGAGTAAAACTAAAACCCAAATGCAAAATATCAAAGACTTCAATAGAATCATTGATTTATTAAATGAAGGAATTGAAGGAAAGAATAAGTTGTATATTGAATATTTACTTAAACAAGCTACTAATAATAATGTTATTAGCTTAAAGAATGGAAGACATATTTGGCATTCTAAGAAAGGAATTGAAAATATATATGATCTTGGAACTAAGAGAGATAAGGTGCTTAAACTTTTCTATGATGAATTTATCAAATTTGATGAAGACATTAATGCAGAAAATTGGTATGGAGAATTAGTTGAAGAACTAAAAACAAAAGGTATAAAACTTGAAGAATGATAATTGAAGATATTCATTATAGAGTAAGATTAAAATTCAATAAAATCAATACTAACACTAAAAAGACCTTTAATGATCTTGAGTTAGATATGGTTATTCAATCAGCAATTGATGAATATATTGAAATCTTTTATTCTGGCTCTAACCCAAAGAAGTATAAGTTAGGCTTTGAAGTAACACAGCAAAGAATAGATATGTTATCTACTTTAGTTGTTTCTCAATTGGAACAACCAATGTTAACTCCAGCTTCATCTAATGCTGATCTTGGATTATATGAATTTAAATTATCTGAATTAGTACATCCTTATAGACACTTTCTAAGAGGTAATATTAAAGTTGAAGGTTGTGATAAGCTATATAATTTAGCTATAGAACAGCATGATGACTTAAATAATGTCTTAGATGACCATAATAGAATACCTTCTACTAAATGGTTAAGAGCTATAGGTGTAATGAAGAAAGATTCAAGCACTATAGGAAATTCATCTATCTATGTTTATACAGCAGGTGAATTTATTCCTGAAGGCTTATATATAGAATACTTAAAGGAAGCAGCACAAGTATCATTAGGTACTTATACTGAAGTTCCAACTGCTGAAAACACAAATCCACCATTAAAACCAAAGGTGGAATGTGATTTACCTGAAGTTTATCATTCACTTATAGTGGATATGACAGTTCAGGAACTCACAAGAATCTTAGAGGATACTCAATATCCTTTAAGACAAGAAAAAATAATAAGTTCAGCACATTAAAAAATTAAATTAAAATGTCAAGAAAAAGAACAAACAAGCAGCATTTGGAATATATTTTTGTTCCTTCTGGTAATCAAGCAATGCCTGTTACAGGTAATTTGTCATCTACTACTAATAATGTAAATGTAGCTGATGGACAACTTGGTGCTATTGTTGCTACACATGATGCTAATGTTCCTGGTTTAAGCTGGGGAGATTTTTTACCTGCATCTACATCTGCACAAGATATTGATGCTATTAAATTAGTTATGGGTACACCTAATTCTGCTAATACAGTAAATGTTACTGGTTGGGAAGATGGTCATAAAGGATTCCTTCAGAGTCCTATTATCCATAGAGATAAAGTTAGAGCTTTCTCTGCAAGAGTAGCTCAGGGTGAAACTTACAATGCTACAAGCTTTAGTGGATTTAATACTCCTACTGATGAAACTTTGTATAAATTGTGGGTTGAGCTTAGAAGTGTAAGAAATGATAGAGATTTTGGAAAGAATGTAGAGACCCTGCCTATTTCCTATACTACTCCTGATTACAGTTCTTTGCCAACTATTACTCAGCCTTTAGCTCACTTGATTCAAAATGTATGTCATAAGATTAACTTGCAGTCTCAAGCTATTTCTACTGCTCCTTCTTTTAGAAGTAAAGGTAAGAAGCCTGTAATTGCATTTGCTATTGATGTATCTGGTGGATCAGGAAAAACTCTTGGTAGTATAACTTGTGGTGATGTTATTACTGTAATGACTTCTGGTTCTACTACTTCAAGCTTTGTAGCTGATCAGACTTTTGTAGATACTGTAGATGAATGGTTAAATGCTACTGGTACTCCTTTTACTGTAGCTTCTACTATTGAGAATATTAATATTGCAACTGCTGGTACTGCTGGTACTCCTGCTATTGATAGCTTTGTTATCATGGGATTAGATCAAACTACTGGTGTGAGCTATGATGATATTTACTCTGTTAAAGTAAGAGCTGATGTAGAATTAGCTGGTGGATTTAGAGTATTACCTCTATTTACTGAAGTTAAGCTATCTCATGCATTTGATGGATTAGGTAATGGAAGAACCTGGAGAATTAGATTTGATAGTAGAGCATTTGGTAATCAGCATAACCTTCAGTTAACTGGATATCAAGATAATGTAATTGCTATTCCTAATTACTTGGATGAAGCTAAGAGCTATTCTGCCTTTGTTTTAGACTTGTATGATGAATCTGAAACTCTTACTAGTGTTCCTCAAACTCAAAAGAGAGTTGTTATTCTAATGGAGTGTACAGAAAGTTGTGTACTTCCTGGTGTAGCAGGTACTTATACTGCAAGTGCAGTTGATGGTGATACTATTGAAATTGGATCAGAGACTTTTGAATCTGACTCTAGTTCTGATGGTGTTGGAGCAGGTAATGTTGCTTATGATGGTACTGTTGGTGATCTTAAAACACAGATTGATGCTACATTTACTGGTGTAACTTCTACTGTAGTTGGTTCTACTGTAGTTGTAACTAATAAAGTAAATGCTCAAGCTACAACTGTTGCATCCTTGAATAATGTTCTTGGATACTGGTTAGATACTGCAAGAGTACATGGTAATGCATTTAATATAAACCTTGATTCTGAAATCCTTGCTGGAGTTGCTCCAGATGGTTCTGGTAATCCTACTGGTACTGTTCCTGGATCAGGTGTTTACTTTGGATAATTAATACTGATTGGAGGGAGATTTATTCTCCCTTCTTTCACTTTTTTAAATTTAAAAGCAATGAATATAATTGAACTACCACAGGAGATAAAAAATTATTTAGCTAATGTAAAAGCTAATATAGATGCCTTAAATAAACAAAGAATGATGCTTGAAGCAAGTGCATTAAACACTGTTCAAGCTTTTGCTTTAGGAAAAGGTATTACTAATTATAAAGTAACACCAGATTTTAATTTAGAAATAAATGATCAATTACAAGAAAAAGATACAGATACCACTAAGCAATCTGCAGAATAATAGTAATCCTCAGTCACCTTTTGTAAGTAAGACTGTAGGACATCAATCTAAGAGTGTAGATTTAGCTACATGGATTAATCATGCCTTAACTAAAGGTTGGGTAGATATTAATAATGCTGCAGGTGAAACTAAGTTATCTTTAACACATCCATCAGGAAACACCTCTTCTATATTTATTCAAGATGCTACCTTACTTGGTGGTGAAGGAATATTTATGGCAGATGTAAATCCTGCTATGACTGAATTCACTTCTTTGTCTATTTCATTAGACCAAGATGGAGGAGGAACTAAAAATGCAAGTATAGGATATAATAACTTAGCTACTGGAGTTCAAAATGGATTTTTTACTTCTGATACTTCAGTAGGTTGGAGATCAAGCACACCTACTCAAGTAAATATAGGAGCTTTAACTCCTACAACCTTTGGATGGGGGATAGCTGTTACTGGAGATAATGATTGGAACTTCTCTGCTAGTTCTTCTACTTGGGAAATAAACTTAGAATTAGATAGTACAGGAGAAAAAAATGGAATAAGTTGTAGTGCTACAGAGTCTAACTTTGGATATGATATTAATGATGATAATTCTACTAAAGCTAGATTTAGAGCTATAGCAGATGAAGTACACTTTGATGCTCCATATACTGTAAAAGAACAAGCTAATTTATATGCTAATACTGCTGCTGCTGCTGCAGATTCAAATCTTCCTTCAGGAGCTTATTTTGAAGTAGATAATGGTGATGGCACTGCTGCTGTACATAGAAAAGATTAATAATATGTTTGGTAACTGGTTTAACTGTATTAGTAAAACAGGCTCAGATGGTAGAGAATCTGCTATTGGAATTGGAGAAAATTTCTGTAATAGTGGACTTAATGGGGTAGGATTTAAGACAGATAAAGGTGATTTCAATCTTACTTTTTTCATGGGTGATAATTCTGAGTATGAGTTCTTTAATAGTATAAATGCTAGTCTATCTGATAGAGATAGAGGATTGGAGTTTACATTTACAGCTTCTCCAACAGGAGGTAGAAATAATGAAGGTCATATATCCTTAACTATTTCTAATGGATTACCTGAAGGAGAAGGGCAGAGAGTTGGAGGAGTTATTGTTATGCCTGAATATGTAAAAATGGGAGTAGGTAGAGATGGATTACATTTACCTAATGCTATAGCTACATTAAGAAATGATCCTTTAAAGGATGAAGCTGGGCATATTAGAATAGAACAGCATCCAGATTCAGCATTTGAAATATATCATGTACCTGTAGTAGAAGCTATACCAGAGAATGATGAATATACACCAGGACAGGTGATAAAACTGAAAATACCAAATACTAATTATTCATACTTAATAATCAAAGATCAATCATGAGTCAAAAAAGATTTCCTACAAATATTGATTTAGCTGGTAATGCTATAGATCATAAAAGAAAAACACAATTTGGGCCATTAGGCTCACCAATGACAACTCCTGGAGTTAGTAACTATGGGGTTAATTTAAATGAATGGATACCTGATGCATATGGTAAAGGTAATATTGCTATTGCACTTCCTTATGCTACTGAAGTATCTTCTACTACTGAAGATGCAGTTTCAGGTAAAATACTTCCTGTAAATGTTACATCTAATGTATGTACTGTAAGTGCTCCAACTGCTGACCTTAAAGCTGGTGTAAGCTTTGGTGTATGTGATTCAAGAGCTAATGCAGGAACAAATAATATCACAGTAGATTTTGGCTCAGAACCTTTTCATGGTGCTGCTGCTACTGATCATACTGTAGATGCTGATAGACAAACTTGTATCTATACCTATGTTAATTCAACTATAGGTTGGGTAGTTATAAATGAGTAAAAATGAGTAACCCCTCAAGATTAAGTGTTAAACTCTTAAATCAGGATGCAGCAGATTTCATAACCATAACTAATCTTGGAAAATCATCCTATATTAGAAGAATACATAAATTTGGAGCTAATGATGATATTCCTGGAGGATTTGAAGATATATGGAATGAGGAGGGAGATTATCCTTTTCCTACTACTGCTGAACCTTTAAGAGTTCAGGCAGGAGGTAATGCTAATGATACCTTAACAGGCACAGGAGCTAGGACTATAGAAGTAACATTCTTAGATGAGAATTGGAATGAGGTTACAGAAACTATAGAATTGGAATGAGCTTCTGCTTCAGCTTCTACTACAGCTAATGCTGTAAGAGTTCTTACTGCTAGAGTTGCTTCTTGTGGTACTTATGGATTAACTAATACTGGAGACATTCTTATTGAGAATGAGACTTCAGGACAAGTATTAGCCAACATAGGTGCTGATTATGGAAGAACTCAATTGGGTATTTATTCAGTACCAGCAGGACATACAGCATTTATAACTAAAGCAGTTATTACTGTATCAAGGAATGATTCTTCTGATATTAGACTTTTAACAAGATATAATGCAGATATGACTACTGCTCCATTTGGAGGAACTAACATTAGAGCTAGATTCTTAGATGTGCAATTACAACAAATTGTAGATTTTGATGCTTGGTTAGAAGTTCCAGAGAAATCTGATGTTTGGTTTAGAGCCAATCATGCTTCAGGTGGAGGTACATCAGGTGTATCTGTTGACTTTGATATTTTATTAGTAGCAAATCATTTAATACAAGATGTGGATTAAGATTATTATTATCTTATTGTTTCCCTTTATGCTTAATGGTCAAATAACAACTATTGATCCTAAAGGAAAGCAAATAAGTATTGTAAATTGTTCAAATGAGGTACAGAAGAAAGTCTGTATGATTTATTCTATGGATATATCTCCTACAACTATGGAAGATGTATTTGATAGATTAGGTCTTCCTATTATTCCAGATTGGGATAAACAGGATATTACAATACTTATAGGAGATAATGATGATCCTAATACAGAAGCAATAAAAATAATGTCTGCTATTTTAGCATATGTTCACCACAATAAAAAATACATTAAAAGAACATGAAATTTGCAATAACTGATGAATGTGCAAGTATAACTTATACTCCTGACTTTGGTAATTTAGCATTAGCTGATTCTGTAGAAATAACAGTTAAGATAAATTGCTGTAGTGATGATTATACTGTTACTGACATAACACCCTACTTAGCATCTAATGTAGTTACTTTACCTCCTTCTGTATTCTCACAGACAGGAGATGCTTTATTAGATGGAGTATATCATATTAAAGTAACTGCTACATATGGAACATCTATAGCTGTAGATCAAACTTGTTTATTTGTTAATTGTCAAATTAAATGTTTGGTGGTAGATAAATATGCTGAAGAGTTTGATACATCTATTATATATCATCATAGAGCATTAGAATTAGCAGGTGAATGCTTTAATGATTGTAACTGTGAATCTGCTTGTGCTATATATGAAGACCTACTAGAGAAACTAGAAGCTGAATCAACAATAAATAATGACTGTTGCTGTGGATGATATTAAATGTGTTTTAATTTCTCTTTCAAGAGAGAAAATTGATAATGAAAGATATGGTATAGAATGTACCAGGAATTTTGAATCTTTAATAAATGAAGCATTTGCATATGATTGGTTAACTAATTATAGTGCTTTATCTGATTGTACTATTCCTGATACATTATTGTGCAAAGTAACTCAATTTGTGGAAAGTGAGAGTATAGAGATATATACTTGCCCTCCTTTACCAGAAAATTGTACAGACTTTGTTACAGTATGTCATAATCAAATATCATTAACAGATATCACTCCTCCAATAGTTTGTAATACTATAACAATTACAGATGTATGATTGTAGTAACTAAAACAATTCAAATTAATGATAATGGTGAACCTGCCTTATCAGCAAATTGGAATGGGCCATTTACCTATGAGTGGATAACTAATGACTGTGATGTTATAGTAAGTAATCCTTCTGGAACTACTGTAAATGATACTATTAGTGCTAATTTTACTTTTGATAATGAAGCTGATGCAGGAGGTTGTAATATCCAACTTCAAGTAACTGATTCTAATGGTTGTACTGCAACTATTACACCTGAATTTGAAAACTTCTGTGAAGATATAGAAGTAGAGATTATTCATGATATAAATGATAATGTGTTTGTAGCACAAGTATCAGGTGGCTCAGGTATATATAATTATCAATGGGAATGGAATGATGCTGATTGGGCTGCTTCTTTAGGTGGTACATCTAAATCATTATTCTTAACTCCTTTATCTAATGCTCCTGCTGCTACTGCTGTATCTGTAACTGTTACAGATGCTACTTATCAGTGTGAGAGAATAACTAGAATTACTCATCAGTTTTGTACTCCTACAGTAGTGGATACAGAATTAACAGTTCCATGTGATAGATTAAGCAATACTACTTATGGTTCTGCTTCAGCTATGTTAAATATTACTCCTTGTAATGAACAAGAGATAAATTGGAATAGTGTTGAAATAGTTTCAATTACTTATGGTGGTGGTAATATAGCTAATGAATCTTTTAACATAGATATAGAGAATGGCATAGTATTTGTTTCTCCTACTGTGAATTTAAATGCTGGAAGCTATGTGATTGATTATAATATAGATGATATATTAGGTCAAATAAATGTAGAATTATCAGCAGATTGTGATCCTCCACAAGATCAAATAATTATTAATGATTGTAATTGTAGCTTAGATTTATGTGGTGTAGCTCCAGCAGCTTCACTATGTATTAATTTGGATGACTGTGTAGTTAATTCAGAAATAGATAGATCAACAGTTACAATAGTTCAAAGCCCAACTGCTGTTGGAGCTACTGCTGTATATTCAGCTACTACTAATGAAGTGTGTTATACTAGAGGAGCAGGAACAGAGGCAGCAGATGAAGTACATATTCAGTTTGATGATATAAATGGTGTACCTTCAGAAGTATTTGTTTTACAGGTAAATCTTACTTGTACTCCTGATGGAACAGCTCCAGTAATTACTACTCCTAAGACAGTATGTTGGACTGCATGTTCTACTACACCTACTACAATAAATGTAACTGCTGATATAGCAGGTACATATGCTGATTTATCAACAATAGAGATATTAACCTATCCTTCACAAGGAACATTAACTTATGATGGAGCAGGTATATTTAGTTATAATCCTGGTGGAATATTATCTTCTGATGTTAGTTTCACCTATAGAGTATATAATGCTGGATTAACTAATCCTTCTAATATAGGTACAGTAGATATACAAGGATATTGTTCAGGTACTTATGTAAATACAGCAACATGTAATGATGATTGTATGTTTGATATAGTTAATTTACATACTGACTTTACCACAGGTGGCACATATACCTATGAAGGTCATGAGACCACATTTGATGGTGATAATACAAATACTGCACAAGTAACAGGTGTTTTATCAGGTTCAGAAGGAACTATGGGATTACCTGGAATAGGTGCAACAGTAACAACTACAGAATTAATTATTACAGGAGCTACAGCAGGATTCTACTACTTTACATATGATGTAGGTGGTGCTTGCTCAGATAGTAAGATGTTAGTATTACAGGTAGTTGATGCTCCTTCTGCAGGAACTCCAACTCCACAATCTATAACTATTCCTGCTCCAGGCCCAGCTACTACAGTAACTTTGGCTACAGGATTAAATGGTGAAGATACAGGAGGTACATGGAGTGTATGGAGTGGAACAGATTTAAGTTCTATTACATGGAATTTATCTTTAGGTGAAGCTTATATATCTTCAGGAGCTACAGCAGGAACATATGTATTCAGATATACAGTAGAAACAGCAGCAACAGGAGACTTTATAATAAGTAGTAATTGCCCATCAAGTTGTGATTCTTGTAGTCCAATAGCATGTGCAGATACTCAATTAAGTACAATAATAGTATCATGATAAGAATAGTTAAAAACATTGAATTAACAGGAGATAGTCCTTTTACTTATGAGTGGTTAACTAATGGATGTGAAGTTGATATAACTCCATTAACTGCTCCAGGGATTACAAATAATTTAACATCAGAGTTCTTATTTTATAATGAGACAGATGTAGGAGCTTGTGATATACAGTTATTAGTAACAGATGCTAATAATTGTCAAACTATTAAGGATATAGTATTCACTAATCCTTGTGAAGATTTAACAGGTAGTATATCTAATCCTAATGGCTTCTTATTTAATGCTTCTATTACTGGAGGCTCTGGAGACTATTCTTATGAATGGACATATGATGAAAATGTCTGGGTAAATGCTTTAGAGAATAATGAACAAATAGTTCTAATTCCAAGTGCAACATTAGCATTTAATTCCAGTACATTATATTTAACTGTTACAGATAATGTGTATGGATGTGAGAGAGAATATGAATATATTATCACATTATGCAGACCTGAGATATATGGTACTTCATCTGTAACTATTCCTTGTGATCCTCTAAGTGACTCAGGATATGGAAATGGAGAAATAGATTTATCTCCTATTATAAATTTTTGTGATGGTACAGCTAATTGGAATACAATTAATGTAGTAGATATAGCTAAAGATGGTTCAGGAGTTAATTCTTCTAACTTTACTGTATCTATAACTGGTGCTGGAGTATTAACTATTACTCCTACAAGTAATATAGCATCTGGTATATATTTAGTAACTTATACTGTTCAGAACTCTTTAAATATAGTTTCAGAAGAAGGTGAGTTAGCTGTTATATTAGATGAAGGTTGCTCTCCTTCTGGAGATACTACATTAGTAGTTAATGCATGTAATTGTGGTATAGAACTATGTGGTGAAACTACAGTATGTATTGATTTAGATGATTGTGTAGTAAATGGTGAAATAGACAGATCAACTGTAACTATAGTAACTGCACCTACAGCAGCAGGAGCATCAGCAGCATATACTGCTACAGATAATTTATTATGTTATACTAAAGGTGGTGGTGGAGAATCTGCTGATTCAGTTCATGTATCTCTATCTACTACATCAGGTATAGCTGCTCCAGTTATATCAATAGTTATATCTACAGATTGCTTAGCTGATGAAACTCCACCAGTTATAGCAAATAATGATGCTTGTCACTCTACATGTACTGATGCTGATTTAGTAATAGATGTTACTGGAGATATTACAGGAGCTTATGTAGATTTATCTACAATAGAAGTAACTGAGTATCCTTCACAGGGTACACTGTCTTATCAAGGTAATGGAATATTTGTATTTAGTCCTCCTCCTGGTACAGGATTAACAGAGGATGTTAGCTTTGATTATATAGTATATAATGCAGGTCAGTCAGGTGGCCCATCTAATACAGGTACATTTACTATAGAAGGGCCATGTGCAGGTGAGCATGTTAATCTATCTATTTGTAATACATGTACTAATATAGATGCATTTGATATATCTGATCTTCACACAGATTTCACTACTGGTGGAACTTATACATGGAAAGGTTGGAAAACAACCTTTAATGGTGATAATAATGATTTTACTAATATAACAGGAGCTACTGATCCTTCACCTAAACCTGCAGGATTACCAGCTTTAAATGCTACATTTACTGGAACTATAGACTTTACTAATGCTGTTCCAGGATTCTACTATTTCTATTATGAAGTAGAAGGTTCTATATCAGGGCCACTATGTAAAGATTTACACATGCTTGTATTGGAAGTATTAGAAGGGCCTGGTGTTGGTGGAGCAACTTATGTAGATGTATGTGGTGCTAATTCAAATACTACATATACTCTAACTGATTATATAACTCTACCTGGAGCAGATACAGAAGTATGGTATTATGGAAGTTCTGCAGGATCATTGCCTATTCCTACAGGAGTTACATTTGATAATGTAGCTGGAACTGTTATATTTGATGAAAATATAGCTCCTGGTTCATATCAATTTTATCTTGTAGCTACTGATAATGCTCAAAGTACAGCTCCATTTCCATTTACTTATTGGGATCAATGTATAGGTGCTAATACTGCTAATGGATGTGTAGCAATAGCAGCAGTATTCTTTGAAGTACAACCTGCTTATTCAAGCTTAAATGATTTACAATCATTTATATGTTCTACATCAGAAGCACAATCTACAGTTAACTTATATGATCAATATAACTTCTTACAGCCAGGATTACCTTTTGGTGGTACATGGACTTTAGTTGAAGCTCCATCTTATCCTATTAATATAGAAGGTGTAGATTATAGTCAGAATGATGTTATAGCTGGTGATACTCCTGAAGTAGTATTTAATGCTTTACCTGCTGGAGTATATGTATTTAGATATAGTTTAAATACAGGAGATTGTGCTATATCTGGTACACTATCTATATCTGCTTATGGCAACTTTACTTATGGTGACTATGATCCTGGAGTAGATGGAATATGTGTAGAAAGTAATACTATATCTGGATTAACAGGTGATGCTGTAGCATTTGGAGCAGATTTATCTAATTGCCCAGCCCCACAAATATTAAATCTTGAATTATTACTTGCAGGAGAAACTTTAGGTGGAGAATGGTATATGAATGCTCCATTTTGGGGAGCACCTTCAGGTAGTACATTCCCTGCTTTATATCCAAGTGTATCTCAATCAGTACCTTTAGGTAATTTAGATTGGTGTCTTGGTGTAGCTCCTTCAGGTGTATATGGATTAACTTATGGAAATGCTGTTCCTTTCTTTGGAGGTACAGAAGTAGATTTATCTGTATTCTGTGCTAATAGGCAAGATTTCCCATTATTATTCATTGATACTACTCCAGTAACAGTTACTATAGATGTATGTGATGAAGATGTTGATATAGAAATATTAGATATAATTGGTTATCCATATAATAATATGAGAAGAGCATTTGGTTGTATTACTGAAGCTAATGCAGATTATAAAGGAAGTTTTACCTATGATTCTGGTGGAGCACCTGCATCTGCATATGACTTTACACCTACTGATCCTTCTCAGGCTACATTGAATCCAGCATTATTAACTGTTGGAGCACATCAATTTACATATACAGATGAATCAATACCTTCATTCTTCTTTGGTAATGTAACTAATAGAGATGTAGTATTAACTGTAAATGTAGTAGCTTCTTTATCTCCAGGTACTAATACTGCTGTATCAGTATGTCAGGGAGATGAATTAGTATTATTTGATGAATTAGGTGGAAGTCCTGGATATGGTGGAATATGGACAGAAGGTATAGGTGGTGCAGTATTACCTACTTATCAAGGTATAGTAGATACTAATATATTAGCAGAAGGAGTATATACTTATATTTATACACTTCAAGGAAGTTGTGGTACTGGACAATCTCAAGTAGTTGTTACACTTACAGCTAAACCTCAATTAGAGTTGCAAGAGACTGCTCTTACACCATGTACATATGAAATAGATTTAATTCATCCTTCAGCTACTACTAATACCTCTGTATTACAAGTACCTGCTGCAGGTGCTACTGCAATAAAAGCTCAAGTAAGAGCTAGAATAACAAGTGATTGTTCTAATAATACAGATAATGTATATGAAGATATAACTGTAGAATATGATAGATTAGTTGAAAGTATTAACTTTATATCTAATAATACTTCTATGGGTCAATGGGGTTACTTTGAATATATTAAAGTATATGTTGATGATGGTATAGGAGCTACTCCTGGAGAGACTACAGTTAATATACCTTTAGCTCCTCACAGTGTTACAGTAGGTCAGACTCCTGTTAACTCAGCTACTCTTACAGGGGTAGTAACAGTAGATTCTAATGATTTACAGTTACCAGCATCATTTATATTTGAAGTGGAATCTGGTACAGGTAACTTAATTGCAGGAGCAGCTTATTTGGCTCAAGTTCAAACATTTGTTGATGCTTTAGATGGTGTTATTCAAAATTGGATGGATGCTAATGGTTATGAATATGGTTCTGGTAGTTTACCATTAGTTGAAGCTAAGTTTGATTCTGATGGATTCTTTACTGGAGTAATATTTAATTTACAGAATAGATATAATCCCTCAACATCACAGGATTGGTGTGGGTTAAAATTAGCTGATAATGAAATATCTTATTACAGAGGTTTAGGTTCAACCCCTGGTTCTACTACTTCACCAACAGCAGCTAACTCTATCCCTAAAACTACAGATGCTAATGTAGCTACACAAGTTAACTCATTTGGAACTCCTTCATATTTATATGTAACTCCATGTGGTAATATAGAAGCTGTTGCTTATGTAACATCTGCTGTAACTTATACAATGGATTATAATACATTTGGATTAAGTGGTTCTGATGAAAGCTTATTAGTACAAGGATCAATGATAAATCCCCTATCAAGAGCATGTGACAGAATTGGATTAAGTTTAGTATATGGTCAATATGATCCTATTACTGAAGAAACTACATATGTAACTCCTGATCTATCAGGAACATGTGATAATCCAACTTATGCTTGGACATTAGATGGAGAAACTTTAACAGGTGAAACAGGAACAACAATAGCTGTTTTACAAAATGGACAATATACTGCTGCTACTACATGTGACAGTGGGTGTATTGTATATACATCAACAATAATATCATGAGTCAAGGAGAAGTAACAGAAAAGGTAATAACCTTTAAATTAAAAACATTTTGGGCATTAGTTGTAGGAATAGTATTCTACACAGCAATTTTCTTAAATCTTTATTTTGTAGTAAAAAATGATGTTGCTACATTACAGAAAGAATATAATGATCTAAAGATAGAAATGAGAAAAATTGAAACTAATGTTGAGCAATTGGAAGATACACAAAACACTATTAAAATTGATATGGCTATTATAAAGGAGCAACAGCATACTTTATTAGAAGTCACAAAAGAGATAAAGGAAATTCTAAAAAAAAATTAAAATAACAATTTATAAAAAAATAAATTTTTCCTGTTCAGTTGTTTTCATGGTGTTGGCATAGTCATTTGACTATGCCATTTTTGTTTGTTGAAAAATTACAATATTCTTGCAAAAGAGGAAAAAATCATTTATATTTGCAGCATGGGTAAATCAAATTTAATACAATATCTGGAAAATAATCCCAGATTGGAAACCTGGAATGAGTTAGCTAAGAGATTTAACATTAGAAGTAGAAAGGGAAATATTTGTGGAAAAAAGGCTAATGATATTTGGAGAGGACATTTGAGAAAGAAAAAATCTCCTGTTAATTTAAAAGTGAAAACAGCATGGGAAACACCTTCAGGAGAAATGAGATACTCCTATAAGGTAGAAGAAGATAAGGAAAATGATTTAAAGGCTTTAAAGAAACACATTATAAGAAATGTAAAATCTGTTAAATCAAAGAAGAAAACAAAACATAATCATAAAGCTTTAATGCTATATACAGCAGATAAGCATATAGGAGCAAAAGTGAGTAAAGACTCACTATATCCCAGAAAATATAATGAAAAGATATTCAGAAATAGATTGCTACAATTAGTAGAAACTATTAATGAGCAGGTTCTTATATATGGGAAATTTGATAAATTGGTTATAATGGATTTAGGTGATCCTTTAGATGGATTTAATAAAAAGACAGCTAGACATTCACCACATACATTACCTCAGAACCTTAGTAATAAAGGGCAATTTGATACTTTTGTAAAAGCACATCAAGTGTTATTTGATACTATAGTTGAGAATAATTTTGCTAATAATATTGAATATTATGCTGTATCAGATGATAATCATTCTTCTGATTTTGGTTACTTTGCTAATAGAGCATTAGAGATATATCTCAAAGCTAAGTATCCATTTATTAAGGTTAATATAGCCAAGAGATTTATTGAGCATTTTAGCTATGGAGTACACACATTTATGTATTCTCATGGTAAGGATAAAGAGGATATGAGAACTGGTATGCCTTTATTGCTTAATGCTAATGTAGAAAATTACATTAAAGATTATATTGATTATTATGAATTAAAAGGAAACCTTCACTTTATTAAAGGTGACTTGCATCAATCTGCTACACAGAAAGGTAGATACTTTAGATACAAGAATGTACAATCTATGTTTGGAAGTAGTAAGTGGATTCAGACTAACTTTGGATCAGGTAAGACCTTAAATAAATACATAGCTGGTGTAGATTATGATATAGTATGGAGAGATAAAGCTGTGATTAGTGAGCAAAGTTTAATGTATGAATAATCATCTTTCACAATTGCACAATATGGCAAAAGATACAATGTTCTTTGAAAAAGGACACAAATATGTAACTGAAGATGGAGAAGTCTATACTTCAGTTACTACCTTAACATCTAAGTTTAAGCCAAAATTCAAAAAAGACTATTGGCTAATGTATAAAGCATTACAAGCTAGTGGTATAGATGTAAGGTCAGAGAAATCTAAATATGGTAAAGTAGATCATATTCTATATAACAATATTTGGTATCATTATACTGATTCAGTCTTAATGGGGTTACTAAAGGTAACTCCACAAGATATTGAATTAGAGTGGGAAGCTAAAGCTACTAAAGGTAAAGAAAGAGGAACATATACTCATTTGGTTCTTGAGAATCTATTTATGGGTAAGTCCTTTGATTCTCTTAGTGAGCATAAGGAATTAGAAGAAGCAGCTAAGAACTTTTACCAAGATTATAAGGATATACTTATTCCTGTAAGATTAGAAGCTTTAGTTAGAGATCATGATTTTAAGTTAGCTGGTCAGGTAGATGGTATATTTCTATGGGAAGGTAAATATGTTATTATTGATTATAAGACAGATAAGAAGTTAGAAAAGTCTAACTATTTCTCAAGATTTAAAGAACCATTAGCTAATTTAGATGACTGTAATTACAATAAATATTGTCTGCAGCTTAGCTTATATAAGTATATAGTTGAAAAGAACTCAGACATAAAAATAGATAAGTTGTATATTGTATGGTTAAAACCTGAAGGTAAATATGACTTAGTTCCTATAACATATAAAGAGAATGAAGTTAAAAAAATGCTCAACATTCACACACAGAATAGGTGATTTATTCCTTATTCCAAATAGTGAAAACTCTGTAACTGGCATTACATTATATTGTAAAGCTAATATGATGTATGAAACTATAGATAATATTACTACTCCAATTACAACTTTTATCAATTTAAACTAATGGCAACAGTAAAAGAACATATAGCTGACTTTAGAGGACTAATTAAGAAACATGAGGATGATACTCCTTATGTTGATCAGTTTTTATATAGTATTCTAAATAAAGCTAATTCAAAACTTGAACATCAGAAAGCACTTAAATTTCATAAGATTTCTGACTTTACAGAGAGCACTTTCTGTATAGAATTAGAGAAATCTAAATCACATAATTGTGATTGTGTAGCTGTAGGATGTGATGTATTAAAATCTATACATAATATTCCTGAGCCACTTGTAGGAAGAAATAAAGATTTAATTAAAGTGGAAACTTTAGGAGGAATACTTATTCCAAGAAAGACTGAGCAGGAAGTATTATCTGATAATATAGATGATATAAAAAGTGGAAGACCTGGATGGATGCTTAGATCAAGAAAGCTAATAATTTGGAATGAACTAGGATATAAGTCAGTTCAGGTAACAGCTAATTGGGCAGATATTACTCAATGGAATGGTATTCAGTATTGTGATTCAGATACCCCAGAGCAAGAATGTAGCACCATATATGATATGGAAATGGGTATAAGTGCTACAAGAGCATTTGATGTATATAGTCTGGGATTACAACTATTAAGGATTCCATTAACTGAAATGTCTGATATAACCAATGATTCCCAGCCAGAGATCAAAGTCTAATACAGTAGGATTACCTACTTTATATTGCCACTATAGAAACAGATGGTATGAATATCCATATGATATCACACCATATCCTTATTTTCCAAATGAGGAAATTTCTCATCATCCTAATAGATTAAGTTATAAGGAGTGGAAGAAATTAATGCTTGCTTATTTTGATAAAATAATAGAGCATATAATGGAAGGTAAGCAATATAAGTTTCATCATAATGTTGGAACTTTAGAGTTAAGAAAGTTTAAGGTAAAAGAAAAAAGACCACTTATAAGCTGGGCAGAGACCAATAAAATACATGGGCAGGAAAATAAGCTATTACCAAAAGGTAAGAAAAAATTAATTTATCATAAATCTCCTCCAGGGTTAAAATACTTAACTAAACCTATTTGGCAAAGAAGAGGAAAACCATTAGCTAAGAAATGGTTATGGAGATTTAAATTAGCAAGATCAGTTAAACAGAGAATCTATAAGAAACAGTTAACTGATGTTACTTTTATAAACAAAATATTATGAATTATAAAAAGCTGGATCATGTATTTAACTTTATTCCAAAGTCAATAAGAGAAGCTGAAGGTGATGATGATCAAATTAGATCATGGGCTTTACAATATTTAAGAACTATAGAATCTTCTAAGATGAAGGTCTATGGTTTTGCTATATTAACTATTGAAGATCATAAGACTTGCTTACCTGTAGGACTAAAGAAAATATCCTCTATCAAGTTATTATCAAGAGAACCTACTGCAAATGAAGTAGATTCAATTAAACAGTGTGCTACTCAATCTATAGAGAATGTAGAGCAAGATTGTGAAACAGGAACATGTATTGCTTATTCTGACTATTGTATGATAGCTCACCAATTATGGTTAAATAGTCCTTATAAAGACTTATGGGCAGATATGCAATTTGTAGGAACTACTAATGATAGTTACTTTACTTCAAGTTGCTATAATAGAATAAGAAAAACATGTGATGGTGCTTGCCCATTAGGATTCAGTATTAATACAGATGGATGTTTGTTAACTGAAGCTAAAGATGGTTTTATATGTATAGAATATTCTGCTGAACCTAAAGATGATAATGGAAACTTCTTAGTTCCAGAGAAACCTATTCATATATGGCAAGCTATTAGTCAATATGCCATAGCTCAACATTGGTTAAATAGAACTGGATATAAAGAGCAAAATGCATTTCAAATGTATCAGAATCATTTGCAAATTGCAAGAAATTATATGAGAGAGGCTAAATCAATTATGAGAATGAGTGGAATGAGTTACTCTAATCATTATGCATTAACCTTTGGTGAAGTAGCTATATTGAAGATACCTTCTGTATTTTCATTTAAGACTACAGACACTATGGGTAATAATCTAAATCTTATATACTAATGAGTAAGAAATATACTAATAAGCAAGCTGGATTTTTAACAGGAATAGATGCAGAAGCTAGTAAGCCAATAGATACTAAAGGGCAGGATATAGAGTTTATGCTTAATGGTATATTGGGTACATTTGAAGGTGATTTACAGGAAGTATCTAATGAGCCTGGAAATATAGAATGCTTTGATTTACCTGAAGGATTTACTCAAATTGGTGCTATTAATATAGGTAGAGATAGAACATTAATTTTTTCTGTATCTGATGCTTTATCAGAGATAGGTGAAGTAAAGGAGTGTAATTACACCACATTAATTAAATCTAGTTGTTTAGGCTTTAACAAGTGCAATCTTATTAAAGGTTTATATAGAGTTCTTAATTACTGTGATGATCATGTGTATTTCTTTGATTGCCTTAATTCAGATAAAACTCTTAATCTATCTAATCTTGGTTTATATACTCAGGAAGGATATACAGTAGAACAAGCTAATGCAGAAGATAAGTGGGATTGTAATAAGATGAAGCTTAATCCTGATTTTGTTAAACCTTGTGTGAATATAGAAGCTGTACTTAATTCAGGTGGTATTAAGGAATTAGGTACATATAAGTTTGTAGGAGAATTATTGGATCAAGCATTAAATTCTATAGGATTTAGCACTTTTACCAGAGCTGTTCCTATTTATGATGAATCTACTAATAATCCATATAATTCTATAGATGGTGGATACACATTAGATGATGTTAATTTAGCAGGTGAAGGTGGTGTACCTTCTGCTAATAAGTCTATTAGGTTAGAGTTATCTAATTTAGATACTAATTTCTCATACATTAGATTATATGTAATAAGATATATTACAGGAGATGGATTTACTAAGGAAGTATATCAATTAGGTAATTTAATATCTATTAATTCAGATACTATTACTTATACATTCTCTGGTATTAATACAGCTAATGGAGACTTTAGAACAGATATATCAGCATTAGTACTTAACAGAACTTCATATGAAAGAACATGTGGAGATATGGAATTTGTTGATAAGAGATTATTAAGAGTCAATGTTAGAAAAAAGCCTATTGATTATGGAATAATCCAACAGGCAGCAATGAATCTTGATATAAGCTATGTTGTTAAGCAAATAGAGAAAAGAAATATTCAAGACTTTACTGATAAAAATCCATTAAGTTACATAGATTGTCAATCTTATCCTAGAGATGAGATTATCAGCTTAGGTATTTCAGGTACTCTTAAATCAGGAGAAAAGCTACCTGCTTTTCATATACCTGGAAGAGCATCTGTAATAGCTACAGCAGCTATAGCTGCTGCTGGTAATGCTAATTCACTAACTGCTGGTAATCATACAAGAAACTTTGTACCAATAGGTGAAAACTGGGATACTCAATCATTGACTATTACTTCACCAATTACTGATGCTAATACACAGGTTAAACCTGAAGATGTAATATCTGGTGATACTGGTGCTGTACCTAGATATAAGGTACATAATACAGCTTATAAAACACAGCCTGGAGTATATTACTCAAGAGGTCAAATGGGTTATCATGAATGTGAGAATGCTGTTTATCCAGATATTACTATATGTGATGGAACTAAGTTATATGGGGATAGTACAGGTACTCCTATTAGACATCATAGATTACCTGATAACATGTTAGAGCCTATAGCTGATGGTGATTACATATATAAGCTAGGATTAAGTGTGAATTTTAATGCTTTCTTAAATCTTGTACCACAGGAGATTAAAGATGAAGTAGCATGTTGGTATTTAGTACAAGCTAAAAGAACAGAGCCTACTGTATTAGATACAGGATATGTATTTCCTTTAGCTGGATGTACAGATGATATAGAAGATGAATCTTATATATGTGTAGGAGCACAGTCAGGATTCCTTAGTGGAACTTCAGAAGAAGATATGATACCTACAGCAGGTGCTTCTTCTGATTTACAATATATATTACTTACTCCAAAGACACAGTTTAAAAAAGAGTACTATAATCAATATTTAAAAACTGCAGGTTTATATGCCCCTGATCCAGATTTAACTATTGATCCATTTGATACCAGTGGTTCTATACATGATTGGGGAGATGGGGAAATAGCTTTATCTTTATATACTACTTGGAGAGACTCATTACCTGTAGATACTGATATAGTACACAGAGATATAGAATCTGCTATATATGTAAATGCTGATAGTGTTCAATCACAAACTCAGACATTTCCATCAGAAATAAGAAATGAATCTATTACTTCTGACTTTTTATTTACAAGAGTAAGCTCTTCTGCTTGGGATAATAGATCATTATCTAGTGCAGCAGATGATAAAAGATTATGGTTTGTTACAGTCAAAGATTATAGAGACCCTTATTGTAATTTAGAAACAATAAACTATTATCCTATATCTGAAAGTTGCTGTACTGACTTTGTTAATTCTGTTCCTGTTATATTTGCAGGAGATGTATTTATTGCTCCTTTAAGCTTACATAATCAGTTTCATCATTCTAATTTAGATAATCCTTCTAATGTTAGACACTTACATGTAGATTTATATGTAGAGTCAACTATTAATGTTGCTTTAAGACATACAGGAACAGATGATTGTAGAAAGTATTTTAATAAACCTAATACTTCAGGAGACTATTTAACCTATATAAGACAATTAACTAAGGTTAATGAAACTTCTCCTGATGAAGTATGTCCAAATAGTTATTTATATAATGATGATTATTCTGTATCAGCTAATGATGAAAATTTATGTGTGGCTTTACCAGTTACATTTGACTACTGTAACTCATGCTCAGGAATCTTTAGTAATGCTGCTGTTTGGTCTAATAGAAGTTTTACTGAAGAGCAATCTGATGGTATGAGAGTATTCCTACCTAATAATATAACTAATATTGGTGTAGGTCAGGGAGAGTTAACTAATGCTCACTTTGATAAGAATGAATTAATACTAACTACAGATCAAGCCATGTTCCAGGTAATACCTAATCCTAGACAGTTACAGGCAGAAGGTGAAGCTATATATACTGGTAATGGAGATTTTTTTAGCATACCAGAAAGACAATTCCTGAAAACCAATTATGGTTATGCAGGTAATCAAGGTAGATTCAACTCCTTTAATACAGAGTTTGGATATTTAACTATTGATCAGAGAGCAGGAGAAATATTCCTAAAGACTGGTCAAGGATTATCTAAGATGTCTGATATAGGATTAAGGAATTGGTTTAAAGATAATTTACCTTCTGAGTTAAAGAAACAAGTTAGAGATGCTGGTGGTGAGCTAGTATGTGATGATTCTACTGTAGCTAGAATAGGATTACAGTCAGTATATGATCCTAGATTTAAAAGAGTAATTATTCATAAAGCTGATTATAAAGCTATTAACTTTGGAGGAATAGATAATACAGGAACTAATGCTAATTTGGAAGCTGGTAAAATATATTACAATGATCTAAATGATACATGGATATACTTTGATCAAGCTTTTGGAATACAAGTTATTAATGTAGGTGATGATGATTACTTTGAGAATAAGAGTTGGACTATAAGCTTTGACTTATTAAGACAGAAGTATATTAGCCATCATAGTTATCAACCTTCATTTATGTGGAATACTGTAGATAGATTCTATTCAGTGAATTTTGATAATCAGATATGGGAACATACTTTAAGAAACTATCAGCACTTTTATGGAGAGTATTATCCATACATACTTGAATTATCTTTTGGTAATTATGCTACTAGAGAACTACATAGTTTAACATGGCATAGTAGAACAAGAGAATATGATGAGGTTAATAAGTCCTGGTTATATAATGATGATACTTTTAATAAAGGTATTATATATAATGATACTCAATCTACAGGATTAATGAATTTTATACTTAAATCAGACTATGGTAGCACATGGTCAACTAATAATAAACAAATATCATTATCAGAACATGATTATAGTTTATCTGGTATTATAGATATAGCTGTAAATCAACCAGTTATAACATCTGATTGGAGTGATCCTTTTTATAATTCTTTCTTTAATCAGTCTCCTTCTATTAAGCAAGGATATATAGATCATGTCCCACTATATACTTCATTAAACTTAGCCTTATCTCAGTATGAGCAAGGCCCCCTAAGAGGTAAATATACTAATGTAAGACTAATATTTGAAACTGATAAAGATCAGAATATCATTACCAGTTTACTAGATACTAAAACATTTTATTCTAATCACTAAAATATGAAAAAGAAAATAAATCCAAAAGCTATAATAATGCTTGTCAATGAAATGAGGAATGGTGGTATCCCTAGAAAGATGTTAGGTGGTATCACTCCTTTGTTATCTATGATTCCTGGAAAAGATGGATCACCCAATCCACTATCTAGTTTTATGCCTATGTTGGATATGGTAGATATTCCTAATCCTAAAGCTATTAGAGAAGCTAGAGCACAATCAAGAAATAAAAACAGTAATCCATTTGGTAATCTTAAATTAGGTGGAGAGTTAAAGAAGTATGATGCTCCAAGTCATGAGAATGGTGGACAATTATTAGATGCTCAACTTAATCCTTCTGATACAGGTATGAATGAAATAGAAAAGCAGGAAACAGCTTATGTACCTGATGCTAAAGTAAAAGAACCTTATGTGTTCTCTGATTCTATTGGATTAGGAGATAAAACATTTGCAGATATGTCAAAAGATATAGATAAAAGATATAAGCAAGATAACTCCATTAATAGAAAAGCTAAGACTTTTGAAATGGAATTACTTCAAAAGAAGAATGATGCCATTAAAGCTAGAGTAGAAAAAGCTATGAAGCTTAGATATGGTGGTGAGCCTAAGAAGCTTGAAAATGGAGATAATCCATTTAATCCTCTTAATTTTGTAGGAGAAGGATTTGGTATTCCAGATATACCTGGAATAGGTATTATGGGTATAGCAGGAGACTTAGTTCAGAATATGCAAGATAATAATAATGCTTTAGAGTATGATAAATCATATACTGCTACTGGCAATATACAAGAACCTAAGAAACCAGAAACTAAAGATAAGAACCTTATGGGATTATCTGTTGCTCTTAAAGGATTAGGATTAGTTAATAAAGGTGCTCAAGTAGCAGAAGGAGCATTAGAACAAAAAGAGATTACTCCTGATTTCTCTAAAGGTGATCAAATATATGAAGAACTTGGAACTGATTTTACTCCTTTATTAAATGAGATAGCTCAAGGTCAGAATATAGTTAGAGAAAACATTAGAGGAGCTGCTGGTAATTTCTCTCAATATTTATCTAATTTAACTGCTGCTAATATAAGAGGAGCTAAAGATGCTGCTTTAACTAAATTACAAGGTCAACAGTATAATGATCAAATAGGAGCACAAAAAACACAAAGAGAAGATAGTAAAGCATCTATTATAACTGGAGAGAAGCAAAGAGTAGAAGAAGCTAACTTAGGTAATAAAGCTGCTCATAGAGATATACTTAATAGTCTTATGACAGATATATCTACTGCTGGTAGTGAAGTTAATAAGTATCAGATATATAAAGATACTATTAAGAACAACAGAGAATTGGCTAATATGAAAGCTAAGGAGTTCTTTGCTGCTATGAAAGTTAAGTATCCTAATTTTGGATTTGATGATAAAACATTAGATATATTAGGAGACAGTACCATGTCTGAATTAGATGTGGAAACATTTAACAAGTTAATAACACCTAAATACAAAGGATAATGGCTATTTCAAGATTTGATAAACCAGGAGCAGTTGATCTATCATTAGACTATTATATACCTACAGAGTTTGTACCTAATATAAACATGTGGGATAATGCTTTAGCTAAAGCACAAGATAGCTTTGATAAGCAAACTGCTGAAACTCAAGCTCTTAAAAACCTTATTCCTGAAGCAGGATATGGAACTCAAAAGATGAGAGAAGAGTTTGCTAATGAGGTAGATGATAAGATTAAATTGCTATCTAATCAATTAGCCAAGAATGGTAGAATAGAAGGGGGTAACTATACTCTGATGAATATAGCTAATGAGATAAAGAAAGACCCTAGATATGCTAAGATTAAAGAAGATAATGCTTTAAAGCCTACTATAACTCAAGCTATGGCTAAAGGAGATTTTGATTCAGCTATACAAGATTTCTATAATCCTTCTAAGAGTGGTCAGTATGGAGGCTTTGAACAAATTACTGATCCTAATACTGCTATGGGTGAGTTTTATAGAACTGTTAATCCTACAGATTGGCAAACAGCTTATAGAACTTCTATGGATAGTAACATTAGAGAAAGAATTACTAATACTGATTCTCCTTCAAGATTTGTAACTGAAATGGTTAAACAGGCAGATGGTACTATGGCTGAGAAAACATATATTGTAGATTCTGCTGGAGTAAAGAAAGAATATACCAGAGAGTTAGCTAAGGAGATATTACTAGATGTAGGAACAGATGGTAGATCATTATTAGATAATATGTATGAGTCTTTTACTAATGATAAGAACTTTAGAGCTGCTGAGTTTAAACAATCTACTGGAGCTAATTATACTAAAGATCAATATTTAAATGATTTATTAAATTCTTCAGAAGGTAGATATTATACTATAGAGCAAACTAAAGATTCAATTAAATCTGCTGGAACTGTTGGTAAAGGTTCAAGTAAATCATCATCAGATAAAAGAAAAGAACACTCTCCTTTTGGTATGGAAGTTGATGTAGCTAAAGAAGGTTCAGGTTTCTCTACTCCTACTGAAGGAGCTGCTGCTATAAAAACAGGTAATGATACCATAAAAGCAAAGGAAGCCTTTGCTACTGGTAAGTTAACTGAAGGATTAATTGCTAATGTGGATGGTGCTAAAGTTCCTGGTGGATATTATGATGAGGCTGGAAAGTGGAAGTCATTCTTTAAAATTGAAGAAGATGCTGATGGATTTACTAAGTTAGTACCTGATGCTAAGGCTATATATGAGCATCAAAAGCTTGATGAAGGTGTAGGATATACTATGGATCAAATGAAAGAATATGCCAGAGTATATGATCATGATTTTACTAAAGCTGCTAATGCAATAGATTTAGCAAGAAATAATGTTCAATGGTTAGAAGATATTGATAGAGATTTTAAAGAAACTGCTGGTTTAATTCATCCTATAACTGGAGTAGATTTAGCTGATCCTACAATATTAGATGAAGTTGATAAGATTAGGCAAAGTAGTCTTATGTCTTTAATTCAAGCTACTTATAAAGAAGCTCAAGACCCTATAGCAGGATTAGGTTCTGACTATGGTGGATTACCTATACAAGTGCAATCATTTATAGATGATAAAATGAAGCAACTTACTTCTGGAGAAAACCTAACAGATGAAGATAAAGCTATTGTTAAAGAAGCAGAAGATAGAGTTTATAAATATTTAGAAACCTCTGGTCAAGCAAAAGAGTATAAAGAGTACATGAGGTTATATAAAGAGTGGGGATCACAGTCCATAGTTCCTGCAGGATTATTTACTTTTAGTGCTGCTGATGCTCAGGATATGAGAGAGCAAACTGCTTTAACCAATGTTATAATGAATGTAGCTGCAGGTGGAAGTATTAAAAACTTTGCTTTTGAGGAAACTAATCAAGAATTATCCCAAGAGAATGTTGATGCCATTAATAAATATTTTGGAGAAAAGACTCCTGATCAATTAAAGCATTCAGTAGTAGGATGGAGATTTGATGATGATGATGGTTTAGTTAGTGTAATTAGAATCCCTGGTGTAAGCATATCAGGTAAGAAAGGTGCATCTTCTTTAATTGAAGTAAGAAATCTATCTGGATTAAGTAACTTAATTAGTCATCCTCATATGGAAAAGCTGGAAATGTATAACAGATTACAGAATACTTTAAAAGCTTCTCATGGTAGAGCAGGTAAAGTAGGTAATAGAACTGTTGAACAATTAACTAGAGATTCTGGAGCTGCTAAAGCTGGTGATTATAGAATTACTGATAAAGCTGGTGCTAGACAAACCTTTAGAACACAGGCAGATGTAATAAGATACCATGTTGCTGAAAGAGCTATTAATACAATGTATCTAACTGGTAATGTAGATAACAATATTATAGAAGCTATTAAGTCTTCTATACCTCAGTTAACTGATGATACTATTAATGCATTAAAGGAATCTCACAAACTTATTCCTCTTAAAGGAGAATTAACTAATGCTAAGTTAAAGCAGAGTAGTGAGCAAATACATCCTGTATTTCTAAGAGAGTTTAAAGCAGTAGATGATATATTATCAGATGGTTATACTATTACTGATGGATATAGAAGTGAAGAAGAAAATGCTACTTTACCTTTAGCTGCATCTAATTCACCCCATAAAGAGGGATTAGGAATAGATGTTAGATATTCTGATGGTAATAAAGAAGCTTTAGAACTTAAAATATTTGGAGATAGCTCTAAAAAGAGCATGGTAAATGGAATAAGATATGATATTCCAGGAACTAACATGACTGTATTAATGCATGGTGAAGGTAATAACTTACATTTTGATTTTAAACTAAAACAAGGATTTGAAATATGAGTTTAGAAAAAGATTTACAACTACTATTTGGAGACTCAGGATTTAATAAGGCTGATCCAGGTAGCTTTGCTCAATCAGATGGTGTAAATATATCTGATGCTGAATTAGCTTCTTTCACTAAAAGGGGAGTTAGATTTGAGTTAGGTAAAGATAATATAAGAGCTAGAGCAGAATCTCAAGGTATATTAGATAAGATTGGTAATCAAGCACTTAAAACATTAGCTGGTATTCCTTTAGGAGTAGCAGAAATGGCAGGATATTTAGCTGATTTTGAATCTCATGCTAATATGATGAAGCTTGAAGGAGATAAGATTGATAATTGGTTCTCTGAAAAGATGAGAGAATTAAGAGGAGATTTAGATGAAAAGCTTCCTGTATATAGAAAAGACCCTAATAAATTAATAGATTGGACTGATCCTGGATTCTGGGTAGAGAATATAGGTAATGTAGTAGAATCTATGGGAGAATTTATGGCTGTAGGTGTAGGTATTGGAGGAGTATTAGGTAAAGCTGCACAAGGTTTTCACAATGTTAAAAAAGGTAAAACCATTAGAAGAATGTTAGCTGGCATTAATAAGGCTGATGATATAGCTGCTCAGATAGAAAAAGGTGCTGCTCTTGGTAAAAGGGCTGAAGGTTTAGCTCAATTAGGAACTTCTTTTGGTGCTTCATACTTGACTGGTATTATGAATGGTGTTGGTGTATATGAAAAAGTTAAGGAGCAATCTATGAAAGATGGCTTAACTGAAGAGCAAGCTAATCAAATAGCTGGTAAAGCTGCAGCAACTACTGTTGGTATTACTACTCTTACAGGTAGTGTACTGAATATGAGTACTGTAGGGCCAATTATGAGAGGTTATAGTAAACCTAAGCCATTTCAAAATCTAAGTAAGAATAGATTAATGAAGGATGCTGCTGAACAAACTGATGATGCATACTTAGCTCAATTAAAGAAGTTAAAGAATAATCCTAAGCTTAGAAAAGAAACTAAGAAGTTCTGGCAAAAAATGGCTGCTCCTGAATCTTTAGCAAGAGAAATGGGGCAAGAATCTTTAGAAGAATATTCAGAGAACATTGCTGAACAGGCAGGTTCTATAGTTGGGGGAGTCCAAGATGAAATAGATTGGACATCAGAAGAAGCTTTATTCTCTGCTGCATTAGGAGCATTTGGTGGTGCTGTTGGTAAAGGATTCATGAACTCTATTGATAGATTAACTGGTGCTGGTAGCAGGGAAGAACATGAGCAAGCTTTATATGAACAAGCTATTGATACCAGAATAGATATGATTGAGAATAGAGATAAGTATTTAAAGCAATATGCAGAAGCTACAGAAGACCCTGTAAAAGCTTATGATGCTTTACTTAATCTACAAGCTCAGTCAGTAATGAATGCTATTAGAACAGGTACTACTGAAGAGTTACAGCATATGTATGAAGATATGCTTAATCTTGATCCTGAAGAAGCTGCTAATCTTGGTTTTAAAGTAGATGAAGATGATGTTTTATATTATAAAGATATAGCAGAACAAGCTATTAAGAACATTAAGTACTTTGAAAGACTTAACAATCTTATGGCTAATTCTTCTATTATTATACCTGATGAATTAAAGCCTGATTACTTTCAGAATCTTCTATTGCAGAAGTTTTCACAGGATATGATAGATAGCTATGATTCTAAGATTGATGAAGATTATAATTCTGCTAAGACTACTTCTGAAAGACAAAGAGAGATAAAAGCTTACTATGATGAAAAGTTAGCAAATACTCCAGAAGCTCAAAAGGAATTAGTTAAAGCTGAAATGAAAGCAGCTCTTGATACAAAAAATAATATTGGATTACCACAGGAGATAATTGATCTAAAGAAGATAAGAAATAGAGAGTTAGCATTTGAAACTATTGCTGCTTCTATGAGAATTTCTATAGATAAGTTGAGAGCACAAGGGAATAATAAAAGAGCAGATAAAGTAGAGAAATCTTTAATAGAATTATTATCTCATAAAGATAAAGCTACTAAAGCTAGAGAGCAGGCATTTACTAAAGCTGGTATAACTACACTACCTAAGTTAGATTTAGATGGTAAGATTATAGCAAGAGAGATAGATAAACTTGCTCACAGTATGACTAATCAAAGAGCTGCTGAAAGAGTAGCTAAGTATGAAGATAGTGATTGGGTAGCTGAAGAGAATAAGAGATTAAAGGATAAGCAGCATAAAGCTAATGTAGCTAAGACTGCTAAAGAAAATATAGATAGAAGATTTAATAGCCTATTCAAAAAGTTTGAATCAGGTGCTAATACTTCTATATCTTATATTAAGAGTCCTGATGATGCTCAAATGGCTATACCTACAGAAGTTACTACAGATATGACATCCAGGCAAATGATGGAATTGTTGGATGAAATGTATGAGGAATTGGATAACATTAATTCTGAAGAGAGAGAAGCTTATGAGCAAATGTTACAGAGAGCTGAACAAATATTGGATATTGTTAGAAGATCAGAAGAAGTACAGTCTGTAGATGAGATTAATGATTTAATAGATGAGATTATGGCTATAGCACCAGCAGGAGCTACTGCAAGAACTATAGATAGAATGAATGAGCTATTAGATGATAGAGCTAACTGGGGAGAATTATATGAATTAAACCAAGAGATTAAAGATGATATGGATGTAGTTTATGATAATCAAGCTATATCTGATGTCTTTATTAATGAGGATGATGTAATTCCTGTATACAGAAACAAAGAACTTTATTTACTATCTATTGATCCTAATACTAAAGAGTTTATATTAGAGAATGATAGAGGAGAACAAGAGATATTAGCTGGTAGAACTTCTGAACTTACTTTAGCTGATTTAGGTTTATCTATGAAGAAAGATGGATACTATAATATAGATGCTGGAGTAGTAGGAGATGGTATAGTATTAACTATAGGTGAATATGAGGTTCCTGTTAATACAGTAGGAGATATAAGCATTAATACTAAGAATGGTGTAGTTGATTCTGTAACTATGATAACTACTAAAGGTAGAGAGATTACTATATCTAATAAAGTATTAGCAAATGAAATAGCTGACTTAGCATTAATATACAGAGAGCTATTTAACCAATGGATGCCTAATAGATTGGTAGCTATAGCAGATAAGACTATAGATGGTGGTAAGTTTGATTATGTATATGATTTCTCAGGATTTGATCCTGCTGACTCTTCTACTGCTAATAACATTAGAATCTTTAGAAATGGTAGAGAACTATTTAAAGGTAAAGGAATAATCAATAAAGCTACTGGACAACTAAATAGAAAAGGTCAAATAATTGAAAGACTATATAGATCATTTAACAAAGAAGTATTACAACAAACTCTTAAAAACTATTCTAAGAGATCAGATGTAATTAACACCTATTTTAATATATATTGGAAAAATGAGAAAGATACAAAACCTAAAGACAGTCCTCCTAAACCAGATTCAAGACCCTCAATTAAAGAAACAATTGCTAAAGATGAATCCACAGGAGAGAGTACAGTTTCTACTGAACAAACAGAAGAACCAGAGTTAACTCTAACTTTAGAGAAAGGACAGGAGATAGCTGAATCTGGAGTTACTATAAATAATGTAATTAGAGGTAAATATCAAAGGAAAGTAAAATTCACTAAGAATGGTACTTCATGGTTAGGTGTTTATCAGAAGAATAAAGGTGAGTGGAAGCTAGAAAGATTAGATGGTAAAAAATGGATACCTATTAAAGTTGATCCTGCAGAAGCCAGAAATCAAATGGTATCTGCTATTACTGAAGATCAAGTAACCTATCTTGAAAACTTTGAACCAGAAGCTAAAAAGTCTAATGTTCCTAAAGCAGTTCCAGCTAAAGAAACCACTTCTAAGAAGTCAGATGATACAGTTGATCTTAATTACATGAGAGACCCTGCTAAGATAGCAGAGTATAATACAAAAGCAGAATACTTAGCAGCTTTAAAAGAGGCTAGTGAAGGAGTATTCCATGAAGACTTTCTACAAAGAATGGCTGATGAGCTTTGGGATAAGAGAGATAAGCCTGTAGAAAATGATAAAGCTAAGGAGAATCAAACTTCATCCAGGATTCAAGTATTAGGTGATGGTAGAAAAGTAATTGATGTTAGTGATGGATCAGGAGTATCCTATAGATATGTATATGATCCTAAGGATGATACTTGGAAAATGTCACAGAAAGAGCCTAGTGAAACTAAGTTTACTAACTTAGGTGTTCCTTCTATTACTGCAGAGAATAGTGCTAGAACAGTATTAGGTGAAGACATGTTTAATAAGATGTCTGGTAAATCTGCACCTAAAGTTAAGTCTACAGGTAATGTAGGAACTGATGCTATGATGCAAGCTATGATGGGATCAGAGATTAAATCTACTGATAGTAAGAAAACTAAAGTAGTTAAAGGTTCTAAAGTTGAATCAGGAACTACTATTGATAATATTATTGATGGTAAGTATCAGAGAAAGATTAAGATTACTACTCCTAAAGGCAACACTATACTATTTACTTATACTCCTAATTCTAAGGATGCTAAGTGGAAAGGAGAATCCTATGATGGTAAGAAGTGGTCTCCTTTAACTGGTGTTAATGAACAGCTTATAGATAAATATATAGGTGAAGATTATAGACAAGCTTTAGAGGAAAATACATTAACTCTTGATAAAGAGACTCCAGCAGATAAAGTTAAATCAGAAGTTCCTGCTAGTAAGCCACCTAAGAGTGATAACCCTATGATTCAGGCTATATTAGGAACTGAGATTGAGAATAATGCAGATAAAACTAAGCAGGATTCTATTGTATCTCAAGATAACTCTAGTGGTACTGTGGCTGCTACTGAAGTTCCACAGCAAGCTTTACCTAAGCAAGTTACTGATATTAAGTTTAAAACTAAGGGCAGTAAGCTTAATCCTAATACATTACCTGATGGTAAAATATTAATAGGTAGATCAGGTGGTAAAGAAAAATATGTGTTTCATAAGAGAGGTAGAGCAGTAGTTCCACTTATGATGGTTACTAATAAAAGAATAGCTTACTTTAAAGATAATAATGTGTATCATGTATATGATAGAAAATCTGGTACTACACAAGTTATAGGTATGCATCAGATAATGGCTATGATGAATGCTTTAGAAAAGGATTTAAAAGACTTGGATATATATGAAGGATCATTGGATGATGTATCTGATATTATTGATAGCTTTCATAAACCTGCTTTAACTAAGCCTGTAGCTCCTGCTCCTAAGTATGAATCTGATGCTCAGGAAACTGCTATTAATTATTGGACTAAGACAGAGAATAATGAAATAGTACCTAGAAATCCTAATGAAGGATTGGAATATGAGTTAATGCATAATCCTGGAAACATGTTACCTGGAGATGAATTAACATTTGAGTTACCTGATCCTAGTGAAGATGTATGGCAGAAGCATAAAGATGGTGGAGATGCTATTATATTTGTTAAGTGGCAAGGTAAAAGAATAGGTAAGCTATTTGTTGATAATAACAGAAGGAGAAATCCAGAAGCTAGAACTAAGATTCAGAAAGAGAGACAACAAATATATAATACTCTAAAGAATGGTGGAACAGTTACAGCTAAAGTAGCTCCTATTAAAGTTGGTGATAATCAATACAATAAAGCTATTAAAACTTCACATCAGGGAGGATGGTTTCAAGCAAGAGATAAAGCAGGTAAACCAGTATTTACTCCATTATCAGCACCTAATGGTGCTCATAGACAATTTGTGAAAGTTGGAAATAAGTGGGAATTAAAAGATAATTCTGTGCATATTGTACCAGTTGTTGAGGGTAAAGCAGGTGGTGTAGAGTTTTATTTAGATCATTTGGTAGATGAATTATCTCCTGAAGATATAGCATCTATTCAAGCTCACTCACCTAATGATGGAGAACAAGGGCAGTATTATATTACTGTTAGAACTCCTGCAGGTAATTTAGCTGTGTATAAAGCTCATACTAAATCACTTACCCCTAATGATTTAAATACAGTAGTTACAGCATTATCAGATCAATCATTTGATAGAGCTACTAAAGCTGAATTAGAAAGAATAGTATTCTTATCTTCTGAGAATGATAGGATGAATAAGAACTCTTTCTTAAATATTGAATTTTTTGATAACTCTCCTATACCAGCATTTAGATTTGCTTATGAAGGAGAATTTTATACATTAGATATGAATGATGATTTCTTTAATGCTATGGCAGATGATAATATAGAATTTAATGTACACAAGATATATTATACAGAGAATGGTGTAAGAAGAGGAGCTAAAGTTCCTATGAAAAATCTAAAGAAGATTGTTACACAGATATTATCTAAGAAGAAATATAATATTGAAAATAGTAGATTAGAAGAAGATAGTTATAAAGAGCAAGTGGGACAGGATTTAATTTCTACTGATCTTATTAATGATAGAGGAAACTTCTTTTCTACACTACATGTTAATATGAATGAATTTGCATTTAATGAAGCTAAGCCAAAAACTACAGAGAAAGTAGAACCTGTAGTAGAAGAAGGAGACTTGCAGGAAGAGGTAACTAAACCTGTAACTCCAACTATATCTTTATTTGCTGATGATTACATAGCTAATAATAATCCTAATAAACCTAATTCTTGTTAATAACATGAGTGCTTGTAGAATAGTAAAATCTCCTAAGACAGGAGAAATGGTAAAATCTCAATTATGGGATAGTCTTTATAATATAACTGGTGATGAAGCTAAAGCAGATAAACTTTATGCTAACACTCAATCTGAATCATTTAAGCAATGGTTTAAGGATAGTAAAGTAGTAGATGAAAATGGAGAACCCTTACTTCTGTATTCAGGTTCATCAGAAAAATTTGATACTTTTTCTAAGAATTACTTCTTTAAAGGTGAGGGAGCTATGGTATATGGTGCTGGTTTCTATTTTACCAATGATCCAGAAACAGCAGAAGGTTATTCAAATATTGGAGCTAAGCCAACAAAGTTAAATAGAAGGATAGAAAGATTAAAATCTAAAATACATTTCCTTAAATCAGAAGTAAATTCTGCTCATCAACATATTAGAGATGTTGAGCAGCTTGAGAAACTATCTAGAGATGTAGATTACCTTAGAACAAATGTAGTTGGTGGTAAAAAACATTTCTTTTTAAATGATTTATTTTTACCAGATAAGTCTAAATATACAGAGGCAGAGATAGATAAGATAATGTCATTTATGAGGTTTGAGGAATATCTACATGAAGATGCTCAGCTTCATGGTTCTCCTGAGTCTATTGAAGAAATGGAAAATGAGATTGATGAATTGACAATCTTACTTAGTACACTTCAATTAACTAAAGAGGATAAAAATTTACCTGATACTACAGCTTTTGTATTTGAAACCTTTCTTAGCTTACAGAATCCTATTATATGGGAAAGAGAAGCTGATTCTGAATTTATAGAGAGTATTAATAAGTACTTAGCTGATAATAATATTAGAAAACATAGATCATTTAATAGTAAATCATATACTATGAGAGCTATTAAAAGTGCTTTAGCTCTTAATCTTGGATATTCCAGGAAAACTAAAACATGGAATTATGATCAAATTGCACCAGATATAAAGTTTAAATCTGAATCAGATTATAATATTTTCATAAAAGAAAAACTTCTTCCTGCTATTAAAGCTACATCAAAAGGGGAATCTCTTTCTAAGCTTAAAGAATTACTAGAAGTATTTAGAGGTAATAATGACTTAGATGGTGCTTATTCTAACCTATTAGCTTATGAACAATCATTAGGTTCAGGAGGCTTAATGCAAATAAAAGCCACTGCAGGTTTAACAGAAGGTCAAATATATAACATTATAGCAGATGGTATAAAGGAAAAGAAAAGAAGGAGTCCTAGAGGACTTACTAATACTACACATGTTAGTGATCTATTTATTAAGATGGGCTATGATGGTGTATTACATATTACTAAAGGCAACTTTACACATCCTTCTGGATTTCTTCAAAAGAAAGGTGAAAAGCATTATGTAGCATTTGAGCCTAATCAAATTAAATCTGCTTATAATGAAGGTAGCTTTAGACAGGATTTTGATAATATATATTATAGAACTGCTAAAAGAAGAGAAAACTATGATAAGTTAGATTGGAAAGAAGCAGAGTCCTGGTTAGAGAGTAGAGGTATTAAGAGTACTCTACTTATGAATGGTATGCAGAGAATAGGTAATGATATTATGCATGGTTATTTCCATAAAGGAATGGTATATATTACTAAACATGCAGAGAAAGGTACTGAGTTTCATGAAGCTTTCCATGCTGTATTTAGAATATGGAATGATAATAAGCAGCAAAGATCATTATTAAAGCAAGCAGAGATAGAATATGGGAGACCAACACTTAGAGAGTTATCTAAGCTACAACCTTTATATCCTAATCTTACAGAAGATCAATTAAAGGATATAGCATTAGAAGAAAAGTTAGCTGAAGCTTTTAGAGATTATATGATTACTAGAAATGAAGCTGGTATTCCTACACAGATACTTAATTTCTTTAAAGATATTATAGCTTATATAAGATCATATTTATCTAACAAAAGAACTATTGATCAGGTATTTAGACAAATAGCTTCTGGTAATATTAATAAACAGTTCACCAGATCATTTGAACATTTAACTGAAGATAAATTATATCATATTACTTCTGATTTTTCTCCTGATGAAGCTAGACAAATAGTATCAGGTATTAATAACTTTGTTGTTGATATAGTAGAGAAACATGGTATTACTGATGGTAATCAGATATATGAAATAATTAGACAGAATATAGCTGCTGCTGATACTCCAATGAATAAGAAGATATTGGAGAATTGGACTACAGAGAAAGACCCTGAGTTTAAGAATATAATTAAAGAAGGCTTTGTAGATAAATCAAGAAAGATGTTAGCTAACTGGGGATATTCAGTTAGAGTAGAGGAAGGTGAAGATAAAATATATGATTTAGCATCTATAGAACAATCAAGAGAACATTCTATGTCTGGTGAAGTTAAAAACTTCTTTTCCAGAATTAAAACTGGTAATCCTTCTCCTATTAGTTTACCTACAGCTAATGGTGGAGTAGCTCAAATATCTGCTTATCAAGAACCAAAGCAAGCTATGAGAGATTTCTTAGCTGCTACTGTTGATTCCAGGAGCTTAACTGAAATGCTTTCCAGGTTAAGAGTAGCTGCTCATAATAAACCATATATGAATAATATGGTAGCTGATATTGAGAATCTGGTTAAAGCTAATAACTGGACATTGATTCATCAGATATATTCACAGGCAGCATCATTAGTTGAGCATCCTTTTATAGGGATTGTAAAAGAAGATACATGGTATGAAGATAAAGATGGTAATAAGAAAGTAGATACTAAGGTTAATGTAATTAACATGAATGATACAGGTAAAGAGAAATTCTTATTGAATAAGTGGAAAGCTGGTTCAAGAGAAACTTTATATGTATTAGATGCATTTGGTAATACAATAGTTAATCCTAAAGCTCTTAAAGATATGGGAAATGCATTAGCTGTAATGGATACTGTAACTTCTCCTACTACTGAATTAACAGATGATCATTATGAAGCTATAGATATGTTCTTAGCTCATTTAGGTGCTAACTTACAAGTTCATGGTGGTGTTAAAGCCATTATGGATAATGGAGTTTACATAGATGGTAAGATGTATGATGGAGCTACATTATATAGATATATGACTGGAGCTGCTGAATCTACTTTACATGGTGGAGTATCACTAAGACAGATACATTCTACTATTGAATCTAATGCTTCTAAAGGTAAAGTATTTGATGTATATGCTCATGAATCTTCTACTATTAAGAGATTAGTTAATGTAGTTAAAGACTTTGAAACATCTAAGCATGGTAGTTATATAGGAATGGATAATAAATCTTACTATCCTATTAATATGCAAACTACTCTTACTAGACAGATAAATGCTTTAGCTAAGTATGATAAGAATAGAACTGACTTTTGGAATCAGTGGGTTAAAGACTTTGCTGAAGATGAATGGCATATGATAGCAGGTAAGAAAGAATTATCTTCTCCTCTTATATATGGACTATTAAATAAACCTTCTTTCAGAAGGAACTTTGGATATGGTTATTTTGATGGAATAAAAGTATCAGATGATAATGAACCTGTTACATATAAAACATCTATGCCTCAAGATTCTTTAGCTTCAAGATTACATGCATTTGTAAATGGTGTAAGTAAGGAAACTATGTATATTGCTTATCCTACTTTAGCAGATAGATCAAATATGTTATTTGTTAAAATGCCAAGAGAGTTTCTAACTAAAACTATTAAAGGTAAACTACATCATGATCCTATTGCTGTAGATCAGATACTTGAAGCATATGTAGTTCAGGATATAAGAAAAGCTCAAAGAGAATCTAAATATACTGGGCCAAAAATAAAGAATTATCATACTAAGGAGCAATATAAATATTTCTCTCAATTACCATTCTTAAACTTTAGCTCTAATGCTAAGGAGTTAATGAAGGTGTCTCTTGGGCCTCAAGGTACTACTAAAGAAGAGAAAGATGCTATAAGAAAGATAAAGAAACAATTGTTAGCTGATGTTAAGATTGAAATAAAGAATAACTTAGCTATGCAGTTTACTCAATTAAAGTATGATGTTAATGTTGCAGGATTAAAAGCAAGTGATTTTAACTTAGGTCACTTTGCTAGTTATGATGATTTCTTAATGCAGTATGTAGCTGCTACTTTAATAGGACAGCAAGAAATAAGAAAATTAACTACAGGTGATACAGCATTTGCTAAAAACTCTGATAGATCAGGTGAAACTTTCCAAACTGCAGAAGCACATTCTAAAAGAACTGGTGGTATTATGACTCCTGGATTAGAATCTGTTTCTCATGAAATGGCACAAGAGTTAGCTGAAATAATGAGTGAGTTAGAAGATACTATCCAATTACCTGTAGCTGATGAAGATGAATTTGGTATGGCTATTATGGGAGATTTATTTTCCTCTGAAGAGTCATATAATTATATGAAGTCTTTAGTAGATAATAATCTTATTGAAGGAAGTTTCTTTAATACTTTCTATGGTAAAGGTAAGTCTAATAAGACAGATGCTATGGGTTATACCACTCTTGAAAAGCATAGAGCTAAGTTAGATGGTATGGGAATGTGGAAACCTGTACATGAACAAGCTTATCAGAATTACTTAAAGACTAAAGCTGAAACTGGTATAGGAGTGTTTAAAACTCCTGATGGTATTAGACCTAAGTTAAATCCATTAAAGACTTACCATGATGGTAGTTATTTATATACAGATTCTAATGGTGTATCAAGAAAAGTAAGAGTTCTTATTAAGCACTCTACATTTCCATTATTAGATGAATTTTGTCAAGTATCTCCTAAGTTTAAAGTGCTACAGGAATGGATGTATGAGAATGATATAGGAGAAACTAATATGGATTCTGGTGTTAAGATTGGAGCTATGAATATTAATGATGCTACTATAACACCAGCTAAGATGTTTAAAGGTTTTTGGAAGAGAGCAGAAGTAGCTAAGGATACTGATCATGTATATCTATTTGGTGATAATACTAATGATAGAGTAACTACTAAATATGTACCTAAGAGTACTCAGGCAGTTATTAGAGGTTTAGATAATGCTATTGGAATAGATACTAAGAAGAATAGAGGAACTGCTCCAAGCTCATATTTTACTAATGCTGACTTTGCTAAGTTTAAAAAGCAAGTAGATGAAGCTATAGCTGCAGCTAAGGCTACAGGTAAAAGAATAGTTATTCCTGCTGATGGAATAGGTACTGGTAAAGCTATGCTTAAAGAGAAAGCTCCTAAGTTATTTGAATATCTACAAGAACAATTAGATGCTCTCCAATGGAAGCCTTATCCAATTAAGCTAAGTACAAGATTACAGAGAGTACCACAAACTATTCCTACTAAGACTAAGGAAGCTAAGTTAGGTTCTCAGATTATGAAACTTATTATAGCTAATATGCAGAATGAGTTTGAAAGTGGTCAAGAGAAATCTTACTTTATTGCTGATGATGAAGGTGGTAATCCTAAAGAAGTTAAATCAAAAGAGTTATTTGATAAATATCAGGAAGCTGTTCAACAATTACTTGAAAAGAATAAGAAGCAATTGTGGCATGAATTAGGTTATCATAAAGTATTAAAGAATCCCAATGATTATAATGCTCAGAAAACTTTCTATAAGAATCTTAGAGACTTATTAATTGCTCAAGCATCTGGTAATAGAGGATTAGCTGATAACTATTTAAAAGCATTAGGTATATTTGGTGATGGTAATAATGCAGATTTTACTATTCCATTATCTATGCCTATATTCCAAAGAAGATTCCAATCTCTATTATTTGGTATCTTTAGAAACAGGTTAATGAGAATACCTGTTAATGGTGGTGCTATGGTACAGATAGCTGAATTTGGTGAATCTGCTACTCATGGAGCATTAAAGTTTGTTGGTGCTAAAGATGGTAAAGTAGCTCATGCAGAAGTAGCTATACCTTATGAAATGGCTAAGAAGTTAGGCATTCCTTCTACAGAAGACCCTAAAGAATTAGCAAAGATTCCAGAAAAGCTTAGAACTATTGTTGGTTACAGGATTCCTACACAGGGTAAGAACTCAATGTTACCTTTAAAGATAGTAAGAATACTTCCTCCAGAAATGGGTAAAACAATATTAGTTCCTGGTGAAATTACTTCTCAGATGGGTTCTGACTTTGATGTGGATAAGTTATTCTTCTTATCAAGGAACTGGGATATTAAAATGAGAGATGGTGAAACTGCTCAATCATTACTAAAGAAAGAGTTAGAGAAAGTAGGGTATACATTTGATGATGCTATCATACAAAAGCTATGGAATGAGCCAGCTTATATAGAAGAGACTACATTTTATATTAATAGTCCTAGAAAGAAGAGTATAAGAAAGAATATTGATAAAGCTTTTAAGAAAGTTAATGATACTATCAAAGAAGCTAAACTTGATCCTTCTAATGCTAGACCTAAGAAATATAAGTGGGATGATGTAGCTAAGAGTTCAAGAGCAGGAGTAGAGAATATGTTAATAGACATTATGGAGGCTATGCTTACTGCTCCTCATAATGTTAATGAGATGCTATCTCCTATTGATTCTGATACTTTACCTGATATGGCTAAACTATCTAAGAAGCTTAATCCAGGATTAAATAAGATGTTAATGACATCTGATATTACATCTGAAATTGAGTTACAGTTTAGAAATAAAGATGGTAAGGATGGTATTGGTATATCAGCAGTTAACTTAACTGGATTAGCTATGGCTCAATATGCTGGATATTATCAGCTAAATGATTCACATGCTATTAGAATGAATAATGAAGTAATGAGTGATTTAACTGTCCAGGAAGATAAAACTGGACAACTATTAACTTATGCTTTCTCTAAGCATATGACTATTGCTGTGGATAATGCAAATGATCCTGTGATGTTCTTTATTAATGATAATCCATTTACAGCAAATGTTACTACAGCTATAATTAGATCAGGTATAGGATTAAAGAGAGTAGGAGAAAAACTAGCTAAGAGATTTGAAGCTGAAGGCTTAGGTGAAACAGAATCATTAGTAGGTGGAGCAGATGAAATAGCTGCTGTAATAAGAATGCAGCCTATTATAATGGAGTTAAATAAAGCTCATTTAGCTAATCCAAGAATGGGAATGAAAGCTCTTGTTAATAAGATTGGTAAGAAATTCTTTGGTAAGGGTTTTAGCTTAGCTAGTAAGACTACTAACTTAGATATAGAAGCCTTAGTAGATCAAATAGGTGGTGATATTAAAGATCATAAAGATAGTCAGTTAGAAGTACTTAGAAACTTCTATCTATATGATGAAGCTGGAAGACAAATATCAGCAGACAATAAAGTATTTAATGCAGATAGAATATCTGATATGTCAACTGTAGAAGCTATAGAAGAGTTCTTAGATGTTAAGAGACAAGTTATGTATAGAAATACTATTACTGATGGTGCTAGAAATGTATTTGAGAGAGGTCAATATCCTATATCTCAAGCATTTAATGATAATATAGATTTGATTCTTAAATTTACTTCAGATAATAATCTATTTCCATTTGTCTCTGAAGGTATGCAATATTTAAAAGAACAATTTAGACAAGCTTTAGGTAAAGAGAAACTAAAGAGAGAAGACTATAAAGTTATAAATGAGGAATTATTTAGATATACATTCTCAAGACCTGATTCTCCTTTTAGAAAAGTATTTGAAAGGGCTGGTCAAAGATTAGTTAAAGGTGATAATAATATATCAGAACAGTTATTAAGGATTAAAAGAAAGATGAATAATCCTGATTCTGATCCTGCTATTAGAGACCTTATGTATAATGAGTTCCTTAATAGATTATTCCCTCATCCAGATAATTATAAAACTATTAATACTAAAGAAGGGCCAGTAGATAGATATAATGAAAAGGTATTAAAGTTTGATTATTCTCATACTATGGATGAATTTGATTTAAATAACTTAGGAGAACAGTTTAATGATTTATTAAACTTTGATCCTAACATTGATCCAGAGATAGGTAAATTTGCCAGGAATCTAGTATATTACTCTATAAGAGCTAAAGGATTCTCTCCAGGTATAGATAACTTCATTGATTTAATACCAATAGAAGTATGGTCTGATCCTTCATTTGATTTAAGTGATAGAGAAGATAAAATGTCTATGATAGATTATTGGAAGAATAATGCATTACCATTATTAAATCATCCTAATCATTTGTTTGATGCTGTATCTAAGATTATTGAAAATAATAGTCATAGATTATCTGTTCAGAAAACAGGAGCAGGTGATTTTATAGAATCAGAAAATGAAGCTGAGCAAGGTAAAGCATTTAAAATAGGTGCTGAAATGCTTAACATTCCTGAAGGAGATGGGTTTCCTAAGTATCTTTTAAAGTGGAGTAAGAAAGATAGAGATCATTTACTTTATCTATTATTTGATCAAGGAATAAATGATGCTTTATACATTGCTATTCCTAAAAGAGGAACACCTTATAAGGATGTTGATTATGTATATGATGAAAATATAACTGCATTTAATGATGGTTTAATTGAAGAAGCTAAAAAAGATTGCTAATGAGCACATGTAAAATAATTTATAAAGGTAAAACTATGAGTGTAGAGAATGGTGAAAAAGCATCTGATCTACATAGAGAAATAGAACAACAATTAGATCATCCTTATATTAAGAAGTGGGGTAAGAAGCTATTTCTTAAAAAAGGAGCAGAGAATCTTGGAAAAGATTTAGTTGATAGGCTTAATAGAAAATATGGTGATGCTATTAAGCTTATTGGAAATAGAATATCTATTAATGCATCTGATATAGCTCCTCTATATGAAAGAGAAATTCCTATGGAGGAAGCTATGACTCAGGCAGATAAATTAACTCATATATTTGCCCAGAATGGAATTGATTTAAATGTTGTAGTTGATAATACTATTGAAGGTAATGCAGAGATTCAAGGTAATGAAATTAGATTAAAGAAGCCTTTATCTGATACTGTACCTCATGAGTTTGCTCATGCTTATGTAGATTTATTGGGTTATAATTCTACTATAGTTCAATCTGGTATTAAGATATTAGAAGGTACTGAGTTAGATAAATCTATCAGAGAGAATCCTAAATATTCACATTTATCTAAAGAACAATTAGATAAAGAAGTGTTAGTTACAGCTATAGGTCAAAAGTATGCTGAGTTTGATAATCTTCCTAGATGGAAAAGATGGTTAAACAGATTTATATTTAAGCTTGGCAAAGTGTTTGGTATAAAAAAAAATGCCGTAGTTAGTCTAATGGAAGACATGTACTATGGAGAGTTAAAGCCATTTAAGGGGCAACTTTCTAATGAAATTCAAAGACAAGCCACTACAGATATGAATATTGATCAGAGAATAAGACAAAAGATTATTGATATTCAAGCTGCCTTTAATAGAAAGGTAAAGGAGTTAGATCATTCATCTAATAGAGGTAGAGCATCTTTTGGTAGAGAGTTACAAACTATTGCTACTCAAGATTTAGCTAATGTTGATCAAGTAAGAGGATTATTAGTAGCTTTAGCTAAAGCAAATACATCTGTTAAAAGATATACAGGTGATGGAACTACTTCTAATCCTGGCTTTATTAATGTGTGGATGCAGGATTTAGTTAATATTAGAAGTTTACCTGATGATCAAAAGAGAGAGCAGTTAAAAGGATTATTATCTAAGTTAGGACATGCAGAAGATGATATATCTACATTTAAGACTTTATCTGAAATATATCCTTTATTAGAAGGATTACCTATTCCTGGAGGAGCATTAGGTGTAGTATTTGATAGAGAATGGTATAGAGAGAATATATCTCCTATCATAGAAGCTATGGATCAAGTTATGATTGACTATGAAGCTGTAGCTATAGAGTATATGGGAGAATTACTATATACTTATAATCAAGACCCTAATTTAAGTAGGCAAGATATTACAGATATGTTACAGGGAGTAACACAAGATATAACTAAAATATCTGCTTGGTGGGATGATTTAGCTAGTTCACAGGAAACTACTTTAGCTTTGGTAGATAGAATGATTAAGGATCAGAAGAATGCCATTAATAGAGAAATGTTTGATTTTATAGATACTGAATGGAAGCAAGCTATACAAGATTTAGAACAGTATCAAAGAAGTCAAGGTAGGAATATTCAGAATAATAATCAGTTATTTGATTTCATGATAGAAATGCAAACTGATCCTAATAATGTAAATAATGAAGTACCTTCAGGTAGGTATGTACACCCAGATGTTTATTTAAACAGAATAGGTAGAAATACTGATGATGTAAGATATAAATTCTTAAAGATATTTCATGATAGGTATCAAGAAGCTCAAGCTATGATTCCTGCTTCTCAGCAGAAAGGATTAGAATTACCTACATTCCTTAAATCTGATATGGAATTAGCAGTAGAGAATAAGTCTCTTAGATCAGTAGGTACAGCTATTCAAAGAAAGTTTGTTAGACAAACAGATGATACTGGTTATACTCAGGAAGTAATTACTAATCAGCATGGAGAACAAGTTAAGTTTGCTCCTACTAACTTTACTGCAAGAGTATCTTGGGTAGATTCTGATATTACTCCAGATATGTTATCTATGGATATGTCATCTAATTTAGTTCAGTTTATGACTATGGCTAGAAACTATAAAGCTATGTCAGGTATAATGACTGAAGTAAATGCTATAAAGCACTTAGTTGCTAAAAGAGATGTAGAACAAGATAAATTAGATATTGGCTCAAGAGTAATAGATGCTGTTACAGGTAATGAAAGACCTGGAACTGGTGAACCTTTAAAGATTAAAGGAGTTCACTCTAATACTTATACAGCATTGATTGAATATTTAAACTCTCATGTTTATGGAGAATTTAAAGTAGATCATGGTACTATAGGTGCTACTAATATTGATATACAAAAAGCAACAGATTTCCTAAAAAGCTATACTTCATGGAATGCTTTAGCACTTAATTTGTATTCAGGTATTAATAATACTGTTATAGGTACATTTATGAATGCTATAGAATCTAATAGTTCTCAATTCTTTAGTAAGAGAGATTATGCTTCTGCTAAGAAAGAATATATGAGGTTATTACCTCAATTTGTTGATGATGCTACTAGAAGGTTTACTGAATCAAAAATGGGTAAATTCTTTGAAAGATATGATGTATTTCAAGAGTTTGATGAATTTGGTAATAAACTTGAAGAGAATAGCTATGCTAAGAGAATGCTTAGTAAAGCAGGATTCTTTTTACAATCTTCAGGAGAACATATGATTCAATCTACTCATGCTATTGCTATACTTAAACATCATAGAATACACAATGGTCAAGTATATAGCTTTGATAGATATATGGATGAAGTTCATCCTAATGTTGAATTTAAATCTAAAGAAGAAAAGAGAATCTTAGATGAAGAGTTTAATAATCTTCCAACAGTATATGATAGTATCCAGGAAGATCAAACTGTAACTGGTTTAGATGAAAATGCAGTTCAGAATTTAGCTGAGAGAATAAAAGGTAACTATCAATATCTACATGGTAATTATGCTAAACAAGATTCAGTAGCTATGAATAGATACTGGATAGGTAAGTTATTCTTAATCTTTAGAAAATGGCTAAAGCCTGGATGGAATAGAAGATATAGAGGAATGGAGTTTGGTTCTAAAATAATTAGAGATGCTAATGGTAATATCCAACTTGATCCTGAAACTGGCAGACCTATGAGAGAGCAATTAGCATCTTTTGATCAAAGAATGGGTGCTAATACTGCAGGATTCTATGTAGTTGCATTTAACTTCTTTAGACAATTAGCTAGAGACTTTAGAACTATGGGAACTAGAGCATTTATCTATAAAAATACTACTCATTATCAGAATTTACCTAGATGGCAAAAGCAACAAATAGAAAAATTTGAAGCAGAAATGGTAGCTATTTTAGGTATGGTAACTACTACATTTGCTATAGGAGCTTATATGGAAGCTGATGATGAAGAAGGGTTTAAGAAGTGGGTATTACAAATGGCTGCTTATCAAGCACATAGAGTTAGAAAAGAGTTATCTTTCTATAATACTGGCATGGTCTCTGGTGAGTTTATGGATATTATTAGAACTCCATCAGCATCATTATCTTCAGCAGAAAAGTTAGCTAGAGTGTTAGAAGATTTAGCACTTATGCCATTTATGCCTTTCACAGAAGACCCATTAACTGATGCCTCTTACTATTACCAATCAGGTAAAAAGAAAGGAGATTTGAAACTTCAGCATCATGCATATGACATGATACCTTTAATGAATCAAATCTCCAGACTTTGGGAAGTAGATACCCAATTAAAATGGATGTCTAAGTAAAAATTATTTTAAAAAAGTCTTTTATATCCTCTAAGATAGTTGTCTTTAACTTCTTAGGGGATATTATTTTTTCTTTATAAAACTTTCCTATTTCTAAATCAAGTTTCCAATCTCCAATACTAATCTCATTATCAACTACTGATATAGTACCACTAGACCTTACTTCTTCAGGTAAAGGAATAACTTTACCATTAACTACAATAGTATCATCATTCTGAACTATCTCCATACTACCTTGCTTAATCTCTATGCTCATATATATTCCTCTAATTTATCTAAGTGATTAGTAATCTCTTCAAGTGATTCTGAAAATTCAATTAAATTTTTTTGCATAATATCATAGAAGCTAGGTTCAATCATATCTAGTCCTCCTTTATCAGGTTCATTTTTTACTTTTATTTCCCCTGTTAATCTTTTGATAATATGATACAGTTTTTCATTAAGCATTTTCAATCTCTCAGCTCTCTCAGTATATTGATTAGCCATATTATTGAAAGTTTTAGTTTCAGTAGTTGCTTTTATCTCATTCATTGTAAATGTCTTTTATAAGATGGTTATTTATTATCATAATGTAACACACTTGTTTTAATAGAGTTATATATTCCTCCTTCTAATAACAGTTGATTTATATTATCTTGAGCTATATATAATGATCTCTGATTAGGTCTATCTTCATAGGTCTGTTGAATCTCAAATAACTCTGCAGATATTTCTTTAAACAATTCTTCTATCTTTTCTAATTTTTCAGTCATTGTCATCTTCACCAATTTTTATATAGCAATATGTTATAGACTTTAACACTCTTGATCTAATGAATTTATCAAAGAACTTATCAGGTGTTTTAGATGTAAATATAAAAGCTATTTGCTCAGTTTTTAAATTAATCATTTTGTATCTTCCCCTAACCATAATTCTATAGGCTTTTGACTATCAATGAAAAGTACATCTTCATTTCTATTGTGAAATTTTATCCTGGGATAATTATCAAATGTATGACCTACTACTTGTACCCAGCATTCTCCATCAGCTATAGGATCATTAAGTAGCTCATTAGGTCTAACCCACATTAAACCATCATAAGGATTCCTTCCTCCATTAACAGAAGAGCAATAAAATAACTCTTTAATGTTATGACCATTCTCATTTATAAAATCATATACAGGTATATCAAAGTCATAATTATTAGTAACTTCATATAATAATGTATCTGTTACTCCTGCATGAGAGAATAAGAAATAAGTATCTTTATCTACTTCCTCTACATGAACAAACTTAAACAGTTTCTCATGTTGCTTCATATACTGATGAATAACTCCAGCATTGCTATCTTGATAACCAGAACATCTATGCTTACCAGAAGTATTATAATAGTGATAATCATGATTACCCCATAGAAGAATTGCTTTATCTCCTAAATGCTCTTTGATTAAGATTATCTTTTCAAATATATCTAATTGCTCAGAGAATGATTTATCAAATGAATCCCAATAGTCACCTAAGAATATAATTTTATCATATTTAGTGAACCCTTTTATTGGGAAATAATCATATCCATGTACATCAGGTATTACTAATATCTGTTTTTGCATTTTCATAAGTTTTTGTAATTATCATTTTTCATATAATGGTTGTAATTTTTGTCTAATAAAAGCTTCTCCATAGTCAGTTATATCTTGTCCACCTTTATCATTTTTATTCCAATTAAAATTTTCATCATGGAACATTTGTAACTGTACCCAAAAGTTTATATCATGACCTAAGTACTCAGGTTTTAGAAACTGCTCTAAATCTACATCAGTAAGCTCAAGAGCATTTTCATCTAAATGATTTTCAAACTTTTTAGGTTCTTTTAAGCATCTACCAATGGCACACATATTACCTTCATCTGTCCAATATTGACACATTTGATAATTAAGTTCTATACCTCTTGGATTAGTTTTATAATATTCTATTGTTTCTTCAACTATCTGCTTCTTTGTCATATTCTAATTGATTATCTTGAAACCAGCTTCCTATTCCTTTTATAGAATATCCAGTCATTCCTACTTCTACAATCTCTCCAGATTTACCTACTAAGCTAGGATTAATATCTATCCATACTTGAAAAGGTAAATCTTCTGCTTCTTTTAGGAATTTAAAACCTGATTCCTCAAGGTTAATATTTCTTTTGCTCATTAGAATAGCATGACCATAGTTAACTATTCTAACTTTATCTCCTACTTTAAATTTGGTATTCATCTATGTGTTCTTGTAGTTTTAATCTAATACCAGCTACTATAGCTTCAGTATCAGAATCTAAATCTGTTGATATTTCTGTTAAATCAAAAAGAGTCTCTCTAATTAACTTTCTTTGTAGAACAGCCAACTTTAAAAGAGACTCTTTATATGATTTAATTGCCTGTGCTTCCAAAGCCTCCCTCACCTCTCTTAGTTTTAGTTAGTTCATTATGTGGAACTTCTTTTAGATTATACTTTGCCAAAGGAACTATTAGCAATTGACATACTCTGTCACCTACTTCATACCTCACCAGATTTACATCTATATTATTAGTAGGTCTCATTTTAGCAATAATCTCCCCTCTATATGTAGAATCTATAACTCCAACACAATTAGCTAAAGATAGCTGCATTCTGCTAATAGATGATCTTGGAAACAATAATCCAACATACCCATCTGGTATTTCTAAAGCTATTCCAGTATGATAAGCTATTATACCTTTTGCTACATCTACATTTATATTTGTAGCTTTTAAATCATAACCAGCATCATTCTCATGCTTCTTATATAACATTGCATCTGGATGTAGTTTACTATATCTTAATTCCATTTTTTCATTAATTTATTAAAGTTTTCATGACCTGTAGAATTTAATTCATTAACCAAGTCTCCAGGTTTAAGATTATTCCAATTAGGCATATAATCATGCCAATGTTGAAGCTCTTTCCAGAACTCTATTTCATGACCATGATAATCATTTTTAAGATAATCATCTATTTTAAAGTCTTCTATATCTGTTGATAAAGTTTCAATATCTTGATCATCACACTTAGTAGCAATATTATCTTCAAAATCTTTTGCATCCTTTAGACATCTTCCAATAGCACACATGTTATCATTTATAAAATAATAACACCCTCCTTCAGGTTTCACTCCTCTAGCATGAGTTTGATAATACTTTCTTGTTTCTAAGAGTATTTCTTTCTTAGTTTTAGTCATATGTTTCTTTTAAATATTTAACAGCTTCTTCACCTGTCTTTGTTAATGTGTTTCCTTTAGGAGCTTTCTCCCAAAAATCTTCTTTTGATCCTATTGTTTCCAAAGTGCCATTCTTTGATATTCCAGAATTATCATGAAAATGTTGTAAGTCTGACCAGAATCTAAAGTCATGCTCTCTATATTCTTCTTTTAGATATTTATCAATATTCTCATCTACTGAATAAGAGTAAGCTTCTAGTTTTTTAGGATCAATAGCACATCTACCTACAGCACACATAGCTTTAGTTTTTTCATTGTAATATACACATAGCACTCCAGAATCATTAAGTCCTCTAGGATTCTCTTTATAATATGCTACAGTCTCATCAATTATTTCTATTATACTCTTTGCCATTATCTTTTTATTCTTAATAGTTTTATTATTCTAAATAAAACTCTTGTTTTTGAAAATTTAATAGGAGGTTTATCTTTAGCTAAACTTTTCTTTAATCCTCTTTTGGATTCTCTGTGTTTTGGATTTCCCATAATTCACAAGCTTTTAGATTATTTACAAACATTCTAAATCTATCTGATAATTTATTACAACATTCTAAGAGAATATTCTTTTGACTATCAGTAGTATTAGTTGGTTTACTATGTTCACAATTGTCACAAGTTTTCATCATTTACATTTTTACTAAAGCATAAAATAGCATTTTCACCTTCTCTTTTTGCAATGTGAATATAAGTAGCCTTTTTTAATTTAGCACATGTAAGATAAGTCTCTAACTCACTTATTTTTAAAACTAGAGCACCTTCTATAATATCTATATCCTCATATTGAGGAATATCTAAAGTTTCTACTGTTAATATCATATTAATATAGGTATATAATTTCCTTGAGTACATCCAGGAATAGGTATTAAATTATCTCCAGTTACATCAGGTTTAAATTCTTCCATTATAACTCCATACCAATTCTTATTAAAATTATGATGCTCTCTAAATGCAGAAGCCATTTTAGGATTAACCATTATATGATATCCACCTCTGGTTTCTAATATAGTAAAGCTATCAGAGCCTATTATTTCATTTAACTTACCTATATCCTCAGTTAAGTTTTCTTTATTATCTACATCAAAATCCATTATAATAGTTCTACTTTTAGATTGATGAACACATGTCATAGCTTCAGCTACAGGATTCACTTTTGGTAAATCTACTATATTCCAACATGTTTTACCTAACTTTCTTACAGCTTTCTGTAAGCATCTTGGATTAGGGGTAATATATACAGCTAATGATTCTTGAGGTATTTCTAATCCATCATAAGAATAATAACCTAAAGATAGTTCTAATTGTTGTAATTTCAAAATTAAATTCTCTTTAGTTGCTAAAAATCTTTTTAGCTGACACTTATCATTCTTTAATCCAGAATCAGGAGCATATTTTTTCCTGGCAAATAAAGCTACATAGAATCTCTCTGACTCACTTAAATCAGGTAGCCATTCTATGAAGTTAATTAACTCACCAGTATTTTTAATTATCTGATAATTCATATAATTCACATATTTTTTCACAAAGCTTCTTAAATACAGATGATTCTTTATGGTCACATAAATGATTAGGCTTATCTGTGCTATCAGCTTTTATTGAGTATTTGCAGTTCTTACAGCTTAGTTCCATTTTATTTTGGTTTCTTCTTCTTTTTCTCTTTTTTAACAGGTAATATTGTCATTGGTAATTCAACAAATAAACTATGAGCAAGCTTCTTAGCTCCTATTACCCCTTTATCTGCCATTTTACAAGCTAATTGCCAAAGTTTAATATCTTCACTCAT
>ERZ869936.122-NODE-122-length-103995-cov-16.516846_pt1 | contig 103995 bp, 71 predicted proteins | sample MGYA00520876_ERZ869936 | MGnify/ENA primary metagenome ERZ869936 (study PRJEB32218, sample SAMN09650985) | biofilter metagenome | isolation source: enrty point of leading RO module | place: Saudi Arabia: Thuwal, RO plant located on Red Sea | collected 2016-02-17...
GCCAGACTTCCGCCACCCTCAACGCGTCGGTCGACCCCAACGGGTCGAGCACCACCGTCTTCTTCGACTACGGCACTACACCGGGGCTCGGAAGTACGGTCACCCACGGCGGTATCGGATCCGGCACCTCACCGGTCTCCACGCCTCAAAGCCTCACAGGATTGAGCTGCGGAACCCAGTACTACTTCCGTGCTAGGGCCTCCAACAGCGGAGGCACCAGCAACGGAAACACGCTGAACTTCAACACGACTGCATGCCCCCAACCCCCACCGACCGTCACCACGAACGCGGCCACGTCCATCGGCCAGACTTCCGCCACCCTCAACGCGTCGGTCGACCCCAACGGGTCGAGCACCACCGTCTTCTTCGACTACGGCACTACACCGGGGCTCGGAAGTACGGTCACCCACGGCGGTATCGGATCCGGCACCTCACCGGTCTCCACGCCTCAAAGCCTCACAGGATTGAGCTGCGGAACCCAGTACTACTTCCGTGCTAGGGCCTCCAGCGCCGGTGGCTCGACCAATGGCGCCACCCTCAGTTTCTCCACCGCGAGCTGTGGCGGCGGTGCGGCCCTCTCCAATGGCGTCACCCAGGCCGGATCGATCAACGGTTCCGTACAGCAAGGCAGCTGGAACTACTACTACGCCGACCTCGCCGCAGGTGCCAGCAACCTGGTTGTCGAGCTCTTCGATCTCGGCGGGGACCTCGACCTCTATGTGAGGTTCGGAGCCCAACCCACCGATTCGCTGTGGGACTGTCGCCCCTTCTTCGGCAGCACGAACTCCGAGGCCTGCACCTTCCCTACACCCTCGGCCGGACGCTGGTGGGTCGGCGTCAACAACTGGGACACGGGACCGATCGGCTACTCGGTGCGAGCCACCTGGTCGACCTCATCGGGTGGAATCGTTGTCAACGAGATCCACACCGGGCCGGTCGACTACGTCGAGCTCTACAACTCCGGATCTTCGTCTCAGAACCTGTCGGGCTGGACGCTGGTCTCCACCGGAGGAGCAACGGACACCCACACCCTGCCGTCCTACAACCTGAGCCCTGGCGCCTTCGTACGGGTCTTCGAGAACACCGGCAGTCCGGCGACGGCGACCGTCTACACGGGCCAGAACTTCAACTGGGTCTCGGCGGACTCGGGTTCGGTCGCGCTCTCAAACGGTAGCGGTACCGGCGTGGACTTCGTGCGCTGGGGCATATCCTCCACACCGCCTCCGAGTGGTACCACCTGGTCAGCGCCGAACGCTCCCAGTGTGCCAAGCGATGCGGACGTCATCGGGCGGTCCCCGGACGGCAGCGACAGCAACTCCGGCAGCGACTGGTGCCCGCAGACGCCCTCAGCGCCAGGGCCCAACTCCGGTTGCGGAGGGGTGATCTTCAGCGACGGGTTCGAGTCGGGAAACACCTCCTCCTGGAGTTCGACCAGCGGCTAGGGAGCGTCGGGACACCCAACGCCGACGAGCTCTTTTCGTCCACGGTGCCCTCCACCGCTGCCCTCTACCAATTCTGTCTCTCGATGTCTGGGGCGAACCCTCAGGGCACGCAGGCCCCCATGCCCACCCTTTTTCCCCTGCGTGAAGCTCGAGTGACGCTCCCGCCCCTTTGACCCGCCGCGCCGGAGCTACCCAACCCGCGGCGCCCCATTCCACCTTCGCGGCTCGATCAGCAGATCGCCTTCGATGCCCGGCCAGATCCTCTGCTGCACCGGGATGCAGAGGCGGTAGACGCCGTCGTCGAGGTCTTCGCGCTCGGCCTGGCGACGCGCCAGGTCCGGGGATCGCCGAATCGAAGCCGCATCGCAGCCATCAGCCGCGGCCAAGAGGCTCCGCGAGCGACCCATGGGCGAGTGGCTGTTGCCACGGAGCACGAGAAATCGCTCCGCGCGTCCGTCCAGAGAGATGGGAAGAGCCTTGGCGCCCTTCCGCTCGATCAACCCACCATCCGGAGACCCGCACCATGAGCGAGACCCCTGGCTACGACGCCGAGAAGATCCGCCTCCGCCTCTCCCGCAAGGAGCTGTCGGACGAGGCCCTCACCGAGCTGGCCACCTCGATCGCCAAGCTCGACGCGGACGGCTTCTCACCCACCGACGTGTTCCCGATCGGGATCATCATCCAGGAGGGTGCCGGAGCCCACTTCGAGGTGAAGCACGACCAGCTCGGCGACCTGGTGAGTCGCCTCGCCGAGCTGAAGGACCTGCGCACCGATCTGCAGATCTTCCCCAAGGGAATCATCGCGCCCGACCGCTTCGAGGTCAGGGCGAAGATGACCCAGATCTCGCGCTGAACCCCCAACGTACGAAACGAGATCCTGGTGACCCACAGGAGGCTGGGATCGGGCGACGAAGCGCCGCGCGAGGGACACCGCACCGTGCAGGTGCACCTCACGCGGCGCTGCAATCTCGCCTGCAGCCACTGCTACTCGGACTCGGGGCCGCGCCAGAGCGAGGCCCTGGCGCTGCATCCCCTCGTCGACTTCCTGCGCCGCGCTCGCGCCGCCGGCTACGAGCGACTCTCCTTGTCCGGCGGCGAGCCGTTCCTCTACCGAGGCCTGAACGAGCTGATCGAAGAAGCCACACTGCAGGGCTGGACGCTCAGCGCCGTGACCAACGGCACCCGCCTCGGCCCGCCGACCAGGCCCGACACCGTCCAGCGCTTCGCCCTGCTCGGGGTGTCGGTCGACGGATCGCCCGAGCGCCACGACGCCTTCCGCCGTCGCCTTGGCGCCTTCGAGGTGACGCGCCGCGGGCTCGCCACCCTGCGCGATCTCGGCATGCCGTTCGCGATCGTGCACACCCTGCGGCGTTCGAGTTTCGAGGAGCTCGAGTGGCTGCTCCACTTCGCCATCGACGAGGGTGCCGCCGCGCTGCGGCTGCATCCCCTCGAGCAGGTCGGGCAGGGCCAGCACCTCGACGCCGAGGCCCTTTCCCCTCTCGATGTCTCCCGCGCCTACCTCTGGGCTCTGGCCGCTGACTCCTGCCGCCTGCGCGTCGAGGTCGATCTGGTCAACAGCGAGCGCCTGCGCCGCGACCCCACCACAGTCTGGCCCGCCGCCCGCGCCGCCGCAGCGACGACCATGGCGCCATCCTTCACCCAACTCGTCGACACCCTCGTCGTCGAGCCCGACGGGCGCGTCGTGCCCTTCACCTACGGCATCGACCCCGCGTTCGATCTCGGCCGCTACGACGACGCCGAGACGCTGTTCGACGACCCCTGGCGCTGGGACGACCTGGTGCGCCCGCTGGCCGAGCGAGCACTTCGAGAGGCCGCTGAGCGGACGGCACCGTTCTTCAACTGGTACGAGCACCTGGTGGAGGTGGCGAAGCGGAATGGTCGAGAGGTGGCGCAGCCCCTGGTGTTCGTCGATCAGCCGACGGTCTCGGTCTTCGAGCCTCGATAGTCCTCACCTAGTTCCAGCAACGTGCAACGGCCGGCGCCAGCATCGCTCAAGCGTCTGAGTCAGGCCACTTCTCCCCGTGGAAGCGATCGAGAAGGCGCAGCCCTTCTCTCTGCAGCTCGTCCTCGGTGCGGCAGAGCAGGTCGGCCCAGAGGCTGGAGAGTCGCCCCTGGCGGCGAAACTCGGAGACGCGTTTGTGCACCGTCCACAGAACGGTGTGGACGACGAGCATCTCTAGCCTCAGACAGGTGATGGGCGACAGCTCCCGCTGCCTGCCGATCTCGAGCTCCCCGAGCACTTCTTCCAGCGAACACTCGGTATCCGAAAAGCAATCGAGAGTCTCAGCACAGTGCCTGACTAGGCAGGAGTAGTACTGACGTCGTTCCTTGCTCCGAATCTGGGCGATGCGCTCGCCGGTGGGTGGGCGTTCCGCGATGTCGATCCGTCGTCGAAGGCGGCGGGTCGTGAACCGGTACTGGTCGAGTTGATCGTCGTCGCCTTCGGCATCCTGGCCGTTGCGCAAGGAACTGCGCCGGCACAGCACACCGTGAACGGACGCCAGCAGAGGAGAGTCGCCCTGACGCTTGTATCGCGCCAGATTCGCGATCCGGATCACGTCCTCACTCCGACAGTCGAGTAGCGAGTCAGCCAGGTAAGTGACCGACGACAGTTCCAGAAGGTCTGCACCGCTCGCGTGCCCATAGAACTTCGGTAGAGGCTGCTTCGTCGACTCCGAGACGTCCTCTCGATCCGGCAAGGAGCAGACGTCCCATGCACCCTCGTCGCACCTCCCGTCCAGCGCCTCTCGCTCGCGGCTCGGGTAGATCGGGTGAACGCCTTGGAGCACGAATCGCGCTGCGTGCCGCCCGTCTGAACGCCCGTCGGCCGTGTACTCCTCATCCCATTCGGCCGTCACGGTGAGAAGCGAGGCCCGACAGTTCGGCGGCAGAGTGACAGTGTGCCAACCGCGGACGTCGTCCTTCCACAAGGCCACCGTCCTGTTGCCGAGGCTGCTTCGCGTCTTCAGGGAGTCGTCCTTCCAGATACGCGATCGCCGCGCCATGCCGAGATTCGTGAAGGTCAGGACCGAGGACCCGGGATCATCAGCGAGCACTGATGCATACCGGGCCGGCCACCGCTCCTTCAGCTGGGGGCCGTCGAAGAGCAGAGCGATCGTCAGAGTCGGTCCGATACCGCGGATGAGCTCGCTGATCGGGTCGAGACGGGCCAGGTCCTCACAGATGAGGGGAGCAAGCGCCAACCAGCCACTCGGAACCAGCATCGAGAGACAGCGGTTCGGGATGCTGATCGCCTCCCACCAGTCGCGGCCTCCGGTGAGTACGCCACCGAGGCCGTACTGCAACACCTGAGGTGCATCCAGCTTCCAGCGATGATGCTTGTCCTGAGCCAGCTCGTACCACTTGCCCGCGAAGTAGGTGCACAGCACCACACGATTCCTGGCGGCCGCATCCCGACCCTCGCCGCGATCGGCGATTCCGGCGAGGATCATCGGAATCGGCAGGTTGCCGCGCGCCTGGACGAGCTTGTCCTGAAGCTCGAGGAGCTTCTGTCGCCCGATCGACAGCTCCGGCAGGAGGATCACGTGAACCCGCCCGGCATGCGCCTCGGAAACGCGCACGAGGTCGAGCACCTCGTCGACGTCGAGGGCCTCGCCGTGCTCCGAGTACTCGAAGAACCTCCCATTGCGGATCGAGCGAGCTTGGCCGAGAGTAGGGCGCGGCTGGAAAGCCCTCGCCGAGACCCGGTACGGGAAGGGGACCATGAGGATGTTGAGCGTGGTCTCGTCCTCGGAGGTCCAGGGCACCGCCCGCCAGGTGACCTGGGATTCGGTCTGGTGGAAGGTCAGGTGGTGCGAGAAGGATCGCAGTGTGAGACCGACCTGCGAGGTGCGCATCTTCGGCAACACGAGCCCGCGGCTGCGAGTACGCCTCGAGAGCGAACCGGTCTCGGAGAGCAGCGAGTTGGCGGCGAAGTGGATGATCGAGGCCATGCCGCGAGCTCCACTGAGCACACCGAAACCAGCACAAGCCTCGTCGGCCAGTCCGTGTAGCGTGAGCAGAGCGACCGCGACCTCCTCTGCTGCCTTCCTTTCCTCACCTCCCGCCTCGGGAGAGCCGATCGCGTCGAACGCGTCGATGGGCAGATCGCGGTACTCGATCAGCTTGGTCCGGAGCTCGCCGACAGAAGCGAGGTTCTGCTCGAGATCTTCCACTGCCGGGGCTTCATTCCGCTCGATGCCGAAGTCGTAGACGAACTTCCACCACTCTCGCCCCTGCCGTCTCGCCGCCCGGACCCAGTTTTCCTTCGGCGGCCACGGATTCTCGATCGTCGCGTCGGTGGCCAGGCGGTAGGCGCCCGTCACCTTGAGTGTCTCCGAGGTCAGGGCGAAGACGTCCGGCGGCCAGAGATAGACATCGACCGAGTCCTCGAGGCACAGGTCGCCCGCGAGGTCCTCGAGGACGGTACTCGCGCGCTCCACCGCCGGCGCCGTCACGACCCGTCCTCCGCTGCCGAGTCCTTCTTCGTCAGCTTGTCCTCGCGCTCGAGATCTCCCCGGTTGCTGAAGAACTGATCGAAGACCTCGGCGAGCTTGTCGGTCGCCTGCTTGGAGAACAGCCCACCCAACAAAGCCAGGGCCACCACACCGTAGGGGTTCACGTCCCCCGCCGAGGCGCTGAGCAGCCCGGCCCGAAAGACGAAGTAGAGGAAGATCCCGAGCACCGCTCCGATCGCCGGACGCAGGACGTACCAGAGGGTCCACGAAGGCTTGAAGTCGCCGTTGCCAGCGTAGGAGATCAGCGACTGGGCAGCGTGCAGGAAGGCGCCGATCGCTCCCGCCAGAACCGCGATCAGGATCATTCCCGATTCGCTGTCCGGCCCCTTGAACTCCTTGGCGAAGAGACTGAAGGCGTCGAACTCCAGACAAGGCCCGGAGGAGCTCTCCGCGACCTGGCCGGCCGTGGAAGTCGATTCCTCGGCAGCAGCACCCGTGGCCCTCGTCCCTCCGTCGCTACAGTTCGACGGAAAGACCTGGATCATTGTGTAGATGCTCAGTCCAACGACGGAGCTCAGATAGATCGCCAAGGCCCACAGGCAGGCGATCGTCCTTCGGTCGTCCATGTGTCCTCCCCTGGCCTCCGATGCCCTGATGGCGATGCCCGAGCGCTGAGAGCAAGCGCCGCGAATCGGCCTGCGCGCACACGAGGTCGCCTCAAACCACTGACACTCTGGACGGACGCCGGGCGGGATTTCGCCACCGCGCCACCAGGCAACGGGTAGAAGTTCTCCGCTCCCAACTGCGGAGCCATCGTGGGGAACGTGGAGGCCTAGGAGCCGTACGTTCGATTTTCCGGGGATGGAAAATCGCTTTCGCGATTCCGTCTAGATCGTCGTTCAGCCAACGACAAGGGAGGACGACTCGATGACGGCATGCAACCAAGCTCAGGGCAGCTACCAGCAACTTCCCGCCGGCACCAAGCTCGAAGTCTGGACCGAAGGAGACGCAACGGCCTTCTCTTCCGCCTGCGACATCGTCGGCCCCGTGGCGGCGGAGGACGTCTCGTTCAACCACCAGCAGTTGGTGAACCAGGCGCCCCCCAACGCGCCGAACAAGCCGGCGCTCACAGGCGGCACGGCCTACTTCGTGCGCTTCACCGTCACGTTCCACACCAACGGCGTCACCCGAGCCCATCTCGGAGTCCGTGTGTCGCAGGGTGGCACGCAGATCCGTCCTCGAATCCACTGCTGGATCGAGGGTAAGGCCGCGAACGGCACGATGAGCCAGATCTTCTTCGTGAGCACCAACTGATGTGCTCCTCCAACTCCACCCCTCGCAGATCGCATCTCCTCACCTGGCTCATCGCCGGCTCGCTCCTGGGCCTGCTCGCCATCGGCCCGATCTCTGCGCAAGACCCCGGCGACGCCATCTGCATCGATGCCGATGAGACGCTGCTCGACTGCTTTCAGCGGCTGCTCCGCAAGCCCGCAGACGAGATCGCGGTGCAGGCGACCTACGCGCAGCTCTCCGAGCTGATCGCTCCGGGAATCGATCCGCAGCTTGCCTCGAGCCTCACCGACTTCCTTCCCGGTTTCCTCTCGACCGTCGGGGTCGGAGGCCTCGAGGCCGACGGCCTGCGTCTGGGCTTCGACAATCCCCTATTCAGCGGACGCACTGGACCGCTCGCCTACTCACTCGGTGCTCAGCTCACCGATCCCGAGCTGTTCGACCAGCTGACGAAGCTCATCCCAGAGGAGGGCCTCGCGGACAAGAAGGCGGCGCTGGAGGAGGATCTCGAGGATTTCGACACCGTCGACATCCGCTTCCGGATCTCACTGGAGGAGAACTCGGGGTTCTATCGGTGGGGACGCAATCCGCAGGACTATGTCGACTATCTCGACGCAGCCTTCGCCGAGACTCTTGCCGAGAACGCCGAGGCAAAGGCGAAGGACAGTCTGCGCGAGCTGTCGCGTCTGCTGTCGACCTCCACCAATCCCGCCGTGTCGCCCGATCTCTTCGTCAAGAACCGAAGTTCCTTCAGCCCAGTCGAACGAGAGCAGGCCACCGAAGTCGAGGCCGCGATCCGAGCGGCCGTCACCGAGGAGAAGAAGCGCCTTGCCGCCATCGACAGCAGTCTCGAGAGCATCTCCGAGCTGATCAACAACCAGCCTCAGCTCGTGCTCGACGTCACTCGCAAAGAGCGCGACGAGCTGACCGGCGTCTCACAGTGGCTCTACGACCTCTCCTTCGAAAAGGGTTTCGGCAACATCAACCAGTTCGCTCGCTGGGCGAGAGGCCACGCGCAGAAGGAACTCTGCGAGGCCGTCCATCAGGGATCCAGGCTCGGAAGGATGTACGTCACCAAGCCTGAATTTTCCAGCCAGAAGAGTTGTCTGGAGAGGTTCCTCGCCGACCATCCCGACCGCGGCGAGAAGGCCAATCGACTCTCCATCTCGATCCAGTACCGGCAGGACGACCGCTACGAGTTCGACGACGGAGCCGAGGAGAATCCGCTGACGCTTTCTCTGCCGGCACGCGACAAGTGGGTTGGCAGTCTCACCTACGGCTTCGAGCTCGCCGGGCCGAGCATCCTCCAGGCCGGCAGCGAGGACAGCATGCGGCTCGACTTCGAGGCGGCCTACGAGGATCCCACCGGTGACAGTGAGGAGATGCGGCACAACCGGCAGGTCTACACGGCGACTCTCACCCAGCGTCTGACCAACGGCACCTCGGTCTCGCTCTCAGCCATCTGGGCCAATCGCGACGAGTTCCTCGGCGAGGTCGACGAGAAGCTCAGCGCCAACTTCGGTCTCAAATGGAAGGTCGACCGCAAGGGCGACTAGGCCGATCCACTCACAAATGACCGATGGCGATCTCTCCCGAGTCGCGCAGGAAGTCTCCGAGTATGCTGTGACCTTTGCCTCTAAACCCCCAAACCCCCATGGATCGCCGCCGCCACCCACCGGTCCGGCAGGTACCCCACGATGCCGTGCTGGTTGTCGGTGGGGTTGTCGACGCCGGAGTAGTTGACGATCGGGGGCTGCAGGCCGAAGTTCTCGGCGTCGAGGGGATAGAGCGACACGGGGTCCTGGCGGTCGAGCGCGTTGTACCAGCTCGTGGTCTTCGCCGGCATCACCAGGGGCGCCTGCAGGCGGCGCTTGACGGCGCGCACGGCGAGGGGTGAGCCGAGGGTGACGTAGCGCGCCACCTGGTGGTTGGAGCGACGCAGCAGGTCGTAGCCGACGACGGAGCCGAGCGAGTGGCCGACGACGACGCAGGGCGAGCCGCCGAGGTCTCTCTCGACCAGGTCGAGGATGCGGCGCCGCACGACCTCCTTGGTGAGGTAGACGTAGACGTCGCGGGTGAAGCTGTCGATCGCCAGCGAGCCGAGCTTCTTCGACTTGTCGAGCGTCTTCATGATCGCCCGCACCCAGCGCCAGTTGAGCGGACCCCGCTCGGTGACGTCGCCCTCGTAGTTCTGGGCGATCTCGTCGGCAGCGATGCGGTTGCCCTCGGCGAGCTCAGCGAGGAACTCGCCGCGGAACTCGGCCTCGTCGTCGTCGGCGTCGGCGCCGCGCTCCACCACGTCGGCCACCAGCGGCGCCTCGAGCTGGGCGACGAGGTCGTCGACCAGGTCGCCGTAGAACGGCAGGCGGATCTCGAGACCGGCTGGCCTCTGCAGGCCGCAGTTGGCGAGGCCTTCGTCGAACGAGTCCTCCCACTCCTTGCGCAGCGCCACCGGGTCCTTGCCGCCCTGCGAGCGGCCGTGGATGAAGACGATCCTCATTGCAGCTCTCCTGACTCGAGGCGCTCGCGCACCCAGCGCACGCCGTCCTCGTCGAGGGTGTTCCACAGCGCCGGCAGCAGGTGCTGGCGCAGCGGCGCCAGGTTCGCCGCAGCGTCGCCGCCGAGCGCGAGCAGCGCCCACCCCTGGGTCAGCATCGGGCCGAACGGCGCCGTCGCCGGCCACTGGGCGCGCTCGATCTGCGCCAGCAGCGCGACGTCGTAGGGCACCGGCGGCGGGTCGTCGCGCATGTAGGCGAGCACGCTGCGCACGCTCTTCAGGTTGCCGGCCTCGTGGTAGGCGTAGGCGGCATAGACGCCGAGCGTCGGGTCCACGCGCTTGAGCATGCGCAGGAAGCGCCCGGCGTAGCCCGGATCCTCCTGCGGATCGAAGACGCCGTTGCGCGTCGCCGCCGCCACGTAGGCTCGCCGCCGCAACACCGCCGGCATCCGGTTCCCGATCTCCTCGTCGATCCACAGCGGGGTACCCACCGCCGGCGTGTAGTTGACGTTGACGACCCGCTGCCCTTCGGCCTGGATGGCGCCGACGAAGCCGGGCTTGATCGCCACCACCGTGCCGGTGCCGTCCTCGAACTCCACCAGGGCCGAGGCCACCGCGTCGTACCCGCAGTGCACGCGCACGTGCTGCACGTCCTGGCCGCCGACGTCCTCGTGGAACAGGTCGTGGCCGATGCCGCCACCGAGGGTCACCGAGCGCACCGCAGCGTGCACCGTGAAGCCGGTCTCGGTCTCGAACGCCGGCCTTCCGAGCTGCTGCTCGAGCACGTCGATCTGCGAGCGGAAGCGCTCCTGCGCTTCGCCGCGCGGCGCCGCGAGGTCTGCCGGCTGCTCGATGTAGGGCTCGGGCGTAAGGTCGCGCAGCGCCGCCGAGTAGGCCGCCACGTCCAGGCCGTCGGAGTCGTCCGGCGCCGCGGGCGGCCCACCCGTCGGGATCGTCATGCCCGCCGGCACGCTGCGCACCGCCGCGAAGTACTTCGGCGGGTGCGACTCGGCGCGCACCTCGGGCGCCTGCGCCAGCTTGATCGAGATCGCCTCGGCGCGCGCCGGCACCGTCCTGCGCAGGTGGTCGCGCAGCCTGAAGCTGCGCACCACGTAGGGCACGCCCGCCGCGGCGTCCTGCTCGAGCACCTCGGGCTCCAAGCCCCCGAGGGCGCGCAGCATGCACTCGGTGAAGATGCCCTTGTGATTCGTGGCGGCTTCGACGTCGTCCTTGAACTCGAGCGCCGGGTCGCCCGGACGGCAGGCGTAGAAGGTGTCGATCTCGGCGTCCTGGTCGAGCGCCGCCGGCACCGGGAACATCGAGCCGCCGAGCACCTGGCGGTGGCGGTGCGACGTGCCGCCCGAGCGGCAGGCGTCGGAGACGAAGATCACGTGGGGTATGCCGCAGTAGCGCGCGCCGTTGCGCGACAGCGACACGTTCACCGCCTCGCTCGAGCGCTCGAGGCCCTCCGGCAGCAGCCAAACCTCGGTCTGCGGCGCCAGCAGGAAGCCGTGGCCGGCGAAGAAGACCACCAGCTTCTCGTAGGTGCGCGCCTCGACGATCGGGTCCACGGCGTCGATCAGGTCGCTCAGGCGCACCTTCCTGCCGCCTTCGTCGGTGATCAGGGTGACGTCCATCCCCTGACCCCCAGCCCACTGAGCGAAGTCGTGCGCCCCCGGCACCGCCCCCTGCAGCGGCGTCAGGTGCTCGGTGTTCGCGATGCCGATGACGATCGCCGCCGAGGCCATGCTCGCCTCCTCCCTCCGCTGCGCCGTGAGTCGCTGCAGCCAAAGCTCCAGCTCCCCTCACGAGACGTTCTCTTGGACTCCCAGGGACTCCTGTGAGAGTTCAACGCCAGTCGGGGGCACAGACGGACAGCGCCGCCGGTCTTGGCGACGAAGGCCTCGGTCGACGAAGTGGCTGCTTCGCCATGCGACCTCCACTGCCGAAAAACGCCGATCCGGGTCCGTCCACTCCCACAGGACCCACCACACTGGAGGAGAACTCATGACTCGACGCCCGCCCGCGCATCTCTCTACGTTCGCCATGGTGCTTTTCTTCGCCCTCTGTCTGCCCGCCGCTCTCTCCGCCACTGCCGCCACGCCTCCCGGAGAGGCGCTGGCGACGCCGAACGCCGACGCCCACGTCGAGCAGCCGGCCGCGACCGAGGTGACCTCGGAGGAGCTCAAGCCCCTCGTCTCGGCCTCGCCACAGCACCTCACCGAACAGCAGGTGCGCCAGATCCTCACCGCCACCGCCGCGCCCGGCGCCGCCGCGTCGTCGTGCAAGGCGAAGTCGGTGGCCTGCTGCGGCGGCTGCTCGATCTCCTGCGGCAAGGGCGAGGCGGCCCACTGCGTCACCGGCGCCTTCCGCTGGGACGTCAACGGCAAGTGCAAGTGCACACGCAAGCCGCGCTGCTACTGCGACTAGCCAAGGCCGCCGCGGCGCGGGAGCCGCCACGAAGAACACCAGACCGGAAAAGCGCGGCGCCCGCGGAGGAGGACGGCCTCAGCGGACTCACTCCTCCTCGAGACAGCGCGCCACAGGCCCCGAGCGCAGCGCCAGCCAAAACACCTGGCGCCTGCGCCGGGATCCTCGCCGCGCAGCGGACTCTGGCGCGCTCCGAGCCAGCGCTTTCCCGCAGAGATGTCGTGGTTTTCCGTCAGTGAAGCGGCGGGGCCGGCGCGCTTAGTGTGGGAATCAGCTTGGGAAGCGGTCACCGCGGCGCATTCTCCGCCACGGCCCACCCCCCGACGACGACCTCGAAAGGGCGGCGAGCGAAGTGAACGTCAAGATCCACGATCTGATGCAAAAGCGCGTGCTCACCCTGCAGCGTCACAACACCGTCACCGACGCGCGTGAGCTGGTGAAGAAGAGGCGCCTCAGTGCGCTGCCGATCGTCGGCTCCGACGGCGAGGTGCTCGGCATTGTCTCCACCACCGACCTCGCCGGCGAGCTGAACGAAGGCACCCCTCTCAGCAAGGTGATGACCGAACGCGTCTACACCATCCCCGAGTACAACGACGTGTCGATGGCGGCGCGGGTGATGCGCCGGCGCAAGGTGCACCACGTCGTGGTGACCAAGGAGAAGAAGATCGTCGGCATCATCAGCTCGTTCGACCTGCTGAAGCTGGTCGAAGGTCACCGCTTCGTGGCCAAGCCGGCACCGTCGGAGTCGAGGAAGAAGAAGAGGAACACCTGACGGCGATCGACAGCCGCCACGAGCCGAGACGCTTCACGATGAAATCGCTTCCCCACCGCCACTCGGTGAGCGCACGCGCCGCCGACGAGGGCGACATCCTCCTCGACAGCCACCAACTGCCGGCCCTGCGCTCTGGGCCGCCGGAGGAGTACGGCGGCTCTGGTGATCTCTGGTCTCCCGAGACACTGCTCGTGGCCGCCGTCGCCGACTGCTTCGTGCTCACCTTCCGCACCATCGCCCGCGTCTCGAAGCTGGACTGGACGTCGCTGCACAGCTCGACCGAGGGCACCCTCGACCGCGCCGACGGCACCACACGGTTCACCCGCATCGACACGCGCGCCGAGCTCGAGGTGCCAGCCGGTACCGACCTGGCGATGGCCCGGCGCCTCCTCGAGCAGGCCGGAGCCGCGAGTCTGATCGCCAACTCGCTGCACGCCGAGGTGCACGTCGATGCCGTCGTGCGACCCGCCGCAGCGCAGGCCGAGGCGACCGCCTGAAGAGGAGTACCCTCTCTGGAGATGACCTCGCGAGAGCAGCCGGGCAAGCCCGTCGAGGAGCGCGTGCACTCCGGCATCGAATCCCCCGGCGAGGCGGCGGTCGAGGACGAAGACTGGGGCAGGGCGCCGAGCTCGAACGAAGAGATCCCTTTCCTGCGCGGGCCGCAGCGCCGCGGCTCCGAGCTGCTGCGGCTGCTGCGCATCGCCGCCGAGTTCCTGCGCGGCTTCCGCCGGCTGCACTTCGTCGGCCCCTGCGTCACCGTGTTCGGCTCGGCGCGCACCAGCGAGGGACAGCCCAGCTACGAGACGGCACGCGCCATCGGCAGCGGGCTGGCGAAGATGGGCTTCACCGTGATGACGGGCGGCGGACCCGGCGTCATGGAGGCGGCCAACCGCGGCGCCCGCGAAGCCGGCGGCCGCTCGGTGGGCTGCAACATCGAGCTGCCCGAGGAGCAGGGCCACAACCCCTACCTCGACCGCTGGATCACCTTCCGCTACTTCTTCGTGCGCAAGGTGATGCTGGTGAAGTACTCCTACGCCTTCATCGCCCTGCCCGGCGGCTACGGCACCCTCGACGAGATCTTCGAGGTCCTCACCCTGGTGCAGACCGGCAAGCTGCAGGACTTCCCCATCGTGCTCGTCGACCGCGCCTATTGGCAGCCGCTCATCGACTTCCTCGACCACCGGCTCCTGGCCAGCAAACGCATCTCCGCCGAAGACCTCGAACTGCTGCTGGTCACCGACTCGGTCCAGGAGTGTCTCGACTTCGTGACCCAGCGCGCCCTGCACCAGTTCGGGCTCACCTACGGCCCGGCGGCGGCACCGCGGCGCTGGCTGGGAGAGTCGGCGCGCTGAGGGGCCGGGGCAGGTCGCCGCGGCCAGGTCGGCCGACAAGCAGAGCTGGAGGTCACGCTTTCGATGGCCGCTCGGATATTCAGATCGCCCGTGGCTGGTCGGCTCTTGGCCATTCCGGCTTGGACCGACCAGACCATGGAGCCTCCGCCAACGAGCTGCGGCGAAGCCGACGCACCCAGTACCGACTCCACACTGTCAGCGCCCGACGCCTCCTGACGTCAGCGGCTCTCACCTGAGGCGATCGGCGCGGACCAGCGCCTCCGGCGTCATCCCGCCGGGCAGGCCCCGCTCCCCTGTGGCCTCGAGCTCCTCGAGTATCCGAGCCACGAGAGCGCGTCGCGGTGTGCTGTCGACCTCGAGCGAGCGCCGCAGCTCGGCCGTGCCCTGCTGCGCCAGGCTGCGCTCTTCGCGCCGCGCCCGCTGACCCGAGGCCTCGCGGGTCCCGTCGGACGATTCTCGTACCTCAAGTGGCTTCTTGCTCATCAAGCTCTCGGGTGCATGCGCAGTGCGTGCGTCAAGCGTGGCGCGGCTCGACGCCGCTACGAGCCCGAAGTCTGGAATCCGCTCTCGCCAGCCTTCTCGACAAGGGTCAAACGCTAGAACGACGCTCGAGCACCGCAGCTGCTTCTACCACACAGAATCGACTCTTGTGTGGCAAGCCCCCCGTGCAGACTCTTCCACCGCCTCGAGGAAGGAACCTCTCGGCTCGAGCCCCCGCCCACGAGGAGACACGAGCGCAGGCCGAAGTAGGACTCGGTTCGCCTCCATCGCTCCGACCTCTAGGCAGATCGAGCTCGACTTGCTGTAGCCTTCGCTCATTCCATTCGATCGCTGACTGAGGACTGGACGAGACGCCTGCGCGTGGGCTGCCACGTGCAACCTTTGGGGGGTGAGAAGTGATGAATCATGCGAGCGGCAAGCGCGCGGCACCGCGGCTGCTGGCTGTCGTCGTCGGCACGTTAGCGCTCGCCACGGGCGCCTTCCTCCTCCTCTTCGGCGTTCTGGGCGCCTGGCGGATGATCCAGGTCGGTGATCGCGACGGCGCCACACTCGTCCTCACCGCCGGCTTTCTCGTCGTAGGGCTGGTGACGACCCTTCTGGGCCTTCGGTATGTCGGCGTCCTACACGCCACGGCCCTCGGCAGCCCACGTGCGCGGCGCACCTTCGCCTTCCTGGCCTCGCTGGTCACGCCGGGCGTTGGCCAGATGTATGCCGGGCATCTGAATCGGGCTCTACTGGTCTGGCTGGGATTTGCGGCGCTCGTCTTGCTGATGCTGACGGGAGCACTCGGCGTGGCCTTCCTGCCAATGGTCGCGCTCGTCCTGGCGCTGTGGGTGCTTCGCCTGTGGAGTGCTGCCGATGCCGCGCGTCTCGTCGCCCCCACACGCAGTCGGCGAGCGTGGTTCGAGCGCTGGTACGTCGCGGTCGCCGCGATTCTCCTGTTCCAGGGGGTCTCGTGGTTCGCGTCTCCCTACATCCAACGGGTGAACCCGTACCGCATGGCGTCGGTGAGCATGGAGCCGACGATTCTCGACGGCGACCGCATCGTCGCTCGCCTTCACCGTTCCACGGATGGCCCACCGGAGTACGGCGACATCGTCCTCTATGCACTTCCCGATGCCGATGGCGGTCCCTTCGTCATGAGAGTGGTCGGACTGCCCGGCGACCGGATCGAGATCGCCGATCACGAGCTCGTGCGCAATGGCCTGGCCGAGCCGGAAGAATGGGCCATCCGTGAGAGCAAGATGGCACAACATCTCGTCGATCAGCACGACGTGATCGTCGACACCGTGGTGCCGTCGGGTCACATCTTCGTGCTCGGAGACAACCGCAGCCAGAGCTACGACAGCCGCCATCTGGGCCCCATCGCGCTCGACCACGTCGTCGGCACCGCCACCTTCGTCTACTGGTCGAGCGATCGCAGCAGGATCGGAGAATCGCTCGTCCCCTGAGGAGGCCGTCGCTCGAGGTGCCGGCGACGGACTTTGGTGGCACTTTCGGCGGGAAGCAGGAGGCCTCGGCATACGTCTGCTGGCCAGCCACTTCGACGCTTCATCGACCTCTGAGGCTCCTGCAGATGATCGTCATCCCCGCGAAGGCGGGGATCCACGCGTTAGGTGGCCAGGCGCGGCGTCGGCCTCTGCCCTCTGCCGCGACTCAACCTGCTCTCCGGCTCCTGTCAGTGGCGCAGGGGCCACCGATCGAAGCTCTCCCGCTTCTGTCATCCCAGCGAAGGCTGGGAACCATGCATCTCCTCCGTACGGCGGTCGCCGGCACCGCCGTGCCTTCCTTGTAACGCCAGCCAAGAGCCTGGCACGGTCTGGATCCAGGGCTGGCATCCATGCGCGCTTCATCTCTCGGGGGAACTCCAACCGATACGAAGAGACGCTCCGCCCACAGGCCAACACTCCGCGAGGCGACATCAGTCGACCTGATCAAGAATCTCGACGATCGTCTGACCGAACCAGGCCTCGTAGTCCTGCGCCAGGACCTCGAGCTCTTGATGAGCCCCTGCTTCGTGGCGCCAGAACACGACTGGCCATTCGTTCTGACCAGCGCTTTCGCGCAGACACTCGTAGTTGCCGTAGCCATCGGCGAGCACCGGGATCAGGTCGCGCTGGAACACCTCCTCCCCCAGCTCTCGGCGCAGGGTTCTCGTGAGCTCGACAACGTCGCGATGCGCCGGCCCTCCCAGCCCGATGAACTCCTGGTGCTCCACGAAGCCCGATCCGTGCCGCTCCAGGAACCGTCGGAAGGCAGCAGGGAACTTCATGCCAATCTTCCGCTCGGCCGCAGCGACAACGTCGGCGCTGGCGCCCCCGGCGAACTCGTACTCCAGCCCGTCTGGAACTTCGAAGGGATTCTCGTTCAAGGGTTGTCCTCACTTAGTCCCTGTGGAATCGATCCCTGACCGTGAGCGCGTCGAACCCTTTCGACCCAGTAGCGTCTACGTTCCCCTGCGAACTGCGAACGGTCGATTCGGGTTGGGCGATCGGGATGCTCGACCTGCTGATGAGTCCTAGCCGTAAGCTCATCGAGAGGGCCCCGAGGATTCTGACCACGATGATGCAGCTGCACCAGCCGACCATCTGTGCCGACTGGCGGCTGGCCTCGCTCCATTCGCGCCACGTTCTCGGGCGTCCACTCGAAAGCGCCAAACTCGCTGAGCCCTGGAGATGGATCGATGGGACGTCGACCACCGCGAGTACCTGCGACCCTTCGGTCCCTAGGGAACGCCGATAAGACCTGTGTCTCGGTAGTCGGTTGAAGCGATACGGTCTTAGCGAACGCCGAGTCACCAAACTCTACCCCTGGGCCACTCTGGCTCTCCCCGACCAGCGTGTACTTCTGCCGGGGCGGGGGTGGCTCCGAGCTCGACCACGACGGTGGCCCGCGCGACCTCGTCGCCATCTGCGCCACGTCGCGCACGTTGCCGGGGCTCACGCCGAAGGCCTCGCCGAACGCCTCGTCGGCGAGCGCGGCGCTGCCGGCGGTGACCTGGCCGACGGCGCCCGCGCCACCAGCGCGCGCACTGCTGACGGCCGCCCGGGTGCCGACGCCGGCGCTCACCAACGCGTACTCAGCGTGGTCGGCCTCGATCCTCCCGCTGAGATCGATCTCCCGGTAGTCGGCGGTGAGTGCGCGCGTGCCGTCGCGGTAGACGATCTCGCCCGGCTGCGGGTTGCGGCCCGTCTCCTCCCGGAACTGACGACGTCCCTTCGTGACCAGGATCTGGCGCTCGATCTCCTGATCGGCAATCGCCATCGGATCGCCGACTATCTGGTAGCGGAGGGATTCGGCGATCGCCTGGCACGGCCGCGTACCCTGCAGCCTGCCCACGCAGCGCCCGTCCGGATCGACGTAGACCAGCGGGTTCGAGTAGGCGTAGTTGTAGCGATGCAGCGACTGCGGCGCCTCGACGGTGCCCTCGAAGGGGTCCATCGAGAGGAAGGTGCCGGTGCCCGGGTCGTAGTAGCGACCCTTCATGTAGATCAGGCCCGACTCGGGATCCATCTCGTGGCCGGTGAACCCGAACCGGTTCGCCGACGCGCCCGCCGAGGCGAAGTGCACCGAGCGATCCGGCCGAGCCGAGCGACGCTTCTGCGCAACCGCGACCGGCGCACCCCGCGCCTGCGCCACCTGCACCAGCTCCTCCAGCACGTGGCGGCACGGCACCACCTTCGCGTCGCCGGCGATCGACGCCGCTTCACCCACTCCGAGCTGCAGCGTCAGCAGCCACTGCTCCGGCGTGATCTCCGCGCAGCGCTCCTCGCCCTGCCAGAGCTCCGCCAGCACTGGGTGCAGCCCGATCGGCTCCTGCCCCGAGGCCGGCAACGCCGCGCCGAGCGTCGCGATGAGCGCACCGAGGCTAGAAACAAAAAATTGTCGCATGCCTGCCCCCTGTCAACTAAAGTGGATTGTGGCAACGGTACGCACGCTCAGCACCGGCGCCAGCTCGGCCGCGCAACATCACCTCAAAGCCGTGTTGTCGCAATGACTTCCGACCACCGCGATCAACCGAACCACGACAACCATGAAGCAAACCAAGAAGCGCAGGCTGGAGAAGGCCGGCTGGAAGATCGGCACGACCCGCGACTTCCTCCAGCTCAGCGACCAGGAGGCGGCTCTCCTCGAGATGCGCCATCAGCTCGCGAAGAGCCTGCGGAGGCTCAGGCAAGAGCAGGAGCTGACGCAGGAGGCGGTGGCCTCCGTGCTGGGCTCGTCCCAGTCACGGGTGGCGAAGATGGAGGCGGGAGACTCCTCTGTCTCGCTCGACCTCCTCGTCAAGGCCAACCTCGCGCTCGGCTGCACGAGGCAACAAATCGGCAGAATCCTCGCTCGCTGAGTGACTCCAGGTCACAGCAACCCGACGCGCGGGACGCCCCTGCCGGGCTCAGAATCTCTCTCCAGCGCCGACTCCACCCGATCGGCGGCGCGCCGCCGGAACGCATCAAGCACCAAGCCCCCCCTCCGTCACCCCGGACTTGATCTAAGGGTCCACGCCTCCCAGCCGGCGGCAACTCCCCTTTCCCGACGCACCAACCCACCGCCCCACCAACGACAAGCGAAGCGCCGCCGAGTCTCCGAACCCCATTCCAGGCTCCGGCCCGAGTCACCCTCGCATCAGCCCGCTGCGCCAGCCCCCGCTTCAGCGCCTCCTCCCACCGCTCGCGATTCCGCCAGCCCACCGCCAACTCCACCCAGGCCCGGCGAGACCCCGCGACCGCGACAGGCCGGCGGCTCCGCCCACCCGCCCCGCGACGCACGACGAAGGCCGTCTCCGTCCGGCGGCTACACTCGATCAGCCGCCAAACACTTGTCGCCCCTGCTCGGCCCGCGCGAGCCCAGATCGATGTCGATCCTCGGAACCAGAATCGGCCGATTCCGCGTCGGCCCCCTGCTCGGCCGCGGGGGGATGGGCGAGGTGTACGTCGGTCTCGACGAGACGCTGCAGCGCAAGGTGGCGCTGAAGTCGATCTCGGCCCGCAAGCGGCTCGACGAGGAGGCCAAGGCGCGCTTCCTGCGCGAGGCGCAGGTGCTCTCGCGGCTCGATCACCCCAACATCTGCAAGATCTTCGATCTCATCGAAGACGCCGACCGCGACTTCCTGGTGCTCGAGCTGGTGCAGGGGCGCGACCTGCACTCCGCGATCCAGCAGGGCCTGCCTACAGCGCAGCACCTGCCGATCGCCTGCCAGATCACCTCGGCGCTGGCCGCGGCGCACGCCGAGGGCGTGATCCACCGCGACCTCAAGCCCGAGAACGTGATGCTGACGCCGTCCGGCGAGGTGAAGGTGCTCGACTTCGGGCTGGCGCGCACCAACACCGCCCCGCCTTCGGCCACGTCCGACGTCACGCCCCGCGGCGACTCGACGCACGACGCCCCCCACACCGACGCCTCCAACGAAGGCGAGCCTCCGCCAAGTCACGCCGAGGCCGCCGATCGCACCACCGCCGGAGCGACCAGCAGCGATCCAGACGAAGACGTCACCCTCGTCGCCGCCCGAAGCGATCTCGACCCCACCCTCGCCGCTTCGCTCGCCGCGACGCCGGCCCCCTCCGATCCGCGCACGGTGGCCGGCACGGTGATGGGCACGATCACCTACATGAGCCCCGAGCAGGCGCGCGGTGAGCCGCTCACCACCGCCAGCGATCTCTACTCCCTCGGCCTGGTGCTGCAGACCCTGTTCACCGGCCGCTCGCCCTATCCGCCGGGAGCGAGCCGCACCGAGATCCTGCGCCGCGCCCGCGAGGCGCAGCCGCTTGCACCCGCCGGCCTCGACGCCGACCTCACCCGCCTGCTCGAAGACCTCCGGGCACCTGCGCCGGCCGCGCGCCCCACCGCGGTGGAGACCGCTGCGCGGCTGCGCTGGATCGCCGAGCGCCCCAAGCGCTGGGCGCGCCGCTTCGCCATCGCCGCGGTGCTCACCGTGCTGGCCTTCGGCGCGCTCAAGTACACCCTCGATCTGCGCCGCGAGCGTTCCGCCGCGATCGCCGCCCGCGAGGAGGCCGAGCTGCGCCGCACCCAGGCCGAAGACCTCATCGGCTTCATGATCGGCGACCTGCGCGAGAAGCTGGCGCCCGTCGGCCGGCTGGCGATCCTCGACGAGGTGGGCGACAAGGCGCTCGAGTACTTCGCCTCGCTGCCGCAGGAGGCACTCAGCGACGACGAGCTCGCCCGCCGCTCGAAGGCGCTCTACCAGGTGGGCGAGGTGCGCCTGGCGCGCGGCACCCTCGAGGCGGCGAAGGCACCGCTCAGCGAATCCCTGGCGCTCGCCCAGTCGCTCGCCGAGCGTGAGCCGAGCAACGTGCAGCGCCTCTTCGGTCTCGGCCAGAGCCACTTCTGGATCGGCTACGTGCACCTGCAGCTCGGCGAGCTCGACGACGCGTCGCGCCACTTCCAGGCCTACTTCGATGCCTCGCAGCGGCTCAACCAGCTCGAGCCCGACAACCCCGAGTGGCGACTCGAGCTCGCGTACGGCCACAACAATCTCGGCGAGGTGCTGCGCCGCCAGGGAGAGATCGAAGACTCGCTGGTGCACTACCGCGCCTCGGCCGACCTGCGCCGCCAGCTGATGCAGGCCGACCCGGACGACCCCAAGCTGGCGCGCGACTTCGCCCACGCCCGCTCGCTGCTCGGCCAGATGCTGGTGGAGAGCGGCGAGCTCGAAGCCGCGCGCGGCGAGCACCAGGCCGCCCTCGCCATGCGGCGCGAGCTGCTCGCCGCCGACCCCGAGCACACCGACTGGCAGTGGAACGTCTCGATCAGCCTGCAGCACCTCGGCCGGCTCGAGCTGTGGCAGGGCGACGCCGAGAGCGCGCTGGCCCACTTCCAGGAAGCCGAGTCGATCGGCCGCCAGCTGGTGGCGCGCGATGCCGACAACGCCCGCTGGCAGGACGACCTCGCCAACACCCAGTCGTGGATCGGCGCTGCGCGGATCGCCCGCGGCGAGCCGCGCCTCGCTCTCGCCAGCCTGCAGCAGAGCACCGAACGACTCGAGGCCCTCAGCCGCAAGGAGCCCGGCGAAGCGCTCTGGCAGCGCGACCTCGCCACCGCCCGCCTGCGCAGCGCCGAAGCCCAGCTGCGCCTCGGCAACGCCGCCGCCGCGCTCGCAATCGCCCAGCGGGTGCAGGCCGACCTCGCCCCTGCGCGCAACGAGCTCGCCGAGTCCACCGGATCCCCCGAAGCCGCCGCATCACCGCCACCCGCACCGCCCGAGCTGCAGGCCCGCGCCCTCCTCATCGCCGGCCGTGCGCTCGCCGATCTGGGCAACGCCGGCAACGCCGACGACGCCTTCGCGCGCGCCCGCGACCTGCTCCAGCCTCTCGCCGCCGACACCAGCGACCCCGCACTGCTCGCCCTCTGGGAGCAGGCGCTGCGCCTCACCCAGCAGACCGAAGCCGCCGACGCCGTGCGCACCGCACTGCGCGATCGCGGTTATGGTGCGCAAACCCTCTGACCACTCCCATTCCTCTCCGCTTCCCAGGAGGTCAATCACCCGATGCCAGATCCCGGACAGACCCGCGACGTCAGCGACCGGCTCAGCGTCGCCTTCAAGATCGAGAGCGGCAAGCTCGTCGCCCGCTCCCAGGCCGGCATCGTCATCGGCGAGACCGATCGTTTCCTGATGCGCGAGGGTGCCGAGCTCTGGCTCGCCACCGACGACTACATCCGCTACGACCGCATGCCCGACAAGCTCGTCTGCACCCTCTACCTGTGGCAGGAGCCCGACGGTGACGAGCGCGTCGACAAGAACCTCGACACCGCCATCAAGGTGGAATCGAGGCGCGAGAACGACGAGTCCGTGGTGCCCGGCGGCGCCCACCAGACGTTCTTCGACGGCGACCTCGACGTCAACATCGGCCCCGGCGGCGTGATGCTCACCCACGTCGCCGGCAAGAGCACCCACGCCCACTACCAGTTCGAGATCGTCTTCCGCTTCGAGTGGGAGTTCATCTGGGACCCCGACGTGCACGACGTCGGGCCGCGCGGCTGAGACGCCCCACTTAGTTCCGTCTCCGGACTCCGCCTCTCAGGCATTCACGTTTCAGCTGAAACGCCTTAGCTCGAAGCCGAAACAGCTCTCACGCGTTTCAGCTGAAACGCCGCAGCGCGAAAGCAAGGGATCTCAGGCCTCCCGAACCGCCGCTGCGCCTGCCCCCCGCCGTAGCGCCTCCTCGATCCGCTCGCGATTCCGCCAGCCCACCGCCGCGCCGAGCAGGCACGGCGTCGCCAACGCCAGCGGCACCAGGATGAAGGGTGACGCCGAGCGGTCGATGACCGCCGAGCCCGGCGCGTCCGGATCCACGTAGATCGTGATCTCCGCTCCCGCCGGATAGGCGCTGGCCGCCTCCTCAGCCTCCTCCCGCGTCTCGTGCCAGGGCAGGGAGCTGCCCTCACCGATGCGGTAGCGATCGCCGACGAACGTCTCGCCGCCTATCCCCCAGCGATACGTCACCCGCGGGGCGTAGCCGAACTCGAGGTCACGCAGCGAGCCGCGTCGCTGGCTCGACGTGATCCGGCGCACCTCCGTTCTCACCACCTCCGCCTGCACCGCATCCCAGGTCACCGCGCCCAGGCTCTCGTAGGCCACCCACACACCCACGGCGGTGAACAGCAGACCGAGAAGCAGACTGCCTCCGATCATCGATCGGACGAACACGGTGAGGCTCCCTTCGTCTCCTCCGTTTCACTCCGCGCCGAGACTTCGGCACAGGCCGAGGCGCCAAGCCGTCGCCTCTCAACCCATCGAGGAGTACGCACTCGGAACGCGAATCGCGTCGTCCGCCGAGAACAGAGGCCGCTATTCCTCCACCTCGATGATCAACCGCGTCCGCCCAGGGCCCGATAGACCTCCGAGCGACACCACGACCGCTCCTGAAGCGACGAACCGGCTCTGAGCCTCGAGCCCTCCGCCGGAATCGTCGTCGGTAGCGACAACGTTCCCGGCTTCATCGAAGACCACGAAAGCAGGGTCTACACCTGGGTTCGAGTCGGTACGCAGGCTCACCAGGCTTCCGGGCGTGAATGGAATCTGAAGGAGGACTGGCTGACCCTCGTCCGGCAGATCCACCGGAACCGAGCCCGCCCGGGGCGACACGGATCGAATCGACGAGAAGATGTCGCCCTCTTCCGAAGTGCTAGCCGGCACTTCTTCTGCCTGTGATTCGAGGAGATCTACCCCTCGCCGCTCCATGATCTCGGAGAGGGTAGGAATACTCGCCATCCGGCCGCACTCGTCGGCTAGGTACTTCGCCACCGAAGAGCCTGATTCAGCTCTCTTCCTCAGCGCCGCTACCGCACTCTCGATGAGATCCGAGTCGTCTCCGGCTGCGTCGCAGAGCGATCGCGAAACACTGTCCTTGTCGAAGAAGCTGAGCGAGAGCAGAGATGCCTTACGAACCATCCTGGAGTTCTCCCGGTTCTGTGCGATCCGCAGGAGTAGGTCCTCGGACGAGGGCACCTGCTGATCCTGGAGAGCGACGATGGCTCCGACACGGACCTCTTCGTGCAGGTCCTCGTCGCCCGCCATCGACTCGAAGACCCGCACCGCCTCCGAGGATCCGAGCGACCGCAGGACGGCAACCGCAGCTCCCATCAACTGAACCCGTGCTCGGCCCTCGAAGCTCGGCGCCGCGAAGTCCAAGAAGTCGGCGACCAGCTGACCAGCGTCGAGCACCGCCCCATGCGAATCTCTTGGTAGTGCTGCGAGGGCCGTGAGCGCTGTGCCGACCAGATCGTGGTCGTCGCCGTGCATGACGAACTCGCCCAGGAGCCCGATCGAAGAAGACAAGGTCGACGTAGTGATGAGAGTCGAGGGCACGGTCACCATCACCCGCGGTGGCGCGGAGCTCTCGCTGACCGCCATCAGGTAGGGCGCTGCGTCGCGGCAGCCCATCCGCGCCATGGTCGTCATCACGGTGCCGCGCACGTGCCAGTAGGGGTCGCTTTCGTCGTCCTCCTCTTCGGCCAACTCGACCAGGTCAAGGCAGCCCTCCTCCAGGCCCACCATCGCCAGGGCGGTCGCTGCCGCGCCCCGTATGTCCGATCTTTCGGCCCGGTTCCTGGCTATCTCGAGCAGCTTTCGCCATCCCAGACGACGCCGGAGTCGATCGCCGGGGCTGTCTTCCAGACCGAGCGAGAAGCGGCCGATGTCGGTTGCCGAGAAGGCCCGGATGGCGGGTGACTCGTCCAGAGTGCCGCCAATCGCGATCTCCAAGAGCCTGTCGTGGCCCAAGGTCTCCGCTTCGTAGAGGAGATCGATCCGTTCCGTTTCTCTTTCGAGCCTCAGCTGCCGGAGAATCTCGATGATCCTCGCCGCCGAGGGATCTCCGATCACGGAGACTCGGCTCACGCTGCTCGACGGATACGACCTCACCTGCCAGCTGAAGCCAGCTTCGTCGGAAGACCGCTGCAGCAGTCGCAGAGCGCCTTCCTGCGAACGGGGATAGTGGAGGATGAAGCCCCGATTCACCTCCGAGAGTCTCCTGTAGAGGCCTCGGACTCCCCTGCCCTCCGGAGAGTCGAGCTCCTCGAACTCTGGCAGCGTGCGAACCGCGTCCATGATCTCTTTCACCGCCCATGAATGAGCACGCGCGTGACGCAGCACCTTCTCGGCCGCGACGTCGAGGAGGAACGGCTCTTCTTCATCCAGCGCTGTCCGCAGACCAGCGATTCGCTCATTGAGCTGTCTTCTCTCGGTGTCCTCGTCGCCTGCACCTCCTGAATGAGCCTGCGAGATCTCGACGTACTCGTGCCCGATGCTGGGGACGGCCAGAAGGCCGTAGCTCTGGGGCATGAGATGGAGGAGCGACACGGTGACAAGCAGCACCAGCAGCGGCACACAAATGTGCCGCGTCGCGAACCAGAGCTCCTCGGAAAGCCGAGATCGTTCGGCCGGAGAGTCGAGGGTTCGCCGCACACGCCTGGTCCATTGCCCGAGCACGAAGACCCCCCAGATCACGACGGCTGCCGCCGCGCACAAGCGCGCATAGAGCTTCTCGGATCGTCGCTGGAACGGGTTCTGAGACTCCGAGGCGACACCGATCACCGAATGGTCCCCGTTGATCGCCGCCGGATAGATCCAAGAAGGTGGCGTGCGAACGGGCAAGATCGGCGAACCGCTCGCAGTGGTTTCTTCGATCTCCTCGGCCAAGCGTTCCCAGAACTCGAAGGAGGTAGCGGGATGCTGAATATCGGACGCGGCCGGTGGGACGAACGCCTTGTCCATCCCGAGTGAGAACGGGATCTTGGCGGGAACCGAGATCGCGGGATCACGAGCGACCTCGCCTTGCGTCGAGAGCGTCGAAGTCGACCGCGTCAGATCCTGCACCACGAGCTGCTGGCGGACGAGAAGCACCGTGAGCCCGATCATCAGCAGAGAGAAGACGAACATCACGTCTGCCCGGTCGACCAACCGCCGAAACAGTTTCCACTCGAGCAGAAGCACGATGCCAACTGAGCTCAAGAAGAGAGTCAGCAGGCCCAAGGGGTGTCGGGCTGCATCGAGCACGGACCGTGTGATCCCGGCGAAGCCGGTTTCTGCGTAGGCCCAGTAGTCGACGAAGACGAAGGGCACCTGCAGGAACGAATACTGCGCCCTGAGCGCCTGGTAGCCAGCCACGAAGGCGACCACGCCCAAGCCCGTGGCGAATGTGCCAAGCGCCGCAACCAGCCCCAGAACCGTCTTCGCTCGACCTACCGCCGTCTCCGGTTTCTCCGACATCGGATTCCTCCCAATTCACGCACCAAGAGCACTTGGGAGGAAAGACGGACGCGTGAGCCCGTTTTCTGGAGTCCTGTGGCGATGTCGGCAATACCCGGACCGTTGGCTCGCGATCGAGCGTGTGTCTGAGAGATGGCAGGAACTCGAGTTGCCAGGCGACTGGCAGCGACAATCGGACTTTCGCCGACACTCGCCCTGATCCACTTTCCTAGCCGGCACGCCACTTCAGCCGATCGTGATCGCGGTCGTCGGACCCGGCCCTGCACCCCCGCCAGGAGGACCGCAAGACGCCAAACCGCAACGATCGCGAGCGCCTCGGTGCGATTGCAACCAGAGGACCGTCGTCGTCTCAGCCACCGAAGAGCGTCAGACCCGCGAGCATCCCGATGCCAACCGCGGAGAAGCCGACCAGAACCGCGATCCACACGAGGCGACGGCCGATGCTTTGACGCCACAGGACGGCCTGTGCGGCACCTAGGTCGACTTCCCTTTTGATTTCGGCCAACTGAGAAGCGAGCTCCTCCTGCTTGGAGCGCAGTTCGGCGGGATCGAAGCGGAGAAGGGTCTCGGTCGCCGCGGCGACACCTCGTGCCACATCCGCCAGCTGCTGGGCAGCCAGGGTCGTCTGCCCGGCGCTCACTGCGACCGCTTCCGAAGCGACGGTCAAGCTGGCACGCGTCTCCCCGAGAGAACGCGACGCTGTTTGCAGCTTGTCGATTCCTTCGACGAAGCTCCCCAACTTCTGCTCGGCGTCCTTGAATCGCTCGACGGCGACTCTCAACTCATCGCTCACACTGGCTCCTCCATCAACGTCAGCCGATCGACCAGGAGAAACGCGGCTCGTTGCGCGCGGCCCAGTCGGCGCGAAAGAACCACCGCCACCTCCTCCTCGTCGCAGTCACCTCCGGCCAGGAGGTCGAGAACGGTGCCCTCCAGGCTCTCCGCGAGCCGGGACAGCGAGGGAGAGTTCTCCAGGAGCGACCAGATCTCTCCCGTCCAAGCCCGCCGCGTGCCACCGACCATCTCGCGGAGGTGCTGGTGTGCCCACTGCAGCAACGTGGTCTGGTCGACCTCATCGAGCCCAAAGGTGGCCATCGAGGCGACGAGGTTCCCAAGCCAGCGCGCGAACTCCTCCCTCGATCCGGCCTGCAGCCAGGTCTCCCCGAGGGCCCGCACGGTCAAGAGAAAGGGATGGCCGGCATAGGCCTCGAGGAAGCGCCCTGCCGAGCCGCTCCACTCTTCTTCCGAAGACGGCAGCGTCTCGGAGAGCTGACGGCGTGCATCGGCAAAGGTCGCCTCGGATCGAACCACCTTGTCGAGGATCAGCGACACCGGGCCGTCGCCGAGATAGGCGTTGATCTTCCGACGAATCGTCTCGCCATCGTCGATCTTCGTCAGCAGGTACATCTCTCTCAGAGCGTTCGCGCGCCCAGGCTCGAGCGTCTCGCTCAAAACGTCGATGAGCACTTCCAGCGCCGCCACGATCAGGTCTTTCGGTAGCAGGTCCAGCCCGAGGTCCTCGACGCGTTTCAGGTGCTTCCGGTTGCCTCCGCTGAGACGCCGAACCACCTCCATCGCGCGGGCGCGTAGACGCGCTGGATCCAACGACGCCTTCTGGACCTCGAAGTAGCCCCCAGAGCCCCATTCGACCGTGTAGTCGTCGACGAAGTCGAGCATCATCAGCCGGTACAGCGCCCGTTCCCGGTCAGCGGCTTCTCGATCTCCATAGCCGCTCCGGCTCGCCTCCTTCGAAGGCTGGGACCGCGGGATCCTGACCGCCGAAGCCTCCTCGCCCAGCAACTCGTCCAAGACCGCCGTGGCCACCGCGAGCTGAGCCTTCGGCGGTGGCTGCTTGTCGTTCAGACGTCCGATGTTGATCCGGATGTCGCACCGCGCGAACTGCGTCTCGATCGAGCGGCGCCGATCGATCCACGTCTCGTCCACGTTCTGGTCGGTTGCCGAGATCAGGTAGCAGAAGCTCGGCTTCCCGTCGCGTCCGGCCCGACCGCACTCCTGAGCGAAGCTCTCGATCGATCCCGGCTGAGTCACATGAATCGTGTAGCGCACGTTCGGCTTGTCGATGCCCATGCCGAAGGCGTTCGTGCTCACCATCAGTGCCTTCTCGTTGCGACGAAACGCCGTCACCTGTTCGACCTTCTCCCGATTCCAGTCCGGAGAGCCGAGGTCTTTCGGCCTCTTGCCCGAGTACACGGCGACCTGGGCCTCCTCGATTCCCAGCGCTCGCGCGGCGGCCGATCGATACGTGGACAGCCCCAGCTCGAGGCCGCTGTTGGCGTGGGGGACGAAGACGACTCCGCCGAGAGTCTCGGCGCCAGCGACCTCGGCCAGCGCGTGCACCTCGACGCCGAGCTTCCCGGCGATCTCCTTCAGGCACTCCGTGAACTTCCCCCGACGCTCGACCGGTCGGCCGCGAACCACCCGATAGTGCAGGTTGGGGCGATCGAACGAGTCGGACTTGAGCACCACCTCACGATCGGAGCGATCGAGCTCCAGGCCCTCGAGGACCTCATCCAAGACCCGCGGCGACGCGGTCGCTGTGAGGGCCAGGACGGGCGGTGGCTCACCTGCCCGATCGGCGCAGAGCCTCCTCAGGTTCCGCCCCAGCTTGAGGTAGGAGGGCCTGAAGTCGTGCCCCCACTCCGAGACGCAGTGCGCCTCGTCGACCACCGCGAGGTTCACCGCCTGCCGGGCTGCCGCGGCCACCAGGTGGGCCCGGAACGACTTGCTCTGCAGCCTCTCCGGGCTCACCAGCACGAAGAGGGCCTCGCCGCGCGCGATGGCCTCCTCGAGGGACCTGCGATCCTCAGCCGAAGAGGCCCGGCCGCTGTGCAACGCAACCACCCGCTCGACACCCATCTCCTCGAGCCGCCGGGCCTGGTCGTCGATCAGGGATTGCAGCGGGGCGACGATAAGAGTCACTCCCGGACGCACCAAGCCGGCCACCTGGAAGATCAGCGACTTCCCAGCGCCCGTGGCAAGCAGCACGCACGAGTCGCGGCCCAACAGAGTGCGCTCGATCGCCCGGAGCTGCCCGGCACGAAACGCCGTGTGCCCGAAGAGGTCTCCCAGCAGCCCATGCAGCGCCTGCCGGCCCCTCTCCGAGATCGCAACCGCGCGGCGTTCCAGGGACGCCTGTCTGCCCCAGGAGAGGTCGACCGGCAACAGTGCGCTCCGCATCACCACAGAGGGCTTGCCTCGATCGGTCAGCTCGGCATGCGGAGAGACGAACGTTTCGAGACGGATCTCGGCAGTGGACTCGACTCTCACCTCACTGGCGTCACGATGGAAGCGCCCATCCGGGCCGCGCTTCCAGACGCGGCGATTCAGAACCACGAGATCGGGCACCACACCCGTTTCCCAGAGGTCGTCCACCAGCGCCAGCAGATCCAATGCTGCCGGCTCCAAGCCGTCGGTCAGCCCGTCGGCGTCGGCGAGCTCGACGGCCCACGGGCCGCCGGCCTCCACGAATCCACGCTCGACACACTCCACCAGCGCGAAGGTGAGTCGCGCACACGCCGCCGGCCCATGCACTGCTCGTAGCGCTTCACGGGGCGCTTCGGAGAGCCAGAGAGGAGCGCTCCGCTCGAGCCTCCCCAGAACTGCCGAAACCGGGTCGTGCACTTCCGCGCCCCGAACCCGCTCGACGAGCATCCCCCGCCGCCGAAGCAGTTGATCCCGCTCGCCGTCGAGCGCCGCGCTCGACTCGTGGCCGGCGCCGTCGATCTCCAGAACCACCGCTTTGGGGTGCCACGGTACGTAGAACAGGAAGTCGACCCAGCTCCCCTTCTCCGCCGAGTCCTCACCCGTCAGCGCCGCCAGACTCGCCTGCGGATACAAGAAGCGACGCAGCCACGGATTGCCCTCCGTCACCCGCTCCCAGAACGGAACCTCATGTGTCGGATGCAGCTCGATCGACGGATCGAGTGGCCCATCGCAGACACGCCCGACCACCGCCCGCTTCAGCAGCTCCTCGCTGGGGGCCCAGCCCGAGAGCTGAGCCATCGCCGCGTGGTGGTTGGTCGGATTCGAACCACGCTGGAGGATCTTGCGGCAAACGGCCGCCCAGTAGCTGACGTCCGCCGATGGAGCTCGCTTCGCAGGAGAAGCCGCAACCATCACCTGCGAGCGAGCCCGAGCCGCCAGACTTCTCGCACCGTCGTCGAGAGCCAGCAGTGGGTCGTCGGGCAGCGAGCCGCCGACCACCGTGTACTCGATCTCCCAACCTCGCCTGGCAAGACGCTCGCGCCACGTGGTGCGCATGATCCCCCACCTGAAAAGGATGGGCGATCTTGCCGGAGCGGAGAGATCTAGTGCAACGCACTATTGCTGCTCCGCCCAGTCGGCCTTCTGAGCTGCCTGCAGCCTGACGTGGCCCCGAAGGACCATCAAGGGCCGGCCCAGTGCGACGAGCGGAAGTGAGCACGGCCGGAACTCGAGCAGATCTACTCCTCACTCCACCTGACGAGAGGAACGGCGGCCCTCGACCTTGGCTAGCGAGACGCGGGCCTCAGCATGGACGGCCAACAGCCGCCCGATCTCGTCCACCTTCTTCCCTCCCGGCACCAACGGAATCGCCCCCACACCCTCGAACTCACCCTCCGCCGCGAAGAAGCGCGACTCGGAGCCGGGATAGAGGATCCACGCGGTGCGCGCCTTCGGAATGGCGTCGCGGTAGGTGTGCATCTTGTAGAGGTCGCCGCGCTGGAAGTGGCCGCGCTTCTCCTCGGCTTCGATGGCTTCGTCGCCCTCGCCGTGCTCTGGCTCTCCGCCCTCTCCACCGAGCTGATCGCCTTGCGGCGCCAGGCCGGTGAGGGAGTCGAGCTTGAACTTGGCGTCGAAGAGGTGGAGGCCGGCGGCGGGGCCCTCGGGGATCTCGAGAGCGATGTCGGGGCGCAGGGGCACCGAGTAGGAGCGACGCTGGCTGGACGCGCTGCGGCGGAAGGAGGAGTTGTAGTCGAGGGTCTGCCCGCCCGGCCACCGCACCCTGAAGTCGTAGGGCACCTTCACCTGGCGATGGTCAGCGCGGAAGCGCGACGCGGCTGCGGGAGTCCCGAGCACCCGGCTCACCTCCTCGACCATCCGGAAGTAGCACCACAGCTCGTAGAGATCGGCGATGTCGCGGATCTCGAGCAGGCGCCTCGCCTGCTCCTCGTCGAGCGGCAGGCGCGATCCGAGGCGCATGCGCACGTAGCAGCGCAGCACCCCCTTGTATCCCCGCCTGCCCCGCAGCACGGTGGACGCGGCCGGGAAGTGCGCCAGCCGGCCGACGTCGCGCCACATCCCGGCGCGCCGGAAGCCTTCGACGCTGTGCCGCATGCGCGCGCAGTCGGCCCTCACCGTCGCCTCGAAGACCTTCGACCCCGAGAAGACCTCTTCGATCCGATCGAGCACGCCGGCCACCAGGTCGAGGAACGACTTCACGAACCGATTCTCGGGAGTGTCGAGGGTCCAGCGGGTGCGGACCTCATCGACCTCCTCAGGGACCTGGCCGCCCATCCGCACCGCCATGGTCGAACCAGCGATGGCTCCTCGGGCTCTCAGCATCGGACGCGCGCCGCTGACGATCGCCGCGAGCTCGCCCGGCCGCACGTCGCGGGCGAGCGCGAGTGGCGAGCGGTGGGCCACCTTCAGCAGCTTGCGGTGCGGATCGCGCACGATCGCCGCGAGCGCCGGGATCAGGGCCTCCTCTCCAGAACCCCTCTCCGACAGCGCGTACCGGAGATAGACGAAGAGGTGGTAGAGCACGTCGCGCTCGGCGACCAGCGTGCGGTCGTACGGCAGAGCGCCGGCCCGATCCGCCGCGAACGGGAGCTCCGCGGCCACCCGAGTGAGCTCGGCGAGCATGGCGTCGAAGTCGTCACTTCGCCACTTCGAGGAGTGCACCTCCACAGTGCCGATCCCCGGCACCTCGAACTGCCCCACCGAGTTGCCGAAGTCCAGCAGCACCACCGAGCCGAGCCGCTCGGCCATGCTCCCCAGCGAGGCGGCCACCGCCTCGAGCCGCGGCTTCGGCCCCTCGACGACCCACCGCTGGCGCGAGTCCAGGAGGACCCGACCGTTCACGAACTTCGGGGTGAGGCCTCCGCGCCGCGTGGAGAGGCGGAGACCGGATTCGAGGCCACTCACTCGATGAAGGCCGTGAAGCCCTGTTGACGAAGCCGCCGCCGCATCCGCCAGAGCTTCGCTGCGGTGCGTGGATAGGCGACCGTCACTCCCTGGTCGGTATCCATCTCGGCGTCATCGGAATCGTCCTCCGCATTGGACTCGGCGAGGCCATCGCTCGAACCCGCCCCCCGGCCCGTCCAGCGCAGGAGGCCGCCGACGATCTCGCAGTCCTCCGCCGTGCGGAGCTTCTCCACGTCGGCCTGTGCAGGAGACGAGCCGCCACCCTGCACAGCGAACGCGAAGAGCCAGTCGAGCACCGATTCGAGCTCCTGCTGGGTGCCGTGCAGCTTGGGCAGCACCTTCTGCAGCACAGCCAGGTCGAAGGCGTCGGCGGCTGCGTCCTCCCCGGCCTGATCCACCGCCAACAGCACGAACCGCGCGATCTCGTTTGCCACCCGATAGCCGAAGTGCCGGCGCTCATGCGCAAGCAGCTCGTGGAACTGCATCAACGCTTCGGCCTTGTCCCGATGATCTTCCGTGAGCCGCTTCCAGTCGGCGCTCGTCGGCTTGCCACCGAAGGTCAGTCGGTCCGGCAGGTCGCCCAGCCAGAGAGCGCCGCCCTCCCTTTCCCTCTCGAGCCCCGCCATCGCCCTCAGGTCCACCTCGTCGAACTCCACCGTGAAGGCCCGATCGAGCACCTTGGGGCTGAACATGTAGGTCGACTCGTCGACGTTCACCGTGCCCACGAACGCGACGTTGCTGGGCACGGCGAGCTCTCTCGGCACCTGCGGCCCTGCCGACGAACCCTCCTCGACCTCCTGCGACTCGTGCAGATGCAGCGGCTCGCCCGACTCGAGAGCAGACAGGAAGTCCGAGAAGTACTGCTCCACCCGCGCCAGGTTCATCTCGTCGAGGATGGCGAAGAACGGCCACGGCTCGCGACCCTCCGCCTCGGCGCGCTCCTCTTCTTCCTTCGCCCGGAGCAGCAGATCGAGGAACGGCGTGCCGACGTACTGTTCGGTGAGCGGATTGTAGAAGCCCAGGAGACCGCGGTTGTCGGTCCAATCGGGCCGGACCGCGATCACCTCGAAGTTTTCGAGATCGACTTCCTGATTGTTGGTCTCGGGAACCGAGATATGCAGGGTAGGTTCATTCCGGCCCAGCACCACCTCTATTCGAAACTCCTCTCCCACCTGGAGTTCACGCCGAAACCAATCTCCCAGGTCACCGGACAGCGTGAGCGAACCACCACGGCTCTGTGGACTCTTCCAGAGCCGGCAGAGATTCGAGCCGCCTGGGTAGACCACAGTTACCGTCGTCGCGTTCGCTGCATTGAGCGGGCCCATTTCCAAGTCAGACAGGACTTCTTCCGGGAGGGAAGTACGGCGATGGCGCAGCATGTAGGGCTTGACTTCGATGCCAACCACTCCCTCTTCCGCCCCAGCCGAAACACGAGCAGCAACCGACCCCCGGTAGTGCTTCGCCACAGCCAGCGCGATCTGCGTCTTCCCGGTGCCCGAGATCCCGCTGAGCACTACGAAACGCTTGCACTGCAGGGCGAGCAGGAAGTTGGCCACGATCTCGTCGGGGAAGAAGAGGCCCTGCTCCCGCAGCCCATCCCTCAGCTTTGCGAAGGAGCCTGTTGGCTCGGCTGCGTCCTGCTTGCGGTGGCGATCCGTCAGCTTCTGGAACTTCGTCTTCCCAAGCTCGATCAGGGTGCGCTGCCAGCCTCGCTCGTTCACCTGAAATGGTTCGGTGTGCTCCCAGTGCACGCCAAGCCGATGATGATGCCGCTCGCTTGAGGGATCGAAGTGGTAGCCCTCAGTCACCGTACCGATGCCCAGCACCTCGCTCTTGCCGCGATTTGCCACCACCTTGTCGCCAGGCGCAATGCTCCGAAAGGTCCAGAGCTGCGCGCAGCCCACCTTCGAGTAGTCGCCTTCCTTCGCATGGATTCGCTCTCGCTCCTCTTCGAACTCCTCCTGGGACTCGAAGCGCCGCAGATCGCCCAGGAGCGACCAACCCATCGCGATGAAGCCACCCTCGCGACACCTGTCCCAGTTCCACGCCTTCTTGCCGGGTGCGATCTTCCAGTAGCGCACCCCGACATCGACCTGTGTGTAGTCCGGATGGGCGATGCTCTCGCCGAACTCCTCCTCGAGATAGGTCAACACTCCAGGAGAGTGCGCATCCCACCAGTGATATCGCCCCTCCTTGTTCGCCAGCTCCTTGTCGACCGCCGCGAGGCAAGCAGTCCAGACCGCGGGCGGCATCTCCTTCACCTTCGCGGCCTCGATCCTGAACCACCGATTGCCGCTGCTCTGGGGCGAAGCCTTCGGCTCAACGGCCACCTCGCGGACCCAAGAGACCGCCTCGTCGCTCAGAGACTCGGGCGAGTAGCTGAAGGTGAGTTGACCTGCACGCGCCGAGAACACGAGCGCCCAGCCGGCATTGAGATTCAGCTCGCCTGGCTTCAGCGTCACACCCCAGGCGAACGGCTTGGCCTCGCAACGACGAATCAGCTCGAGGAGGCGACGAAGGACCTCCGCACGGCTCTCCTCGTGCGGGAGCAATCGCTCTTCGATCAGCCGGCGGGCTTGGCCAGGATCCGAGCGGTCGAGCTCGGCTAGGGTCTTGGGAAGTCCTGTACTCATCTGCGAGCTCCTGAGTCCTAGACCGGGCGCGAGAATCCAGAAACCGCTCCGACCACTTCCACCTCGCCCACTTCATCGCCATCTGCGGGAAACCTCGCGAAGAGCACCTTCGCCTCGTTGAATACGCTCTCCGCAGCGAGGTTCTCCTTCTTCCATCGACGGGCGCGGCGTCGCAGCTGCACCTGCGCAGATCCGCCCCTGACCCACGCAATGAGCTGCTTCACCAGATCCCTCCGACTCGCAACGCACTTCCCCGAGTACTCCTCCAACCGATTCAGTACGAACTCCTCGGAAGCCTCGAGGCGTGGGTGTGCTCGCTGTTCTCGCACGGCATCAGCGAGCTCTTGAAACCGCTGCCTGGAGCCGGCCACCAACTCCTCTAAGACGGAGATCTCGTCGGCTGAGACCTGATCCCGATCGCCCGCCTCCGCATGACGCAGCAGCAAGTCGAGGCCCGAAAGGTCATCCAGCCTCGAATCCTCTCGGCGCGCACGCCAGAAGCCCCAGAACCCTCCAGCATTCAACGCCACCACGGACGGCAGCAAGGAGCTCGAAGCGGCCTCACGACCCCCAGCCATTTCGACGATAGAGCTGAACCGCTCGGGTTCGTCGCGACGAAGAGCCAGGAGTCGCTCGACGTGCCGACTGATCCCGTCGAGCTCGTCGCCTTCGTCCTCCAGGGCCTCGCCCGTAAAGGCAGCGACCGCAGCCTCGGGGTCGAGCTTGTCCTCGGCTGGCAACACCCCGCTGTCTTCGCCGAACACCTCGAGGAACTCCTTGATCCGGCGCCGAACCACAGCCTCCAAACCCAGCTCCGACTCCAAGGCCGCCTCCGGCAGGAAACTAGCGATCTCGATCACCTCGTGCTGGCTACCGATCCGGTCAATACGCCCCGCTCGCTGAATCAGGCGCACAGGGTTCCAGTGGATGTCGTAGTTGATGAGGGTGTCGGCGTCTTGGAGATTGACGCCTTCGCTGAGAGCGTCCGTGGAGATGAGGAGGTCGATCTCGCCCTCAGGCAGGTCATCGAGACGATTCGACCGTGGTGAGAAACGTCGAGCGGCCCGAATGGCGTTGCCCCGCGAACCAGTGACCACCTCCGTTTGGCCATGGGATTGCCCGAGCGTCTCCGCCAGGTACTCCGCCGTGTCCGCGAATTGAGTAAAAACCACAGTCTTGTGACTTCTCGGATCCCGGCTCTGGAGATACGAGACGAGGCGCCGCACCTTCTCGTCGACCTCCAAACCGTCCATGAGCTTGAGCAGCTCGGCGACTGCCCTACGGTCGTGCATCAGGTCAGATGCCAGACGGAGTTGATCGAAAAGGTCCGCCGGAACTGAGTACTCAGCGTCGGCCTCGACGAGCTCGCCGCTCTCGTCATCCACCGTCATCACGCCACGAACCCGTAGCGTGACCCTGCCGTCCTTGAGGCGCTCCTGAACGGACCTTAGTCGTTCGAGAAGTCGGACGAGGGTCTCGCGAAAGGCGTAGGTGCTCGATTCCAGACGTTTCAGGAGCAGGACTTTGTACAGCCCACGGACACTCTCCCCCGCTCGCCTCACCCCCTGCACGCGGGGATCCTCGGCGCCCTCCACGCTGAGGTACTTCGCCAACGAGTAGGGCGCGTACTTCATCCTCCCGATGTACCTGAGGATCTCTTGATACAGATTCTCGTAGGTCGACACGATGCTGTACCGGAGGCACTGCTCGGCGCCTGAGCGTCGCTCCGGGAAGATGAGCGGGACGTCTTCGAGCTCGCCCGTGTCGCCACGGACCTTCAGAGTGGCGTTCGGATAGTTCGACTTGATGAAGCCGCGTGTCCTACGGACGACTACGTGCTGGAGCAGATCCGCCATCTTCGAGGTACCGAACCTGACCTGCTGAAACCACTCGTCCAGGGACTCGGCCTGGAAGGGGAGGCGGGAGTAGTTGTCCGGGAAGAAGGCGAGCTGGTGCTTGACGTCCTTCGGATCGTTGTTCTGAGGGGTCGCCGACAGGAGAATCACTTTCTTCGTCGAGGGTAGGCCGTCGGGACGTACCCAGTCCATCAACCTCTCGTAGCGGGCGGTGCCGGTGTTCCGAAAGTGGTGGGACTCGTCGACGACTAGGACCTCGCGGTCCGATACCGCGTCCAGGTCCTCGAGCTTCCCCAGGGAGACCGTTTGAAGCTCGATTCGGAACTCAGCCGCCAGGTCCCTCCACGCCGGCAGGATGCTCGGCGGCGCGACGACGACAGCGTGCTCCTCGTAGCGGCTTTGGAGATGCTTCAGCAGAGCCATTGCGATGTAGGTCTTTCCGAGACCCACGACGTCCCCGAGGAAGACTCCGCCATAGCGCCTGAGGATGCCCTTGGCGTACTCGTACGCCTCGACCTGGAACTCGGTCAACTGCTCGACGAGAGGATTGTCGTCGACCTCTCGATCCAGACCGCCGACCACTGCTCCGAAGTAGCGACTCAGAACCAGGTAGTACAGATCCTCTACACCAATCCGAGGCCCAGCCCAACTCGCCCTGAGTTGCTCCAAGAACTCAGACGAGACATCGACACTCTGCTCGAGTTTGCCTTGCGCCCACTCTGCTGCCCGATCTCGCTCGTCGCCTCGGATCTCGAGCACCAGCTCTGCGCTGGTATCGATCAGCTCCGGCGCCACTGGGCAGGCGAAGACCAGGGCTCGATCCTCTTCGAGAATCAGACGGGTGAAGAGCGGGGCCTGAGCGTGGTGCAGGCACTTCACCCGGCCCTCCTCCAGCGCTTGGATCCACGCGTGGAGAGTGTCTCTCCAGTCGGCCTGCCCCTGCACGCCAGCAACAGCCCGCTGCAAGCCCGCCCAAACAGCCGCGCGAAAGGAGAATGCGCTCGCGAGGCCGATCCTCGCACTGGGTTCTCTCATCACGTCACTCAATCCGTCGAAACCACCGACGGCCGCTGGCGCAGCGATGACGAGAATCGTTTCGCCCTCCGGATCGAGGGTGTCGAGGAGCCCGAGGCGGATATCTCCTGAGATGACAATTCGCTTCTTCATCACTCGCTCTCGTTCTGCCACGCCCAAGAGAACCGACCCGATGGCTTCACGGCCCCACACTCAGCCAGTCACGAAGCCCCACCCTGAGCAACCGGATCTCAGGCTGACGCACGGCGTCCGATCGACCCGCCACAACCTCGTCGAGGGTTGATCTCGGAACCGCAACCTGCGACTCGGCTTCGGCGATCGCCGTCCGGATAGGAGTCAATGGCTCGGCACTCGCCCACGGTCGCTCCGACTCCGCGGCTCTCTGAGCCAGCCGATCCTCGGCCTGATGTCGCCACTCGACGTCGAGCGCATGGGGAAAGCCCAGAGCCGTCTTCAAGACCGGGGATCTGGCGCCACCGTGCAGGAGCCACTCCAAAGGACTGAGCAATCCACCAGCTCCGGTCCACGAAAGCCAAGCCTTCGAATGGAGCGGAGGGAGCGCTCTCCTCCACGGCGTCGATCGCTCCACTTCGGAATCGAACTCCCAGCCGAGAGGGCACTCCGCCGAAGGTTCACGAGCCCACCAGTTCGAGAGAGCGAAAACGAGAGCCGCGGTCACCATCCCGGTCTCGTCGTCGGAGCCGAAGAACGCACCCTCGAGCCTCTTCTCGATTTCAGAAGAGGCATCCACGGAGACCGTCGGTAGGGCCAGCGGCAGCTGTCGCACGAGCAAGTCGTGCAGCACATCCGGCCGCCCGGACGGGTGCTGCAGCGAACAGAGAAGGGCACTCACGAGACGGAGAGAGAACCGCTCAACAGGCAAGCTCCGGGCATCTCGAACCGATCCCCGGATGCGGTCCTCGATCGCCTCGGAACGTACTCCGGCGATGATGCCGACCAAGGGCAGAAGCAAGTCTGTCGATAGCTTTGAGCGAGCGAAAGCTCGGTGCCAATCAGGCTCGTTGGCCGGATTGCCGACAAAAGTCTTCGGCGAACGAAGGCCGCTCTCCTCGCCAGGCTGCCCCGGAACCGCACCGCAGCCGGGGTCAGAGCTTGCAACGAGCTCGGCACTTCGCGAGGAGTTGGCGGCCGAGAGCGGCCACAGCCTCGCAACCAGGCCGGCCAGGGAGTCGACGCTGTCGTGCCCGGCATCCAGGTCACCGTACAGCGCATTCACTGCCTCCTGGACCGCGAGTTGCGCCTCCGTTCGTACTCCAGCGAGGACTGACGACTGGTGCACCTTCGCCTGCTCCAGGGCGAGACGGAGATGCCGGTACTTCTCCATCAGGCCGCTGTGAACCAGCCGCGGAGCTCCCGGGAACAGCCCGGTGAGCAAGAAGCGGGGAGGAACCACAGCGAAATGATCGAGGATCCAGGAGTCACATCGATGTAGCAGCGCCCGAAGCCGGTGCAGGCCGACGCCGAGCTCCGATCGTCTCTGGCGATCCTCGAGCCCTTCGAGCCGAGCTACGGCGGCTGCATCCAGCGGCCCGTCGGCGGCCAGCACGCGGCGAATCAGGCGAGCCAGCGGCGCTGGTCCGTGTGTGCCCAGCCGCTGGAGCAGCTCTTCCCGTTGAAGGCCGAGGAGTGTCGCAATCTCCCGAAACCACCATGGATGCAGGATCTCGAACGGCAGAGCGCGACGCGTAAACGGAGCGGCTGCCGTAGGGACCCCCCGGAGAGAAGGCCTCTCACGACACTGAGAACACCGCTTCCGGTTTCTGCTCAGGCTGACGTTCTCACCACAACCGCAGGCCCAGACGAGAACGGTTGCAGCTGTCTCTTCGACAGTGCCCTTGCAGGTTCGACAGACCTTGTCGATCTGCGCGAGTCCGACCAGCGTCCCGCACGGGCAAGACCACGAGAACCCACCTACTCGGGAGTCTGAGGCGCCGCTTCGAGGTGAGGCGCGTCGCGTCTTGTCCAGCGCACCGCGGGCTGCGACTCTGGACTTCGAGACTGTGCATCGCCAATTGACGATCCCTCGAGCTCCCGCCAGATCGAGGTTCTCCAGAACGGCGCCGAGCGCGGGCTCCCAAGATCTGACCCGTTCCCTGCCTCGCTCCTCGGCGACTTCAAGGCCGAGGGCCAGCGCCGGATGGGCGAGTCTCAGCCACAGCCTCGACATGTCCGTTGGACGCTCCTGGGACGCCTTCGGCACCAGCGCGTTGTCGAGGAGCCTCGAGCCTTCCATCGTGGTCCCAGAGCCGACCGTAGCTGGCAGCCAGCGCACGAGCGAATCCTGCCTGATGACATCGAGCGTCTCACCGCTCCTCCCGTCGACGCATCTTCGTGTTTGGGCGCCGCTGGCTGGCGTGACATTTCCCCGGAACAGAATGCCGGGGGTCCTGCCGGTCTCGGGTTCGAAAGGCATGTCCTCCGTGGCCGAGGTCTGTATCGGAACCACGGAGCCGTTGGGAAGCAGCACCGCCGCGTAGACCGGAGGCGAAGCCACTGTCAGGGTTGCCCGCCAGGCGACGGGCTCGCCGAAACGCCCACGAACGACCCGAAGGTCAGCCTCCGTGACGACACCCGACCAGCTCGCTGGAACTCGGATCTGGAAGCCGCAGTCGGGAACATCTCGTTCGGCCAGCAGCGCCACCAGCTCAGCGGCCCAGTGCACGGTCCCCTTAGTTGGTGCACCCCAGAGCTCTCTCGGTACCTCGAGCCAGGTCGTTCCTCCGGTCACCCACTGGCCTGGTTCGATACGAAGGGAGGGTTCTGCCCGACCTAGCAGCAGCGGAATCTCGAGCAGGCGACTCCGCCTCAGAGCGTTTTGGCAGGTGATCTCCTTCAAGCGCTTCTCGTCGACGATTACACTCGCCGCCGGCGAAGAGACGTCCTCGGTCCGATCGACCTCTCCACGGATCTCGATCCAGATTCGCTCGTGCGTCGTCGTAGCGCCGGGCCGCAGAAGCGTTCCCTGGTCCACGAGCTGGCCAACTCGGAGGTCGGACCAGTGTTCGAGGCCTTCAGCGATCCAATGACGGCCGTCAACGACGTCTCGATCGCCAACTCGCGGGTTGACCTCGAGGGCAGTGAGCGTCGAAACCCGCAGTCGATGCCCGGCATCTCCTCGAAGTGGTACCGCCAGCTCGCCGCTCGGATGCAGCCGCGCCCCGCGAACCGGAACCCATGCGCCTGGGCGGGCTGCTGAGCTGTCTGGACAGGCCCAGGCCGGCGGTAGTGCAGCACTCGACGAACGTCGCACGACACGGGCGAAGGAGCCGAGAGGCTCCTGCGAGACAGTCAGGACGGAATCGAGTACCCGATTCGACGCGAGCTCGAAGCGGCCTCGCGCGTCACTGAAGAGAGCCAATGTGCGCAGTACGGACGGCAAGCCATCGAAACGGTCTCGAGGAACTCGCCGAAGGGACCTCGACAGCGCCGCGAGGCGCACTGCAACGCACGCCTCCAGAACCGGGGTGAGACCGTACCCCTGAGCGAGGCCCACCGCCGAGTCTTCGCCCTCTTGGTTGATCGCAGCGAAAGGCCCGTGCGCCAGTGCCTCACCAGCCCATGGCTCGAGCTCATCGGGCTCATCGGGCTCCTCGAGCTCATCGTCCCCATCCTCAGAGTCGAGCTCGGCCTCGCTACCCGTCGCCAACCATGCCTCATTGCGACCCGGCTCTCCTTCAGAAGGGCTGTAGAGCCAACGCTCTGCAGCTCGCAGGAAACAGCCATCTCCTTCCGGTAACTGAAGGAAGCACGGCAGATCGAATCGCACCTCCTGCGCCTCGGCGTCGTACCAGCCCTCCTTGCCCAGGTAGACAGCTCCATCGACTTCGAGGGCTCCTCCGAGACCGAGCTCGAGGGTGAGGTCGACACCGCTGGCTTCTCGCGATGCGTTGGTTGCCTCCAGACGGTAGCCATGACAGGACAACTTCCCGCTCCCGAAACCAACGGCCATGGGAAAACGTTCGCGTAGAACTGCTTCCAGCCCCCAGTGAAGCCGGTCAGTCGAGTCCTTCTGGACGAAGGCCACTGCCTCGGCATGCGGCAGGTCGCTCCAGAGCGGCCCCGGCAAGTCCTGGTGAGGCGCATCGAGATCGATCGACTCCCAAGCCTCGGCGAGTTGTCGAGGGCTCACGGACAACGCGTCTTCTACCCTGCGGCTGACCGCCAGGTCATCGTCGCCAAACACTGGCTTCATCAGCGACAGACGCCGAATCCACACCGCCAGATTGTCGTTGGCGTCCCGACCTCGAATCGACCCCAGGAACGTCCGATAGTGAGGTTCTCTCCGCTGCCCTTGGCCCGATCCGTAGACGAAGCGAACGAACTTTCGCTCCACATTGACGACGATGCAGAGCCCATAGGGAAAGAGCGAGAGAATGGGTTGATACGGCGTGCTGTATGGGAACTCACTGGACACCTCCGCAATCGAGACTTGGAATCCCTCGAACGCCGCGACGCCAACCAGGCGGGGGAAGGTGCCAGTGCTCCTCAGTCGCCCCGTGGCGTCGAACGCTTTGGGGCTGTAGCCGAGGCACTCCACGAAGAGCGAGCGAACGTGCTCCTGGCATTCACCGAACGACCTGACGGCTCCGAGACCGCTGAGACTCGTTGCCATCTCGCGCCAACTCGCGATCGGATCAAGGAAGGCGCGGAACATCTCGAGGGGAGTTGCGCGGTCGTCCTCCTCCCCGGCATGGACTGGCGCCGTTGATCGTTGTACGGCGCGCGAAACAGCCTGCGACATGTCGTGCACCACCGAAGGAGAGACCGTCCAACCCGAATGGTCGAGCCGCGACAACCACTCGTCGGCAGCCTCGACATCACCCGCGGTCCTGAGTGCCTCCAAGAGGGCACGAGCTGTCGCTTTCAGATCAGTCATCAGGCGGAGTCCAAGTGGCGTGCCAGGCTTTCGAGCCGATCGCCGTGGGCCTGTCGAATCCTCCTTAGCGCCTTGGTCTGGATCTGGCGGATACGCTCTCGCGTGACGCCCATCGATTCCCCGATGGCCTCGAGCGTTTCGCTGCGAGCGGACCCGAAACCCAACCTCCTGCGGAGCACTTCGAGCTCGCGCTCGAGCGCCTGTTGTGTGGCCCAGGCACCGCCTCCACACACGCCGACCCCCTCCGTCAAGAAGCTGTCGACTGCAGTCGACAACTCGAGAGAAGCGTCGCGACGGTAGGGGAACAGGAAATGCCGGTTCTGCCAGTCGAGGAGCGTGTCCTCGATTGGGCTCCCTGTCCCTGGACATCGCCAAGCCGCCCGCCAGGTTGGCGTGTCCCGGTGCCAGTGCTTCACCTCGTTCGGGGCGAGGAACTTCAAGGCATCGCGATGGACGTCCTGCGAGTGCCGGCACGGCTGCCATTCCTCCATGAACGCCGTCCGTGCACTGCTGGCGATGGCGATGGCATGCACCGGGACCCTCAAGGGGCGAAGGTGATTCGCGCGCGCTCGTTGCAGGACCTGTCGGATCCACTGGGTGGCGTAGGTCGACAACTCACTACGGCCAGACTCGTAGGAGTCGAGCGCCCGTTCCAAGCCCTGCAGGGCCAACAGGAAGCCAAGGCGGCGGTCGAAGCCCCTGCCGTGCCGATGAACCCAGGCCGCCGCCAGACGAGAGTTTCGCCACAGTGTTTCCTGCCGCAACGCGGCCCAACGGGTCAGTAGAGTGCCGATGTGATTTCGAGGGGCGCTGCACTCGGCCACCGTCGCCTTCCGCTGAAGATCCTCCAGCCAGAGAGCGCGCACGGACTCGGAGCGTTCCTTCTTGTCCGGCACTGTTCTCCGAACCAGGGCAAAGAGACTCTCGAGATCACCAAGGTCCGCTACCGAAGCAGCCGCTGCCTCTGCGCCCATCGACCCCAGCATCTTCTCCCTGAGATCGGCCGCCTCTCGACCCAAGTCGTCCTCTTGGCAGCTCAGAAGCGTCGCTAGACACTCCACCTCCACCGCCTCCAGCTCCTCCAAGCTGGCCCTTCGCTCTTCCAACGTCCGTGGCTCCGGCAGGTCATCGAACAAGCCCGCCAGCTCGTGGGCAGCTTCGGGAGTCTCCGTCTTCAGCGAGCCAGAAGAAGACCAGGGCCCCCCACCAGTCTCGGCCTCGGTCACGAAGCCCCTGAGCGCTTCGAGGTCAGCCAGGAGTCTCCGGTCCTCCTCCGGCAAGGGCTCTGTTTCCTCTGCTGCCACAATCTCGAGAGAGGACTCTTGCTGCGGTCGCGGCTGGGGCGAGCGCACAGCGGTCGGATCGGGCGCCGCAGCTTCGGGCGAGCCGCCTCGCGGCCTCTCCTCGACAGACGTTTCCGCCTCCTCCGCGGTGGCGAGAAACTGCAACGTGCTCCAGACACTCGAGCGCAGCATGCGAATCTGTGCACCCGTCGCCAGCACATGGAGAGTGACCGACGTGTCGTCGAAGCCGACGACGGCGACTTCACCCTGACGGCGATGAAGGTATACCGCACCGACCTCGATCCTGGTTCCGGACACCCGCTCGTCGCGCCGCAGGCCGTCTGGTGGTCGGCCTTCACTCATCTCCAAGATCCTCCAGGAACTCCGACGCTGGCTCGACTCCGCTGACCCACAGCGCCTCCCTCGCCCGGGTACACGCCACGTACAGCAGGTGGCGTTCGGTGCGGTAGATCTCTTCGAGGTCGGAGGGCTCGGCGGCGGTGTCGATGCGGGCCTGGCTGGGAACGATGTCGTCGTCGCAGGCGATGACGGCGACGGCTCGGAACTCCAGGCCTTTGGCGAGGTGCATGGTGCCGATCGTGAGATGGTCGGGGCGGGGGGAGTGGCTGGCGTCGAGGACGCGGTGGGGGATCTCGGCGGCTTCGGCTGCTGCCTGGGCTCGTGCGAGCTCGGACGCGCCCCGTACGAAGAGGCCGATCTCGTCGGGCGCGACGCCTGCCTGGAGTTGGTCGGCGAGCCACCCGGCGACGGCGGCCTGTTCGGCCTCGATGGAGGCGAAGGCCTCGACGATGGGTTCGGGACCGCCGAAGACGGAAACGGTGCCTCGACGGTTCTCGCTGACGCCATCGACGTCGGCGAGCTCGGCGGGCAGGAGCCGGTCGGCGCCGCGCCGGATCTGGTGGCTGGTGCGGTAGTTGACGCGCAAGGTGTGGGAGCGGCCGCGGATGTCGACGCCTAGCTTCAGCCACGAGAAGGGCGGTTGGAAGATGCGTTGGCCAAGGTCGCCAGCGAAGAAGAGCGCTTCGGGGCGCCTCCCTGCCAGCGCGGCAAGGAAACGCAGCTCGGGCACACCCAGGTCCTGACTCTCGTCGACTACGGCGAAGCGCCAGCGCTTCTGGGCTGCGGAACCCGGCAGGGCGTCCGTCACACGACCGAGCACTTGAGCGGGGGTCGCCAGATCGTCTCCAGCGAGTGCGGCTCGGACCCGCTCGAAGATCGACCACAGCGACTCGCGCTGCTTGCCCCCGATGCGGGTCTTCCGGCCCAGGCGAGGCACGTCCCGGTACTGATCCCAGTCTTCGATCTGCCACGCATCGACGATCTCCCGCCATTCCGAGCGCACGAAGGACGGAGAGAAGCCGGCCCCACTCTCCTCCAACGCCGCATCGAGACGATCTCTCAACTCACTGGCATCGACGATCCGGACCTCGCCAAGGAGCTCGCGATGCAGCTGGAGGGCCAGACCGGGAAGCGATTCGACCTCGACCCGCCGGATGACGTCGGGCTGGTTGCCAACGAGGCGATCCAACTTGACCTGGAGTGCGTTGGCGAGCGGCTCGGAGAAGGTCGCGAGGAGGACCTGCTCCTTCGGATTCCGCTTGGCGAGCTGCGCGGCGCGATGCAGGGCAACGACGGTCTTTCCGGTCCCGGCAGAACCGCTGACCCGGGCGGCGCCAGAGAACTCCCGGTCGACCAGAGAGCGCTGGCTGGGATGCAGAAAGACGGTCCATTGCTCCCAGGGGTACTCGAGGGCCTGTTCGAGCTCGGCGTGGCTCTCCAACAGCCGGAACCGCCGCTGTGCGTCCGGATGCCCAAAAGGATCCTGCTTGGCCACCGGAGCCTTCTCGGGGCGCTCACCCTCCGCCAGTCGCAACAGAGCCTCTTGCGCCTCCTGCGGCAGATGCAGCGCGATCTCGAGCAGAGCGTTCTGATCGGCGTGGAGCGCTTCGTCCACCCACTCCAGCGGGACCCCGTAGGAGAGCAGATCCTCACTCGAGCATCCAGCCAGAACCGGTGGCGCCGGTCGCTCCTCGTGCACGTAGACGGGGACCACCACCTCGCGCACCGCCTCCCGGATCTCGACGATCTGCATCGCGCCGGTCTTCGGGTGCTCCTCGAGCTTGCGGCGCTCGGCCCAGGCGTACGCATCGTCGTGGTGCCCGACGTAGCAGAGCAGGAAGCTCTCGCCCGTGCGGTGCACGATGATGCGCAGATCGCGACTGACCCGCGCCGACCAGAAGTTGGAGTCCTTTGCCTTGTCGAGGCGATGCAGCTGCACGCCTGGGTTGGCTGGGTCCATCTGCAGGTCGAAGACGGTCGTCTTGACCTGCTTCTGCTCGTCGCCGGTCAGCTTGGCGAGGCTGGCGGTGAAGGTGTCGGCGAGGCGGAAGTGCATTGGCGCGGCAGCCTCAGAACGCCTCTTGCAGGGTGTTCCTGGGTGTTCCCCAGAACCCCACTGGCCAGTCGGATGGTGCGTACGTCAGGCCGGTGTCCAACAGGTAGTGATTGCGGGTCGAGTCGATCAGGACCAGGTGCCCGTGCTCGTCGAGAACCGCTGGCGCGGTGATGGATCCGGCCGCGACGAACGGCTCGGACCAGAGTGGCTCACCGGTCGAAGAATCGAGGGCGTAGAGACGATTTCCCGTGCGGACGATGACCACGCCGCCGGCGGCTACGAGATCGACGTAGGCATAGGGCCCCCCGGAACCCGAGAAGTCGACCTCCCAACGCGGCTCACCAGCCGAACTCAGCGCCACCACAGCTGCCATGCTCACCCGGCTCGCGTAGAGGTTGCCTTCCTCATCGAGCACCGGGTATCGCAGGTCCTCCTGAGCGCGAAAGGAGCGGTCGATGAAGCCATCCGCGGCCCTGCGCGCGTGTAGGCGATGTCCCACCTCTGACTGGCTGAGGAAGAGTCGGCCGTCGCTCGCGGCCTCTACGGCCGGAGCCCCATCGCCTGGCGCGAATGTGACGCTCCAGTCAGCGCTCCCATCCACCTTGAAGGCCTGCAGATCTCCTTCGCGCAGGGGGAAGGGACCGGACGTACCGACGTACCGGTTGCCAGGGGCATCGAGGATTCTTCCCGTGCTGTACGTGAACTGTGAGCTACCGACCACCTCGAGAGCCTGAGTAGACAGCTCCACTGCGCACAGCGTGGCTTCGCCGAGGAAGCCGGAGTCCGAGACCCGGTCGTATGACGCCGGGCCTGCCCTCGTCGCACCGACACACTGATCCCTCTCGAAGAGCACCTCGCCGTCGGCAGGGTCCATCGCGACGAGAGTCGGGATCTGATCCGAAGCCGACTCGCAGGTGACGAGGAGCGTTCCGTCATTCGCCACGCTCGGGACCGAGAAGGCGAAGCAGGAGGGCGAAGCAACCGTCACCCAATCAGGGTCGCCCTCCGTGGTGTGCGGATCCCAGGCGACGACATCGAGCGAGAGTGGGTTGATCGGGTGGTCATGCGATGTGCTGTAGAGCCGGCCGTCAGGCCCGATGGCCGGACGTGCGTAGAACCACACGCCGAAACTCCAGGATGGTCTGACGAGTCTTGGCGGAGACTGGCCAGTGGAGCTGGACCACGCCCTTACGAATCCGCTCTCGAAGCCGTCCGTGAAAATCTCGTCTTCTATAGACCCTCGAAACGCTGGAAGGCTTGTCGCTGCCCCGGCCGAGCACTCCGATGGCAACAGCTCGTCATCGACTAGCCAACGCAGTTCCGGTGAGGTTCCATCCGGGACCACGGCGACGGGAGTTCCCCGCCTGACACGCAGTGACCGCCCAGCACAGGGCCAGCCCGTGTTGAGAGCGACGCACTCGGAACGCGGAACGAAGTCGCGCACGACGAGATAGGTGCCGTCGTCGTAGTCGAGGCGCAGATGATCCGCATCCCAGCTCCCGATTCGATCGCCCCGGACAACGCTCAACAGGCCGGCGGACGATGCGACGAGAACCCTCGTCGGTCGTTCAGGCTCAGTGCTCCGCGACGCCTTCTCCTCGAGCGGCGAGGTCGAAACGGCCGTCGTGCCGAGACAAAGCACGAGCGCTAGCCACGGCCAGAATGGCCTCACCCTGGCGCCAACTCTCCTCTCTACCCCGTCCTTCATTCGATCCTGAAGACTTTCATCACCTCATCGCCCAGGTGGTTGATGACCTTGACAGCGATCCTGCCGGACTCGGGCTTGGGGAAGGGGCGGGAGGTGTCGCTGTTGAGGGTTTCCCAAGCCTCGGCGTCGATCTCGGCCTTGAGGGTGGTCTTGAGCGCCTTGTAGGGGTCGCTCTGGATGCCGAGGAAGTAAGCGTGGCGGACGAAGAAGCTCTCGTCGTTGTAGTCGGTGTCGATGAACCAGCAGGCGATGTCGTCGGGGCCGCCGGAGCGGACCTTGCCGGACTGGGGATCGAAGACGTCGACGCCGTGGATCTGGACGGTGACGCGGCCGTCTTCCTGCTCTTGGATCTCGATGTCGGGCTCGCCGAAGATCACGAAGAGGTTCCCGGATCCGGTGTTGGCGAGGTCGCCAGACATGTGGAGATCGGCGTTCATGCGGGCGCGCAGGATGGGGACCTTGCCGAGCTGGTTGAACTCGGCGCTGTGGGCGTCGAAGCTGAAGGCGCATGCGATGACCGCATCGAACCCGGCGTCGGCGGCCTCTCGGGCCGCACGCACGAGATCCTGGCGGCCGACGGTGCCGAACTCCGGCCCGACGAAGATGCCGGCGCGGCGTTCCGTGCCGCCCTCCCCTTCCTCGTTCGCACCCTCGACATAGCGACCCTCGGCGCAGATCCACTCGCCCGGCCAGCCCTGGAGTGAGGTGAACGAGATGCGGTCCTCCTTCGCGGCCTGCTGGACGCCAGCGGTCTTCAGGTTGTCCAGCACCATGGAGGCGAAGCCCTGGTGCCGCGCCCCTCGCTCCTGAGCCTCCTCGCGAGGATCGATGAGCTCGTCGTCCGCTCCCACGCTCAGCACACGGTGCGGTGAGAGCGACTCGACGGTGAAGGGCCCAGCAACACGCACCTTCGACTTGTCCTCGTAGGGTTTGTCGTAGAGGAACTCGAAGTCGGCTTTGGCGGCGATCGAGGCGTCGATCTCCTTCTGGCGGGCGATCCGCGCCTTCCACCACCTCTCGTGTGCCTCCTTCGCCGCTGCGCCCCACTCCTCCTCGGGCTCTCGAGGGATCTCCCACTCCTCCCACGCCTCGCCGAGCCGGTCGTTCAGCTGCTTGCGCAGCGGTTCGAGCTGCTCTTGGTACTCCTCCCAGATGACGTCGATCTCGGCGTTGTTGGCGATCGACTTCAGCGTGATGTGCGGTACGCGCTCATAGACGAAACCCTGCCGCACCTTGCCGTGCGTCGGCTCGTCACTCGGCGGCGATCGAGAGATCTCGGCTTCTTTGCGCTTCCCCTCCTCGCTGTCGGCGAGGAGGTAGTAGGGATAGCGTGCGCCCATGATTCGGGCTCGGGCCAAAGCGAGGGCTACCCGGGAAGTGTCGACGGTGATCCAGCGGCGACCCAGCTGTTCAGCGATCGCAGCCATCGTGCCGGATCCGCAGGTAGGATCGAGGACCAGATCGCCAGGGTCAGTCGCCATATGCAGGCAACGCTGAATCACCTTCGAGTAGGTCTGCACTACATATATATTCTCTACCGAAAAGGTACTCTGGAGCGTATCGGTCCAGACGCAGTCAATCACCTGAGCGTCGTAGTCACTGGAGAATCGCCGATAAGCCAGGGTCTTCCCGACACCGATCAATCGTCCGGCCCGGGCGAGGGTAGAGAGACCTGAATGATGGGTCTTCCAATGCGTTCCTGACGATGGCGAGAACTCGCGACCCCCAAACCCGAAGGGGCGAGACCCCTGCTTCGAAGCGCCGGACGACATCAGGCTCGCCGTCATGAAGCGCCTAGCGCCCTCAGGGGGCGGATCGGACTTGGTGGCCCTCGCCACTTGCCCCAAACGGGCCTCGAACCATGTATAGGACTTGTCAACTACGGCCCGAGGCCTTCTCTTCAGAGGAGCCCAAGTCTTCGCACGAGAACGATCTGCCGCGTACCAGAGGATGTGGTCGTAGATCGACGGCGGCAACTCTGAAGCCTGGCCGGTTGTCTTCTTGAAAGTGAGGACCCGAAGAAAATTGTCCTCCCCAAACACCTCATCCATCAACGCCCTCACCCGGTGCACGTTCTCGTCCCCAATCTGCACGAACACCGACCCGCTCTCCGTTAGCAACTCCCGCGCCACCGTCAACCGATCGCGCAGGTAGGTCAGGTAGGAGTGGATCCCGTCGCGCCAGGTGTCGCGGAACGCCTTCACCTGCTCGGGCTCACGGGTGATGTGGTCGGCCTTGCCGTCCTTCACATCGCGTGACGTCGTCGACCACTGGAAGTTCGAGTTGAACCTGATGCCGTAGGGCGGGTCGATGTAGATGCACTGCACCTTGCCGCGCAAGCCTTCACGCTCCGCCAGGGAGGCCATGACCTGGAGGGAGTCCCCTAGGATCATGCGGTTGGTCCAGTTCTGCTCGTGCTGGTAGAAGTCGGTGGTCTTGGCCTCGTCGCTGGCGCCGTTGAAGTCGGCAAAGAGGTCGATCTGATCGGACGATTCGGTCTCGCGCCTGCGGCTGGAGCGCAGCAGGTCGTCGATCAGCACCTTGGGGTGCACCTTCTCCTGGATGAAGAGAGGAGGGGCAGGCACAACCAGATCGGAAGCGTTGAGCTCGTCTTTACCCCGCCAGACGAGCTGGGGGTCGAGGTCGCGGTTGCGGCGCCCGATCGCCACCTCGAGCGGTGAGCTGACCTCGGGCCCGACGGCCGACTGCAGCTCGGCGGTGGGGATGTTGGTGCGCTTGGCTTCCTGGTGCTTGTAGGTCGCGACCTTCTTGCCCTTCTTGGTGCGCTTCTTCTTGGCGGCCATCAGCTGCTCTCGCTCTCTGCGATTGCCTTCTCGATCAGATCCGAGAAGGCGCTCTCGATCTCGTAGACGTTGGTGAACTCGGCGAACTGCCAGCGGCCGAACGAACGCGCGTTGTTGACGCCGGGCACCCAGAAGGTGCGCATCGTGTTGGCCTTCTCCTTGGCGTCCTCGCCCCGGTAGCCCTTGACCTCGACCACCAGGTGGAGCAAATCGTCGGGAGAGTCCGGTCGATCGGCGACGAGTAGGATGAAGTCGGGCCAGTACTGGCGGGCGTTGCCGCCGAAGCGATAAGGAACTACGAACTGCAGCCCGTGGTTCTTGACGTAGGCGACAACCTGGGAGTGCCCCTCGGCGACGCGACAGAACTCCGCTTCCCAGTCGCTGTCGCAGACCACCCAGTCGACGTGGCTGCTCTGCGGTGAGGTCTTCCAGAGGGTGTCCTTCGAGGTAGTGAAGTTGACCACCCGGGTAGAAACCTCGGGGTTGTAGGGATCGAGCACCGCGGTCATGCGACGCTCGCCGCGGTGGGCTTCGGTGATCGCGGCGTGGATGCGCTCGCAGGCCATCTCGGCCAGCTCCTGGCGCAGCAGGAGGGCCGGGTAGGTGCCGCCCTGGCACTCGAGGTGCTCGTCGAGCCAGACCTTGGCGATCCGCTTGACCTGGTGGAAGAGGTCGTAGCGCGCGGCGCCGTCGGGGTCGCGCATGTGGTTGTAGATCAGGTGGGCCGCCAGTTCGAACAGCACCTGGGACTTGCGCACGTCCTCGAGATGGTCGACGCTGAGCGTGGTGATCTCGCCGATGATGCCGGCGTTCTCGGTCTTGGTAGCCCCGACCAGGTCTGGCGTGAGCACCAGCTTCGAGTCCTCGGTGAAGTCGGCGCGCAGCTCGGTCTCCGGGAGCTCGACGCGGTAGCCGCTGACGCGGGGGAAGCGGATCTCGAGGTGGTCGCGCTCGGGGGAGACGGCGCGGACCCGGGTGATCTGCGCCGGGCGCTGCGGCGGCGCGACCACCGGCTTGGCGGTGAAGTCGAACGGCACCCCGAGCACGTCGGCGTACTCGACGTCGAAGCGATTTTCCTCGTTCAGCTCGTACGACTGGCGGCGCAGAGCTCGGCCGACCACCTGCTCGCACAGCAGCTGGGTGCCGAAGGCGCGCACGCCGAGCACGTGGGTGACGGTGTTGGCATCCCACCCCTCGGTGAGCATCGAGACCGAGACCACGCACCGGATCGACTCGCCGAGGCGGTTCTGCTGCCCGACGGTGTTCATCACCTCGCGCAGAAGCTCCTCGTCGCTGATCGTGCGGTCGGCTCCCCCGCTGCCCTCGCGCTGGGTGATCTCGCGCCGGAACTGATCGATCTCGGCGCTGGCCGCATCGCGGAAGTTCTTGTCGATCCCCTCGCCCGACTCGAGCTGATGGCTGTCGATCAGCAGAGTGCGGGGCCTCGGGATCGGGTTGCCGTGCTCGTCGAAGTTGCGGAAGAGCTCGAGGGCGCCAGGGACAAAGAGGTCGCCGTCCTTGGTCTGCCGCACGAAGCCGGAGACGTAGTCGTAGACCAGCTTCGAGGTGGTGGTGTTGTTGCACACCACGATGAACACCGGCGGCACTTCGATGCCCGCGTCGACCCACTGCTCGAAGGTCTTAGCGTAGTGGCCGTAGAGCGCCTCGAGCGCGGTGGTGAGCTCGGTGGGCAGCTTGCTGGGGTCGTAGGCGCCGCTCTTGCCACGGCCCTTCTTCGGCATCCTCTTGCCGATGTGATCCCACAGGCGGCGGTAGCGCGGCGCGTCTTCACCGGAGATGTTGTCGGCGATCGGCACGCGCGGCAGCTTCACGATGCCCGACTCGATCGCATCCATCAGTGAGAAGTCGCAGGCGGTCCACGGGAAGAGGGTGCCCTCGGCGTAGCCGGAGCCGGAGAGAAAGAACGGTGTCGCCGAGAGGTCGTACACGGTGCCGACGCCGAGCTTGCGCTTCACCGCCTCGATGCCGTTGATCCACAGGCGGGCCGCCTCGGCGTTCTCGTTCGCCTCCTTGCGCGCGTCGCCGGTGAGCTTGCCCTCGTCGGACTCGGGCTTCTCGCGGTAGCAGTGGTGCGCCTCGTCGTTGAGCACCACGATTCCGCGCAGACCCATCAGCTCGCCCATCACCCGCTGCACCATCTGCCCTTCACTCTCGAGGGTGTCGAGCTTGCCGTCGCGACCTTCGAGCATGCGCCGGGTGCCGGCGGCGAGCTGGGTCTTCTCGCGCAGCTTGAACGCGTGGTAGTTGGTGATGACGATCTTGGCGCGCAGCAACTCGCGGTGCAGGTCCTGGGGGACCAGCTCGCGGCTGCCGTAGTACTCGTTGGCGTCGTTGGGCAGGAGCACGCGCAGACGGTCCTTGATCGTGATGCCCGGGGTGACCACCAGGAAGGCGCGCGAGAACTGCTTGCTGCCGGGGTGGCGGATGGCGTTGATCGTCTGCCAGGCGATCAGCATCGCCATCACCGTGGTCTTGCCGGCACCGGTGGCCAGCTTGAGCGCGATACGGAAAAGCTCCGGGTTGGCCTCCTGGTTGGCCTCGCGCAGCCCGGCGACCAGGTCGCGGGAGCCCTTGTCGAGCTTCGGCGCCACCTCGGCGAGCCAGATCGCCGTCTCCACTGCCTCGACCTGGCAGAAGAAGGGCCTGATGCTGGCGAACCGGTGGTGCCGCCAGTGCTGGAGCAGCCGCGCCGTCTCCGGCGTCACCCGCCAGTCGTGGGGGTTGTTGAGCTGACGCCAGGCGTCGACCCGGTTGCGAATGTCATTGATCGTGCGGTTGACGTCGTAGCGCTGCTCGTCGGACTCGGCGCCCTGGTCGAGCTCGACCTGCTTGGCGAGCTTGCGCTTCTTCGGCTTGGGGACCGGGGTGACGTTGGAGGAAGGTCGACGACCCTTCTTCTTGACGCCGGTCGGCTGCCCGTCGTCGTCGAGCTCCCAGTAAGCGCCGGGGCGCTCGTAGGGGTTGTTGAGGATCGGTGAGCGGAAGAAGTCGTCGCTCATGGCCTGGTCCTCCGGTGCGCCGGCCGCAACACCGAGCGGTGGCAGCGCGGCGGCCGAGCGGAGCCAGCCCGCCTCGCGGCGCGGGAGCGTGGGCAGCAGACGGACGCAGATCGGCACACACCGAGCCGCGTGAAGAGCCGGCCGAGTACCTCACGACCCTCGGGCCGCGCAGGTGCTTCGCGCTGTCTATCCGGTTGGGCCGCCAAGTCCTTCAGCCATTCTCCGCCCCCTCCAGACGGTCGATGCAGTGCAAACGAAGCTTCACGGGGAAGCTTCGGCAACGCTATCGCGCCGGGCGCCTCGGCTCAAACTTCGGCGAGAGCCGATTCGGCCATCGGCTACGCTGGGGGCCTCACAGCAGGCGTCCGGCAGCACCCGGGACGCCGCAGTTGGCCGACGATGCCCGAACGATCCCTGCAAGAACTCCGCGACCAGCTCCGCACCTTCGCCGCGGAACGGGACTGGGACCAGTTCCACTCGCCCAAGAACCTGGCGATGGCCCTGGGGGGCGAGGTGGGCGAGCTGCTCGAGGAGTTCCAGTGGCTCAGCGAAGAGGAGTCGGCCTCGCCGGAGCGGATCGCGGAGATCGCCGACGAGCTCGCGGACATCCAGATCTACCTGGTGCGGCTGGCGGACAAGCTCAAGATCGACCTGGTCGCTTCGAGCTTCGAGAAGCTCGAGAAGAATCGTTCCAAGTATCCCGCCCGCATGGTGCGCGGCAGCGCCAAGAAGTACAGCGAGTACGAGCGCTAGCCCGGCCCGATCCGCATGATCGTCTATTCGGCCACCAAGGCGGAGTTTCGCGCCGACGTCGTCGCCAACCGCGTGGCGGACAAGGTGCGCGAGGCGGTCTACCTGATGCTCGGGCGGAGGACAGCGGACTCCGAGTTCGCCTCGTGGCAGAACTCGCTGCTGTACATGAACAACGTGTTGCTGGACGAGGAGATCCCCGAGGAGACGGGTGTCGCGATCGAGTACGGCATCCCGACGACCAGCAAGCGGATCGACTTCCTGCTCACCGGCCAGGACGAGGGCGGGCGCGACACGATGGTGATCGTCGAGCTCAAGCAGTGGTCGGAGGTGAGCGCGAGCGACCTGCCGGATTGCGTGACGACGATCCTGGGCGGCGGACTGCAGTCGGTGCCGCACCCCTCGTATCAGGCGTACAGCTACGCCACCCTGCTGCGCGACTTCAACGAGGAGGTCTACTCCACCGACGTGACGCTCGCCCCTTGCTGCTACCTGCACAACTGCGACTCGTCGGCCATCCTCAAGGCGCCGAGCTTCGAGCACCTCACCGTCGACGCCCCGATCTTCCTCCGCTCCGATGCGGCCGCTCTGGCCGAGTTCATCCGCCGGCACGTCAAGACCGGCGATCGCGGAGCGTTGCTCTACCGGATCGACCAGGGGCGGATCCGGCCGTCGAAGCAGCTCGCCGAGCACCTGGTCGGCCTGCTGCAGGGCAACCGCTCGTTCGTCCTGATCGACGAGCAGAAGCTCGTCTACGAACGCAGCCTGGAGCGCGTCGCCAAAGCGATCCCCGAGGGGCGCAAAAAGCAGGTCGTCATCGTCGAAGGAGGGCCGGGGACCGGCAAGTCGGTGGTGGCCGTCAATCTGCTGGTTGCTCTGGTCGGCGAGCGCGAGCTCAACGCCCAGTACGTCACCAACAACAGCGCTCCCCGCGCCGTCTACAAGGAGACCCTGGCGGGGGAGACGAAGAAGGCGCGCATCGAGGCGCTGTTCAGTGGCTCCGGCTCCTACATCGAGACCGCGCCGAACACGTTCGATTGCCTCGTGGTCGACGAGGCACACCGCCTGGCCGAGAAGTCGGGGCTCTACAAGAACCTGGGCAACAACCAGATCGCGGAGATCGTGCGCGCGGCCCGCTCGGCGATCTTCTTCGTCGACGACCGGCAGCAGGTCACCCTGCGTGACATCGGCGACCGGGAGAGCATCGCCCAGATCGCGCGGGGACTCGGCGCCGAGACCACGTCCCTCGAGCTGGCGTCGCAGTTCCGCTGCAACGGATCGGACGCCTACCTCGCCTGGCTCGACCATGTGCTGCAGATCGAATCAACCGCGCACACCGACCTCGACGGCATCGACTTCGATTTCCGGGTCTGCGAATCGCCGAACGAGCTGCGCGACCTGATCCGCGTGCGCAATGAAGGCCGCAACAAGTCGCGCCTGGTCGCCGGATACTGCTGGCCTTGGGACAGCAAGAAGGACTCGCGGGCCATGGACGTCGTGATCCCAGAGCACGATTTCGAGATGCAGTGGAACTTCGCCGACCACGGCGGCCTGTGGATCCTGCAGGAGGAGTCGGTGGAGCAGATCGGCTGCATCCACACCTGCCAGGGGCTCGAGCTCGACTACGTCGGCGTGATCCTCGGCCCCGACCTGGTGGTGCGGGACGGCGAGGTCGTCACCGATGCAACGGAGAGGGCCACCTACGACTCCTCCGTGCGCGGCATCAAGAAGATGCTCAAGGAGAACCCGGTCGAAGCGCGCGCCATCGCCGACCGCATCGTCAAGAACACCTACCGCACCCTGATGAGCCGCGGGATGAGGGGCTGCTACGTCTTCTCAGTCGACCCCGAGACCAACGAGTGGCTGCGTGCGGCGGTGAACCGAAGTTTCCTGGACAAGAAGAAGGTGGCGCCCGGGGTGGCGGGTGCCACGGAGCCCGAGGAGGCGCCGTCGAAGAGCGACGCTCCTCTCCCCTTTCTCACTCCTGCCGAGGCAGAGTCCTCGAAGCGAGCGGTGCCCTTCTACGACCTCGCCGTCGCCGCCGGGCTCTTCAGCGAAGAGCAGACGGCGTCGGCCGAGGAGTGGGTCGAGCTGCCGGGGGACTTCAACTTCGCCTCCGACCTCTTCCTCACCCGCGTGGTCGGCGAGTCGATGAACCGGCGCGTGCCCAACGGCTCGTACTGCCTCTTCAAGGCGCGGCCCGCAGGAACGAGGCAGAACCGCATCGTCCTGGTGCAGCACCGCGACATCGCCGACCCCGAGCACGGTGGCCGCTTCACCCTCAAGCGCTACACCAGCGAGGTGCAGGTCGGCGAAGACGGCCGGCCGAGGAAACGCGTCGTCCTACGTCCCGAGTCCGACGATCCGGCCTTCGAGCCGATCGTGATCGAGGACGAGGACGACGAGCGGTTCCAGGTGTTGGCGGAGTTGGTGGCGGTGCTGCACTGAGAGAACGCGAAGGACCCGAGGAGTCGTCGCGGTGGTCATCGGTTCTTGCCCCAGGAGCAGTTGGGGCAGGGTCAATTCGGTCCTTCGGAGGCGAGAGCGAAGACACCTGGGCTGACCTCGGCGATGCTCTGGTCCGTCTCGAGAACGGCTCCTAGGGCGGCTCCGATCTCCTTGCTCATGCGGAGGAAGCCGAGGTCGCGACATGCTGAGGTGAGCAGCTCATCGCGACCCACCCGGTGTCCACGCTGCAACACCCCGCGGAGCGCCGCCCGAATCTCTTCCGGAGACACGCGATCGATCTTCTTCTCCTGCTGCAGAAAACTCGAGCGATCGCGCACCTCGACCTCGGTCTGGCCGGGCTTCCAGAGAAAGCCGCCTCGGCGTTCCAGGATTCCTTGTCTCTGCATCTCGGCGACGAGCTTGCCGAGATGGTTCTGGATCAGTCGACCGGCCCGACCCACACCTGCTGCCTCGCGCATCCGGATCACGAAGTCTTCCATCGACACGGGAGACTCGACTTCCAAGACCACCTTCGCCGCGCGCATCAGGTCGTCCCACCTGGAGTTCGTGATACTGCCTGAAATGGCAGGGAGAGGGGCCTTCTCGTAGGGGCGGGTGAGCGGGCCCTCTGCGACCTCGTCGGGTTGGACTTCCTGGCGTCGGATGACCGGAGCGAGGCGCTCCGGCTCTTTGCGAGTCTCAGTCGGAGCCAGACTGGCCGCTGCTGGTCGCGACAAGACCTCAGCTAACGGAGGCTCCCTTTCGGCCTGCTCGTCCTTCTTGGAAGCCGCCGCCCGAGGCGCGCTGCCTGGAATCGTCCTCGCCTCCAGGGCCAACTCGTACGCGCGAACCACGAGATCGACCTCGCGCTGGGGGTTCCGCCACCAGTCGGTGCTCCAAACGCGATGGATCCGCCATCCCTTCTTCTCCAAGACCTCCTGCCGCAGCCGATCTCGATCGCGCGCCCATGCCGTCGAGTGGTAGGTGGCGCCATCGCACTCGATGCCGAGAGCGAAACGTCCCGGTTGCTCGGGGTCCTTGAGCGCCAAGTCGATCCGGTAGGGGCCGAACCCCACCTGCCGCTCGACGAGCAGGTTGCGCGACCGCAGCGCCTGGAACACTTCCTGCTCGAAAACGCTATCGGGCAAACTGCCGGAATCGCGGGTCTCGTCGAGCTGCCCGGTCTCCGCGAAGTGGAGGTAGTGCTTCAGCGCCTCGATCCCCCTCGAGGGCGTGCGTTTCAGATCCAGGTCTGCAGCGCGGAAGTTGCTGAAGACGTCGCATCGAATCCGAGCACGGGAAATGAGGACGTTCAACCGCCGTTCACCCCCTTCCTTCGTGAGAGGCCCGAAGTTCAGGAACAGATCACCGTCCGACGCCTTCCCGTAGCCGATGCTGATGATGATGCGATCGCGTTCGTCACCCTGCACGTTCTCCAGGTTCTTGACGAACAGGGGCTCACCGCGCTCCCTCCACTGGTGGAGAAGATCCCCGAGCTGCGGCCGCTGCCGAAGCTCGAAGTCGATGTACTCGTCGAGGACCTTCTGCTGCGCCATGGAGAAGGCGACGACGCCGAGGGTGTAGTTCGGAAGCGCGGCCTTCTCTATCGCCTCCAAGTGCCGAATCACTTCCGCCGCGACCGCTCGGGCCTCCTGCTTGTTGGTACTCGACTTCCCCCGGTCGTAGACGGCGTCGCCGAGGAGACGTCTATGAACTCCCTCCCAGGACTCGGGATCTCCAACGCTGGGAAAGGTCAGCAACCGATTGTCGTAGAACTCGGCGTTCGAGACGGCAATCAGGGAGTGGTGCCTGCTGCGGTAGTGCCACTCCAGCATCTCCGAGGGCGCTCCGCGACTGTCGAAGGTCGAAAGGATGCTCTCGTCGTCTGCGACCCCTTCGTCTTCTGCCTCATCGGTCTCATCACCAGAGGTGACACGTTGGAAGAACGCGGTCGGAGGCAGCTGCTTCTTGTCTCCCACGACGATGGCCTGGCGTCCTCGCAGCAACGAGCCCACCGCTTCGACCGGCTTGACCTGGCTCGCCTCGTCAAAAACCACAAGGTCGAACTGAGCCTGCCCGCGCGGCAGGAACGTAGCGACCGAGAGGGGACTCATCATGAAGATCGGCTTGACCTGCTGAATCGCGCGACCGGCTTCGAGGAGGAGCTTCCTCACCGGCATGTGCCGGCGCTTCTTGGCGGCTTCTCTGAGAAGTAACGCCACCTCTCCCACCGCACCTGTCGGATTCGGCACTCCCTCCCAATGCGCGGCGGCGGCTCGCACCTTGTTGTGGTCGAACATCTTGCGGTCGGCATGCCCGAAATCGAATCGGGTCTTCTCGTGCGCGGCGCGCTCGAAGTCGCGAAGTTCGGGGCGTGCCTGGGCCGCGCTCTCGAGCAGTGCGAGCATTCGTGAGTATTCGAGCAGGCCAGCGAGTCGACCCGGCGCCTGCGCCCAAGAGATCGCCAGATCGAAGACCTCGCCCAGTCCCTTCGATCTCCACTCGTCTTCGCGCTCGCGAAGCCAAACCGTGAGGCGTAGTGCAACGAGGTCGCTGGCCCACCTGTCGAGTCGCCTGAGCCATTCATCGTAGGAGGCGCTCCGAGCCTCAACTCCGAGTCCGAGTGCGGACAAGAGTTCTTCGAGGGCACCTCGCGCCGAATCAGACGCTTCTCGAGCCCGCGCCAGCAACTCCTGCAGCCGCTCTTGCGACCAGCTCCCGGTCGCGATCTTCAGCGCCTCGGGCGGAAAAGTGGCTTCGCCGGTCTTCTGGTGAAGCTGGAACACCCATTCGCAGGCGGCACGAGCCCAACCCGAGTCTGTCAACTCGACCTGCCAGCGTTTCCGCAGAAGGATCTCGCCCAGTTCGGCGTGCTGCCGCAGTTTCTTCCCCGACTCTTGGTCACTGCGGATCGCCTCGAGAAGCTCCTGCTGATCCTGCACTCTGCGGGGAAGACCGGACCCGGAGAGCGCGGCCACGGTCTGCCGCGCGCTACGGAACCGGCCGGACAACATCCGCCACCACTTGCTTCCGTAGACCCGATACGCCCCGAGAGCTTCATCCACAGGAGCGGACCAAGCAGCCTCGTCGACGGTGGAGCCATGCCTTTCGCGACCACGCTGGCGCTGCTCCAACGCTTCGAGCAGGAGTACCATGCGCTTCTGCTCGTGCGCCCATCGAGGGTCGGAGACGACGATTCCGTCTAGATCGGGGCGCGCGACCAGATGTTCGGTGAAGGAAATGAGGCGCTCACCGCCCTGGAGATTCTCAGGCTTCGGAGCGCCGATGAACTCCGCGAGATCCGAGCACGCCACTTGCGATCTCTGGAGGGAGTCCGCCGCCTTGGCGCTCTGTTCTCGCAACTGCAACTCCTCAGGCGGCAACAGCGCTCCCGTACGCTGCGATTCAGCCAGAGGGTTGCCGGCGAGGGCGCCGGCGTCCTGCAGACGATGGTCCAGCTCCTCGACCTGCCGGAGACGCTCGACGGCTTCGTGCGACGTCCAACGCGCGAACTCGTGCCTGTTGCCTAGCAGCGGCATCTCAGGGTCGGGATAGCCGTGTTTGAGCAGGCGGCCAAGGGCGGCAGTCGGGGTGAGAGTGCTCTGGTTGATCGGCTCCCTCAGCGCCTCGGCGTACGCGTCCAGTTGCTGAGCCGTCCGATGTCGAACGGCACTGGTGACGTCGGCTTCGCTCTCCACCGGTTTGCCGAGCTTGAGACAGCGACCGAGCTCTTCGGCCACATCGCGCTTCTTCACCTTGTGGCTGTGCAACTCGAGCACCGCGTCAGCCAGGCCCACCTGGTCGAGTCGCCGCTTGACCACCTCAAGTGCGGCGGCCTTCTCGGCGACGAACAGCACCTTCTTTCGTTGGGTGATCGCGTCCGCCAGTAGATTGGTGATGGTTTGTGACTTGCCCGTACCGGGAGGACCTTGTATGACGAGGTGACCACCGCGCCGCGCCTCGAGCATCGCTCGCGACTGTGAGCCATCGGCGTCCATGACCTGGCACAGGTCGTCCAGAGTGAGATCGTCACCCGTGCCGCTGACGGTGCCGGCAAGGGAGGTGTCGATCGCAAGCGAGGCCTCTCCGTAAAGGGCTCGCAGGAGCTCGTTCTCGAGCGGGTTCTCGCCTTCGGGCCAGTTCGCAGGATCGAGATCCTCGAACATGAGGTACTTGAGGTAGGAGAAGAAGCCGAGCGCGATGCGGTCCTTCTCAACCCGCCATTTGTCCTGGCCCGTGATCGCTCGCTCCACCTGCTCGAAATAGCGAAGAGGGTCGACCTCGTCCTCGAGCCCAGGGAGCACGAGACGGAAGTCCTGTTGGAACTTCTCCGATAGCGGGGTGTTGATCACCACGTCCTCGCCGCTGTAGAGGATTCGAAATCCGCCTCGCTGGTAGCGGTCGACACGGACTGGTACGAGCAGCAGCGGAGCCATCAGAGCCTTCTGGGACGACGGCGACTCGAACCATCTAAGGAAGCCGAGGGCCAGATAGAGCACGTTGACACCCTGTTCCTCGACCAGGGTGCGGGCGATCTTCGAGATCGCGTGGATCCGTCGGTCGAGACGGACCTTGGACAAGTCCGTTTGAAGGTACCTGTCCGAATGCCGAGAGGCTGCGTCGCCGGGGACATCGGCAGCTGCCTCCTCCGTCTTCAGCAACTTCGCCCAATCGAGATCCTCGACCAGAGTCTCATCAGCCGCGGCGAGAACGGCATCCTCCTGATCCTCGGGAACGGCGAGAAAGGACATAGTCCGCTCTTCGCTGACGAGGATGCGAAAGACCTCGTGCGACAGCTCGTCGACGATGCGCACGGAACGCGTGCGAGGGAACTTGTAGTTGAGGAGGGCGTTTCGAAGATCCAGGTTGAGCAGGTCACGCCGGTCGCGATCGAGCTTGGCGCCCAGAGTCGCGAAGTCCTGCGCGCTTGGCGCCTCGCCAACCTGGCCTGGTTCATTCATTGGACTCTCCACAACCATCTACCGCAGCGCCGTGCGTGCAGCGTCACCGACGTCCTACCCGGGGACGCTCTTCCAAGGGCCACCGCAAGGGCGTGGCCGCCGCAACATCACCCCCACACCCCATGCCCTCTCCACTCCCTCAACACCCCCAGCGGCTCGCGCAGCCTCTCGACTCCCTGCAGGCCGATGCCGCCGCCGCGGTGGCAGGCGGAGCTGAGGCGGCCCCAGGCGGCGCCGATGCGGGTGGCGAGGCCGGCTGGTGAACGAAGGATCTCGGGGAGGACGAGGAGCTGGGCCCTGAGGGAGGCGTGCTCCACTCCGGGCATGCGCTGGGCGTAGAGGGCTTCGAGCAGGGTCTCTAAGGCCTGGCGCTGGAGAAGGGCGGAGGCGCGCAGCCAGGCTCTGGGGCCGGGCTCGTGGGCCTTGGCGGCGAGCTGGAGGCAGGTGTCGGCGTGCTCCAGGAGCTGGTCGCTGAGGGCGAGCTCGGCGCTGGGCGGGCGGTTGGGGGCGGCGGTCTGCTGGCTCACGGGCGGCTCCGCAGGTACTGGGCGAGGTCTTTGGCGCTGCGCAGGAACTGGTGGTCGGCGGCGCCCTGGAGGCCGCCGTGGCTACCCTTGTTGCATGCCATGAGGACGTCGGCCTGGTGGCGCAGGTCGCTGTTGTTCAGGTGGCCGAGCACGTGGCCGGCGCGGCCGGGATCGTCGAACAGGGCGAGGGCGACCTTGGGCAGCAGCTTGTCGCACTGCTCGATGGTCTCCTGCACGTCGAGGTGGGGCTCGCCGCGGCCGAGGCGTCGACGGCGGAAGGCCTCGAGGGCGGCCTCCTCGAGCGCCACGCGGCACAGGCCGGGGACGACGCGGTCGCGCGCCGAGGGCGGCAGCTTCTCGGTGCGGATGAGGGCGTAGGCCTCGTCGAAGGCGCGCTGCACCTCGTCGCTGCGCGGGTGCACGCTCACCTGGCTGCGCTCGCCGCGGCGCACCTCGAGCAGGCGGGCCTTGATCTGCAGGCGGCGGATCGATTCGGCGAGGCGGTCGTCGTGGGTGAAGACGATCACCTGGCGGGTGCGGGCGGTGCGCTCGAGCACCTGGGCGAGGCCGTCGACGCGGGCGGGGTCCATCGCCTGCACGGGATCGTCGATCACCACGAAGCGAAAGGGACTGCGATCGAGGGTGGCGCGCGGCAGGAAGAGCGACAGGGCGAGGGCGTTGAGCTCGCCCTGGCTCATCACGCTGAGGGCGGGGCTCTCGAGGCCGTCGACGGTGACGTCGAGCTCGACGGTGCGGCGGGTGGCCTTGCCGGCGAAGCGGATCTCCTCGAGGCTGACGTTGCTGGCGGTGCGCAACTCGTCCCAGTTCTGGCGCACGGCCTCGGCGATCGGCGCGAAGCGCTCGTTGTAGAGCTGGGTGGCCTGATCGCGCAGCCACGCCTCGGCCTCTTTGAAGCGGGCGGCGAGGGGCCGGGCGTCGAGGGTCTGGCGGGCGGTGGGCAGCCAGGCCTCGAGCTGCCTGCGGACGGGCTGCCAGACGCTCTCGCTCTGCTGGTGGAGGTGGCCGGCGTGCAGGAGGAGCTCGTCGAGCAGGTCGAGATCGGTGGAGGCGGAGGTGAGGAGGGAGTCGGGGGTCGGCGTGGCTGGCGTGATGGTGGCGGAGGTGGCGGGGGCGGAAGCGGAGGGCTCGGAGAGCGAAGGGGCGGAGGCTGGGCCGGCGGAGGCGGAAGGGGCGGAGGAGCGGACGGCGGTGAGACGCTCGCTCCAGGCGAGGAGCGCGGCGGGGGCGTCGAGGGTGCGCAGGGGCTCGACGGGTGGCGGCGTCGGCAGGGCGGCGCGGGCGGCGGCTTCGGCGTCGCGCGCTGCGGCGAGCTCGGCGACCTGGGCACGGAGGCGCTCGATCTGCTCGGTGGCAGACGCTTGCCAGGCGGCGTCGAGGGGGGTCTGGCCGCAGACCGGGCAGGGGACAGTGGTCGTCGTGGTGGTGGCGTCGGCTGTGGCGTCGGAGGCGTCGGAGGTGCGGGTGGCAGAGGTGGAGTCGGAATCGGAGGCGGACGTGGCGACGGAAGCGACGGAGGTGGCCGCGAGATCGGCGGAGTCGGCGGTGGGCTGATGCTTCGGGTGCTGGCAACGCACGTGCTCGAGGGCGGGCTCGAGGATGCGCAGGAGCTGCTCGGCGCGTCCGGCTTCCCCACTGCTGAGCTCGTGCAGGTGCTGCTGGGCGGCGCGCAGGTCTTCGAGGCTCTGGGTGTAGGCGGCGCGGTCGAGGGGCTCGAAGGCGGCGAGGGTGGCGGCGGCGCGACGGGGTGAGATTGCTGGGGCGCTCGCGGCGGTGGCGGCGGAGTCGTGGGTGCCGTCGGCGTCGGCGTCGGGCGGGGCGGTCTCGTCGTCGCGGTCGGCGAGAAGCTGGCGCAGCGCGTCGAGGTCCCACTGCTTGCCGCGCACGCCGAGGAGGGCGGCGGCCTGGGCGAAGCGCTCGTCGGTTGGGCGTGGGTCACCCGAAGAGGGATCGGCTGCAGCCTCAGCGTCGGCGTCGGCGGTGGGCTGGGCGAGCTGCTCGCAGCGATGGGCGAGGTCCTTGGCGGTCTTCTCGGCGTCCTTGATCGGCTTCTCGGTGTCGAGGCGGCGCTGGCGCAGGTCGTCGGCCAGGGTCACGAGGGCGTCGAGGCCGAGGATGCCGGCGAGGGCGTCGTGCAGGCGGGAGGGCGAATCCTCGATCAGCGAGCCGAGCTCGTTGTAGGAGAGGAAGGGCCGGTAGGTGACGGCCGCTGTGCTCCAGCCGAGGCGCTCGAGGGGCGGCGCGTCGGGCGGGCGCTGGATCTGGGTCTCGGCGTCGTCGAGGCTGAGGCTCTTGGCGTCCCAGGTGCGCTGCAGGGTGGTGGCGCCGGCCTCGCCGTCCACCCGCACCACGGCGTCGATCGAGCGCGAGCCTTCGTGGTGCAGGTTGCGCCAGCCGTCGGCCCAGGCCTTGGGGCGGCCGTCCCAGCGGCTGTTGCGGCCGGTGAAGAGGAGCTCGGCGGCCTCGGCGAAGGAGGACTTGCCGGAGCCGTTGCGCCCGAGCACCACGGTGAGCCCGGCGGTGGGCTCGAGCTCGAGTGTGCACGCCTCCCCGACTCCGCGGAAGCCGCACACGGTGATCGAGCGCAGCCAGGCCTGGGGCGGCGTGTGGCGGGCGGTGGCGTCGGGCTCGGGGCGGGCGCTCTCGGCGCCCTCGAGGTGCGCGTCGACCTCCCCGAGCAGGGCTGCGAGCACCAAGGCGGCGGCGCCGTCGCTCTTGGCGTCGAGGGCGGATTCGCCGTCCTCGAGGCGCTCCAGGAGCGCGCGCAGGAGGTCGCCGTCGAGCGGCTGCTCGGGGGAATTGCTGTCGCGGTCTGACGCGTCTCTTCGGGCCGCCAAAGGTCCTTCAGCCGTTCTCCGCCCCCCTCAAGGCGGTCGATTCAGTGCGAATGGAGCTTCACTGGGAAGTGAAGGAGAAGGGTATCGGAGGGAGGCGGTGGGCGGAAGGGGTGAGGGGTTGGGGGTTGGGGGTTGGGGGTCGGGGGTCGGGGGTCGGGGGCGGACGGGAGGTGATGGCTGGGACGGGGTCGTCGCCGAGGTGGTTGGGCGGCGGACAAGGGGATGGTTGAGACGGATCGCCGAGGTGGCTGGTCGGCTCGAGGCGAGGCGTGGAACCGTGGGTCAAGTCCGGGATGACAGAGACTTGGAACCGGAAGCGGCCGCCGCGCTTGGGAAAAACTCTTCTCCTTAGGCGGCCTGGCGGCGCGAGTCGCCGGCAGCCTTCGCTTTCCTGCGGAACGGCACCGGCGGGAGGCGGCTTCCGGAGCCCAGCGAGGAAGGCCGCGGGAAGCGCAACAGGGCCCTTCTCGACCTCCTGTGAGCGTCTACGCTCCCACACTCAGCTAACCCCGCCGCAGCAGGATGCCTGCCTTGCGCAGGGTCTCGCGCTGCTTGGGGGTTAGGCCGCTGCGGCCTTCGAGGAAGACGGCTTCGCCGCCGAGCACGGATGTCGAGCCGATCGAGCACCGCCACCACGGCGCCGACGACTCGCTGCAGGTCAGCGACCTGACTCATCGGCCTCCTCGAGCCTGGCGATGAGGCGCTGCGTCCTCGGATCGGTCCGGTAGAGCCTGGCGGCCACGGCGCGGCGCAGCTCGGACTCGCTGAGAGGGCGCGTCGCTCGCGACTGCTCGCGATGGCGCAACATCACGCGGACTTCGCCGAGCAGCGAAGCGGTGCGCTGCACGCGCTGCTGACCGGTCCAGCGGCCGATCTCTTCGCGGTACCTCTTCTCGATCGTGTTCACTGCCCTCTCATCCTACGCTCTGGGTCTCGAGGGGGAATGGCCGGAGGGCTGCACTCCTCAGGCGCCGAAACGAACCTCGGTGAGCTTGAACCGCAGGAGGCGGGAGTGGAGGCGCTGGAGATACTGAGCGGCGAGACGAGCCGGATGGTTGAAGCACCCCCACCCGGCCTCCCCCTGAAGGGGGAGGAGTGAGGTCGGGAACCCGCCGAGGCGAGCGGCAGCGTGACGAGCCCCAAGGACCGACAGTGGGAGTCTACGAAGACTGTGCTACCGATCGAGGCGGATGGCCGGGATACCCCCAACCCGGCCTCCCTCTGAAGGGTGAGGTGTCGGGAGTCGAGAGGACTCGGCGCTACGCCGCAGCCATGGAAGTCGCGACCCCCGACGCTCTTCGCCGCCCTGGTCGCAGCGCGGCGTGATCGTCACCAGACCACCGGTGGAGCGGGTCAGCGGTCCCAGGCGGACCTCGGCAGCTCAGGCTGCTGCCTCGTGATCTCCTCGAGCGCGCTCAGGAACTGCTCGTCTGGGCTCGGCAAACGCTCGATCAGCGAACGCAGCTCGGCGCCCGTGCAGCGCTGGTCGGAGACTTCGCGCAGGCTGCCGGCTGAAGGATCCGGGGCCGGAGCGTTCTTCGAGCCGCTGCTGTGCTTCTTCGGCATGTCGAGAGACTACTGGAGGATCAGACTCGCGGTGGTGGTCACGGTCGCGCCCACGGTACTCTGCTTCCATAATCTGCTTCCATGAAGAGCATCGAAGCGTCGGAGTTCGAAGCACGGTGCCTGCGCCTGATCGACGAGGTGGCCGAGTCGGGGGAAGGCCTGGTCATCACGAAGGACGGTCGGCCGGTCTCGAAGCTGCTGCCGTACCGGGAGCTGCCGAAGTCGCCCTTCGGTCTGCATGCCGGCGATACGGAGCTGCTCGGCGACGTGGTCGAGCCGACGGGCCAGCGTTGGAAGGCCGAACCTTCGATCGCCTGCTGCGTCGCCTCACGAGAGGCGCACCCGGGCCAGGACCTGCCAACCTCGAAGCGGACCCCGAGATAGGACACTCGGGAACCTATTCGCCAATCGTGCGTTTCGCACGATAATGGTGAAGCAGAAGTCCAAGATCGACGCGGAGGCGACGGGCAGTCTGCTCGAGAACCTGGTGCTGGCGCGCATCGAGCGCGACGGGCCGATCACGGCGTACCGGGTGCGGGCGCTGATCGAGGCTTCGCCGACGGACGCGCTGTCGTCGAGCACGGGCAGCATCTATCCACTGCTGCGTCGGCTCCAGGCGCGGGGTTTGCTCGAGCGCGGCGCGGCGCGTGACGGGCGCGGCACGCGGCTGCTCTCGGTGACGGAGGCGGGCTCCGTTCAGGTGCTGCGCTGGCTGCTCAGCGACGACGGGGCGCGCCACCTGGCGGAGGACCCGCTGCGCACGAAGGCCTCGTTCGTCGGCCGCCTGACGCCGGCGCAGCGACGCCGCTGGCTGCGCGCGGCGCTGCGGGCGAGCGAGGAGAAGCTGGCGCAGATCGAGGCGTTCTTCGAGCGCGAGGCGCTGCCGGAGGTCGACTACTGGGCGCACGAGAACGCGGTGCGGCTGATGCGCGCGCGCATCGGCTGGCTGCAGACCTGGCTGGCGCACGAGGGCGGCGGCGGCGCGTCGAGCAAGACCAACAGCAAGAGCAAGAGCAAGAGCAAGACGAGGACGAAGGCTTCGAAGGAGGACCGCTGACATGAACGAATCGACCGACACGACGACCGGACCGAGGGTCGCTCTCTCCGACCCCTCCCCCTTCAGGGGGAGGCTGGGAAAGACGCCGGTGGTCGCGGGCTCCCACTGGCGGACTTGCGGCTCGGCTCGCGGTCGCTCGCCTCGGCGTGGGGGTGTCTCGTTCAACGAACACCCCTTCAGGGGGAGGCCGGGAAAGACGCCGGTGGTCGCAGGCTCCCACTGGCGGACTTGCGGCTCGGCTCGCTTTCGCTCGCCTCGGCAGCGGGCGCTTCGCCTGCAGCGAGCACTGCTGACCCTTCTGCTCTGCTCCGCCGCCGCGGCTGCTGCCCAGGGCCCACCGCCGCACGTGACCCAGGCGGTGGACGCGGTGATCGAGCTGCTGCGCGAGCGCACCGACGAGCGGCTGGGCAGCTTCGTCGAAGAGGCGGTGGCCGACGGCTGGCGCGGTGAGGCGGGCGCGCAGGCGGTGCGCGCGGAGGCGCTGGCGGTGCGCGAGGCGCTGCCGGCCGAGTTCGAGGAGATCGCGGTGGAAGGGGCGCCGGGCGGGGTGCAGCTGCTGCTCACCAGCGGCGGCGTGGTGCACGTACTCGACGTCGGCATCACGGAGGCCGGCATCACCTCGCTGGCGCTCGGCCAGGCGGGCCAGGTGGCAGCGGCTTCGGCTCCGCCCGCCGAGGGCGCTGGCCGTGACGAGGCGCTGGAGAACCACCTGCGCGCCCTCGAGGGGGCGCACCGCCAGGAGCTCGACGAGCTGGTGCGCGACTTCGAGCAGCACCGCTTCTCCGCCGAGATGCTGGCGAGCACGACGGCCGAAGAGCGTCGCGCCGAGCTGGCCGAGCTGCGCGCGGCTGCCGCCGCGGCCGGCGCCGCGCTGCTCGACGAAGACGACGGCGGCCTGAAGCTCACCCTCGAGTCACGCGGCGGCACCTGGGAGGTGCACTTCGCCCTCGAGCACCAGGCGCCGTTCGCGCTGACCGCCCTCGACGTGCGGCAGCAGGACGCCTCCTCGCGCGGGCCGGAGCTCACCTGGGAGAGCGCCGGGGCGCACTTCGAGGAGCTCGCCGCGGGCGGCTTCTCGGGCGTGGTGCACCTGGCGCGCAGCGGCGAGGTGGTGCTCGAGAAGGCCTACGGGATGGCCAACCGCGAGCTGGCCTACCCCGTCACGCTGGAGACGATCTTCGGCATCGGCTCGACGCCGATCGACTTCACCGTCGCCGGGATCCACCTGCTGGCGCAGCGCGGCGAGCTGTCGCTCGACGATCCGATCGGCGAGTTCTTTCAAGGCGTGCCGGAGGACAAGCGGGCGATGACGGTGCGCCACCTGATCACCGGCGCCTCGGGCCTGCCCGACTTCCACGACCTGCCCGGCGACTGGGACGCCGACCTGGCGTGGATCGACCGCGACGAGGCGGTGCGCCGCATCCTCGCGCAGCCGCTGCTCTTCGCGCCGGGCACCAGCCGCCAGCACTCGCACTCCGCCTACGGCCTCGCCGCGGCGATCCTCGAGCTGCGCAGCGGCGAGGGCTACGAGCAGTTCCTGCGCCGGGAGATCTTCGATCCCGCCGGCATGAACGCCACCGGCATGTACGGCGCGACGCGCGGCTTCGCGCTGCGCGATTTCGCCGTCGGCTACGGCGCCAGCTCGGTCGGCCTGCCCAACATCCCGCCCAACTGGGGTAAGGCCTCGTGGCTGGTGATGGGCAGCGGCGGCATGTTCTCCACCCTCGGGGACATGCTGCGCTTCCACCGGTTCATGCGCTCTGGAGAGCTGCTGCAGGGCGAGTACGCCCGGCGCTACCTCGGCGAGCGGCTCGGCGTCGGTGGCTCGGATCGCGGCTTCTACATCTTCGAAGCGCTCGACACACAAGGCGACGTCGCGATGATGATCCTCAACGGCGAGGGGCGGCGCGACGAGATCCGGGCGCTGTCGCGGGCGCTGGAGCGGTTGGTGATGGGAGAGTGAAGGTGGATGCGGTGGGTCACTCCGTCACTCCGTCATTCCCTCCCTCCGTCATTCCCTCCCTCCGTCATTCCCTCCCTCCGTCATTCCCGCGAAAGCGGGAATCCACGCGTCGCGGGTCTGCCGGACCGCCACGAATGGCGAGGAGCGCAGCTCCTGGGGATGCCCCTGCACGACGGAGCACAGCGAGCCGCGCCGGATCGGCAGAGGGAGCCTGCCGAACTACTGGGACACCTCCTTTGCCGAAGCGAGCGACAGCGAGGCGAGCCGCAAGGACCGATAGTGGGAGCCTGCGACCACAGGAGAGAGTCGAAGAAGGAGCGAACCGGATTACTGGGACACCCCCTTTGCCGAGGCGAGCGCCAGCGAGCCGAGCCGCAAGGCCGACAGTAGGAGCCTGCGACCACGGAGAGAGTCGAAGAAGGAGCGAACCGGATTACTGGGACACCCCCACCCAGCCTCCCCCTGAAGGGGGAGGGGCCGGAGAAGGAGGTCGCGACGACCGACTTCCCTCTCTGTCATTCCCGCGAAGGCGGGAATCCACGCGTCGCGGGTCTGCCGGACCGCCACGAACTGAAGGGGCGAGGGTCTCAGAGAGCCCAACATGACCAACTCCTTCTGCTAACGTGACCACATGTGGAAGATCGCCGAGGCAAAGAAGCACCTCTCCCGGCTGGTCGCCGCGGCGCAGAGGCAGCCGCAACGGCTCTACCGGCGCGACGAGCTGGTGGCGGTGGTGGTGGCGCCGGAGGAGTTCCTCCGCTTCGAGGCTTGGCAGGCACGCGAGCGTCGCAGCGTCGGTGAGCTGACGGCCGAGATCCGCGAGATCGCCGCAGAGGAGAGCTACGAGCTGCCGCCCGTCGAGCGCGTCGACCGCGAGACCGATGTGGCCGACGAGAGGGCGACGCCGTAGTCGCCGCCGCGATCCGCACTCCGCTACCCACCCTCGACTCGCGACCGCAGCATGTTCCTGGTCGACACCAACGTGCTGAGCGAGCTGCTGAGGCCACGGCCCGACGAAGGCGTGCTCGCGTGGGCGAACGAGCTGCCGCCGCCGCTGCGGATCAGCGTGGTGACGCTCGAGGAGGTGCGCTTCGGCCTCGCCGCGCGGCCAAACCAGCGCATCGAGCGGCGCTTCGAACGGCTCATCGAAGAGAGCGCCGAAGTGCTGCCGGTGACCGCGGAGATCGCAGGCCGTGCGGGTGCACTGCGTGGCGCGCTGCGCCGCGACGGCATCCAGCGGACCCAGGCCGACATGTTCATCGCCGCGACCGCGCTGGCCCACCAGCTGATGCTGGCGACGCGCAACGTGCGCGACTTCGAGGGTTGCGGGATCTCGGTGGTCAATCCGTTCTCGGAGTGAGAGCCACCGGCGAGCACAGACGTTCTTTCCCTACCCTCCCCGGCAGGCGCTCGCTTGACGCGACACCCCCTTTGTCGAGGCGAGCAACAGCGAGCCGAGCCGCAAGGCCGACAGTGAGAGACTTCGACCACGGGCGTCCTTCCAGCCTCCCCTGCAGGGGCTCGCTTGACGTGACACCCCCACCTCTATCCTCCCCCTGAAGGGGGAGGAGCCGGAGGGACGCAATCCCGACGCATCACGGCACCGACTGCGACCACCGAGTGGTGTCACCCGATTCAAAGCCGTCGACGAAGATCGCCGCGCCACCGGCGCTGTAGACGACGACGATCTCGCCAGCGGCGGAGATGAGCTGGTTGCTCTGGTCGCGCACCAGGCGGCGGGGCACGGTGAAGGCGAGGTCGTCGGTGCCGCTGGCGTCGAAGTCGGCGGCGAGCAGCGCGGTGGCGAATCCGTCGGAGAGGGCGGGGTCGCCGACCAGGGAATAGTCGAGGATCTGGTTCTGGGTCGGGTCGAGCCCGAAGATGGGCGCGCCCTGGAAGATCTGCGCCGCGCCGGCGCCGTCGCGGTTCGCCGGGCCGGAGACGTAGCGCTCGCCGGGGATGCCGACGATCAGCTCGTCGGCGCCGTCGCCGTCGAGATCGCCGGCGGCCAGGGCCTGACCGAAGTTGTCGTCCTCCTCGGGCTCGCCGGCGACGAAGGGGGTGTCCTGATCGACCAGCAGGTGCCCGGCGGTGGTGATGCCGGAGCTGCTGCCGTAGAGCACCAGGACGCGGCCCTCTTCGCTGGTGCCGCCGTCGTGGTTGGGGACGCCGATCGCCAGGTCGTCCCTGCCGTCGGCGTCGAAGTCGCCGGTCGCCAGCGCGGCGCCGAGCTCCTCGCCCTGCTCGTCGGGATAGTCGATGCCGGGAGAATCGAGGTGCCACACCTCGTGGGTCGTGGTGTCGAGGCCGCTCGCCGAACCGTAGAGGATGTCGACCGAGCCGCGGTCGTGGCCGGCCTCGTCGTCGTAGCGGGCGCCGATCGCCAGGTCGTCGAAGGTGTCGCCGTCGAAGTCGCCGGCGGCGAGCGCGTAGCCGAACTCGTCGCCGGCGGTCACCGCGACCACCATGCCGGGCGCGTTGCGGGTGATGCCCTGCGAGCCCACTGGGGTGAGGCCGTCGGCGCTGCCGTAGAGCACCACGATGCCGCCGGCGTCGACGCGGTTGACGGTGACGAAGACGTCCTCGTCGGGCACCCCGATCGCCAGGTCGTCGTAGAGGTCGCCGTTGAAGTTGCCGACCGCCAGTGAATGACCGAACCGGTCGTCGGCCTCGGCGGCGCCGGGCACGGTGCCGCCGTCGACCACCCGGCTCTGCCAGAGCTGTCGGTTGCCGGCGGTGGTCAGGCCGTTCGGTGAGCCGTAGATCACGTTGATGCAGCCGGTGTTGTTCTCGCCGCCGACCGACTCGCCCGGCGCGCCCATCACCAGATCGTCCCAGCCGTCGCCGTCGAAGTCGCCGACCGCCACGGCCCAGCCCACCAGGTCGCCGCTCTCGGGGCCGCCCTGGATGTCTCCGTCCTGGTCCCACGGCGCGTCCTCCACGCCGACCGACGCATCGAGACCGGTGGCGCTGCCTTCGATGACGTGCGTCCACCCGGCGTCGACGCGCTGGACGTCGTTGGAGAGGTAGTCCTCCCGCGGCACGCCGATCGCCAGGTCGAGGAAGCCGCTGCCGCCGAAGTCGCCGGCCGCCAGCGCAGCGCCGACCTGATCGTTGGTCTCCGGCTGGCTGAACAGATCGAAGCGCTCGTTGGAGCTGTGCTGCGAGAAGACCTCGGCCGACGAGGGCACCGGTTGGGCCACGGTCGGCGCTGCGGCGAGGCAGAGAGCCAGGGTGAGGATCGACGGCAGCGTCGCGTTGAGCTTGGGAACGGCGGAAAGGGAGCAGAAGGGGGAAGGCCGGGCGGATGCAGACATGGTTTCTGACCTCGTCGTCACAGGTTGTTCTCGGTTCTTCGGGCGCGCTCGTTCCTCCATCGGCGGTGTCGTGCCGGCGGTCTACGAGCGCCTTCGAACGGGGAGGCGACAACGGGCGGAGAACACCCTCACGCCGCAGACGACTCAGCCACCGCAGAACGCGGCACCCCGATCGCGTCGCGGGCTGCAAAGAGCGCGGCGGTGCGCACTCTGCCCTCCGCCTCGGCTCGCTGTCGCTCCCCTCGGCAGTGGGGTTGTCACGCCAAGGAGCACCTTCAGCGGGAACGCAAGGCAGGACTTCAGCGGTCGCGGCTCCCGATGCGGCTCCTGCGATTCCAGATCTCCTCGTCGGGATCGGCTCTGCTTCCCCCTCGTCGTGGCGGAGTCTCCCGAGGTGTGCTCGTGGCAGTTCGTGACGATCCGGCAGACACGCCAAGCGTGGATTCCCGCCTTCGCGGGAATGACAGCAGAGGCGGCGCACGCGGTGCACGCGTTGCCCGCGGTGCGAAGGAACCTGGACCGTGTCCGCCGTGCCTCAGCCGCCCGGCACGCCGGACCGCGGCACGGCGGCTACGGGACGAAACGCCAGAAGCGGCGGTCCTGGAAGCTGACGCTCTGCAACCCGCGGTCGGCCGGGGTCTTGTCGCCGGAGAGGAGGTGGAAGAGGTCGGAGATCACCGAGCGGTTGTCGCCGTAGTAGGAGTGGCCGAGGAAGCCGGAGTCGAGCTGCGACACGTCGATGGTGTCGAGGCCGTCCATCACGAACGGGCCGCGCTGCGAGTCGAAGTCGCCGAGGCGGGGATAGCCGCCGCGCAGGGTCTTCGAGGCGATCAGCGCCCGGTCGTTGGCGGAGACGTAGAGGGTGGTGCGGCTGCCGAGCGCGAGGACCTTCTCGGCGAAGTCGCCGAAGACGCCGGCGTCGACGTCGGGCGCCACCAGGGCGACCTCCTGCACGTACGGGCCTGCGTCGGCGAGCCCTTCGAGGTGGGCGACGGCGCCGGTGAGCACCTGGTTGCCCATGCTGTGCACGATGACGTGGGCGGTCTCGGTGGAGCTGGCGAGCAGCTCGAGGAACTCGGCGAAGCGCGAGCTGGATCGGGCCGCGTTGTCCTGGTCGGCGACGTAGTCCTGCACCCTGCCGTTGGAGGGCCAGCTGTAGAGGATCGGCACGCCGTTGAAGCGCAGGTCGTAGCTGAGCTGGCCGGTGCGCATCACCGCGTCCTCGAAGGCGACGTTGAAGCCGTGCACGAAGACCAGCGCCACCGAGCCCTCGGCGAGAGCTTCGGCGAACTGCTGCGGCGACTGCGGCACGACGCTGGCCAAGGTGACGTGCTTGGCGGGGTCGGGCCGGAACTCGAGCTTCCACCACTTCGGCTGCTCGAACTCGCCGAGCCGGTGATCTCGCGGGATGGTGACCTGGGCGACGCCGTAGCGCAGCTTCGAGCCGCGGTGCGCCGAGTAGAGCTGGCGGTCGCCCTCGCGGCCCTGGGGCGAGCGGTCGGTGGCGTAGCGCACGTCGACGGTGACGAAGTTGCGCGGCCGGCGGGTCGGCGCGCGCGAGAAGCCGAGGGCGGGGCGCATCTGCTGTTCGAGCGAGATCGATGCGCCGGGCGTCAGCGTGATCTCGAGCTCGCTGGTGAGGCGCCCCTGCTTCTCGAACGCCACCACGTAGGGCCCGGGCGCAAGGTCGGGGATCTCGAAGGCGCCCTCGGCGTCGCTCAGCGCCACGCCGCCGAAGCTGAGCTCGGCGTGCGCGGCGCTCACCAGCACGCCTTCGAGCGCCGCTCCGGCGGGGTCGGTGACCCGGCCGACCAGGCTGACCGCCTGGAGGGCACCGGCGAGAAGCAGCGCCGCGGAGGCCGCCACCAGCATCGGCAGGAGACCACCGCGCGACGACTCGCTCACGCCGCCACGACCGCACGCTTCGGCGCCGCCCGCCTCGGCCACATGGACCTCCGGGCCTCGCGCCGCGCTCACGACTCACCCTCCGCGATCTTCTCGGCGGCTTCGCGGAAGGCCTCTTCGAAGGCACGCTCGAGCGCGTCGCCGGCCGCCTCGCGGATCGGCGCCGCCGCCTGCTGGAACACGACCTTGCTGCGCTCCAGTCGCTCCATCGCCGAGGGGTAGGCGTCGTCGGGCACGTCGCCAGCGACGAAGCCGGCGCGCTGGTAGCCGTAGCGGAAGAGGTCGAGGAAGCCGACCAGGTTGGGCGTTTCGCTCTCGTCGCCGAAGAAGCCCCCGAGCAGGCTGTTCTGGATGATCACCGGGCGCAGCGCCGAGACCATCAGCCGCACCGCGAAGTCGTCGGCCTGCAGCTCGGTGTCGCGCACGCTGGCGCTCCAACCGGGGTCGAAGTGGCCGAGGGCGAGGTGGCCGAGCTCGTGCGCGAGCAGGAAGTAGAGGGTGCCGCGGTAGCGCGTGTCGACGCGGTCGAGGTCCTCGGCGAACTCCTGCATCGCGAACGGGTCGTCGGAGAAGATGTCGCCGATCAGGGTGCGGGACTTCTGCGCGTCGATGCTCTGCCGCAGCTCGAGGAAGGCGGCGAGCAGCTCGGCGTCGCTGGGATCCTCGCCGAGGTCGTTCTTGGGGCGGCCGAAGAAGTCACGCCCCTGCATGCCTTCGACGAGGCTGCCGGCGAAGAAGCCCTGAGCCACCTTGAAGTCGACGTGGATGGTGCGGTCGGGATCGACGTAGACCACCGGCGCCCCCTCGTCGGTGACCTCCACCCTCACCTCCTCGATCCGCTGCAGAGCGGTGCCCATGCCTTCCGACATCGGCCCGATCTGGCTCTCGTACTCGGCGATCAGCCCCGTCACCGCGGCCTCGAGCTGGCGGTCGAGCTCCTTCAGCCGCTTCTTCGCCAGGCGCTGCGCCGAGGTGGCCGAGTCGGCGTCCGGGTAGAGCACCTCCGACATCCGGTAGGAGGCCGAGTCGGTGATCGCCTTCTTGGTCTTGCGCGACGACTGCCCGGTCGACTCGATGGTGATGCAGCCGGCCAGCAGCAGCGGCAGCGCCAGCACCGCGGCCGCTGGCCGGCAGCGCCCGAGGACGACGTGGTTGACGGCGTTCATGGCGGATTCTCCGATGAGATTCTCCGTTCCTATCGAACGACTAGACGGACGCCAGGCGGACGCTTCGCGGGGCTCGGGCTGGGCAACCGCGCCTCGGACCGAGCACCGGCCGGGCCCTTCGCGAAGTGCGGGTGCGGCTACGTCACGGAGACTCCGCTCCCGACCTCGAAGCATCTCTACCTGATGCTTTGATGCAAGATTCGCTCATGAGGACCACCCTGACCCTCGAGGACGACGTGGCGCGGGAGCTGGGACGCCTGCAGCGCGAGCGTGAGGCCAGCTTCGAGCAGGTGGTCAACGTTGCGCTGCGTGCGGGGCTGATGGTGCTGCGCGGCGAGGTGGCGGAGGCGCCGCGCGCCTACTCCACCGAGCCGGCGGACCTGGGGCGCGCGCGGCTGCCGGACCTCGACGACGTCGCCGGCGTGCTCGAGATCGCCGACTCGGAAGGTTGAGGACGGACGACGAGGGCGGCCGAACCGATGATCCTGGTCGACGCCAACCTGCTGCTCTACGCGAAGATCGAGGGCTGAAGATCGAAGGCTAGCGTCAGCATCCGGCGGCGCGCGCTTGGCTCGACGAGCAGCTCGGCGGCACGGCGCGGGTCGGCCTGCCGTGGCCCTCGCTGCTCGCCTTCCTGCGCATCAGCACGCACCCGAAGCTCTTCGAGCGACCTCTCTCGGTCGAGGATGCTTGGAGCCAGGTGCGCTCTTGGCTCGAGCCGCGCACGGTGTGGATCCCGTCACCGGGTGAGCGTCACGCGGAGCTGCTGGGAGAGCTGCTCCGCGCGAGCAACGCCGGCGCAGGGTTGGTGATGGACGCGCACCTCGCCGCGCTGGCGCTCGAGCACGGCCTGGTCCTGTGCAGCACCGACGGGGACTTCGGCCGCTTCGAGGGGCTTCGCTGGCGCAACCCGCTGCGCTGAGCAATCCGCTGCGCTGAGGAGCAACCGGGTGTCGGTCTCGGAAGCGTCGCAGCCCGGGTCTTGGGACACGAGGATCTCGATTCGGCAGGGACCCGTCGCGGAGCTCCCGTTTCACTAGCACCGCTGGGACTCACCCCACCCTTGCCCTCCCCTTGCAAGGGGAGGGGTCCAGAGGGCGGCCTTTCGACGGCAGCTCGACATGCTCAGTGCGGCCTGGCCGGGGCCGATCCCTCGCCACCTGACCGACACTTCTTTGGTCCAAGGCCTGGCACGGTTTCCCGAGCCTCTGCGTGCTTCCAGGGTGAGGCGGCTGCTCTCCACTCCCACTCCAGCCGCCACGGAACCTGAGGAGGACTCGTCATGCTCGGCACCCACTTCGTCACATCCCTGAGGACCCGGCCACGGAGGGCTCGCGTGCTCGCGGCCCCGATCGCACGGATCGCACGAATCACCCCAGCCGCGCTGGTCGCAGCTGCTCTCCTGACGCTCGCCGCACCGGCGCCGGCCGCCGACATCTGGGTTGGCAGCTCCTGTCCCACGACCTCGATCGCCAATGCGCTGGTGGGCGCGCTCGGCCCGGATGACGACACCATCCGTATCGTCGGCGACCTTTCGAACGTCGACCAGAACTTCGTCAACTGGGATCCCGATACCGTGGGCTCGATCACGATTCTCGGGCGCCACACCACGTGCGGCTCGACGCAGCGCAACGGCCCGCGCTCGGAGATCTCCGGGGACGCATCGGGCCCGGTCTTCGACATCAGCGCCACCTCCGGAAACGAATCCGTCGTCACTCTCGACGGACTCACCATCCGCGATGCCAACAACGCCTACGCGGTGGTGGCGAACGGCTCCGGCGCCAATCTGACGATCCGCGACAGCGAGATCTCGTTCAGCGACGGCGGCCTGCAGGTGATGAACGGCGCCGACGTCGAGATCGATGTCGACGTCTCGATCCGGCTGAACGATGTCGGCTCGGGGCAGGGTGGCGGTATCAACTGCCTCGGCAGCGGCTCGACCGTCGCGCTCGGCGCGATCGTGCGCGAGAACGATGCGGGCACCGGCGGCGGTATCGCGGTGCAGACAGGCTGTGTCGTGACGCTGCGCGACGGCGCCTACGTGATTCTGAACGACGCCACCTGGGGCGGCGGCATCGCCGTCCTCAACACCGGGTCGACCGTGATCACCGATCCCGGTCTCACCTTCGGCATCCGCATCGACGACAACACCGCGCTGCAGGAGGGTGGCGGCGTGTGGGTGGTGAACAGCGGTTCGATGGTGCTGCAGGAGACCTGGGTGCGCGGCAACGAGGCGGGCGACGAGGGCGGCGGCGCCTACGTCGACGCGAGCGGCCTCTTCGTGATGGACCGCGGCGACTCGTTCTGCGTCGCGAGGCGCTGCTCCTGGCTGGAGGGCAACACGCTGGCCTCCGAGGGCTTCGGCAGCGCCGTCTTCGCCGGCGGCAACTCCACGGTGAACCTCTACCAGACCTACATCGAGAACCACACCGGGCTCAACCAGCGGGGCTTCGTGCTCTACGCCGAGGACCCGGGCACCACCATGAGGGTGGAGTCGTCACAGCTGTGGAACAACCACACCTGGGCGCTGTTCAGGGCGGTGGGCAACGCGGTGATCAATCCGCGCTGGGTCTCGGCGGCGCTCAACGACTACCGCAACATCCTCAACAACATCGTCAGCAGCGCCGGCGCCACCACCGACACCACCGGCATCGTCACCATCGAGGCCAGCATCCTGCAGAACCACGACACCTTCTTCAGCCAGGGCGGCGGAAGCGTCACCGCGAGCTGCAGCTACCTGACGACCTCCGGCGGCCTGGCCGGCGGCACGACCACCCTGCAGACCGGCACCAACCCCGGCTTCCTCGACGCACCGCGCGGAGACCTGCGCGTGTACACCAGCTCCCCAACCGTCGACCGCTGCCACACCTTCGCCCCGACCCAGCGCGACCTCGAGCACAAGCTGCGCGGCTTCGACGAGCCGGGGATCGGCTTCCCGGGCGACGTGCACGATTGGGGAGCCTTCGAGGCGACGGGCCTGTTCTTCGCCGATGGCTTTGAAAGCGGCAACACGTCGGCCTGGTCGGACACGGTGCCGTAGTAGAGCTCGCTCGCCAGTGGCCCGCCGGCGATCTGTCGTCGGCGGGCTGCGCGAGTCGGGCCGTACGCCGCGCTGGTCCTCGACCGTGCCGTAGCTGTTCCCGCCTCACCGACTCCGCCGGCGTGCTGTCGCCGGCGGAACCGGTGCGCCACGCATCCCGTGCGCTGGACCGAAGCGCGAGGAGAGCAGCAGAGCCAAGCGGCGGAGTCGCCACTCCGGCCCCTCCCCCTGCAGGGGGAGGTTGGGTGGGGGTGCTGCACGGTTCCATGAACCGTCGCCGAGCCGTCGGCGTCCTTCACCCGGCGATGGCGTCATCCCCGCGGAGGCTGGGGATCTACGCCAGACGGAAAGCGGATCGCCGCCAGCAAGCGGAAGCCTAGATCGCCGAGGCGTCCGGGCGCGCAAGCTCGCCCTTCGTCGACTCCATCGCTCCAATGCTGGTCGCGAGCTTCGGCGCGCAACTCACCTCGCAGCGTCCGTCTACTCTCCTCGAGGGAGGCTAGGGATGAATGGGAACCTGGCGGGAGAGGCAAGCGTGTCGCATGATCGGAGGTGATCTCCCGAACACCTCCTCCACATGCTGCGCTTCCCGACAGGAATCGCGGTCGGCGCGATCATGATGAGTGCGCTCGGCTGCTTCACCAGCGACCGCATCGCGACTCCGGACCAGGCGAGGGCCTCGATCGAGTCGTCACCCCTGTGTGTCGAGCGCAGGACGAGGCTGTCCGGTCGCGCCGACGTACCGCGCGGAGGCGCTCGACAACTCAGCTCGTCCTCGACTAGACGCGAGGCTTCGCGCATCTCCTCGCTGGTGCGCCTCCACCCCACCACCGAGGTGCAGCTGGCCAGCCTGCTCTGCACCGGGCGCTGGCAGGAAGCCGTTGCTCTGTCGAGGGCGGCGCCAGACGGGGCCGTGGGCGACTTTCGTGCGATCGCCCTCTTGGAGCTCGGCCTCTCCGATGAGGATCGGGCACTCGACCTGCTGCGCGGACTGGAAGCCTCCGAGATCGCCGCGCGTGCTGCACCGCAGTCTGCGCGCGCCCTCCACAACCTGGCGGTCGCCCTCGAATCGTTCGGACTGGCAGAGTCGGCGATCGCAACCTGGAGACGAACCGCCGATCAGCTTCCCGCAGGAGCCTGGCGAAGCGAGGCCTTGGCCAATACCGAGCGACTGCAGGCGGAGGTGAACCAGGTGAGAGCACGCGACGCGCTGCTCGACACCACGAGATTCCCGATCGACGAGTCTTGGCGATCAGCCCTCGAGTCGGCTCCGGATCTGGCCTTCCGACTCTTCGAGGAACACGTCTTGGGTTCTTGGGTGGCCAGAGGAGAGCGCAAGCAGGAGGAGGTCGCCGAAGCGATCGCGCGATCCCTGGCCTCGCGCGGAGACCTCAGCGCCGCGAAGATCATGGAGGAGCTGCGCCCAAGGGACGATGCTCGGCGCCGCGCGGTCGCCCTCTTTCAGCAGGCCACGGGGATCTTCCGCGGCGAACGGATGGTCGAGTCAGCGCCCCTGTTCGCCGCGGCGGCAAACCAGCTGGAGAGCGCGAGCCCCACCCTGGCGCGTCGTGCTCGGCTCTATGCGGCGAGGTGCCTGCTGGGTAGTGACCGGGCCCATGCCAGAGACGAGTTTGGCGCCCTCTACGAGGAGACGCCCGAAGACGAGCCCTTCTTCAAGGGACAAGCAGCCTGGTTCGCGGCGATCGTGGAGCATTCTCAGCGCAACGAGCACGAAGCACTGCGTTGGGCTCGCTTGGCGTATCCGTGGATCGAGCGAGGTGCCGGACGCCGCGCCGCGGCCTTCACCCACGTCATCGCAGCTGGCCCCCTCGAAGCACTGGGGCGCCACGAAGAGAGCTGGCGGGGACGACTCGAAGCACTGCGGGAGATCACCCCGAGCGACGATCACTGGCAGAAGCACAGCTTGCTGCTCAACACGGCGTTCTCGCTGCTGCGCTCGGGCTTCCCCGAGCGCGCGCTGCCATTCTTCGACGAGCAGGTGCGCAACGCCGAGCACTGGGAGGAAAACGCGACGGCTCTGGCCGAGGTGCTGATCCAACGCAGCAAGCTCCACACCCAGCTCGGCGACCGGACGACGGCTCTGGAGGACGTCCGGCGCGCGAGGGAGATCCTCGAGGGCGTCTCGGGAGAGCACGAATGGATCGCGCTCGAGGCAGGGATCGCCGAGGGGTTGGTTCATGTGGTTGGACAGCCACGACTGGCCCTCGAACTCCTCGAACCCGCGTCGCGACGCCAGGTCGCGCTGGGTGAGCTGATGGAGCTCCTTCCGGCACAACTAGGCATCGCCGAGGCGCAGGCAGCCCTCGGCAGATCCGATGCGTCGCTACGAACACTCGCCTCCCTGGCAGCAGAGATCGAGGATCTCGCCAACATGGCCACGAGCATCTCGGCCACGGACATGAAGCGCATCGCCTTCGACGTTGCGAGGGTCCGCCGAACGACGCTCCGTATCGCTGCCTCCGCGCAGCTCAGCGCCGAGCGGATGCTCGAGGTGGCCAACGACGCCCACGTTCCGTACCTCGTGTTACCGCGGGCACACGGGGAGGACCATCTCGAGTCGTGGAGGCTGCAGGGCCTGCTCGAGCCTGGCGACCTCGTGCTCCACCTGACACCTCTGGACGAGCACACGGTCCTCGCTTCGGCGCTGACGAGCGAAAGGCTGGAGCAGCGGCGCTTGGCCGTCGATTGGAGGATGCCCTCGGAGCCGCAGCGCGCAGCCGAGCGACTATGGCTCACGGTGGAGAGTGAGCTGGCGTCGATGATCGATGCCTCGCAGCATCTGCACCTCGTCCTGCACGAAGCCATGGCCCGGACTCCAATGCATGCCGCCCGCGACGCATCGGGCAGGAAACTCCTGGAGCGCTTCCGCATCAGCATCTGGCCGCGACTCGAGACCTTGATCGCGGCCGCAGCGCCTGCGCAGCCTCCGCCGCCCTCCAGCGGCGCAGCGCTCACCGGCGCCGGCACCGAGGTGCTGCAGGACCTGAACTTGCCCGAATTGCGCTTCGCCGTCCTGGAGGCCGAGTCCATCGCGGCGATCTACCCAGACGGGCGCATGACCTCCGCTGCCAGTGCGGCCGACCTCGACGACACCCTGGCCGAAGCACACGTGGTGCACTTCGCGGGGCACGCGGTGCTCGCCGGAACGAGTCCGATCGACGCCGCGCTGGTCGTCAGGCCAACCGACGATCTCCCCTCGGGCCTCTACTCCATCGATCGTCTGCGCCGGATCAGCCCGGTCGGCGCCCGTGTCGTCGTGCTCGCCGCCTGCGAGACCGCAGTCGGGATGGGACTCGACTCCGCTCCTTCCTGGGGCATGCCGGCCGAGCTGCTGCGGGCGGGAGCAGGGTTCGTTCTCGCGACACTGCGACCCCTCGAAGACAGAGAGGGGCTCGATTTCCTGGTCGCGTTCCATCGCCTAGTCGCGGCTGGGCAGCCAGCAACGGAGGCCTACCGTCTGGCCGCCCTGGAGGCCGTAGCGCGAGGCGACCGGGCCTGGGCGGCCTTTCAGCCGATCGGAGGGATCTGAGGCATGGGATTCGAAGCCATCGTTCACTTCGGAGGTGCCGGCCTGGCACGGATCGTCCGGGAGGGTTCGGAGAGCGGCAGGATCGTCAAGGCGGAGTCGCTGTTTCCGAACACGGCGCAGATGGACGCGTCGATGCAGCATCGGCCGCTGCTGATCGTGCCTGCCTCCGCCATTCACCTGGATGAGCTAAAGAACCTGCCGGCAGGGTCCTACTCCTTCTCTACCGATCACCAGGGCACCGTACTTCTTCATTTGGACCTCGACGCACTGAGAGCCAACGAGGTTCTACTCGGTGGCGGAACTCCGACGGCCTACGAGGACCAGAGGCTGCAACTGCTCTACGAAGCCGGAGACAGTGGCGTCGAGAGCCTCTGCTCCAGCAGCGATGCGAGCGCCTTCTGCGTAGCCGTGCAGATTCCCCCTTCCCGACTCGCCGCCGAAGCGGTGCTTCCGGGTAAATGGGAGGTCGACGGAAAGCCGACCGTCGCCAACGCGGATCGTCTCAAAGCGAGTTTTTGGGTCAGCCACCTCCTGACCTTGGAACTGGGTGAGCACGAGCTCTCTCTGCTGCCGAAGAAGACCAACTACCAGCCGCTCCCACCCCTCGACCTCGCCTTCGCGCATCTCCTCCGCACCGCTTCGGAGACCATTCACTACGAGGCTCTTCATCCCGCCTTCGACGAGGTCGTCGGCGGCGACCCCAAGAAGCTGAAGTTCCCGAAGAAAGTGCGCGACGAGACGGAGCCCGTCGAGCCCCAAGAGCCTCGCACCGAACCCAACACACGCTGTCCCTACCTCAAGTTCACCGAGTTCGCCTGAACTGCTTTGAAAGGGGTCCTGCCATGGCCTTCACCGCACACGTGCACTTCTCCGGCGCCGGCATCTGCGAGATCGTCCGCGACAACAAGAGCGGAAGCATCACCGAGGCCTACAGCCTGTTCCCGAACACCAGGAAGCCGGGCGTCGCGCCGCACACATCGCGGCTCTCCTTCGCCGCGCGTCACCTGCTCAATCGGAACATCCACCGCATAGAGCACCAGATCCTTCCCGGTCGGGATGGCGAGAGTCTCTTTTCGATCGATCTGGTCGACGCCACGACGATCGCGTCGGGGAACCCGCGTTCTGTGCGCATCCTCCCGGATGGCGCCTCGGCACCGATCTCGGAGAGAAAGACTGGAGACGCGGCGGCTCTCGATCGAATCTGGGACCTCCACAACAGTGACCCGTTCGTCTTAAGAAGGAGAGACGATGGCAACGCGGTTTCCGTCGTGGTCCGGATCGAAGGCGGCGAGCTCAAGAGCGAGGACAAGATCACTGGAAGATGGGAGTTCAAGGGGAAACCCATCGACCCTCCCAACAACGACCGACTGGTGGCACAGATCGCTTGCCAGGAGTTCCTTGAGATCGAGATCGATCGACTACCCCGAATCCAGATTCACCGACCCGCCGAGAGTGCTCAGGCCGATATTCACGTCTCCTTCACTCACTTTCCCCTCCGTGCGTTTCCCGATGAGGAGCCGCACTACCACGTTCTTGACTTGTTGAACAGTGCCATGACGCCAGGCCACGCTCATGGACATCACGCGTCGACAGACAGATGGCCGGTCAACAGGGATCCCGCGGCGACACCTCCGACGCTCCGCTGTCCCTACGGGCGCTATGAGCACTAGACGCTGGTCGCATCGACTTCGTCGGCCGCCTCACAACCGAACGGCGCAGATCCTGGCGCGAGACTCCGCCAGTATTGTTCAGCAGGCCTTCAGATGGAGATCGTCGACACTTCTGCTGGTTCTCGCCCTGGGGGCCTGCGCCACTAGGGCGCCAACTCAGACAGAAGGAAGCCGCATTACCGTCAGGGTGCCCTCGTCCGAGGAATGGCAGCGGGCGATCGGGGTCGAGAAAGCAGCTGGAGTCTGGTCGCTCCAAGGAATGAGACTGGACCTCCCTCTTGCGGATCAGGTCGAGAAACCGTTCATCCTCGAGCTCGTGCCGGGCTGCATGGCAGTGCTCATCGGGCCACGTGTACTCGCCACAGCGGCACACTGCATCGTTTACGATCGTACGGTCGACCTCGAGATCATCAGCCCTCATGACGGCGGCTCCAAGCACACCGATGCGCAGTGCGTCGTTGAAGACGTATCACCGCCAAAGAGTTGGTCAAACCAGTCTTGCAGCACAAACGCTGCGCACGATAGAGCACTTTGCTACCTAACGGATCTGACCGCGGTGGATCTCGAGATGAGTTGGGTACCTGTTGGGACGAACTCCGGCACTCCACCCCTTGCTTTCGGCTATCACGGGAACTCCAAGGCCGGGTGGAGGCTCGAGTCGGCAATACACCATGTGCTCGGCGCCTCCTGCGAGGCGACCGGCACCGTCGGATGCGACGGGTGGAGCGGTACACCGTCCTACGTGACGCGGCCCGGCCCGGCGTTCGTAGCAACCGGCGTGCTCTCCGAGGGCATCGGCTGCCCACCGTCGAGCAACACCGAAGCTGCCTTCTCGAGTCTCATGGATCCGGACTTCGACCAGCTGTTGCGGAGCCTCGCGACCGCGGCGGGAGTGACAGAGCCTCAGCTCGGGGTGGCCAGGGCTTCCCTGTAGGCCGTGCGATATGACGGGCGCGAAGCGCCTCAGGCCCGTCGAGTGCCGTGGGCCCACTCACTCCATCCCACCCCCACCCATCAGATCCATCCGCGGCACGCTCGTCGCGTACTCGACGCCACGCAGGAACGGTCCGACCTCGTCCATCAGCTTGGCCCAGTCGGCGCCCATCTTCTCCATCGCCTTGGCCTGGTTGGTGTAGAAGTCGGCCTCGCTGGTGGCGTCGACGAGCAGCACGTAGGCGGGGCCGTCGGGGCCGATCATCTGCTGCCAGACGCCGATGGAGTCGTTGATGCCGTGCTTCTTGCGCGTCTCCATGGTCTTCTTCAGCACGGCCTCGAAGGCCATCTGGTGCTGCAGGTGCGGGCGCAGGGTGACGATGCGGGTGAAGGCAGCCTGATCCTGCGACACTCTCGGGTCCTCGGGCTGGAAGGAGAGGTCTCCGCGCCAACCGTAGATCGCGGAGTCGATGCCTTTGACCGCCGCCGTCATCTCGGCCGTCTGGGCGCCCAGCTCGGCGAACAGCTTCTGGGTGGTCGCCTCCTGCTCGGCGATGTCGGCGTAGCCGGTCATCGGGAACACCAGGTCGTACGACCCGGGCTGTGAGGTCAGCATGCCGACGAAACCGAGGTGCTGCTTCTCCATCTTGGCCGCCGCGGCAGCGATCTTCTTCATCCCGGCCTCGAAGGCGGGGCCGTGGCCGAGGTGGGTGTGCACGGTGACCACACGCACCATCGGCGGCTGCTCCTGGGCGAGCGCCATCGGCGCGGTGAGCACCAGCGCGGCGACCGTCAGCAGCGCCACGAGTGCCAGGCGTCCGGGCTTCAGGGTACAGAGCTTCTCCATCGCTTTCCCTCCGTAGTGGTTCCTGGGAGGGAGCGTCGAGGCTCCGCCGGACTGCGAGATGGCGCGCGCTCGGCGCTCTCTCCGGGAATCCGCTTCCGACCTGACTGGGGTCGATCGCGGCGTGATTCAGCTGGTGGGTGACCTACCAGGGTACACCAGAAGCGGTGGCTCGGTGGCGCACAGGCGGTATCCCGCCCGTGCAGACGTCCGCAGGGGCTTACCGTGAGGGGGAGCAGGTATCCTGCCGGACGTGAAGAGGCTCACGACGCCAGAGAACGACGCCGAGCTCCCCCAAACGGGGACGTCGCGCGACCGAGAGCGACCGCCTCGAGGACGCGCCGGATCGTGCTTCCGAGGAGGTCATCGCCCGGGCACACCGCGGCCGACTCGCGCGGCGCATCGTGTCCGGCGAAGGCATCGAGCGTTCGCGCCGGCTTCTCGCAGCCACGCGGCCCGGTCGCTGAACCAGAGGAGTGGATCGCGCCGCGCGGATCGCTCTGATCAGCCAACTCCCCCGCCCGTCGCCTCTTCCTCCTGCTGCACCTCTTCGAGCCCGGCCGCCACCAGCGCCGCGAGCACGCAGAAGACCGCGAACAGGGCCAGCACAGTCTCCTCGCCGTAGCGCCCGGCGAGCCAGCCGACGGTGCCGCCGACGAGCAGCAGGACGCCGATCGCGGTGTTCGACAGGGCCGTGTACGCGGCACGCTTCTCCTCGCTCGCCATATCGACGATGTGGGTCGAGCGGCCGACGCGCACGCCCTGGTAGGCGACCATCAGCGCGAAGAGCAGCGACGGCATGAGCCAGCCGGCGAGCGCGTCGCCGCCGAGGATCCAGCCGGCGGCGGAGATCGCGCCGAGGGCCGCGGCGGCCAGCAGGGCGGCAGCGAGCAGCACCCGGCGGCTCGAGCGGTCGGCCAGTCGTCCCCACAGGTAGCCGCTCGAGATCGCGGCGAGCGAGCTGGCGACGACGAAGGGGCCGAGGGTTCCCAGGCCGTTGCTGCTGTCGCGCCCGGCGAGGGCGAGCACGTAGGGCGGCGCCAGCGCGGTCGCCAGCAGCAGCGCCCGGGCGCCGATGAAGCGGCGCAGCTGCACGTCGGTGCGCAGCAGGCCGAGCTGATCGCCCAGCACATCGGCGGCATTGCGTCCGCCCTCGGTGGCGCCCGCCTCCTCGGCGAGGCCGACGAAGATCGCGGCGGCTAGCAGCCAGAGAGCTCCGGCGACGGCGAGCGCCGCGGCGATCAGCGGCACGGAAGGCTCGAGGATCCCGGTGGCGAGAAGCAGTCCGAACAGCAGCACCAGGGCCGCCGACAGGCTGCTCGCCGCCCCGGTGGCGGAGCCGCGAGTCGCCTTCGAGACGGTCTTGCCGAGCACGTCCTTGTAGCTCACCGAGCAGACGCTGCGCGCCAGGGCGAAGAGCAGCAGCAAGGCGAGCACGGTCCAGCCCGCCGCGGCGCCTTCGAGGCGCACGGCAGCGGCCGCCATGCCGAGCACCGCCAGGCCCTGGACCACGCTGCCGAGCGCCCAGGCGTACTTGCGGCGCGGCAGGGCGCGGATGGCGCCGGCGGTCAGCAGCTGCGGCACCAGGGCGCCGGCCTCGCGGATCGGCACCAGCAGACCGACGAGCCCGGCGGGAGCGCCCAGCGTCACCAGCAGCCAGGAGAGCACCAGCTTGGGGTCGGCGAGGCCGTCGCCGGTCTTGGTCGCCGACAGACTGACGACGTGGCGCAGGAAGTTGCCGGGCTGGTGGTTGCAGGCCGACTCGGGGATGTCGCGGCACACCCTGCCCTCGTCGTCGCCGGTGAGCATCTGGTAGGCGGCTTCGGGGATGGCCATGGGAGCAGATGGTACGGGAGGCGGTGGTCTCCCTCAGGGTTGAGGCCGCCGGACGACCTGCCAGTCGATGGAACGGTGTGGGAAGAAGCGGGCAGACCCGGAGGTCGTCGGCGGCGCGGTCGAAGGTGACGAGGGCCGTGACCCGGGTTTGGCCGGAGTCGTAAGGCGGGCGGCTCGGCTTCAGGTGGCGCGTGGATCCCCGCCTGCGCGGGAATGACAAGAGAGAGAGAGAGAGAGAGAGAGAGAGAGAGAGAGAGAGAGAGAGAGCCTGGCGTCGCCGGGACGACGCGACTCCTCCCGCCGCCTGGACCACGCCAGTCGCTGGGTCGACGGAAGGAACACGGGCGGCGCGGTGTGCCCGGAATATCGGGCACTGTGACACCCCCACCCCTACCCTCCCCCTGAAAGGGGAGGGGTCGGATGGCGCCATCGAGACCATCCCGTCGTCCCCAGGAGCAGGGAGCACCGGCGCGGTGGAGCCACACCTCGAGCGCTGTGACACCCCCACCCCTACCCTCCCCCTGAAGGGGGAGGGGCCGGATGGCGCCATCGAGACCGTCCCGTCGCCCCCCAGGAGCAGGGGGCGCGCTGACGGCAGATCTCGTCGGCTGGACGGTCTCGACAACGGAAACGGCGGCAGAACGGTGGCCGAACAGCGACGGTCACTTTCGCCGCCCGATCCGGTACTCGACAGAGGTACCCCCACCAACGCAGAGGGAGCTGCGATGCACGGAACCGAGACCTGGGCAGAGGCGCTGGCGACGCTCACGTCGCCCGGCGCTGTGCTGGTCGCCTGTGGCTTCGCCGCGCTGCTCCTGCTCACCGCGATCTCGCAGGGGCGCGGCCCGTTCTCTCAGCGGCTGCGTTCCTTCGACCTCTTCTCGCTGCTGCCCCGGTGGACCTTCTTCGCACCCAACCCGGGCGTCGTCGACTACCACCTGCTGCTGCGCGACCGGTTGCACGACGGCTCGCTGGCGACGCCGCGCCAGGTGCCGCTGCGCCCGCCCCGCCGCCTGCACCACCTGCTGTGGAACCCGCAGAAGCGGCTGCACAAGGTGCTCACCGACGCTGTGCAGTCGCTGCCGCACCTGAGCGAGTCGATGCAGGCACGCCGGCTGCGCACCTCCCTCCCCTACCTGATGATCCTCAACCACGTCGCCGCACTGGAACGCTCGCCGCTGGTGGCGTCGCGCCAGTTCGTGATCGTGGCGACCGGAGGCGAGGTGCCGATCCGTCAGCCCGGCATCCTCTTCGAGTCCCAGTTCCATCGCTTCGAAACCGCTGGCGAGCAACGCAGCGAGGCGTCGAGGCCGACGCCGTCGCCGCTGGACCCGCGCACGGCACCAGGAGGAGCACGATGACCCGACACGCAGCCATGGCCGCACCGCTGAACGACCCGCCGGGTTCCGCCGCCGCATGGCAGTCGCTCGAGCAGGCCCAGCGCCACCTGCAGCGCCTGTGGGAGGAAGGCGCCGCGGCGTCGCTCGCCCTCGGCCAGCGTGAAATCGCGGCGCCGATCGTGCGCGGCACCCAGGGCCGGCTGCCCGAGGCGCTGGCGCCGCACGGCTCGCTGGTCCTGCTGCTGTGGGAGCCTGCGTGCCGGCCGGCGGCCCGGTTCGTCGCAGCGGTGCGCGGCAACGGAGCCGCGCAGGCGGTCGACCGACGGGCCTTGCGGCAGGACAGCCTCGAAGAGGCCACCGCGTCGCTGCGCCGCCACGTCGAGCGAGGCGTCGAGGCCGCCCGGACGACCAGCCTCGACGATCTGCAGGCGGTCGCCGAGCTCTCCTTCGGCGGTCACCCGGTCGTCACCCTGCCGCTCGATCGACTCGGCATCGCCCTGGCGCGGATTCCCTATGCCGGCGGGCGGCTCGATCCCGCCGAGCTGCGCGTCCGCCTGCACGAGCGCTCGCCGTCGCGCACCGAAGTCGCCGTGCTGCTGCAGCCACCGCTGCTGTCGCCGATCGAGGTGATCGCGGGGCGGCTGCTGCAGCCGCGTCCGATGCGGCCGTTCTTCCGCCCCGAGCCGCTCGACTTCTTCGGCAAGGCCGCCCACTGGGTGGCTCACCACGCCCAGGAGGCTGCCAAGGCCGGCGTCGCGGTGACCAAGGGAGCCGCCCACGCACTCGGCCAGCTCGGCAAGGCCGAGGTGCAGAACGAGGAGGACGGCCGGCAGGGGGTCGGACCGGGTGAGGTCGACGACATCGGCCAGGGCGTCGGTGGTGACGACGGCGACGCGGATGCGGCGGACGCAGCCGACGCGGTGGAGGCGACGGCCGACGTGGCCGGCGCGGCGCTGCTGCCGGGCCAGATGGCGGGCTCGAGGTGGCGGCGCGGCGGCGGGCCGCCGCCGGTGCTCGGCGACGAGCCGACCCTCGAGGAGCTGTTGGGAGCGAGGAACTGGGTGCTGACGCGGGGGAGCAACGACCGACGATGAGCGTCGAGCTGGCGATCGCCTGGACTACGCGCAGGGTTGCTCCGGCGTCGCGATTCGTTGGCGAGCAACAACGCCCCACCACCTTCGTCATTCCCGCGCAGGCGGGAATCCACGCCTGGTGGCAGGCCGGGCCACTGCGACGTACCTCGAGCTCTCGGCCGAGGGGTCGGCGGCAAAGGCGGAGATGAGCGTCGAGCTGGCGATCGCCTGGACGACGCGACTGGTCTGCGTCGGCGCCGCGATCTCGACCCTGGAGCTACTGTGGCTGCGCCGTGAGCTCGGCGGCAGCGGGCTCTACGCCTGGCGGGTGCTGCGCTCGCGACCCGCGGTGATGGGCTCGCGAACGGTGCGGGCGCTGCTCGATCGCGTACTCGACGAGCCCATCTTCCCGCTCCTCCTCGGCATCCGGCTGGTCGGCCTCGGAGTGGCGGCGATCTGGCCGAACTCACCGTCCGTCGCGGCCCCGGCCCTGGGCGTGGTGCTCGCGATCACCCTGCTGTGCAACCTGCGCAGCGCCTTCGGCCAGGACGGCTCCGACCAGATGAGCACCCAGATCCTGCTGGCGCTCTTCGTCGCCGCCTGCGCACCGCGTCAGCTGGCCGCGCTCTGCCTCGCCTACATCTGCGCCCAGGCCCTGCTCTCCTACTCGGTCGCCGGGGTCGCCAAGCTGTTCGGCCCGCTGTGGCGCGGTGGCGACGCCGTGCGCCTCATCTTCAACACCTCGACCTACGGCGTCGCCAGCGTGGCGCGCGTGCTCGACCGGGCGCCGCGGCTGTCGCGTGCTCTGACGTGGTCGGTGGTGGGCGCCGAGGTGCTCTTCCCGCTGGTGCTCGTCGCCGGCCTGCCGTGGCTGGTGCTCGGTCTCGTCTGGGGGGTGACGTTTCACGCCCTCAACGCACTGATCATGGGCCTGAACTCGTTCTTCTGGTCGTTCGTCGCCAGCTACCCCGCGATCGTCTTCTGCGCGCTGTGGATCGCCGCGACCTGAGCCAGCGTTCGTCGGGGGTCTCGTGGGTGAGAGGAATGCGACCCGCGTCCGTCTGATGGAGTAGAGACCCGCAGATCGAGAAGACGACCGATCCGATCCGATTCGATGCCATGCCATGGCCCGCCCTACCAAGGGAACGGAGGTACGGCCGTGAAGCGAAAGCAGACGGAATCGTGGAAGCTGGAGGCGATGCATCGGTGGCTCGCCCTGGCCTGTGTGGTGGCGCTGGCCGCGCTGGGCTGTGGCGAGCCCGAGCCGCAGGGACCCGACGAGGGCGTCGCCCGGCTGCTCGAGCAGATCGAGAGGATCGAGACCGAGGCCTCGCCGGCCGCCGTGGCTGACGGCGCCCAGCCGGAGACCCCAACCGCCGACTCTTTCCAGCGGCTCGATCCGGGAAGTGGCCTGCTCGCCTTCGCGCCGCCGCAGCAGGAAGCCAACTGCCCTGGATCGATCAAGACCTTCCTGCGCCGCACCGCCGGCAACAACTGCGTGCCGGGAGACCCCAACCAGGCAAGGGCCGAGATCGGTGCCTACTCCAGGCTCTGCGTCGTCGACTGCGACCCGGCGCTGCGCCTGCGGGAAGCGAACGCCGCCGCCGCCGCGAGGTGCCAGCAGTACTGCAGCCAGTTCTCCTGCGGCGCCCAGTACGCGCCGCGGTCACAGTGCGCCGCTCAGGACTGTTTCGCCAACAACATACTCTGCCCAGATCCGCAGTGCCCGACGTTCGACGCCTGCTATCTGCTGCAGGCCGGCGCGGCCTGGAACTGCGAGTGCGTGCCCGACGTCACCGGCTAGCCCGACACCGCCGCGCCCGTCGCCAGACGCCGGTGGCGACGCCCGTAGACGAAGTAGATGACGACCCCGATCGCCAGCCAGATCAGGAAGCGGATCCAGGTGATCAGCGGCAGCTGCAGCATCAGGTAGAGGCACGAGCCGATCGCCAGCAGCGGCGTCCACGGCGCACCCCAGAGCCGGAAGGGGCGCGGACGGTCGGGATCCGTCCTGCGCAGCACCAGCACGCCGGCCGCGACCAACGCGAAGGCGAACAGGGTGCCGATGTTGGTCAGCTCGATGACCTCGTTGATGTTGGCGAAGCCGGCGACGGTCGCCACCACGACGCCGGTGAGGATCGTGGTCACCCAGGGCGTGCGGTACTTCGGATGCACCCACGCCGCCCAGGCCGGCAGCAGGCCGTCGCGCGCCATCGAGAAGAAGATGCGCGGCTGACCGAGCTGGAAGGCGACCAGCACGGTGGTCATCGCCAGCACCGCGCCGAAGGCGACGATCACCTGCAACACCGCGATCACCTGCGGCGAGCCGCCGGCGTACTCGAGCGCGGTGACCATCGGTTCTGCGGTGCCGAGGCGATCCCACGGCGCCATGCCGACCAGCATCACCGCCACCAGCATGTAGAGCACGGTGCAGATGACCAGGCTCATGATGATGCCGAAGGGCAGCGTGCGGCCGGGGTCCTTTGCCTCCTCGGCCGCGGTCGACACCGCGTCGAAACCGATGTAGGCGAAGAAGACCAGCGCCGCCGCGGTCGACACGCCGGCCCAGCCGTTGGGGAAGAAGCCGCCGTGAGCAGTGAGGTTCTCGGGCCGGAAGTAGGCCGCTCCGACGGCGATGAAGAAGAGCACGATGAGGATCTTGCCGATCACCAGGGCGCCGGTGGAGCGGGCTACCGAGCGCACCCCGAAGAGCAGCGCGATGGTGACCACGCCGACGACCAGGAAGGCCGGCAGGTTGAAGATGATCGGCACACCGAGCAGCCGCGGCGCGTCGTCCCAGGCGCTGGCCGAGAGCAGCACGTGCGGATCGGTGGAGCCGGCGGTGCGCTCGGCGACCGCGATCAGGGCCGTGCGCACGTCGGTCTCGAGCCACGCCGGCACGACGACGCCGAAGGTGCGCAGCAGCTCGACGAAGTAGCCCGACCACGAGATCGCCACCGCGATGTTGCCCACCGCGTACTCGAGCACCAGGTCCCAGCCGATGATCCACGCCACCAGCTCGCCGAGCGCGACGTAGCTGTAGGTGTAGGCCGAGCCGGCCACCGGCACCATCGCCGCCAGCTCGGCGTAGCAGAGCGCGGCGAAGGCGCAGGCGATCGCGGTGACCACGAAGGAGAGCACGATGCCGGGCCCGGCGCCGAGGTGGTTGGCGCCGCCGGCGATCGCCGAGCCGGTGGCGGCGAAGATACCGGCACCGATGATCGCGCCGATGCCGAGCGCGGTGAGCTCCCAGCGGCCGAGGACGCGGGCCAGGGACGGCGCGCCCTCGACCTCGTGCGGCAGCACCTGGGAGAGTGGCTTGCGGGCCATGACGCTGGCCCAGAACGGAGACCGCGGCGAACGCGGAGCGGGAGAGGGGTGCCCAGTAGCCATCGGGTCGATGCCTCCTTTCCAGGAACCTCCAACCCAAGGGCCGCGGCGGGACCCGAGAGACGTCCCGGCGCGCGCGGCGGCGAAGAATAGCCCAACCGTGGTGGCGCGCAAGATGGGTGTGGGTTTTGCTGTGGCGGTGGCGCGCGTGGAGCCGAAGGGAGCATCGCGACGAGTCGTATGACGGGGCAACCCCCTCCCAGCCTCCCCCTGCAGGGGGAGGGGCCGGAGTGGGTGCGGCGACGCAGGATGTCCCCTGGCCTGGCCCTTTGACGCCTTTCATGGGAGAACGCCCTCCATCCGTTCATCCCTCGAAGAGAGGTCTGCCCTACCATGCCCAGTCCGTTCCGCTGGCCTTCCTCGGGGCCGAGACGCCCGATCCACTCAGCTCCTCCCGTCGCCTTCCTCGCCGCGGCCCTGCTCGTCGCGTCCGCCGCCATGGCCGCCGCGCAGGAGCTCCCTGGCTACACGCGGGTCGAGCCACCGCGTCGGGCCTCCGCTGCCGAAACGCTGCCGACGCCGCTGGCCGGCGCCACCAACGGCCTCGATCCGCTGTTCTCGGCGTCAGCCGCCGCCGCGGAGGACGAGGGCCGTCTGGCCGCCCTGCGCGAGCACAACGCCGCGGGCGCAGGGAGGATCATGAACGGCTTCGTGCGCGGCACAGCCGACCGCCTGGTGCGCATCGGCAGCGATCTGCGGGCTCTGGAAGGGAGTGACTGGCGTCTGCAGATCCTCGGCGACACCGCGGTGTGGGCGGCCAGCGTCAGCATCGAGGAGGCGTGGGCGCTGCGCCTCGAGCTCGTCGACGTGGATCTCCCGCCCGGAGCCCGCCTGTGGATCAGCTCGCCGTCGCGGCCGGAGTTCCTGGCCGGGCCGTTCACCGCCGACGAGGTGGCGGAGGACGGGACGCTCTGGCTGCCGCCGGCGCCCGGGCCGGAGGTCGTGATCGAGGTGCGCGCCGACGTCGACGAGCTGCTGCGCGGCGACCAAGCGGTTGTCACGCTGCGCCTCGGCCGCGTCGCCGAGCTGTTCGATACCGCGCCGACGCCGGAGAACCTGGCCGATGCGCCGGAGGCGGTGTGCGCGCCGGACGGGCGCGGCACCGGGCCGTCGACCTGGCTCGCCTGCAAGGTCGACGCGACCTGCGTCAGCCCGGGCACGCTGCCGCCGGTCGCCAACCTGCGCGAGGCGGTGGCGCTGCTCTTCTTCATGGAGGACGGCATCAGCTACTCGTGCTCGGGAGCCCTGCTGGCCGACCAGTGGCAGACCGGCATTCCCTATCTGCTGACCGCGAACCACTGCTTCGCCACCCAGGCCGCAGCCAGCAGTCTGACGTCGTACTTCGACTACCGCAGCGACACCTGCAACGGCAGCGCCCCGGACCTGCTCAGCGTGCCGAGGGTGAACGGCTCGACCCTGCTGGCCACCTCCGACCTGAGCGACTTCACGATGGTGCAGCTGTCGACCAACCCCGCGGGCACCAACCACTACCTGGGCTGGACCGCGCAGCCGCCCGAGGCGGGCGAGATCGTGCACCGGGTGGCCCATCCGGCGGCGATGCCCCAGCACTACCTCTCGACCACCTTCTTCGAAGGCAACAACGGGATCGGTTGTGCGGTCAGGCCGCGCGACCGCTTCCACTACGGCACCCGGCTCGAGGGCTCGAGCACCGGCGGCGCCTCGGGAGGGCCGGCGATCGTGGGGCGCAACGGCGGCCTGCTGGTGGGCCAGACCTACGGCTACTGCTTCTTCCAGCCCGGAGCGGACCTGTGCGACGGCTCGACCTTCGACCAGATGGAGGGCTCGTTCGAGACGACGCACTTCCACGTCTCGCCGTGGCTGGGGAACTTCACACCGAGCGAGATCTTCGCCGACGGATACGAGAGCGGCGACCTCTCGGCGTGGTCGTCCGCCGCGCCGTAGCCGGTCTCGCAATCTCAAACGGGACAGCGGGTATCCGACCTCCTCCCCCTGCCGGGGGAGGAAAGAGGTGGGGATTTCCCAGTCATCCGGCTCGTGGCCCCGCGCTGCCTCTCCGAGTATCGCCAAGCGTGGGCTCCCGCCTCCGCGGGAATGACAGAACGGAGGCAGAGTCGCGACACTCCGCCTCCTCCCCCTTCAGGGGGAGGATAAAGGTGGGGGTTTCCCAGTCATCCGGCTTCGCTTCGGGCGTTCACTGACGGTCTTGCGGCTCAGCTCGCTGGCGCTCGCTTCGGCCTCTGGCGTGGCCCGCGCAGCGTTGCCATCACCCGCCAGGCGTGGATTCCCGCCTCCGCGGGAATGACGGAGTGGAGGCAGAGTCGCGGCCCTCCGCCTCCTCCCCCTTCAGGGGGAGGACAAAGGTGGGGGTTTCCCAGTCATCCGGCTTCGCTTCAGGGGGAGGACAAAGGAACGACCGTCAGTGTTCGCAGGCGTTCACTGCCGGTCCTGCGGCTCAGCTCGCTGGCGCTCGCTTCGGCGTGAGGGGTCTCCCAGTCATCCAGCTGGGCTGCATGGGAGGCTGAGTCGTCGGTGTCGGGGCCGATCCGCCTCGCCTTCGACGGGCAGGTGGATCAATGGGCAGCGAAGATTGCCGGAGCGCGTACCATTGCCCACCCAACTCCCCTCTTTCGACGAGCCACGACGAGCAACTCCTCGCGAGTGGTCCAGGCCTGATCCAGGTCTCCCACGCGACGACGCCGCTTCGCCACCGCTCCGTCCCTCCGGAGAACACCGCATGAGCCTGATGGCCTGGTCCTGGATCTTCCTGGTGCTCTATGCCGGCGGCATGATCGCCTTCGGCTGGATCGCCAGTCGCAGGGTGCGCAGCGCCGACGACTTCGCCACCGCGCGGCGTGGATACGGACCGCTCTTCCTGGCCCTGGCCTTCGCCGCCAGCACCGCCAGCGGCGCCACCTTCCTCGGCTCGCCGGGGCTCTCGTACTCGTACGGCATGGCTTCGGTCTGGGGCGCCTTCCTCTACCCGATGGGGGTCTACCTCGGCGTGCTGCTGGCGATCAAGCTGGTGTCGAGCTCGGGCCACAGGTTCGGCAACCGCTCGATCCCCGAGTATCTCGGCGACCGCTACCAGAGCGACGGCATCCGGCTGCTGGTGTCGATCTTCTCGCTGGTGCTCTTCTTCTACATCGCCGGGCAGCTGGTCTCGGGGCTGGTGATGTTCGAGATCATGCTCGGCCTCGAGCCGATCTGGGCGCTGATCATCACCACCATCGTGCTGGTGGTCTACGTGGTGCTGGGCGGCGCCCACGCCGACATCCTCACCGACAGCGTGCAGGGCTTCCTGATGCTGCTGGTGGCGGCGCTGACCATCGTGCTGGTGGTGGTCGGCTTCGGCGTCGAGGGCGGCTTCGGCGGCGTCGTCGACTCGCTGCGCTCCCAGGACGAGAACCTCGTCGGTGCCCTCAACCCGGCGACGCCGCTGTACCACTCGTGGTGGTCGATCCTGGCGATCCTGCTGGCGCACACCCCGCTCGGCATGCTGCCGCACATCGGCAACAAGGTGTGGGCACTGCGCGACGACCGCGACCGCTCGCGCTTCGTCTGGATGGCCTTCGGTGTCGGTCTGACCCTCGGGCTGCTCGGCATCGGCGGCCTGCTTTCCAGAGCGATCCTCGGCGATGCGCTGCTGCAGCCCGGGCGCACACCGAACGAGGCGCTGCCGGCTCTCTTCATCGAGCTCTTCCCGACCTGGTTCGCGGCGCTGATCGGGGTCGGCATCCTGTCGGCGATCATGTCGACCGCCGACGGCCTGGTGGTGTCGTCGTCGCAGATCATCGCCAACGACATCTACCGCCGCTCGATCGTGCCCAGATTGAAGCGCAAGATGACCGGCTCCGAGGTCGACCGTCAGGTGCTGATCATCAGCCGCTGGAGCACCGTGATCGTGCTGCTGGCGTGCATGGGCCTGGCGTGGTCGACGATGAACATGAACGTGGCGCTGCTGGTGTGGGTCGGTTCTGGCGGCATGATGGCGGCGTTCGCCGGGCCGCTGATGCTCGGCGCACTCTGGCGCGGCGTCACCGCCCGGGGCGCCTACGCCGGCCTCGTCCTCGGCATGGGCACCTTCGTGCTGCTGCACTCGGGCATCGTGTGGCGGATCTTCGATCCGGCGGGCCTCGGACCGCTCTCCGGGGTCGCCGTCTGGCTGCAGGGCGAGCAGACGAACCCGTACTCGTGCGCCGCGATGGGCGAGCTGGTCTCGGTGGCGGCGACGTACGTCGTCTCCAAGCTGACCCAGCCGCTCAGCGCCCAGCACCTGGCCGACGTCTTCGGGGATCCGGCCCAGGCCGGCGCCGAGTGAGGCGCCCCGCTCCGGTCGCGGCCGTGCTCGGCGCCGTCCTGGTGGCGGCGTGCTCGCGGGAGGGTGCCGCGCCCGACCTCGCCCCCGATGCCGTCCCGGTCGTCGTCGCGGAGCAGCCGTTCGCGCCGCTGACCGGCCCCCACGCCGTCGGCGCGCGCGACCTGTTCTTCCTGCTCGAGCGGCCCGAACCGTTCACCAGCGACCCCGAGGACCGACGACGGCTGCTGGTGAGGGTCTGGTACCCGGCCGAGATCTCAGCCACCGACGAGTTGGCACGCTACGTCCCCGATCCGGCCGAGTTCGACGGCGCCGACAGTTTCGCCGGCGTGCTGCACGTCAGGACACGCGCCTACCGAGACGCCCGAGCCGACGGATCGCAGGCCCCGTATCCGGTGCTGGTCTTCCACCCCGGCGGCGGCTGGACGCGGCTGAGCGACACCTTCTGGACCGAACAGCTCGCCAGCCACGGCTACGTCGTCTTCGCGGTCGATCATCAGGGCTTCAACCAGAGCGTCGTGTTCCCCGACGGCCACCGCTTCACCCCGGACCAGCTGGGCTTTCCCGAGGAGAGCGGAGACCTGGAGAGCGACGCACGCGCCTTCTGGGCACAGCTCGACCAGCACCACTTCCCGCTGTGGCTCGAGGATCACGCAGCCCTGCTCGATCGCATCGAGATGATGGCCGCCGATACCGCCGACGACCTCGCCCCACTGCTCGACACCTCTCGCATCGGGCTCTTCGGCTGGTCGTTCGGCGGCGCTCTCGCCGTGCAGGCCAGCCGCGACGACCCGCGGGTGCTGGCCGCGATCGACGGCGACGGTCAGCTGTTCGGTGACGTGCAACGCACCGGCACACCCAAGCCCTTGCTGCTGCTGCACTCCGAGCCGGAGCCGGTGCCCGCCGAGCAGCGGGCGGTGCTCGAGGAGCTCATGGCGGAGGTCGAAGCGGGCTTCGCCTCCCTGCGGGCCAACTCGCCCCGGGTCTGGGACGTGACGCTACGCGGCGCCAGCCACGGCAGCTTCTCCGACCTGGTGCTCGCCGCGACGCCGCCGGCCGACCGACTGTCCGCGGCACGCGGCCATCAGATCATCAACACGCTCTCGCTGGCCTTCTTCGATCGTCACCTGAAAGAGGGTTCCACGAACCTCTCCGACGTCATCGCGTCGATACCGGAGGCGATCGAGGTCTCCCGACCGGAGGACGAGTAGCAGCCCCGAGGATCGGCAGGCCAACAGGGCTCTCGAGTCGACGCGTCTCGGCCGCATCGGGCTCGAGCACCCGCTCCACGGGGCCGAACGCTGCTGCGCCAGAGAATCCGGCGATGGTCTTGGGCACCTGGTGGTTGCCGAGCGATCTGTCGAGGGCGCGGCAGGCCGCGGCGGCGGCCAATACCCGGCACGGATCAGGGGCGCAGATCGAGCAGCACCTGAGGATGGCTCGGCGGCTGCGCTTCCGGGGAGCAGAACAGCCAGTGCAGCAGGTCGCGGTAGTAGCCGAACAGCGGCACGCGACGCGCCACGTCGTTGCGCAGTGCTTCGCGCCGGGCCTTGAACTCCTCGTGCGACTCGGCGGCGATCAGTGAGCGCTCGAGGTAGTGGTTGCGCAGGGTCTGCACCTGGATCTCGAACGGCACTCCGGACCAGCGCACCACCGACTTGATCGCCTGCCAGCCCGAGGCCTTGATCTCGTCGCCGTCGAGATAGTCCTTGACCTCGACGATGTGCAGCCGCGACGGCGCCGAGCGATCGACGTCATCGCAGGCAGCGGGCTCGGCGATGCCGTGACGGCGCAGCTGCAGCGGCGTCCACTCGAGACGCTCGAGCAACGCCTGCACCCGGCGCGCGTGGGCGACGTCGGCGACGACGATCTTCACCCCGAAGACGTCCTTGACGTAGGAGCTCAGGTGGCGGAGCTGCTTGTCGCGCTCGACCAGCGAGTCGAGACCGAAGATCTCGTCGGCGACCTTGTTCCAGATCTCCTCCTCGGCCTTGATCCGGCTGACCACCCGGTGCACCCCGGCGGCGTTGGCGGCGAGCGCCTCGTAGTCGACGAAGTTGGCCACCAGCTCGGGCTGGTGCCAGCCGTGACCGCCGGCGAGCCGCAGCCTCTCGAGCTGGGCGTTGCCGAGATCGAGGTCGGTGCGGGCGTAGAGCTCCTCGCGGCTCAGGTCGCGCACCAGTACGAAGCGCTCGCCGGTGGCCGGGTTGCGCCCGAAGACGGTGCTGCTGAGCTTGAACTGCGACTCGAGGAGCGACTCGGCGAACAGCTCGCAGAGCTTGTGCAGCTGCCGCTCACCGCGCAACAGGGTGTCGGCGAACCCGGCCCGCACGTCGGCGAGGCGGCGGCGCGAGAAGCGCAGGGTCACGCCCTGCGAGCCCTTGCCGTCGAGGGCGCGTCGCTGCCGGTCGAGGTAGACGATCAGCTCGTTGAGCGCCGGCTCACGGCTCACCATCCACAGCGGCGATAGGGGCGCTCGGTCGTCCCTTTCCAGCGTCTCCTGTGGCCTCGCGTCCATGGGCGGCAGGCGTATCCTACGTGGGGATGCTCATCCCTTGACCGCCTGCGGATCAGTGGGCCTGGTCGTCCCGCACACTGGGGATCGTCTCGACAGTCGACGCCTGATCCAGATGCAGAGCGAGGTCCCCGAGCCCGCGATCGAAGGTGGCGACCACACTGTCGTTGCGCGCCGCCAGCAGGAGCAGATGGAGATCGTGCACCTGCCGATGTCCGTGGACCTTCTGGAGAGACTCGGCTTCTCGCGACCAGTTCACGTCGTCGATCAGGAACGCGTGCCGCGGATGCGCCGTCATCTCGGCGAGCTGCCTGCCCGCGCGCGCCGGGCTGACCGAGTGGTCGGTGATCCTCGAATTGCAGCTGATGCGCAGGAAAGCCGTCTGCGTCGCAGCGCAGGTCTTCCAGGTCGCCTCGCCCTCGAGCCTCTCGAACCACCGATGCGCCGCCCCGTGGTGCAGGTGGTTCCCCCACGCCAGGGCGACGAGCACGTTGACGTCGAGCAGGAACGAGTTGCTGCGATCAGAAGTCTTCGTCGAGGGCATCGGCGACCTCTTCGGGCCCGAACACCGCAGCGTCCTCGCGAATCTCGAAGACGGGGAGGCCGCTGCGCGAACCGGACCCGGGACCCGCCTTCAAGCCGCGCCGCGCCAGATCGGAGACCACGGAGCCGAGGCTCGTCTCGCGTTCGCGTGCCAGCACGCGTGCCGCCCTCAACACGTCATCGTCGATCTCCAGCGTGGTGCGCACGGGTCCTCCTCGTCGCATTCTAGCATCACAGCATCGACACACCAGCGCATCATCGCATCGCGCGTTGGCCGAGGCTCGGCAGCTCTCAACCGGCTCGCAGGTCTGTGTGGTACTCGAGCAGCCGCGCCTGCAGCCAGCGCAGGCCGCGCTCGCCGTCGAAGGTGCGGCGGGTCTGGCCGGAGAGGGCCCGCAGATCGGCCTCAGGGTCGAGGCGATCGCCGAACAGCACATAGGCGTCGCCATCGGGCTCCCAGCGCGAGCGCCACACCAGTCCGGCGGCGTCCGGAGCCCACTCGCGCAGCCGGTGCGCCCAGCGCCGGGTCACCGGATAGGAGCGCTCGGCGCAGTGCACCAGGGCGGCGGTGGCACCGATCGCCGCCAGCGCGCGGCCGCCGCGCAGGTCGACGAGCTCGAGGGACCGGGTGACCTCGAGCGCGCCGCAGCCGAGATGCGCGACCAGGCTGCGCAGCACCGTGCGGGTGCCGCTGTCACTGAACGCCGCGTCGCGCAGCAGCGACTCGGCGACGGCGACCCCGGGCGTGCTGCCTGCGTAGAGGAAGGGGTAGGGCTGGTCGACGGTGCCGTCGAAGCGGCCGCCGCCGGGCTGCGTCGACCCGGTCGCAGGGGACATCGACCGCTTGAAGGCGCCGAGCCCGTGGCGCAGATGGTAGACGCGGAAGAGGAGCGTTCCCGCCGCCAGCGCGGCGCGGCGCGGTCGGCCTGGGGGTCGGCCCGGAGGCTCGGCGGGGGCCACGCGGCGCGCCTCCGCCTCAGCCGAGCCACTCGCTGGCCGCCTCGGCGGCGGCGACGACGTCGCGCGGACGCGAGAGCACGCAACGATGCGGCGGCTCGCCCAGCCAGCCGTCGGGTGCGGCCCACCACGACGCGACGCCCCACGGGTCCTCGGCGGCGCCGAGCAGCTTGTTGACCTGCGCCACGGCGGCGTGCACCGCCTGGCGCGCGGGGTCGAACTGGAAGGTGGGATAGCGGTAGTGGGTCAGCTCACGGCTCGAGCGTGGCAGGCCGAGCAGCACGCCTTCGACCCGTAGCAGACGGACCTTCTCGCGGTTGCTCGCCTTGGCGCCGAGCAGACGGGCCGCGTCGCCGGCGCCAACCATCTCGAGCTCCTGCACCCGCTCCTCCGCCGCGCCTCGCACTGCTTTCTGCGACAGCTCGTCGACGCCCGGCGAGCGCATCGCGGCGCGCGCCCGCTCCTCCGCCGACGGCGGCGCCAGCTGCTCGAGGCGCTCGAGCGCGCTCTCCAACGCGTCCTCCACCTGGCTCACGCTCTCCCGCGCTCCTGGCCGCTCGGCGGAGCGCAGCCAGGCGCGGGTGGCGCGAGCGCGCTGCTCGAGGTGACGCAACAGCTCGGCGAGTCGCTCGGCGGGGTCGGCCGACGCAGCGCCCTCCCGGCCGCCAGCGCCTGCGACCCGGGATTCGATCGCCTCCGCACTCGTGCCCATCGTCTCCTCCTACGTCACACGGTAGAACAGAACGTCAATAACGTCAATTCCCCGCCAGAGGCGCCGCCTCTCGAGGCGACATCGTCGCCGGCGGACCGCTGGTGAGCGGGCGATGGGTCGGGCATCGAGCAACACCGACCCGCTCCTACCCGACTCGAGCCGCGACGGCGACGGCAGTCGCCGGCGGACCGCTGGTGAGCGGGCGATGGCTCAGGGCATCGAGCAACGCCGACACACTCCTACCCGACTCGAGCCGCGACGGCGACTGCTGTCGCCGTCGGACCGCTGGAGAGCGGGCGATGGCTCAAGGCATCGAACAACACCGACCCGCTCCTACCCGACTCGTGCAGCGACGGCGACTGCTGTCGCCGGCGGACCGCTGGTGAGCGGGCGATGGCTCAGGCATAGAACAACGCCGAACTACTCCGACCCGACTCGTGCCGCGACGGCGACTGCAGTCGCCGGCGGACCGCTGGTGAGCGGGCGATGGCTCA